>Ga0075163_10002777_pt1 | contig 23498 bp, 16 predicted proteins | sample JI1023141ADNA_FD_71478 | JGI IMG/M metagenome (GOLD analysis project Ga0075163, IMG submission 71478) | Wastewater effluent complex algal communities from Wisconsin, to seasonally profile nutrient transformation and Carbon sequestration -... | ecosystem: Engineered > WWTP > Effluent > Algae... | reverse complement strand
AGACCTAAGATCGCCAATCGGAATAATGCTGATTTATTCATCTGCATACATGCAAATGCAAATCCCAATACTAAAGCCTTTGGTACAGAGACTTATGTGATGGGTTTGGCTAAAGAGCAAAAGAACTTTGAAATAGCGAAGCGAGAAAATGCTGTTATTTTATTAGATGAAAATTATAAGGAGCATTACCAGGGTTTTGACCCGGAAAGTCCAGAGTCCTACATCCTCTTTTCACTGACACAAAGTGCTTTTCAGGAAGGCAGTCTAAGTTTTGCAAATAAAGTGGAAAGTCAGTTTAAAAATCGGGTGGGGCGAACCAGCAGAGGGGTGAAGCAAGGACCTTTTTGGGTGTTGTGGAGTACCGCCATGCCAAGCGTGTTGATTGAAACCGGATTTTTATCAAATTCTACTGAGGAGCAATATTTAACATCAGAAAAAGGGCAGGATTTAATGGCTTCAGGAATCTATCGTGCCTTTAAAGAATATAAAGCAGAAGTTGAAGCAGTTCGATAATTTATTTTCTGCCAATTCTCCTTACCTTCGACTCGAGTGTAGACATATCGCCAGAGCGCAGTCCGACACTTTTTAAAGACCCCACTTAGAAAGATTTACGATGAAACTCCCAAATGAAGTTAAGGTAGGTGTGTTTATGGTTACGGCCTTGGTACTGTTGTACTTTGGTTTTAACTTCCTGAAAGGGATTGATTTCTTCTCATCGCAGAATCGCTATTTTGCTGTTTACGATAATGTGGACAAACTAACCCAGTCCAACCAGGTATTTTTAAATGGCTTGGCGGTTGGGCGTGTTAGTGATATCAGGATTATTCAAGGCGTTACCAACAAGGTGTTGGTAGAGTTAAAAATCGATTCGGATGTGAAGTTGAATAATCAAACCACAGCCATTCTGAGCAGCGATTTTTTAGGAACAAAATCTATTTTACTGGATCTCGGGAAAGGTGAAAAAGTTCTAATACAGAACGATACCTTAATTGCGCAACTGGATAAGGGCATGGCCGAGTTGCTGGAACAAGCCGCGCCAGTAGCGAGCAGTTTGCAGTCCACTCTCATTAAAGTAAATAATATTTTAAGTAACCTCGAGAAGAACACAGCACAGTTGGACAAGATGTTTGCCGAGCTTGCTTCCACACCCAAGGCGATTAACGAGACACTGGCACTCACGCAAGGAAAAATTGCTCAACTCTCTGACAATGCTATTGCCGTTACTCACAATTTGAACGGAACCTTATCGGATCTTAAGCCTACCCTTGAGAATTTTAAGGTGATTTCTGATTCACTAAAAGATTTACGGTTGGGAGCGACCATGAATCGCACCGAGCAAGCCATTACTAAACTGAACGAAACGCTTTCAAAGCTGAACAGTGGTGACAACACAGTGAGTAAGCTGATGACAGAGGATTCTCTCTATGTCAATCTCAATAAGTTGTTGCTTGATTTGGATACACTAACAAATCACTTCAATACACACCCTAAACATTTTTTAGCGCCTTTAGGAAAGAGCAGCAAAAAAATTGAACGTGATCACGAGAAGGAAAATTCAAAGAAATCTAATTAATAACCCCCTGTACCATGAAAGATCTGGAATTCAACAAAAATGAAGACCAGTACAAGCAGCTCGTTTATCAACTGCAGAACAAAGCCAAGAAAACAAAACTCGGTGGCGGGGAAAAGAAGATTGAGGAGCAACATCAAAAAGGAAAGCTCACCGCTCGCGAACGCATTGAATACTTAACTGACAAAGGCACCGATTTTTTAGAGATTGGACTTTTCGTGGGTGATGGCATGTATAAAGAGCAAGGTGGTTGTCCGTCTGGAGGAGTTGTCAGTGGCTTAGGATATGTATCCGGAAGACTCTGCATGATCGTAGCTAACGATGCTACCGTAAAAGCAGGCGCGTGGTTTCCGATAACAGCCAAAAAGAATTTGCGTGCGCAGGAGGTAGCCATGGAAAACCGTTTACCGGTTATTTATCTGGTTGACAGTGCAGGAGTATTTCTGCCTATGCAGGATGAAATATTTCCTGATAAAGAACATTTCGGAAGGCAGTTTCGCAACAATGCAAAAATGTCCTCCATGGGTATTGTACAAATCGCGGCTATTATGGGGAGTTGTGTGGCTGGTGGTGCTTACCTACCCATCATGAGTGATGAGGCTATGATCGTTGATAAAACCGGTTCGATCTTTTTAGCAGGTTCTTATTTAGTGAAGGCAGCAGTTGGGGAAGACATTGATAATGAAACGTTAGGAGGTGCAACTACGCACTGCGAAATTTCAGGAGTTACCGATAATAAATTTCCCAATGATCAGGCGTGTCTTGATTACATCCGTTCGATCATGAGCAAAGTAGGTGCAAACGAAAAGGCTGGTTTCGACCGCACTGTTCCGAAAGCTCCTGCTTTTGATTCGAAAGAATTGTACGGAATGATTCCCAGCGATCGTGTAAGACCCTATGACACGGTAGAGATCATTCAGCGTTTGGTGGATGCGGATTCTTTTGATGAATACAAGGCCTTGTATGGGAAAACGATAGTCTGTGGTTTTGCACGGATTGATGGATGGGCTGTGGGTATTGTAGCCAACCAGCGCAAGGTGGTAAAAAGTAAAAAAGGCGAAATGCAAATGGGTGGAGTCATTTATTCCGACTCTGCCGACAAAGCAGCTCGTTTCATTATGAACTGTAACCAGCGGAAAATACCCTTACTCTTTTTGCAAGATGTAAGCGGATTTATGGTGGGCAGTAAAGCAGAGCACGGAGGTATTATTAAGGATGGTGCTAAAATGGTAAATGCCATGGCGAATAGTACGGTGCCAAAATTTACGGTTATCATGGGTAATTCCTATGGGGCTGGCAATTATGCAATGTGTGGGAAGGCTTACGACCCTCGCCTTATCGTTGCCTGGCCAACAGCGCAGATTGCGGTAATGAGCGGAGCCTCTGCGGCCAAAACGTTATTGCAAATCCGTGTGGCTTCATTGAAAGCACAGGGTAAAGTTATTTCAAAAGAGGAAGAAGATGCCTTGCTGAAAGAGATTACCGACAGGTACAATGAACAATTAAGCCCTTACTACGCAGCTTCTCGCTTGTGGGTAGATGCCGTGATTGATCCGATTGAAACGAGGAAACTGATTTCCATGGGTATTGAGGCGGCCAGTCATGCGCCAGTGGAGAAATTTAACGTAGGGGTTATACAAACCTAGTTCGGAAAGAAGAAAGATGTGCGCTATTTTTACATACGAGCGAAAGTCTGATGAATGAAGCTGAATTAAAAGCCCTGGTTTCTTTGCTTGATGATGAGGATGATCAAATCGTCTCTCACATTGAACAGAAAATCCGTTCCCTTGGTAAGGAAATCATTCCTTACCTGGAGCAGGAATGGGAGAGTTCGTTCAATCCTACCTTGCAGCGAAGAATTGAGAACCTCATTCACACACTCCAATATCAGTTGCTCAAGGATCGCTTACAAGAATGGTACGATGATCCTGAGCAGGATTTATTAACAGGTTTGTGGTTGATTGCTACCTATCAATATCCGGATATTGAGCTCTCCAAACTAAAGCAAGATTTGGAGCAAATCTATTACGAAGCCTGGTTAGAGTTTCGCCCCGACTTGTATCCATTCGACCAGGTCAAGGTTATTAACAGTGTGTTTTTTAACAAGCTGAAGTTTGGAGCCAACACTAAAAATTTCCATTCTCCCGGAAACTCACTCATCAATATTGTATTGGAAACGCGCAAAGGAAATCCAATTTCTTTGTGTGTGATCTACATGTTGGTGGCACAGAAGTTAAAGTTGCCCATTTATGGTGTAAACCTTCCCAACCTTTTTATTCTTACTTACAAAGATGATACGGTTCAGTTTTATATCAATGCATTTAACAGAGGCTTGATTTTCTCCAAGCAGGATATAGAAAACTACATTCATGAGCTTCGTCTCACACCACAGCAATCCTTTTTTGAGGCTTGTTCTAATCTCGAAATAATAAGAAGAACGTTGCGAAACCTGGTGATGTCTTTCGATAAAATGGGAGAACATGCGAAAGCAGAAGAGGTAAAAGAGTTACTCCTTATTGTGGCCGATGCGGCCGATTTGGGTGTTTAACTTTTCTTTCGAATATAACAACCCACTGTTCTGGTGGTTGCCGATGGTATTGGCTTAACTGCCAGCAAAGCGTCAATGGCATCCTTTAAAAAAGTTTGCTTTACGCCAGCTTCTGCTTGCGCATTATCATCGATGGTTCCATGGTAGGCTTCAATGAATTTTCCATTTACATTTTTTAAGAGAAACGCTTCCGGACTTCTTTGTGCTCCCAATTGTGTCATGAGCACCTGTTCCTTATCACTTAGGTAAGGAAGTGTAATGGCATTGGCTTCTGCTGTTTTTTTCATCCACTCTTCGCCTTCAGGTGCTTCTGTATAGGAGTTTACCAATAGGATGGGAAGTTTACCGGCATAAGCACTTTGCAATTGCTTGATGCGGTTGGTGTAGTAACCATCAAAAGGACACGCCACGCTAGTGAAAATAACCACCACCCCTGGCGAGGAGGTGAAATCTTTTAACGACACTTGCTTGCCACTGAGCACATCCGGTAAAGTTACCCACGCTTCAGAGGCGGTTTGCGCATGAAGAGCGGCAGATACGAATAGGCAGGCAATCAATAAATTCCTTTTCATAGTTCAGGGGTTGAAGACCAACACAAAATCTTCTTGTACAAGATACTGCAAGGAGTATGATTTCTCATGATATTTTTTAGAAATACTGCCATGTAAGAAGCCTGACTCTGCCAGCTTAAATTCTTCAATTGCAAGTTCCTCCTTTAAATGCAGGTCTTTTTTACCATATAGCTTGATAAGTGTTTCCTTAGCGCACCAGAGTATACACAGTTTGGTTAAATCATTTTCGACATTCTTCAACTCAGTCTCACTAAAGACACGATTGGCAACGCGATAGAGTGTTTCTTTTCTTTGCTCAATATCAATACCCACATTTTTGACTGAATCGAGAATAACGGCAACGTAGGGGTAGGAGTGACTTTGACTTAGATGAAGGGGGGAGTTCACTAAATAGGGCTTACCAAACTCATCTTTATAAATACCTTGATAGGGTTGATTGAATTGTTTCACCAGTCTTTGCGTTAGCACTTTGGAAGCAAGGAATTCACATTGCTTGATGGGGTGGGAAAGAGCCGATGGAACATCTTCAGAAGGATCAAGCAAAGCCTTTAATTCCTCTACATCCTCGGTGATTTTCCAGAGGGCCCATGTTTGGGTGCTTGTGCTATGTTGTTGTAGAAGGGGCATGTTGCTTGCAAGATCATGAATTTTTGCTCTTTAATGAACTACCGCGATTTGATACTTTTGCATGCGATATGACTGCGAATAAAATTTTGGTTCAAAAGCAACACACGTTTGCCGGACATAATGATTGTGTGTATACCCTGGAACCCTCTAACCAAGATCATCTTTTCTTTTCTGCGGGTGGCGATGGTATGGTTGTACTGTGGGATCTGCTAAAACCAAACGAGGGACAGTTGATAGCAAAATTGCCCAACTCCATTTATGCACTTCACCATCATTCGGATAGTGGGTTATTGATAGCCGGACATAATTATGAAGGGATCCACGTGTTGAACTGGAAAGAGAAAACAGAAGTAGCTTCCCTTAAGCTTACTAAGGCCCCCATTTTTGATATAACTTCAGTTGATAATTTATTGCTTGTCTGTACCGGTGATGGCGAACTTGTTACGCTCAATCTAAAAAACCTCCAGTTGGTGGGTAGACTCAGACTAAGCGAGAGGAATATTCGTTGTATAGCGGTAAATCCTGAAACAAAAGAAGTAGCCATTGGTAGTAGTGATAATAAAATCCGTGTTTTCGATTTGCAAGAGATGCAACTTAAATACGAGTGGGAAGCCCACACCAATTCAGTGTTTACCCTTCGCTACTTGCCCGGAGGTAATTATTTAATCAGTGGATCGCGTGATGCCCGCCTCAAAGTATGGGATGTACGGGGTGGTTATACGAAGGTAAATGAGATAGTAGCCCATTTATTTGCGATCAATCACCTTGCGGTGAGCCCGGATGGCAAGCATTTTGTAACAGCCAGCATGGATAAGTCCATTAAAGTTTGGGACACAGAAACGCAGCGCTTGTTGAAGGTAATTGATCGCTCCCGGCATGCGGGCCATGCCACTTCAGTGAACAAACTTTGGTGGTCAGGCCATGAAAATCAGGTAATTAGCGCCAGTGATGATAGGACAATTTCGATTTGGAGTATTATATTTGAATGAATTTACGGACAAGCCTCAGGGCTTTGCCGGAAGACTTAAGTAGGAGAGCGGTGAAATTCCGTTCTATTTTTTACCACTTAACCAACACAACCATGAGAATCACACCCCTGGAAATCCGCCAGAAGTCGTTCGAAAAAAACTTTCGCGGCTACGACAAAGATGAAGTAAGTGCATTTTTGCTTACCCTGTCGCAAGAGTGGGAGCGTACCCTTGATGACATGAAAGAATCACGCATAAAGCTGGAAGCAGCAGAGCGTGAAGTGGCAAAATTGCGTGAGGTAGAAAGTTCTTTATACAAGACTTTAAAAACGGCAGAAGACACAGGTGCCAATGTGATTGAACAGGCGCGTCAGGCAGCCGAGCTGCATTTACGTGAATCGCACATGCGCGCGGAAGGAATGCTAAATGAGGCCAAAGGAAAAGCAAAAGACACCATCGAAGAAGCCGATGCTAAAGCGAAGGAGATTTTGGCTGATATGGAAGATCGTCTGAAGAGCATGGTGGAGCAGTATAAGCGCTTAGAAACTTCCAGAGATGATTTGATGGCCGATATGAAACGTATTGCCGGTGACACCCTGGAGCGAGTAGAGCGTGCAAAAGCGCAAGCAAAGACTTTTGATGCTGACCAACATTTGAAGAACGTTCGCAGTGAAAATAAAAAGCAACTTACTCCGACTCCTGAAGCCAAGCCTCCAATTGTTTCATCGGAGGTGAAGGAAACGCTGGTAGATAAAGAAGTTGTTCTTGAGAAAAGCCCTATCGCTTTTTCCTCTGGATCAAAGCCCGTATTTAAGTCCTTTTTTGATGAGATCGGATGAAAGGTAACATAGCGCTGGAAGGGCTTGAGTTTCATGCGTTCCATGGCGTATATCCTCACGAGCGCGAATCGGGGAACTATTTCACCGTTGATATATCGGTTGAAGCTGATTTCACTAAGGGTGCTTCCTTGGATGATTTAGGTGGAACTGTAAATTACGAGACGCTCTTTCAAATAGTGAAAAGCGAAATGGAAAAACCCTCAAAGCTACTCGAATCATTGGCCGAGAAGATCATGCAGGGTGTTTTTCAGCAACTCCCTTCCGTTACTTCGGTTGAATTAAAAATCGCTAAACAAAACCCTCCGATTGGGGGTAAATGTAAACGCGCAGTCGTGAGTGTAAAACGCACACGATAGCGACCCTTTATACCAACTTCCCCTTTAAATCATCTTCTACATCAACATCACTCAGCAGCGGTAGTAGTGTATAAGATAGTTTTAAATTGAGTATATCGAGTAACGTATGGTGTCCTACGGTGGAGGTGCTCCAGCGTTTATCTTTAAAAAAATGAGGATACAAATGGTTCATTCCTATTAGATAATAGCCTCCATCTTTAGCCAAGCCGAGCACGATTTCATGGTGGGTAAGGTTTTTAAAAGCTTGTTCGATGATGTCTGCAGTCAGTTCCAGACAATCTGTTCCGATAATGCAAACCTGTTCATAACCCTTCTGGAAGCTTTCCTGAAAGGCATGTAACATCCTTTCACCTAAATCTTCCCCTTTTTGCACTTCTTTTTTGAAAAGGGAAGAAGTCCAAATGTCTTCATGTTCGATGTTGTTGGAGTAGTACACGACCCTATCAGCCACGATGTTTTCACTAATGAGGCGGGTGTGGTTAGCCAGTTTTAAATAAATATCCAGTGCTTTTTCCTTTCCCAGCGTATGTGCGAGTCGTGTTTTTACCTTGCCCAATTCAGGGTTTTTGTAAAAAATGATAAGAAGATTTTTAGAGGTATGCATTTGGGAGCACGAATTTACAGTACCTTTAAAATACTCTATAGTAAAGTTTCATGTTTTATTCTCAGGCGTTCAATACTTTTTTAAAAAAGCGAATCGGAGGTCTTCCTACTGAGAGTTACCGAAAAGCCAGGCTGTTATTGAATGCAGTTGGCGTGTCACTGATTTTTTCACTTGCGTATCTTCCTATATCATTTATTACTGGGTTTGTCATAGCACGCTACACCATGTATGTGTCAGTGTTAACGATGACAACCTTCTTACTCGTGATCCGGCCCCACAATTGGAAGTTGGTGGCTCATTTATTTGTAGCCACGGTTTGGAGCTTAACACTTGTATTGATTTATTTTTCAGGCGATGTTATGTCGGGTATGCTTTCCTGGCTGGTTATTACTCCCTTGGTGGCCCTCATGATCCTACCCTTCCGGATGCAATGGCTTTGGTTAGGTATCACAATTCTCTCTGTTTTGCTTTTTCTCTGGTTACCCAAACCAGAAACATTGCTGTCCTATACCTCTCCCTGGCCAGCATTTTACAATACAAGTCTCGTGGTAGGTTTAGTGGGTATGATTTATTTGATCACCCTCACCTTTCAAACACAGCAACACCATTTGTTAGTATTAGCAGAAGGTCAGAACGAAGAGTTGAGAGCCGCAGAGGAAGAGTTACGACAGAGCATGGAAGAACTCTCGACTACTCAAGAGGTTCTGAACGAACAAAACCTGCTTATTGGTTCTAGGCAAGAAAAGACTGAGAAGTACCTGAATACGCTGATCACCCTAGCCATGTGTAAAGGCATTCTGGAGGGGGACAAACAAATTGCGTATGATCAAATCCTATCAACAACGGCTCAGGCACTAAAAACAACCCGTGTTAGTATTTGGCATTATCAACCCAACGATGAGCATATTGAATGCATGGCCTTGTTTGATAACGGAGTCACCAAGCGTGGAGAAGGTGTGAAACTTTATGCGAAGGATTTTGAAAATTACTTTAAGGCCATACTATCTGAAAAGGTAATTGTGGCAACGGATGCACGAAATCACTTAGCTACCCGTGAATTTACAGAGTCCTATTTAAAGCCCTTGGATATTTATTCGATGTTGGATGCCCCTTATATTGAAAACGGAAAATTTCAAGGTGTCATTTGTTGCGAACATCAGGGAGAGATAAAAAATTGGGATCAGGAGGATGTTCTCTTTGTCAATTCGATTGCAGATTTAATCTGTATGGCGATTAACTCATCGCAGCGAAAAGAGTTTGAACAAGAAATTTTGCTGCAACGTGAACAGATTTTACAACAGAATGAAAAGCTGGTTAGTTTCGCGGAGGAAATTAAACTGATCAACCAATCTTTGGAAAGCAGGGTGGCAGAAAGGACAGCGGCCTTGAATGAACAAAACAAGCAATTAACAGAATATGCCTTTGTGAATGCGCATTTGTTGCGTGGTCCACTCAGTCGCATATTAGGCTTGGCAGAAGTGATTCGCCATACCCAATCCCGAGAAGAGATTTTGAAACTTGTTGAACTGTTGGACTTCTCCACGAAAGAATTGGATGCTGTGGTGCATCGCATTACAACGATTTTGAACGAAGGCCGGAAGTTAGACAGGAATAGTTTGCGGGAATAAAAAAACCCCAGGGAACCACCCCTGGGGCATCCAACCAAACCCTTCTACCAACACATCTCCCCGAGAGGAGAATCACCAATCCTTAAACCATTTTTATAACAATCCGAGGTGCTGGATGGTTCTGAAAATTTTCCATTTTCTTCCATATTTTTATGGATATAGATAAAGACCTGCTCTATAGGTATGAACGGTATTTTTGCCACTATGAAACGACTTTGCATACTACTTTTACTGTGTATGAATGGTGTCACTGGTTTTTCTCAAGCGGAGCAAGGCTTTGTTGCCTCCACTTTTGTTAACGAGAAGTCAGATACTTTAGTGTACCAATTACTGACCCCGTTGCCGAAGCGTGATACAGAACGGTATCCGCTGGTGCTTTTTCTGCATGGCGCGGGTGAACGAGGAAACGATAATACAAAGCAACTCGCTCATGGGGCTTCCCTGTTTTTACGGGACGAAATTCGGAGTACTTTTCCTGCCTATGTGGTCTTTCCGCAATGTCCGGAAGAAGACTACTGGGCCTCCGTGGCGATTGACCGATCCACCTTGCCCTTGCAACTGGATTTTGATTACAGTCGTCCGCTTACTAAATCACTTCAATTGGCAATGGAGTTGGTGGACACTCTGATTAAAACAGAGCAGGTAGATGTCACCAGAATTTATCTTGTGGGGCTAAGCATGGGCGGAATGGGGACCTTTGAAGCGGTGTATCATTATTCACAATTGTTTGCAGCTGCTATACCCATGTGTGGAGGAGGAGATACACTCCAGTATCAGAATAAAAGGCCAATGCTGCCACTTTGGGTTTTTCATGGATCAGCCGATAACGTTGTGGAGGTGAAGCACTCCCGACACATGGTGGAAACTATAAAAGGTTTTTCTTCGCTGATAAAGTATACCGAATATCGAGGAGTGGGCCATAACAGTTGGGATTACGCCTTCGCTGAACCTGATCTTCTCGCCTGGCTTTTCTCGCAAAAGCGCAACTAAAAAGCCCTCAGATTATTGCTAACCTAAGGGCTTTTGCACAAGCTGATGGTGAGTAGCTTACACTACTTCTGCAGCTGTTACGTTCTCAAAAACAAATTCTACATTGTTTTTCAGATCAATATAGATTACGGAGTCTTTCTGCACCTTACCAGAGAGCAGCTGTTTGGATAACTCATTTAGAATTTCACGCTGAAATACTCTCTTCAGTGGTCGTGCTCCAAACTGCGGATCAAAACCAATGGCAGCCAAACGATTTCGTGCGTCATCGGAAATTTCCAATTTTACTCCGTTCTCTTCCAGACGTTTGATGATAATGTTGGATTGTATGTCCACAATCTTGCGAATGTCTTTCTTCGACAAGGGCTGGAACATAATGATCTCATCGATGCGGTTCACAAACTCTGGTCGTACTGATTTCTTCAACAGTGCTATTACCTCCTCTTTTGTATCTTCTACTACTTCAAAGTAATTATCATCTGTCAGCTTTTCGAAATTTTCCTGTATGATCTGCGAACCTATGTTCGTAGTCATAATGATAATTGTATTCTTAAAGTTAGCTACACGTCCTTTATTATCTGTCAGTCGGCCATCGTCCAGTACCTGCAACAAGGTGTTGAACACGTCCGGGTGAGCTTTCTCGATCTCATCCAGCAAAATCACTGCATAGGGTTTCCTGCGCACGGCCTCTGTTAGTTGTCCGCCCTCATCGTAACCCACATAGCCGGGAGGCGCTCCAATCAATCGGCTTACGCTATGGCGCTCCTGGTACTCACTCATATCAATTCGTACCATGGAATTTTCGTCATTGAATAGGTAATCGGCCAGCGCCTTAGACAGCTCTGTTTTACCAACGCCTGTTGTTCCCATGAAAATAAATGAGCCGATCGGTCGCTTGGGATCTTGCAAGCCTGCACGACTTCTGCGCACGGCATCCGACAGGGCCTTGATGGCTTCCTGCTGACCAGCCACGCGTTTGCTTAGTTCGTCTTCCAGATGAAGAAGTTTCTCTCGCTCACTTTGTAGCATTTTAGAAACGGGTATACCTGTCCATTTGGCAACCACTTCTGCAATGTCTTCACTGTCTACTTCTTCTTTTAATAACGATTGTCCGTTGAGTGCTTGTACGTTTTGTTGAAGTTCCTGCAGGCGCTTCTCTGCCTCGGTTATTTTTCCATAACGAATTTCAGCTACTTTTCCATAGTCACCGGCTTTCTCTGCCTGATCCGCTTCGAACTTTAAACGATCAATGGCTTCTTTTTCTTTTTGAATTCCATGCACTACCTCTTTCTCACTGTCCCAACGTGCCTTTAATGCATTACGCTCCTCACTGAGATCGGCAATTTCTTTACCCAGAATTTTTTCTTTCTCTTTATTCTTCTCCCTGCGAATGGCCTCCCGCTCTATTTCGAGTTGCATAATCTTTCGATTCAACTCATCCAGCTCTTCCGGCATAGAATCCATTTCAATGCGCAGCTTGGAGGCAGCTTCATCCATTAAGTCGATGGCTTTGTCTGGTAAAAAACGATCGCTGATGTAACGACTTGATAATTCAACAGCCGCAATGACCGCATCGTCTTTGATTCGCACCCCATGGTGCAATTCATACTTATCTTTTATGCCTCGCAGAATAGAGACAGAATCTTCTATAGAAGGTTCATCTACCATCACAGCTTGAAAACGTCTCTCTAGCGCCTTGTCTTTTTCAATATATTTTTGATACTCTTTTAATGTGGTGGCACCAATAGCATGAAGTTCGCCACGAGCCAAGGCGGGTTTTAAGAGGTTGGCGGCATCCATAGCCCCTTCACCACCACCTGCACCAATCAGCGTATGAATTTCATCAATGAATAAAATAATTTGCCCGTTAGAATCGGTTACTTCTTTAATAACTGCTTTTAACCGTTCTTCAAACTCTCCTTTGTACTTGGCACCTGCTACAAGCAAACCCATGTCAAGGGAGACCAATATTTTTTCCTTCAGGTTTTCAGGCACATCTCCATTAACAATGCGCTGCGCCATACCTTCAACAATGGCCGTTTTACCTACACCAGGTTCACCGAGTAGGATAGGATTGTTCTTGGTTCTGCGAGACAGAATCTGCAATACTCTTCTGATCTCTTCATCACGGCCAATCACCGGATCGATCTTCCCTTTTTTAGCGAGGTCATTTAGATTTTTGGAGTAACGCTCTAACGACTTATACTTTGCTTCCGCATTTTGATCGGTAACTGTATTACCACCACGCAATTCCTTAATGGCTTTAATAAGCGGCAAGCGTTCTAAGCCTGCATCTTTTAAGAGCTGAGATGTTTTATCCTTTACATTTAATAAAGCTAGAACAAGATGCTCGATAGTAATGAACTCATCCTTAAACTCTTTCAGCTCTTTCTCGGCTTGTTGCAGAACGCTGTTGGAAGTAGATGATAGATAAGCTTGTGATCCGCTGACTTTTGGATAGGAATTTATCAGCTCCTCTAGTTTTGGAATCAATAGGTTTTGATTCACATTCAATTTCTTAAATAGAAACGATGCGACATTTTCATCTGTTTCCAGCACTGCCTTTAATAGGTGCCCTGGCTCGATGGCTTGTTGTTGATTCGCCTGGGCAATTTCTGCAGATTTCTGCAGCGCCTCTTGCGACTTTATGGTGAATTTCTCGAAGTTCATATGATTTTGTTCTCACCAACTTTCAACAAAATATAATCCATCTATTTAATGCTTCGATAACCTGAAAGAATGGCGTATTATTTATATTTTGAGACTTGATTTAGTAGACAAACTGACCGCTAGTATGCCAAAATCTGTAAGAAGTGCGAACCTTGGTGCCCATTTATTAGAGGTTGCTTGGGAAGTTTGTAATCAGGTAGGGGGAATTTATACGGTTATTCGTTCAAAGGCCTCAACCATAACTCGCATCGATCAATTGGACTATTGCCTTATAGGACCTTTTGTAAACAAGGCAATTTTGACTGAGGTAGAAGCCTTACCAGATGATTCAGATATATATGCAATGGCCGCATCCAATCTTCGAAAGCGAGGCTTTGACGTGTTTTATGGTACTTGGTTGGTTACGGGAAAGCCTCGCGTGGTTTTGCTAAATCCTAACGCCATTGAAGACAAAGCATTAAATGTTGTCAAATACTTACTCTGGAAAAATCATGGAGTAGGTACCCCCGGTGATGTGAAGTTGATTAATCAGATTGTTGCCTTCGGTTACTTAACTAGACTCTTTTTATATGAGGTGGTGAAATTAAGGAAGGATAAGAAGCCCATCATTGCTCACTTTCATGAATGGATGGCCGGATTGCCCATCTTGGACATTAAACGTGACAAGCTTCCTATTAAAACTGTTTTCACTACACATGCGACTCAATTAGGTAGACATCTTGCCATCAATTCTCCTCAATTTTATGCGCACCTCCCTTTTTTCAAGTGGGAGGATGAGGCTAAGAAATTTGGTGTGGAGGTTGAAGCAACAATTGAGTTTGCGTGTGCTCAGAAAAGCGATGTGTTTACTACTGTGAGTGAGGTAACCGCTCGTGAGTGTAAACACTTATTGAAACGAGTTCCGGATGTGATATTGCCTAACGGCCTGAATATAGAACGCTTTGAGGCCTTACATGAGTTTCAAAATCTGCATGTGCAGAATAAAGAAGAGATTCACCGATTTGTAATGTCTCATTTCTTTCAGTCGTATTCTTTCGATTTAAGTAAGACACTTTATTTTTTTACTTCGGGTCGATACGAATATAAAAACAAGGGCTTTGATCTTACGTTAGAAGCGCTCTATCGGCTTAATGCTAAGCTAAAGGAAGAAAAGTCAGATATCACGGTGGTCATGTTTTTTGTGACTAAGCGTGATTTTATTTCGGTAAAACCTGAAGTGCTGCAGGCGAAAGCCATGTTGCAAGAGATTCAGCAAACCACCAAGGCCATTGAGCAACAAGTAGGGAAACGACTTTTTTTTGAAAGCAGCCTTCAACGCGAAACCCAATTACCAGATTTAAACAACTTTGTTGATGAGTATTGGAAATTGCGTTATCGAAGAGCCTTACAAGCCTGGAAGACAAAGAAAAACCCTCATGTAGTTACGCACCAGTTGGTGCAGGAAAACACAGACGAGATCATTCAGTTTTTGAAAAATAAAAATTTACTTAACCACCCAACGGATCCGGTAAAGATTGTCTACCATCCGGATTTCATTACTACGAATAGTCCACTGTTTGGTATGGATTATAGTCAGTTTGTTCGAGGGTGTCATTTAGGAATTTTCCCCAGCTTTTATGAACCTTGGGGTTATACTCCTTTGGAGTGCATGGCAAGCGGTATCCCTTCTGTTACCAGTGATCTTTCCGGTTTTGGCGATTATGTAGTTAGCGCAACTCCTGAGTATGAAAAAAACGGACTGTATGTAATTGAAAGGGGGAAACGTACTTTTGACTGGTCAGCCAATCAATTAAGCGATGTCTTGTATCGCTTCACCCAATTGAGTATGCGCGAAAGAATTCAACAACGTAATCTTGTAGAAAGCAAATCGGCACATTTTGATTGGCAAAATTTAATTGATAAGTACTTAGAGGCCTACCAGCGTGCATTGCCGACTAAGAAATCATAAAGAATAAACTCAGAAAACCTTGACTACAAAGCCCTCAGCAATTCTTCAGCAATTTTTACGGAGGCTCACGAGTCTGGGTGGTAATAACCGTTCGCTATTCTTACCTCGATTGCATGCAGAACAATTGATTGATTTGCAGGCATTCAGTTTTTTGAAAGGTGAGAAAGCATTTTCACTGGTCAACGCATTGATAGCCGGAAAGAGTAAAGCCTTTTGTCAGGTGCTGGACAGCCGGATGGAAAGCAATAATAAGCTTAGTCAAAGGGTAAAACGTTTGCAGCGTCTGGATGGCTTTTTGTTTGAAGAGAGAGGTTCTAATGATCTGCATGTAGGGTGGCCTTTTGTTCACGGAAAGTTTAATGACGGCACACTCGTACGCTGTCCATTACTCTATTTTCCGGTAGCCATCAAACAATCGGGTTCCGATTGGGTGTTACAGCCCAGAGAAGATGCAGGTATAACCTTCAACAAAACTTTTCTGCTGGCCTACTCTTTTTATAATCAGGTTAAAGTGGAGGAAGATCTATTGGACTATTCTTTTGAAGATTGGGAAAGTGATAGCACTGTTTTCCGAACGCAATTATATCAAGCCTTGAAAGAGAAGGTGGAATTGAATTTTAATGCTGAGTTGTTTGCCGATGAACTTCACGCCTTCACAGAATTTACGAAGAGTGAATTTGAAGAGAAGCATGGGGTGGGTGAATTGAAATTACAACCAGAAGCCGTACTCGGAATTTTTCCTCAGGCTGGTTCGCAGTTAGTTCCCGACTATGTAAGCTTGATCAATCGTGAACCTGCTGCTGAGCTTGAAAGCCTTTTTTCGGAATTGCATCAACTTTCGGATTCTCCTCGTATTGTTAAAGAAGAAAATTCATTCACTCCTTTACCGTTAGATGAATGGCAGGAAGAAGCTATACTTCGCATAAAAAAGGGTAGCTCACTTGTTGTGCAAGGACCACCAGGCACAGGCAAATCGCAATTGATCAGTAATATTATTAGTGATGCTATTGCTACTGGTAAGAAAGTATTATTGGTTTGTCAGAAACGAGTGGCTTTAGACGTAGTCTATGATCGACTCAGCGAGTTGGGGCTCAAAAACTTTATAGGGCTGGTACATGATTACCGAAACGATCGGAAAAACATATTCTCGACTATCGCTTCACAAATTGATTCTGTTTCAGATTTTAAAAATCTAAACAGAAGTATTGATGTAATTCAAGTTGAACGTCAATATTATCAAGTTAGCAGGGAGATTGATGGCCTGGTGGAAGAGTTAGAAGAGTTTAGATCTGCGCTCTTTCAAGAGGAGGAATGTGGACTGAGCGCAAAACAATTGTACTTAACCAGTTATCCCTCCAAAGCAACTATTAATATAAAGCAGGAGTATCCTTTTTTTGATTTTCGAAACCTGCCTTCTTTTTTGCAAGTATTGAAGCGATACGTGCGCTATGCGAAGCGTTTTGAAGAAGATGCCTACCCATGGAAATATCGGATTTCTTTTGCGCATGCCGAATTTGCTGAGCTAAAGAGAAGATTGAGTACTGTGGATGCGTTACTCTATTTTAAAGAATACTTTGAAGAGCGAACAAAAGCAATGCTAGGTGTCTCGCTTTCCATTGAGCAGGGTGAGGCGTTGCTTGGAAATGTTGAAAGTATCAAAGAGATTCAGAACTTGTTGTCATCCGAAGAGGTATTTAAATACTTTACTCGGATGGTTGAAGAGAAAGATGAAGAGACCAGTTTGCTTTGGGTGGATAATCTTCGGTTGAGGTGCATGAACTGTTTTGATGGTGCAGGAATTGAAGCGACACTACCATCTGATCAGCTAGTAAAATTTCAAGCAGTGCTCCAAAAACGAATGGAGGCACGAAAGCGAAGCATTATTCGCCTCTTACAGTGGGAATGGTTTTCCGAAGATAAATTTTGGCTCAAGCGGGTATTGGTCGACAATGGCTTGCAGTACAACCGCAAGGATTTTCAGGTGATGGAAGCTCGTTTGGATAACAGACTCAATCTTGAGCATCAGCTGACAGCACTACGTGTAAAGTCATGGTTAATAGACCTGCCAAACAACATTGAATCAACTCAGCTATTAAGTTGGTTCGAAGCGCAGAAGACGGCTATTCGAGCGAAACTCCTGTTTACTTCGCTTCGGGAGGTGCAGCAGCATGTGACTCCTTCACGTTTTACAAGAAAAACATTTGTAGAAACGTTCGAACAATTAGTTGAACTTCTAAAAGAAATTATTCCCGCACGGGCGAGATGGGAGCAAGCCTTGTCTCCATTTCAGATCAGGACATTGCTTGAGGATGTATCTTTTAAAGAAGGGTTAGTTCAAAGGCTGCAAAATGATTTTGAAGATCTGGTGGCTTTTGATGAATTGAAAAATCAACTTTCTGCCAATGAAAAAATAGTTGTTGAAAAACTGTTTCAAGCCGTAGGGCAATGGGATGAGATTTCGTTTGAGAAATTGTTTCAAAATAGTTTGCGGTTGGAATGGTTGAATCATCTGGAAACAAAGTACCCTATACTAAGACTTGTATCGACACAACGCTTTGATGAAATGGAGAGGGAGTTACAAGAGGCAGTGGTACAAAAACAAAAACTGACGAAGCAACTTTTATTACTTCGCATACGGGAGCGAACGTATGAGCATATAGAATATAACCGTCTCAACAATCCGGTAACCTATAGAGACCTTGAGCACCAGGTTACTAAGAAGAAAAAGATATGGCCTTTGCGTAAGGTCATCACCAGCTTCCATCACGAGTTGTTTGATCTTATGCCTTGTTGGATGGCATCACCCGAGTCAGTCTCTGCTATTTTTCCGCTAGAGAAATTATTTGATATTGTCATCTTCGATGAGGCTTCACAGTGTTTTGCAGAACGGGGCATCCCCGCAATGGTACGCGGTAAGCAAGTAGTGATCGCAGGGGATTCACAGCAATTACAGCCCAGTGATCTATATCAAGTACGTTGGGCAGATGAATCGACCGACTCTCCTGATGCCGAGGTGGATTCCTTATTAGAGTTATCCGCCCGGTATTTCTCTACCGCTTATTTACAAGGTCATTATCGTAGCCAGCGTCAGGACTTAATAGAGTTTTCAAATCGACATTTTTATAAAAATCGTCTGAAAATGCTTCCTGATTTTAACGAGTCCGAAAATCAGGAACCGGCCATTAACTTTGTAAAAGTGGATGGCCTGTGGGAAAATCATGTTAATGTAACAGAGGCGGACGTGATTGTAGGATTGGTTGTTGATTATACTGATAAATATCCCGGGAAAAGTATTGGCGTTATTACGTTTAATGCTCCTCAACAACAATTGATTTGGGACAGATTGGAAGCAGTGTTTGCAGAAAGGCAAAAGACATTCCCTGTCTCCCTGATGGTAAAGAATATTGAGAATGTGCAGGGTGACGAAAAAGACATCATTATTTTCTCTATTGCGTATGCACCCGATAAAATGGGAAAATTCAATTTGCAGTTTGGTAGTCTTAGTTTGGCAGGTGGCGAGAATCGCCTGAATGTTGCGATTACCCGCGCCAAAGAAAAAATACTCGTAGTGTCCAGCATTTGGCCTGAGCAGTTGGAGGTAGACGAAGTGAAGAATGAGGGACCTAAATTGCTGAGAAAATACCTTGAATATGTTCGAAGTGTTTCCTCAGGCCAGCAAATGCTTTTGCCTTTTGAGGGGGCCGCTCATAGTGCCGATTGGTATTTAAGTACCAAGCTGCACTCAGCCCATACACAAGTGAGCCGACTCCCTTTCTCCGACATGGTAGTTTCTAAACTATACAAACCAGAGGCACTTGTCTTAACAGACGATGAGTCTTATCGCAATGCCCTTTCTGCGAAGGCAGCACATGCTTACACTTCTCTTTTATTGGAGAGAAAAGGATGGCGATTCAAACGCTTCTTTAGCAGGCAGTACTGGATGAATGCAGAAAAAGTATTACTGGATGTTCAAAAATTGCTGAACTGATTTTTTAATGTATCGTGTAACTAAAAGCGAGTTTTATTACCTGATTCGTTACTGCGGCTTTATCAGCTGCTCCTTGTTCCTCACCAATTTTTAGGAGGCCAGCCTGATAAAATAATTGTAAAGACATAATATCATTTAAATGATACGTCACTCCTGCATTTAATCCTGCGTCCAATCCATTGTAATAATCTTTTACGTCTTGGGTTTCGGGCAGTCCAAACACCCTTTGGGTAGCGTCATCATTTTTAACTGTTGCGTCCAACAAGAAACTAAGTTGAGGGCCCAACCCGATGGACCATTTTTTAGAGAGTGAATAATTGATAATTATTGGAAGATCTAAATAAGATAATTTGGTTGTGTAGGAGTACGTAAAAAACTGTGAGGAGGCATCATATTGTCCACCAGAATAATCAGCACCCTTGGAGGAGAAAATAAGTCCGGTCGATAAGGATATTTTTTCAGAGAGTGTTTTATCAACCATCACACCACCATGAAAGCGAAAAACTAAGTCTGGGTCAGAGAGGGTTCCGCCCCAATCTTTTTTATCGCTACCTCCAAAATTTGCAACTTGTGGTCCTGCCACAATATTAATTTTCCATTGTGCATGGCCTTTAGTAAGGCAAAGCACAAGAGTAACCAGAGCAAACAGTATCTTTTTCATAATAGACGTTATTGGTATCACTCAAAAGTTAGTACATAACAATTGTTTGAGCAAATAAATGTGGATTTAACACGATAGCCCGTATACTTTAGGAAGTGCCGACTTACCAGGCTGCCTATTACGTGCTGAGTGAAAAGTATAAATTCGAGTAATTAGCCCATTGCAGATTTTGCTTCCATCGTTTCTGCATGCTGAGAGATATCCAAACCAAGAAGTTCTTCTTCTCTTGATACACGCAAGCGGGTAATGCTTCCTACTGCTTTGTAAATAACCCAAGTGCCTCCGAAAGTGAAAATTCCTACAATCACCAAAGCCAACAAGTGGTATTGCAGTGTGGTGAAGTCACCATAGATAGCGCCCACATCTTTTGCAAAAACAGCCGTTAATATCATACCGACAATTCCACCCACACCATGACATGGGAAAACATCCAATGTATCATCTAACGAGGTCCTGTTTTTGTAATATACCGCCAGGTTGCTCACCAACGCAGCAGCAAATCCAATAAATACACTCTGACTGATGCTCACAAAACCAGCAGCAGGTGTAATCGCCACTAAGCCAACCACGGCACCAATGCAGGCACCGGTGGCAGAAATTCTTCTGCCCACCAACGCATCGAATAGTACCCACGTTAACATGGCAGAGGCTGAGGCCATGTTAGTAGTAGCAAAGGCTTGAACGGCCAGTCCATTGGCGGCCAGGGCAGATCCGGCATTGAAACCAAACCAACCAAACCAAAGCATGCCGGTACCTAAAATGATAAAGGGAATATTAGCAGGCTGATGATTATTGTTTTGACGTTTGCCCAACACAAAAGCACCTGCCAGGGCTGCAAATCCGGCAGACATGTGAACAACAGTGCCTCCCGCAAAATCCAGCACGCCCCATTTGCGTAAGAAGCCCTCCGGATGCCAGGTCCAGTGCGCCAGAGGACAATATATAAGTAAAGAGAAGAGCACCATGAAGAGTAAGTACGAAGTAAACTTTACACGCTCTGCAAAACTTCCTGTAATTAAGGCAGGAGTTATGATGGCAAACTTCAATTGGAAGAGGGCGAAGATTAGGAACGGAATCGTAGGCGAAAAATCTGGATTAGTGGCCAAGCCAACATTGTTGAAGCTGAAATAAGTAAGGGGATTACCAATAAGACCGTGGTAACTTTCTCCGAAAGCCAAACTAAAACCAACCAGGTACCAAAGCAGACTTACAACGCCAAGTGCAATAAAACTTTGTAACATCGTGGAGATTACATTGCGCCAACCTACCATGCCGCCATAGAAGAAGGAGAGGCCAGGTGTCATAAAAAGCACAAAGGCTGTGGCCACAATCATCCAGGCCGTGTCTGCTTTGTCAATTGTACCCGCTTCCTCAATAGAAAAGGTGGAAGAAGAAGTTAATAGAGAGATCAATTGAAGACCAACAAGTATAGAAAAAATGATAATCCAGCGCTTTTTTGGTTTACTCATGACCCTATTTGTTTAAAATTGTTGTGAAATTTATAAATATAGGTTTATAAAATACCCTATTTGTTCAAAAAATTATTATTATCAACCTATCGGATGTTAGTTCACTCGATTGAAATGGTGTTCGTTGATTTCCTACTTTTAAAGATGAAAAAAGCTCTCCTTGGTTTTCTCTTGTTCATTTCCTTCTATACTTATGCCAACTCAGCAGATAGTCTTGAAAATGTTCTTAAAGGAGCAAGCGGAGTTCAACGGGCTATCGTCTTGAACGAGTTAGCAGTTATTTATCAGCAGTCGAATCTGCAACAATTAGAAAGAGTGGTAGCGCAGACAAGGTTGCTCCTTTCAAAACATCAAGATCCACTCACTAAGGTTTATTGTTTTCTTACGCTCGGACTTTATTACAATCAAGTAGGCTTGCTCGATAGTTCGATTTACTCATTTAAAGAGGCAAAGCATGTTTCCCTCCAATTAAAAGAAGTGCCTCTGCAAATAAGAGCAAGTGCAAACTTGGGGCGTAGTCTGATTACTGCTGGCAAAGCACAGGAAGCGCTGGAGGATTTATTTGAAGCACTTCGTTTATTAAAGCTTTATCCGGACAAAAAAGATACAGAGTGGCGTGTGCGCACAAACATTGCCTGGGCATATCTCGAGTTGAAGCAATACCAGGATTGCATAAACTTTGGTACGGAGAGTTTAGCATTGATGCAAGCAGAAGATTTGCAATGGATTGCTGCCTATTCGTATAATAATGTAGCCGTTGCCTATGGTGCGCTAAAACAGTACGATTCTGCACGAGCGCTTATTCTAAAATCGATTCGGATAACTGAAGCGAATGGCAATAATCACACCTTAGCCAATGCTTACTTTATACTTGGAAAAATTTATGCGGAAACGGGTCAGCATGCATTGGCACTTCAGCAGTATCTGAAAGCAAAGCCTTTACGGGAAAAAGTCGGAAATCCTTCTTACATCATTTCCGATTTATATGCCATCGCAGATCTCTATTATGAAATGGGAGACTACACCCATGGGATCGAAAATGCGTTGGCAGCGTTAAAAGTGGCCACTCAGTTTAACCTGCTCTTAAAATTTGATGGGACGTATCTTTCGCTAGCGAAAAATTACGAGGGACTTAAAGATTACAAAAATGCCAGCAAGTATTATCATTTATGGGCCTTAGCCAAAGACAGCTTGTACAATCAATCCCATGCAGATGCCATTGCTGAAATGCAGACGAAATATGAAACCGAAAAAAAGGAGCAGCAGCTCGCCTTGCAACAAGCTACCCTCGCTGAGCAGCAGGCTCAATTGCAACGAACGTATTTTGTGATTGGAGCCTTGGTGATTATCCTGGCTTTATTATCTGTAATTTTTCTCTTGCTTCGCAGTCGCTACAGACGCAAGCAACAACTGGCTGAAAAGCAGCAAGAGTTAGCGGTGCGCGAAGCCTACATTAACGCTACCATTGATTCACAAGAGCATGAACGAAAGCGAGTGGCACAAGATTTACACGATGGTATGGGACAACTTATATCGGCCTTGCGCATTGCGGTGGGCCAACTATCTCAGGGTATAGATGTAAAGGAGAGGGTAGAGGTAGTAGAAAAGAGTGAGAGAATTTTGAGTGATATGCATCGGGAAGTGAGGGCTGTAGCTTTTAACCTGATGCCCCAGACACTCATTCAACGGGGTTTAGTGCCGGCTCTTCAGGAGATGGCCTTGCGCATAAACGAGACTGTACCCTTGCGAATAGAAGTCACTAGCTTTGATATGCCAGAACTTTTGTTGGAGGTACAAGAAATTTCTATTTATCGCATTCTACAGGAGTGGACAACCAATGTGATTAAGTATGCCAATGCTACTAAATTAGTTATTGATCTGGTAGTGGATGAGGGTGAAATTCGCATTACAGCAGAAGACAATGGACAGGGTTTTGACCCTTCAGTGTTTGAGCGTTCCACTGGCAATGGCTGGAAGAATATTCAATCGCGACTTGGCTTGTTAAAAGGTTCACTTGACCTGGACACCCACCCGGCACGACAATCCACAACCTTGTCCCTTCA
>Ga0075163_10002776_pt1 | contig 23498 bp, 21 predicted proteins | sample JI1023141ADNA_FD_71478 | JGI IMG/M metagenome (GOLD analysis project Ga0075163, IMG submission 71478) | Wastewater effluent complex algal communities from Wisconsin, to seasonally profile nutrient transformation and Carbon sequestration -... | ecosystem: Engineered > WWTP > Effluent > Algae... | reverse complement strand
GCCAGGCGCTGTTGTGCCCGTTGACGACAGGGCATTCCGGCCGTACCCGCTGCGGCTCGAAGGACACCTCGACGCGGAGCTGAGCCGATGGCGTTGGCTCGTCAAGTGGCTCCTGGCCATTCCGCACGTCGTCGTGCTCGTCTTCCTGTGGATCGCCTTCGTGGTGCTCTCCGTCGTTGCATTCTTCGCGATCCTGTTCACGGGTCGCTACCCGCGTTCGATCTTCGACTTCAACGTCGGAGTGCTGCGCTGGACGTGGCGGGTCAGCTACTACGCCAGCAGCGCCCTGGGCACCGATCGCTACCCGCCGTTCACCCTCGACGCTGCCGACTACCCGGCCACCCTCGACATCGACTACCCCGAGCATCTCTCGCGCGGCCTCGTGCTGGTCAAGTCGTGGCTGCTGGCGATCCCGCACCTGCTCATCATCGGCGTGTTCACTGCCACGTGGACCTTCGGGAGCGACAACGGTGGCACCGGGTTGGTGCTGGCCGGCGGGCTGCTCGGGCTGCTCGTGGTGGTGGCGGCACTCACGCTCGCGTTCACCGGGCGCTACCCGACCGGGCTCCACGACCTGATCATGGGCGTCAACCGCTGGACCTACCGAGTCATCGCCTATGTCGCCCTGATGACCGACGACTACCCGCCGTTCCGTCTCGACCAAGGCGGCAACGAACCGACCCTCCGAGATCCGACGAAAGGGGATCGATCATGACGACCGAACGCAACGGCCCAGCGGCGGCAACGATTCTCGACAGCCTCAGTGGCACCAGGGACGCCCTCTCGGTACGACGCGTGTTCGGTGATCCGTACGAGCTCGACGGCATGACCATCATCCCTGTCGCTCGGATCTCCGGCGGTGCCGGCGGGGGAGGCGGCGAGGGCAGCGGCGAGCGAGCCGGTGGGCAGGAGACCGGCAGCGGCTTCGGTACCGGGTTCGGGGTACGAGCGCAGCCGGTCGGCGTCTACGAGGTTCGCGACGGCCAGGTTGCATGGCGCCCCATCGTCGACATCACACGACTCGCCCACGGCGGTCAAGTGCTCGCCGGCATCATCACCGTGTGCGTCACGCTCGTGGCCCTGCGCCGTTCCCGGGTGCCGTCATGAGCGCGCCACGAGTCCTGGTCTTCGGCGACGACAGCTCACCGGCCGCCGACGTCGCGTGGCTGTTCATCAACACGCACTGCTGGCCGGGCTGGCGCCTGGAAGTGGTCACCGCGCACGTGCCCGACGTACCGGGCGTGGCGCTGCCCCATGAAGTCACCGAGCTGCACCTCTGGAAGCCGCCGCAGCCGCGCGCCGTGTTCGCCGAAGCCCGGTTCGCCGAGGTCGCCGACCTCACCGCCGAAGCCGACCCTCGCATTGCCCTGTCGCGCGAGAGCGACCTGCTCGTGATCGGGCCGCGTGGCCCCGGTCTGTTGAAGGCGCTGCACCTCGGCAGCACCGCCGATTGGTTGCTGTTGCACCCGCCGGCTCCGCTCCTCATCGCCCGTCACGGCCACGCCGTTCGAACCGTGGTCGTCTGCGCCGATGGTTCGCCGCACGCCGACAAGGTCGCCGACGTGTTGGCCGGCATGCCCTGGATCGACAGCCTGGCGGCCACCGTGCTGGTCATCGACGACGGCAGGATCGATGTCGACGCCGCGATCGACGGAGCCCGCCGACGACTCGAAGCTGCCGGGGCGACCGTCGAGGTCCGCGTCGAGCGCGGGGCGCCGACCGCCACGATCCATGCTCACCTCGTCGAGGCATCGCCCGACCTGGTGGCGCTCGGCACCCGGGGTCTCACGGGCCTGCGGCACCTCCGACTGGGGTCGACGGCAAGCGCCGTGGCCCGCACCGCGACGTGTTCTGTGCTCGTCGCCTGCGACGAGCAGGAGTACGCGCGCTCGAACGACTGATCTGTGCTCTCGGGCACGGCCCCGGGTTCCGGCCGCGTTCGCCTGGGCCAGTAGCTTGCGACCATGACTCCACGTATGCCCGCACTGTCGCTTGCCGCCGTACCTGGGCGGCGGGCTCAGGCGCTCGAACTGGCCGTCGAGATCGAGCGTCGCGGGTTCTCGGGCATCTACTGCCCCAGCTTCGGTGATGCGATGGGGCTGTGCCTGTCGATCGCCCACGCCACCACGCACATCGAGTTCGGCACGTCCATCCAACCCATCTACCTGCAGCACCCGATCGCGCTGGCCACGTCGGCGAGCTACCTCCACGAAGTGGCCCAGGGCCGCTTCCGCCTCGGCATCGGGGTCACCCACGGCCCGGTGGTGAAGCGGCTCGGCGTGGAGACCGGCAAGCCGCTCAGCGACATGCGCGAATACGTCGGCACGATGCGGTTGGCTGCCGAGCAGATGGGTGGGTTGCCGCCGGTGGTGCTGGCGACGCTGCGCGACAAGATGGTGGGTCTTGCGGTGGAGGTCGGCGACGGTGCGGTGTGGGCCAACGCGTCGCGCAGCCGGATGGCGCACTCGCTGGCCTTGGTGCCGGCGGATCGACCTGCCGGCGACTACTGGATCGGCAACATGATCCCCACGGTGATCGACGACGACCTGGCAGCCGCGCGGGCCCGCAATCGCAAGACGCTGCAGGGCTACGTGGCCTTGCCGAACTACCGCAACTACTGGATCGAGGCCGGGTACGAGGCCGAGATGGCTGCCGTGATCGCCGGTCTCGACGCCCGCGATGGTGAGGCGGTGTTGGCCGCGATGAGCGATCGATGGCTCGACGACTGCACCCTGTCGGGCCCGGTCGGCCGGGTGCGCGAGGGCATCGAGGCGTGGTTCGACGCCGGTGTCACCGCCCCAATCGTGGTGCCCTCCTCCACGTCGGGCGGCCAGGCGAAGGCCTTCAGCGAACTGTTCGAGGCGTTCGCCTGACGGGGCCGAACACAGCGAGCGTCATCGAGCGAGCACCACACGTGACGCCTGTCGACCGTCGACACGACGACGGCACACCTGGCAGACTCGATGGCGTGAGCAATGGCCCGCTGCTGCGCCTCAACGGGCTGACCAAGCGCTACCCGGGTGTGACCGCGCTCGATGACATCACGCTCGAGCTGCCCGCCGGCCGCATCGGCCTCGTCGGCGCCAACGGTGCGGGCAAGTCGACGCTGTTCCGCATCCTGCTCGGTCTCTCGCATCCCACCGAAGGGCACGTCGAGGTGTGCGGCATCGACGTGGCCCGCGACCCGATCGGTGTGCGATCCCGCTTGGGGTACATGCCCGAGCACGATTGCCTCGCCCTCGACCAGACTGCCGCCGATGTGGTGGCAACCTTCGGCGAGCTCAGTGGGCTGCCGGCCAGAGCAGCGCGCCAGCGTGCCTCCGACATCCTCGACCTGGTGGGGCTCGACGAGGCCCGGTTCCGTCCGATCGGCGGGTTCTCCACCGGCATGCGGCAGCGCACCAAGCTGGCGCAGGCGCTCGTCGGCGATCCGGTCCTGGTGCTGCTCGACGAGCCCACCGCCGGGCTCGACCCGATCGGTCGCGAGGAGATGCTCCTGCTCGTCGACCGCCTCGGATCGTTCGGCATCTCGGTGCTGATGGCCACGCATCTGCTCGACGACGTGCAGCAGGTCTGCGATCACGTCGTGATGATCGACGCCGGCCGGTTGGTGGTGTCGGGTGCGACCGACTCGCTGCTGGAGCGCACCGGTCTCGTCACCATCGACGTCGGACGGCACACCGACGAGCTCGTCGCCGGCCTCGCGCAGGTCGGTGTGGTCGCAGTCGTCGTCGACGGCATGGTGGAGGCGACCGTGGAGGCGACGGTGGGCGACGACACGAGGATGGACCTGCTGCGCGACGTGGTGGCCGGGCTCGGGTTGCCGTTGTTCCGACTCTCGACACGACTGACGTCGCTCGACGAAGCGTTCGTTCGCCGCAGTGAGGAGCTGACATGAGCTCGACCGCCAGCTCGGCCGACGCCGGACGGGGCGCCGTCTACGACCGCGGCTACCGGCCGTACGACGGGCCCCGCGGTCGGCGCGGTGCGGCGACGCTGGCCCTGTACAAGGCGTCGATGCGCCGCGCGCTCGGGCTGCGGCGGCCATGGCGGCAGAAGGTGGCGCCGTTCGTGCTGCTCGGGGTGGTCACCATCCCGGCCATCGTCAACGTCGGCATCGGCTACGTCACCCGCGACCGCTTCGACGGTTTCCAGATCATCACCTATCGCGAGTACGTCGGCGTCTCGTCGGCGTTGCTGCTGTTCGTGGCCCTCGTCGCACCGGATGTGATGTGCCCCGACCGGCGGCACCGGGTGCTGCCGCTGATGTTCGCCCGGCCGCTGCTGGGCGTGGACTACGTGGTGGCCAAGGTCGGGTCGATCACGACCATCCTGTTCGCGTTCTCGTTCCTGCCGCAGGTGGTCCTTTTCGTCGGCAACATGCTGGTCAGCAACAGCGCGCTCGATTACGTCGGCGATCACCTCGACGTGCTGTGGAAGGTGCCGCTCGCAGTCGCAGTGCTCAGCCTGTACTACGCCACGATCGGGTGCGCGCTCTCGTCGCTCACCGATCGCCGCATCGTGGCGGGGGCGTCGGTGATCGGGCTGTTCCTGCTCACCTCGATCTCGTCGAGCGTCATCGTCGGCGACTCATCCGTCGAAGGCGGCGGGTATGGCGGACTCATCAACGTGCTGGCGATGCCCCTGCACTTGAGAGACGTCATCTTCCTCGGGCACATCGACCCCGACTCGCCTTTGAGCGGTGTCGCCGGCGGCGGGTTGCTTGCCCTGGCGTGCTACCTCGTCGTGCTCTGCACGGGCGCCATGGTGCTGTGGTGGCGCTACCGATGGGTCGAGCGATGAGCGTCACCAACTCCGACGCGCACTCCGACCCGGCGCTGGCCACCGACGCCACCGTCGAGGTGAACGCGCTGTCGGTGTGGTTCGGCCCGAAGGTGGCCCTGTCGGAGCTGACGTGCTCGTTCGGGCCAGGCGTCAGCGGGCTGCTCGGGCCCAACGGCGCGGGCAAGACCACCCTGATGCGGGCCATCACCGGGCTCGTCGGCGTCAACGAAGGCACGGTGCGCGTCACCGGCCGCGACCCGCGGCGCGATCGATCGGTGCACGCGGCGATGGCACTGGTGCCGGAGGACGAGGCGGTGCCGGGCGGGCTCACCGCCCGTCAGCTCGTTCGCTACATGGCCGACCTGCGCCGGGTCACCGACCGCGACGCACCCGACCGGGCATTGCGCACCGTCGATCTGCTCGACGTCGCCGATCGACAGGTCGGCACGTTCAGCAAGGGGATGCGTCAGCGGGCCAAGATCGCCGCGGCGCTCGTCTCCGACCCCGACGTGCTCGTGCTCGACGAGCCGCTCAACGGGGCCGACCCGGTGCAACGACTGCACCTCATCGCGTTGTTCAAGCAACTCGGTGCGGACGGCCGCACGGTGATCGTCAGCTCGCACGTGCTCAACGAAGTCGAACGGCTCGCCGAGCGGGTGATCGTGCTGGTGCACGGCCGCCTGGCGGCCGCCGGTGGCCAGCGGGCGATTCGTGATGCGATGGACGACACCCCGCGGCACGTGCTGGTTCGTTGCGACAACAGCCGCCGGCTCGCGGGGGCTCTCGTCGGCCTCGACTCGGTCACCGGCGTGACGTTCGACTCGAAGCGCGACGAGCTCACCGTGCAGACGCTGCAAGCACGCGAGCTGGCCATCGCGTTGCCGCGGCTGGCCAAAGCAGCGTCGATCCGACTGCTCGAGGTCCGTCCCCTCGACGACTCGCTGGAGAGCCTGTTCCGGGAGCTGGTGCGATGAGCGCCGTCACGCAGCCCGTGGCCCGCCCGTGGCGTCCGCGGTCGCGTCTCGTGGCGATTTTCGTCTACACGTGGCAGGCGTGCTTCCCGCGCAAGCGGTGGGCTGCTGTGCTGATGCCATGTGTCGGCGCCCTGCTCTTCGGGTTGCTCGCTCGCGCGGTCGACGACCTTCCCGATGTCGCGTTCGCAAACGTTGCTGCCGAAGGCATCTTCGGCCTCGTCATGCCCATTGCCGCGCTCGTCATCGGCGACTCGGTGCTCGGGGCCGAGATCCGCGCCGGGTCCTTCCACTTCACCTGGCTGTCACCCACGCCCACCTGGCAGATCGTGCTCGGTCGATGGGTGGGTGGCTCGACGGTTGCTCTCGTCACGATCGCCCCGTCGGCTGCCCTCGCGGCGGTGGTCGCCGGCAGCCCGTCGAGCGCCGGCCCCGCGTTCGTCGCCGCAGCAGTGGGCAGCGTGGCCTACGTCGCCGTCTTCATCGCCATCGGCTGCCTCACTCGTCGCACCGCGGTGTGGTCGCTGGCGTTCGTCTTCCTCGTCGAGCGCTTGCTGGGTGCAGCGCTCACCGGCATCGCCCAGCTGTCGCCCACGTGGGAAGCCCGCGCGATCTTCGTCGGCCTGCTCGACGACCCACCGAACCGACTGCACCGGTCGGGCATCCCCGAAGGCACCGACGCCGTGGTGCGCCTGCTCGTCGTCACCGCAGTCGTGCTCGTGATCGCCAACTGGAGGATGCGCCGCCTGCGCCTCAGCGGCGCTGCCGACTGAGGCTTGGTCGTCAGCGGCGCATCACCCACTCGCCGGAGGCGAGCTGCTGAGCAGTGATCGTCAACGTGGGCACACCCGGCATGGAGTAGTACCCGCGAGCAACCGTCACAGTGGTCGGGTTCGCCTCCTGGATGCACACCACTTCCTCGTCCTCGCTCTCGCCGCGTCGCAGTGTCCACCGCTCGGCGAGCGACGCGAGTCCCTCGTCGAGCAGGTGCTGCTCGGCTGCTTCCCGAGTGGAATGGATGCCGAGGAGCGAACCGAACACGACGAGGGCGCGCCACTGCCCGTCGAGGTGTTCGACATGGCCGCACAGCTCATCATCGGTTGGTCTCCGGACCTCGTCCATGTCGCGAGCATTGCAGCCGTCGATCGCGAGGCACGCACAGGTTTCCGGCAATCCGAGGGATGATCGGTGAAGACCTGGAGCTCGTTGGGTCTCGCAGATCCAGCTTTGATTCAGGTCAACTTGAAGAGGTGGCGGGCGTTGTCGCCGATGAACTGGCGTCGTTGATCAGCGGGGAACAAGGCCACCAGCTCGTTGAGGTCGTGGATGTACTCCGGGGTGTGGTCGGCGTGCGGGAAGTCGGAGGCCCACAGGAAGCGGTCGACGCCATAGCGCTGCGCCAGCGCGGGCACCATCCGCTCGTCGGGGTCGGCGCTGATCCAGATGCGCTCGCGGAAGTAGTCGCTGGGCTTGTGCTGCAGCGGCACGCGGTTGCCGATGAACGTGTGGCTGTACACGGCATCGATGCGGTCGAGCCAGTAACCGATCCAGCCGGCACCCGACTCGAGCACCACGATCTTGAGGCGAGGGAACTTGTCGAACACGCCGTAGTCGAACAGCGTGGTGAACTGCTGGCGCACGCCGTCGGATGCGGCGACCGACGCGAGCAGGCGCAGCTGCTTCACGTTCTCCCACGTTCCCATGCGTGTGCCCTTGGTCCATTGCGGCTCGAAGGTGGGGTGGATGGCCAGCGGTACATCGAGGGCTTGCGCGGCTGCGAAGACCGGGTCGTTGTCGGGGTGGCCCAGTGGCGTGCCGTTGTGATGGAACGGCGCGACGTAGCCGCCGACAGCGCCTTCGCCGACGGCTCTCTCCAACTCGCGCGCGGCTGCCGCAGGGTCGGTGAGCGAGAGGTGGGCGGTGGGCACGAGGCGTCGCTCGCCCGCGCAGAACTCGCAGATCCAGCGGTTGTACGCCTTGGTGTAGGCCTGCGACAGCGCAGGGTCTTCCACCTCTGCCTCCCACAGCAGCCCGACTGTCGTGTACAGGATTGCGATGTCGATGTGTTCGGCGTCGAGCAGCCGGATTCGTTCATGCGGGTGCATCGAGCCGTAGGGCGCCTCGCGCAAGTAGGTACGCGCCGGGTCCTTCTGCATGGCCGGCAGGTCGGGTGCTCCCATCGCGCCGAGGGTGGAGGGAAACCCGGCGCGGCTCATGCGCGAAGTCCTGCCGTCGATCTCCAACTCTTCGAGGCCGTGCTCGTCGACACGGAAGCGCAGTGCGCGGTCACGAAACTGGGGGTCGATGTACTCCTCCCACAGCGTCGGCGGCTCGAGGATGTGGCCATCGGCATCGACCGCGCCGTTCTCGACCACCGAGTGCGTCTCGTGGATGGGCTTGTGCGAGGCAATCGTGAGCGCCATGACGGCAATCCTCCTTGCTGACCGTGTTGCTCACGGTACGCCGGCCAGCCGGTTGCGTCTTCACCGGAACTGCGGTGCCTGCGTCAACGGCGTCGTACGACGGCGGCGTCAGCGATCGACGGCGTCCGCCAGGTCGCACAGGAGATCGATCCACCAGGGTGGGCCCACCAGCGCTCGCTCGGGCCACGGTGGTGGCGCGCCCTGGTAGTGGTGGATGACGCTGCCGGCCACGTAGTTGGCGCCCGACCCCGGAAGCGCGGTGGCGTGATGGTCCATGCAGATGGCCGTCGGCAGCACGTGCACCAGCACGTCGTCGGTGACGCTCATCAGGCGCTCGTAGGTCTCGGCGGTGAGCACTCGATTCGCCAGCTCGGGCGGGTCCGAGCGCACGTTGCGACCGTTGCGCGGGTTGTACTCGCGAGGATTCCACGCCGGGTCGTGCACGTCGACTGCCGACTGGATCGCGCCGGTGATGCCGTGGGGATTGGCGCAGCCGACGGTGAGTACGGTGTGCCACTTCTCGCGTCGGTTGCGGCTGGAGATGGTGTTGACGCCGAAGAGGAATCGTGCGAAGCCCTTGCCGACGGCGTCGCCCTCGATCTCGACGGTGACAACCCTGCCGCGGATGTTGCCGTGTGCCCGCATCGACCGCTCGCCGCGCTCCTCGACGACCAAACCCAAGCGCCCACCCAGCATGGCCCACGCCTGCGCGAGCGTGGGCTCCCCGTCGTTGTCCTTGCGTGCCATTGTCACCTCTTCGCTCTGTGCCGCCGTGGCAATGTAGCCAATGGCTTCGCGGCGTGGCGGTGCCCTAGCATTCGCGCATGGACTTGCTCACCGGCAAGGTCGCTGTCGTCACTGGCGCGGCGAGCGGCATCGGGCGTGCATTGGCCGAGCGGTTCGCTGACGAGGGCATGCACGTCGCGCTGGCCGACATCGACGATGCCCGGCTGCACGAGGTTGTCGTGGCGTTGAAAGCGCGAGGGTCCGACGTCGAGGCGTATCACTGCGACTCGTCGAGCGCCGACAGCGTCCACCGCCTCGCCGAAGGTGTCGTCAACAGGTTCGGCACGGTGCACGTGGTGTGCAACAACGCTGGGGTGCTCGCGACCGGTGATGCCTGGACAGGCCCCATCTCGATGTGGGACCGCTCGCTCGGCGTCAACCTCTACGGAGTGATCCATGGGGTCCGCGCGTTCCTGCCCATCCTCATCGCCCAGGGCGAGGGGCACATCGTCAACACGGCCTCGATGGCCGGGCTCACTGCACTTCCCGGAGCTGCGCCGTACAGCGTCAGCAAGCACGGCGTCGTTGCGCTGAGTGAAGCGCTGTACCTCGAGATGCAAGCGCTTGGTACGTCGGTGGGTGTGTCGGTGCTGTGCCCAGGTTTCGTGAAGACCGGTTTGATGGATACCGCTCCGTCGCACCAACTCGCCCTTCAGCCGGGTGCCCCCGCCGACCCGATCGCCACGATGGTCTCGGGCCTCATGCGTGAGGGCATCGACGCAGGAATGGCGCCACCCGAGGTGGCCGATCATGTGGTCCGCGCCATCTTCGCCGGTCGCTTCTGGATCCTGACGCACGACGAGGAGCGCAAGGCACCGATCGAACGCATGCGCCGCGCCGCTATGGAGGAGAACCCACAGTTCGGGCCACCGAGCAGACACCCGCGGCTGTCGCGCATCGCTCGGCGCATCCGCCGGCCGGGGTAGCCGGCATCGCCGCCACGCGGTGCTGCGGATTAGCGTCGTGGCATATCCACAGAGGCCAGCACGCCTGGGCTCGCGATGTGCGGAGGTACCGATCATGACCGAGATCGACACGTGGCAGACGCCATTCCTGCAGGGGTTGATGGCGCCGGTGTTCGACGAGCGTGACGATCGCGACCTGGAAGTCGTCGGTGAGATCCCGGCGGGCCTGCGTGGCATGTTCGTGCGCACCGGGCCCAACCCGCAGTTCGCGCCGCTTGGTGCGTATCACCCCTTCGACGGTGACGGGATGCTGCACGCGGTGTACCTGGAGGATGGCAAAGCCCGCTACCGGAATCGCTTCGTGGAGTCCAAAGGTCTGCTGGCCGAGCGTGCCCGTGGGCATGCGTGCTACGGCGGCATGAGCAACTTCCAGTTCCCCGACCCCGACGTGATGGAGGAGGGAGGGATGATGAAGAACACGGCCAACACGGCCACCGTGCGTCATGCCGGTCGTTACTTCACGCTGCTCGAGTCCGGTGCGCCCACCGAGTTCGATCGCGACCTCAACACCCTCGGCGAGCACGATTACGACACGGAGCGGCCCGAGATCGACGTAGCCGACGGCGAACGGCTGGAACGGCTCGGGCCGCGGTACGGCGGCTTGGGTTGCAGCCGCTGCACCGTCCAGGTCCAGACGGTGCCCGTGGCCGGCAGCGCCACGTCGGCGGTTGCCGCGCCGCATCGGGAGCACGCGGCCTGTGTTGGGAACGAGTGCGTGCCGCAGCTGTTGCAGCGGCTGCCGACCAGGTGATGTCGCCCGTCGATGACGGTGGTGAGGCTCGCCGGTTGACCACCGGTCGTTGAGGATGGCGCACTCGACGACATGGCGTCAGTAGCTGCCTTCTGCGTGGCGGTCGACACCGAGCAGCTGCACCAGGTCTTCGTGCAGTTCCATCCAGATGTCGTGGTAGCTGCCGCACATCACCCCGGTGAACATGCGTGTCTCGCCGCCTTCGAGGCGCAGCAACGACGTGGTGAGTCGGCGCTCGTAGGAGCCGAAGCGAGCGATGGCTTCCGTGAAGCCGGCGATGGGGGCCAACGATTGATCGTGCAGCGTGCGCAGCTCGGCGACCCGAGCCTCGTCGTACACGGCGTCGGTGTGGTCGTTGGCGTCGCCGTCGCGCATCTGCCACCGGCTGCACAATTCCTTGAAGCCCACGTTGAGATCGAGAAAGCGAAGGTAGTGCGCGCGTAGCCCGTCGACTGCGGCGCCGGACACTTCTTGCAGCCGCTCGCCGTGGCGCTCGCGACCGGCAGGTGTGAGCTGCCAGAGGTCGCGCGCCGGGATGTGGCGACACCACTCCGACTGCGCCATCTCCGACAGGAGGAGGTGCACCACGGCCACTTCGATTCCCACGATGTCGGCGACCACATCGGCAGCCGCGAAGCCCTTGATGCGCAGCGCGTGCATCACCAGGAAGTCCGCATCGAGCTCGTCGCCGGCGCCGGCGCCGTTGCCTTGCACGGCGTCGGTGGGCGACCCGAGGGGGTCGTCGACGGTCGGATCGGACTGGTGCCCGCGGATGGACGCAGCGTCGGCGGCAATGGCTGCGAGCACGTCGGGATGCACTCGACTCATCTCGAGCAGCGCCTGCGCGACCGCAAGACGGGCGATGGGCACGCGGTACGGCGAGCAGCTGACGTAGTCGACACCGCACGCGACGAGGAACTTGGCGGACTCGGGGTCGCCGGCCTGCTCGCCGCAGACGCCGATCTTGATGGCCGCGTTGGTGTCGCGGGCATGCTCGCAGGCGTGGCGGATGAGGCGGCCGACACCGATCTGGTCGAGCGACTCGAACGGGTCGCGCTCGAGCAGCCCGTGGCGCAGGTACTCGGGGATCAACTTGCTGCCCACGTCGTCGCGACTGAATGCGAACATCAGCTGGGTGAGGTCGTTCGTGCCGAACGAGAAGAAGTCGCTGACCTCGGCCAGCTCGCCCGCCACCAACGCAGCGCGCGGGGTCTCGAGCATCGCTCCGACGCTGACCACGCCTTCGAAACCGACAGCAGCGGTGGCTTCGGTCACCCATGCACGCGCCATCTGCATCTCGGTGGGATCGATCACCAGCGGGATCATCACCTCCACCCTCGGCGAGCGCCCTTCGGCGCGTACCGCAGCGACGGCGCGGAGCAACGCGCGAACCTGCATCTGGTACAGCCCGGGCTTGATGACCCCGAGCCGTACGCCGCGCGTGCCGATCATCGGGTTCACTTCGTGCAGCCGGCGCACGGCTGCAAGCTCGATGTGGCCCTCCTCGTCGAGCTCTCCGAGTGCTTCGGCGACGACCAGCCGTTCGAGCTCGGGCAGGAACTCGTGCAGTGGTGGGTCGAGCAGGCGCACCGTGATCGGCAAGCCATCCATTGCTGCGAGAAGCCCTTCGAAGTCGGCCTGCTGCACTTCCTCGAGGTCGGCGAGCGCGGCCTGCCCTTCTCCCGCCACGTCGGTGAGGATGAACCGGCGGACGAGGGGCAGGCGGTCGTCGGCGAGGAGCATGTGCTCGGTGCGGCACAGGCCGATGCCCTCGGCGCCAAGATGGCGGGCGTGCGCCGCATCGGCGGAGTTGTCGGCGTTGGCGCGCACGGTGACGGGCACGTCGGCACCGGCCCGAATGCGATCGGCCCAGTCGAGCAGCGTCTCCAGCTCGGCGGGGGCCTCGGCTGTCGAGGTGTCGGCACTTCCGAGGAAGACCTCGCCGGTTCGGCCGTCGATGGAGATCTCGGTGCCGGCGGGCAGCACTCGATTGCCGATGTGGAGGCCTTCGTCGTCGAGCACGATCTCGCCCGCACCCACGACGGCGGGGATGCCCCAACCGCGGGCGACGACGGCTGCGTGGCTGGTGATGCCGCCGCGGGTGGTGAGGATGCCGCGAGCGGACTGCATGCCGAGCACATCGTCGGGCGTGGTCTCGTTGCGGACCAGGATGACTGATCGCCCCGCGTCGGCGGCGTCGATGGCGTCGTCGGCGTTGAACACGATCTCACCCGCGGCCGCGCCGGGTGACGCCCCGAGTGCAGTCGTCAGCAGCGCTGCGAGCGGCGCCCCATCGGTACCGGCGAACGTGGCATGCATGAAGGTGCCGATGTCGCCCGCCGGTACGAGTGCAACCGCTTCGGAGATCGTCATCTCGCCGCGACATGCACGTCGTACTGCGTCGGTGATGATGATGGCGAGTGACTCGCCGGAGGCGTTGCTCATGCGTGTGGTTTCCCGTCGAACGCGGCCAGGTGCGCCACGCCCACTTCGTCGACGGCACCGTGAAGCCGTCGACACTGTAGTGGGCGACCAGTAACTCGGCGAGGTCGAAGACAGGCCGACGGGGCCGTCGCAGAGGCCGGCGTGATCGCCAGGTGGTTGCGGTGAGCGCCTCGGCGACGTCGGTGGTTACTTTGGAGCCGTTGCAGTAACGCGTCGCGTGCCCACCCTCGATGGTTGGCGCAGTGCCCTCGGATGTGCCGCTCAGGGATGTAGCAGCATCTGGCGTGCGACGCGATGTGTCGCGGACCGCAACGAGGCAGGCGACGCCGTGCTCAACGGGCCGTCGGCCATGCGCATCGCGTGTAGAGCTATCAGCGCGTCGATGAGCGTTCGCATGGTGAGGGTGCCGGTACCCATGCGAGCGGCCGCCTGCCGGGCGCCGGTGGGCGAACCGTCGCCGAGGTAGTCGAAGGCGCGTCGCTCGTGCAGCTCCGAGAACTCCTGGCGGATCGCCGACAGCTGGCGGATGGTGCCGGGCAGGTGAGTGTGCACGAGTGAGGCCCCGTATGGGTTGTCGTCGATCCAATGCCACACGGCGTCGACGGCGAGGCGCAATCCATCCGCGCTGGCGGCCCCGGCGGCGGCGCGAGCAGCGATGACGACGGCCGAGATGGAGTCGAGCGAAGCGCGCATCGCGGCAGCGAACGGATCGTCCTTACCGCTGAAGTGGTAGTGCACCGCCGTCACCTCGACATCGGCGGCCTCGGCGTAGCCCTTGTCGGCGAAGATCCTGACGGCTGCGTCAACGATGTCGTTGCGACGCGAAGGTCGGTGCGCAGGCTGCTTCTCCACGATGCGCCATTGGCCCATGGCGGTGTGAATGCGGAAGCGCGCTACAGAAAGGGCAGGGTCGTGCCCGAGTCTGGCAACCTTGTCGACGATGAGCAACTCACGAGAGATCTGGCAGCAGGCCTTCGAGGCATCCGCGACTCGCGAGGCCGACTACTCGACGATGTCGGGTGTGCCGTTGGAGCCCGTGTACGGGCAGGCGGATGGCGCCGGTGAGTATCCGGGGCAGTTTCCGTTCACCCGTGGGCCGTATGCGTCGATGTACCGGTCGAAGCTCTGGACGATGCGCATGTTCGCCGGCTTCGGCACCGCCGACGACACCAACTGGCGGTTCAAGGAGATCATCAAGTCGGGTGGTGACGGCCTGTCCACCGCATTCGACATGCCGACGTTGCTGGGTCTCGACTCCGACGACCCGATGTCGCTCGGTGAGGTCGGCCGCTGTGGCGTCGCCATCGACACGTTGGCCGACATGGAGGATCTGTACGCGGGCATCGACCTCGGTGCCACCACCACCTCGATGACCATCAACTCGCCGGCCGCTCCCATCTTCGCGATGTTCATCGCGCAAGCGGAGAAGGCGGGTACCACACGCGCCCGGTTGGGTGGCACGCTGCAGAACGACATCTTGAAGGAGTACCAGGCGCAGAAGGAGTTTGTCTTCCCGCCACGTCAGTCGATGCGGTTGGTACGTGACACCATCTCGTTCACGGCGGCGGAGATGCCCCGTTGGCACAGCGTGAGCATCAGCGGCTACCACATCCGCGAGGCCGGTTCCACCGCTGCGGAGGAGTTGGCGTTCACGTTGGCGAACGGCTTCGCGTACGTGGAGCTGGCGATGAAGGCAGGGTTGCCGATCGACTCGTTCGCGCCGCGGTTGTCGTTCTTCTTCAATGCGCACATCGACTTCTTCGAGGAGATCGCGAAGTACCGCGCTGCTCGCCGCATCTGGGCGCGCTGGTTGCGCGAGCGCTACGGCGCGCAGCTCGAGCGTTCGCTGCAGCTGCGGTTCCACACACAGACCGCGGGCGTGTCGTTGACCGCGCAGCAGCCAGAGGTCAACATCGTGCGCACTGCGATCGAGGCGTTGGCCGGAGTGCTGGGCGGCACGCAGTCGTTGCACACCAACTCGATGGACGAGGCGATGGCCCTGCCCACGGAGAAGTCGGCTCGCATCGCGTTGCGCACTCAGCAGGTCATCGCCTACGAGACCAATGTGGCCCACGTGGCCGATCCCTTGGGCGGGTCGTACTTCGTCGAGGCGCTCACCGATGAGATGGAGCGCCAAGCAGAGGAGCTGTTCGCGCATCTCGACGCGTTGGGTGGTGGTTCGCTGTTGGAAGGGTGCATCCGCGGCATCGAGGAGAACTGGTTCCAGGGTCGCATCGCCGACTCCGCGTTCGACCTGGAACGCAAGATCAACCGTGGCGACCGTGTGGTGGTGGGTGTGAACCGGTTCACCGAAGGCAACGACGACAGCTCGATGGAACTGTTGGAGATCACCAACGAGGACGAAGCGCGCCAGTTGAAACGGCTCGACGTGGTTCGTCACGACCGCAACCAGGCCGCGATCGACGAGGTGCTCGCTCGCCTGGCCGCCGAGGCTGCCGACCCAGAGGTGAACCTGATGCCGTGCCTCATCGAAGCTGCTGGTGCATATGCGTCGTTGGGTGAGATCATGGGTGCCATGGGCAGCGTGTTCGGGCGTCACGTAGAAGTACCGGTGATCTGATGAGCGCTTCGTCGGCGTCGCGTGTGTTGATCGGCAAGGTCGGCCTGGATGGGCATGATCGAGGAGTCAAGGTGGTGGCGCGGATCCTGCGCGATGCCGGGTTCGAGGTGATCTACACCGGTCTCTTCCAGACGCCGGCCACCATTGCGGCGGCCGCTGTCGACGAAGATGTCGACCTCGTGGGTCTCTCGATGCTGTCGGGCGCCCACATGACGTTGGCTCCGGCAGTGGTCGCCGAGCTGCGTGCGCGCGGCTGCAATGCCCCTGTGGTGGTCGGCGGCATCATCCCGGCGCAGCACATCCAACGCCTGAAGGACGCAGGCGTCGCCGCGGTGCTCACCCCCGGCGCCCCCGCCGACCAGGTGGTGGCAGTGGTGCGTCAGGTGCTCGACGACGCGGCCGCGTTGCACTAGTCACGCCGGTCGAAGCGGCACGGGCACGAACGCGCCGGAGCGCTCCGTGACCGTTGGGGAAAGCGCTACCTCGCTAGGATCGCTGGCGGCCGATCGGTCACATCGCTGGGGGGCTGATGTCTGGGCAGGGGAGACGGAGAGGCGCTGTTGCGTTGATGGTCGCAGCTGTCGTGGCCGCCGGTTGCGCCAGCGGTTCGTCGGCACCCGCGGCGGGCACCGCGTCGCCGGGAGTGTCCGACACTGCGGTACCGAACGACACGGTACCGAACGACACGGTACCCAGCGACACCGCCGCCGCCTTCGAGACGCCGTCAGCAACAGATCCTCCCGAACCCGAGCGCCGGTATCTGTCGGGCGACTCCGAGTACCTCTTCGACCAGGACACGCTGCACACCTTCGAGATCAACGTCTCGGAGGCACTGCTCGCCACGCTGAACGAGGATCCTGCTGCCGAGGAGTACGTCGAGGGCAGCCTCACCTTCGAGGGTGAGACCATTGCCCCGATCGGGGTGCGCTACAAGGGCTCGGTGGGTGCGTTCGTGGGCTGCACCGACGGCCCGAACCCGCTCGTTCCCTCCGGCGCCAAGACCTGCGACAAGCTGTCGCTGAAGCTGAAGATCAACTGGGACGACCCGAACGGCGAGTTCTACGGGGTCCGCAAGGTGCTGCTGCACTCGCAGAACCTCGACCCCACGCTGATGCACGAGCGGCTCGGGTACTGGCTGTTCCGGGAGATGGGTGTGCCTGCGCCCCGCTCCACCCACGCTCGCGTGATGATCAACGGCGAGTTCGCCGGTGTGTTCGCCCTCACCGAAGAGATCGACGGCCGCTTCACTCGCGAGAACTTCGAGGATGGTGCGGGCAACCTCTACAAAGAGGTGTGGCCGTTCGACGCCAACCATGCGCCAGCGACCAGCCAGGCGCTGATCGACTCGTTGCAGACCAACGAGAACGACGACCCGAACGCCGACATCATGACGGCGTTCACCGCCGAGCTGGCTGCAGCAGCACCTGAGGCAGCACTCGAGGTGATCGCGAAGTGGATCGACATCGACAACCTGCTCACCACCTTCGTCGTCGACCGTGCGATCAGGAACGACGACGGGCCGCTGCACTGGTACTGCATCCCTGAATGCAACCCGCACAACTTCTACTGGTACGAGGATCCGTCCTCGCGGCAGCTCACCTTGATCCCGTGGGACCTCGACAACGCCTTCGACTCGCTCACCGGCACCGGGCTGATCGCTGGGTTCATCGAGATCGCCGATGAGTTGGACGAGATCACCAACGACTGTCAACCGTTCCCCTTCGGGTCGTTCGGCCTGCTGCAGATCTCTGCGGCATGCGACCCTCTGGTCGGGCCGCTGACCACGTTGGACGAAGCGCTCGACGGCATTCGCGCCGAGCTGGTTGCCGGGCCGCTCTCCGATGATCGCGTCGCGCAGCAGTTGGAGCGGTGGAGTGCTCAGATCGAGTCATCGGTCGCCGAGTTCGCCGATGCTCATCCAAGTGCGCAGTCAGTCGAGACGTGGCGGGCGGCGCTGGCGGCCATGCAGCGTGCGCTGAGCGACTCCCTGGCCGGAACGGGCCGCTGACCGTGATGTTGCTCGCCGGCCGACCTCGAACGATCGCCTCGGAGGCCCGATTGCCATGACCGACTCGCTCTTGCTGCTGGCTGACGCCGTTGCGCTGACCATCCTGGTCTTCGGGCTCTACTTCCCTCGCTACCGGCGCCGCGACATGGTGCTGGCCATCGTCAGCATCAACATCGGTGTCGTTGCTGTCGCCATGGTGCTCTCCCGCGCCGACGTGTCTGCCGGGCTGGGTCTCGGGCTGTTCGGCGTCCTGTCGATTCTCCGTCTTCGGTCGCAGGAGCTCGATCAGGAGGAGGTCGCCTACTACTTCTCCGCGCTTGCACTGGGGCTGCTGGGCGGCGTGCGAATCACCCCCGACTGGCTGTCACCGGCGCTGATGGGTGCAATCGTGGTCGCGCTGTTCATCGTCGACCACCCTCGGTTGTTCCCGGCCAGCCGCAGCCAGGCGATCACGCTGGCCTCGGCCTTCACCGACGAACGAGTGCTCACCGATCACCTGGAACAGCTGCTCAACGCGCAGGTGCTGCGGATGAAGGTGAAGCGGATCGACATGGTGAACGACACCACCACCGTCGATGTGCGGTATCGCCTGCGCACCCCGGACCCGGTGGCGCGATGACAACGCCGACACCGACCACGATCGACGACCTGGCCAGCATCTCACTTGCCGAGCTGAACGATCTTGCCGAGCTGCTGACCCGCACGGATCGCAAGTACATCGTCAGCGAGGAGCTGCTCGGCGGGTTGCTGAGCGGTTGCGGTGACGACATCGTGGTGCTCGAGATCGATGGTCGCCGAGAGTTCGCATACGAATCCGTGTACTTCGACACGGCTGATATGGCGTTGCATCGAGCTGCTGCCGCGGGCCGCCGCTACCGCTTCAAGGCGCGCACGCGGATGTACCAGGACTCGGGCGTTGCGGTGCTCGAGGTGAAGTCGAAGGATGGTCGCGGGCGCACGGTGAAGAACCGGCTCGACTACGACGTCGCCGATCGGCATCGCCTCACCGAAGCCGGCCGGTCGTTCGTCGACGAGCTCGCTGCTGCGCCGGGAATCGCCGACACGTTGGCCCCGGTGCTCACGACGCAGTACCGACGGTCGACGCTGGTCGATCTGCGTGCCGGCACGAGGGCAACGATCGATCGCGGTCTGGTGTGCACCGACCCGCACGGCGGCACTGTCACGCTCGACCGGGTGATCATCGAGACCAAGTCGGATCGCGGGACGAGCGCGATCGATCAGTGGCTCTGGCGGCACGGTGCGCGACCGGCGAAGATGAGCAAGTACTGCACCGCGCTCGCGGTGTTGCAGCCCGACCTGCCGGCCAACAAGTGGCGCCGCACGCTCGATCGCTACTTCCGTTGATGGCCATGGTCTCGCTCCGCCGAGTCGCGGTGATCGTTGCGCCCGCAACTGGGGAACCCCACAACGGTACGTAGCGATCTGGGGAGCGCCGGTTCAGCCTCGATCGGCCGCGGTGGCTTGCGCAGGGGCTGTCGGCGTCGTACCACCTGACGACCCTGACGAGGACCTGGATCGGGGCAGTGAACCCGCATCGCAGCAGCAGACCGCCTCGTTCGGAGTACTGTCGCGCGCTCACCACCGCGTCGAACGACGACAGGAAGTGAGGCGCAGATGAAGCTGAGCGCGGAGTTCCTCGCAGACGCCGAGGAGCGACTGAGCAACACGGCACACGCGCCGTCGCCACCCCAGCGCCGGCGGGCGCGGCGGGCGCAGGTGGACGCTGCCGTGCCGGTCGTTCTGCCCGGCATCGCCGCGGCCGCGCCCGTGGCCGCCGGCGAGGTCGAGGAGCGCTCGATCGGCCCCGACGACATGGTCGACATGTCGTTCCTGGAACGCGCCCTCGTCGCCGGTCGCCCCGTGTGCCGCATCGTCGTCGAGCTGCACGGCGCATCGGAGTTCGCGACCGGCTTCATGGTCTCGCCGCGGGTGATGATGACCAACCAGCACGTCCTCCCCACCGCCGACAGGGCCGAACGCGCGCGGGCCGAGTTCGACCTGCGCATCGACGGGGCGATGCAGATGCACTCCGGGGTGCCGTTCGCCTTCAGGCCCGATCTGTTCTATGCCAGCGACAAGGCCCTCGATGTTGCGTTCGTGGCGGTCGCGGCGGAGTCGATCCGCGGTGGTCGGCGCCTCACCGAGTTCGGCCATCACCGGCTCTTCGCGGCGCCACGCAAGATCGAGCCGGGTGATGCCATCACCATCATCCAGCACCCGCGTGGCGAGCCGCGCAAGATCGCGCTGCGCGAGAACCGACTGCTCGCGTTCCTCGACGACGACCGCCTCCTCTACGGCAGCGACACCGCCTCGGGTTCCTCGGGCGCCCCGGCGTTCAGTGACGACTTCCAGGTGGTGGCGCTGCACCGCGCCGGCCGGGCTGCTCGCAAGGATGGTGGCTACCTGCTGCTCGACGGCACCGTGGTTGCCAGCCTGCGCGGCATCGACGAGTCGCGCGTCGATTGGGAGGCCAACGAGGGTGTGCGCATCAGCGCCATCTGCCGGTACGTCACCGAACGCCTCGGCCACGACAGCGATCACGACAACGGCAACGAGCTGCTCGAGGAGTTGAAGAGTGCGATGGCGCACGGCGGCGATGTGATCTCGCAGTTGCAGCAGGGCCTGACTGCAGAGCCTCTGCGCGGGTTGGCGACCGGCGTCGCGCAGCGCCAGCCCTCCGCTCTCGGCGCCGCAACCGCGCTCACTCCGGGCGCGGTGCTCGACCTGCCGCTGCGCGTGCAGATCTCGCTGGCCACCACACCGTCGGTGGCGTCCGGGCAGGTCGCCGTGGCGTCGCCCGACGTCGTCACAGGCGCGTTCGCGGAGAAGTACGTGTCGCCGCGCATCGACACCGACTACACCAACCGGCGCGGGTTCGATACGAAGTTCCTCGGGCGCACGGTCGGCCTGCCCCGGCTGACGCCCGCTGGCAAGGCGCTGGCGGCCACGATGGACGGCAGGACCAGGGTCGACTACGAGCACTTCTCGGTGGTGCTGCACCGCGAACGTCGAATGGCCATCTACACCGCCTCGAACGTGGATTGGATCAAGGAGCATCGGTTCGGTGAGCTGACCCGCAAGGACCTCACCGGGTTGAAGGATGGTGAGATCGAGAAGTGGGTGTCGGATCCGCGCCTGCCCGCTGCCTGGCAGTTGCCCGACACCTTCTACACCAAGGACCGGAAGTCGTTCGACAAGGGCCATCTCGTGCGGCGCGACGATGTGTGCTGGGGTGCCACCACGGAGGAGGTGATCCGCGCCAACGGCGACAGCTTCCACGTGACGAACTGCTCACCGCAGCGCAGCGACTTCAACCGCTCGGCCGAGGACGACCGAGCGTGGGGTGACCTCGAGAACCTGATCCAGCACGGGGTCACCCGCTGCTGCGTGTTCTCCGGACCGGTGTTCGACGACGTCGATCCCGAGTTCGAGGGACGTGACGAGGTGGGCCCGACTCGAGTGCAGATCCCGTCGCGCTACTGGAAGGTGGTCGTCGAGCAGGCCGACGACGGCTCGCTGCGGTCGTACGCCTTCATCTTGCGCCAGGACCTCACCGACGTGCAGATGGAGGAGCTCGACGTGCCCGCGGTGTGGAAGACACGACGGATCAAGATCGCGGCTCTCGAGGCCGAGCTGGCGCTGCTGAAGTTCACCGCCGCGGTACGTGCCGCGGATGTGCTGGGCTGACCCTCGGGCCGGTCGACCGCATCAGCCGTTGACGAACGTGGGGGTCAGCCAGGTCTTGTTGTTGTAGTGCCAGCGCACGCTGTCGCCGACCTGGTTGAGGTAGGCGTCGTTGTTGACGTACCAGCGCCCGCTGAACCACAGGCCCACGCAACCCCACACGTCGCCGGCGGCATAGGTGCCATTGCGCTCGACGGTGTTGAGCCAGGTGTAGTTGCCCTCGTAGCAGGCACGCCACGAGGCGTAGGTGTAGTCGAGGTTGTAGGCGGACGACGTGCGAGCGTTGACCGCGTACTGGAACGCGGATTGGTGATAGGTGTCGCGCACCTGGCCGAGGCCCCACGACTCGCCGTTGTCGCCGTTGGCCGACTGGTACCAGTACGACTCCTTGATCACCTGGGCGCGCACGATGTCCTCGTCGATGCCCCACTTGCAGGCAGCCCACTGGATGATCTGGTCGGTGGTGCCGACGAAGTCACCGTCGACGCGGTTGAAGCCCGACCAGGACGTGTTGCTGTTGGCGTTGGCGCGGCTGCCACGAGTGTTGTTGGCGGTGGCGTTCTCGGGGCGGATCTCCACCGCAGCGCGCACCCGTACTGCGCACTGAGCTCCGGTGGGCAGCGCGGCACCCACCGGCAAGGTCGCGAACCTGGCGGGAGCCGGCGCACTCGTTGTGGTGGTGGTGACCGGCGGTCGGGTCGTGGTGGTGGTTGCCGGGGGTCGGGTCGTGGTGGTGGTCGCGGCGACCGTGGTGGTGGTGACCGGCGGTCGGGTCGTGGTGGTGGTCGCCGCGATGGTGGTCGTGGTGGCGGTCGGAGGTCGAGTGGTGGTGGGCGGGGCGGAGGTGACGAGCGCGACATCGGCTGCTCGGTCGTTCCAGTGGATCATCGACCGCCAGTCGACGGCGAAGACGCCGACCTTCACCGAGTACGAACCGGCGGCGAGGCCACCCGTTGCCCACGCGGCGGTGAACGTGCGCGTCTGACCGGCGGTGAACGATTGGCTGTTCCAGAACTGCTGGAACACCTTGCGCCCGGCCTGGTCGTAGATCTCGAGGTCGATCAGTGCCCTACGGGCACGTTCGGACTTCACCGAAGCCGTGACCGCCACGGATTGGCCGACGGTCGCCTGCGGGCGGTCGACGCGCGCCGACGTGACGAATCGTGCGGCGGTGACCTCGACGGCTGCGACGTTGCCGCCGAGCACCACGATCGGGGTACCGACTGCCAGCAGCGCGGCAGCGAGCACGACGCCGAGATGGCGCCTGACTGCGGATGTTGGGGACACGGGGCTTCCTCTCTCCGATCCGGCGGGTGCCTGGATCGGACGTCCTTCGGTGTCCGCCATCATCAAACCGTAATGATTTCGTCACCAAACTGCAACCTTGGACGTCGAACGAATCGACCGATCTCGATCTGGTACATCGGCGCCCGGACACGCTCACTTGAGTGGCAGTGCAACGACGGCACGGCGTGCGATGCTGGCTCGGTGCCGCCTGATCCCTCCACGTCGCTGGCAACGGTGCATCTGTCGTCAGTGCTGGAACGACTGGCGGGAGCAGACGCGGTGCCGCGTGCAGACCAGGTGGAGGCCGTGCACGCCATCATCCAGCCGGCGGCCAGGGTGCTGGTGGTGCAGGCCACCGGCTGGGGCAAGTCGGCCGTGTACTGGGCGGCCACGTCGGCCATGCGATCCACTGGTGCAGGGCCGACGCTGGTGGTCTCGCCGTTGCTGGCACTGATGCGCGACCAGGTGTCGGCGGCGCAGCGCTCGGGGCTGCGCGCCGCCACCGTCAACAGCACCAACCTCGACGAGTGGGACCCCATCTTCGCCGCGCTCGATGCCGACGAGATCGACGTGTTGCTGGTCTCACCGGAACGCTTGGGCAACCCACGCTTCGCTGCTCGGCTCGACGAGCTGATGGCACGCGTGGGGCTGGTGGTCATCGACGAAGCGCACTGCATCAGCGATTGGGGATTCGACTTCCGGCCCGACTACCAGCGGCTTGCCCGCGCGTTGCTCTCCACGCCGACCGCGTCGGTGCTCGCCACCACTGCAACCGCCAACCGGCGGGTCAC
>Ga0075163_10002774_pt1 | contig 23510 bp, 18 predicted proteins | sample JI1023141ADNA_FD_71478 | JGI IMG/M metagenome (GOLD analysis project Ga0075163, IMG submission 71478) | Wastewater effluent complex algal communities from Wisconsin, to seasonally profile nutrient transformation and Carbon sequestration -... | ecosystem: Engineered > WWTP > Effluent > Algae... | reverse complement strand
AGTCGCCAGCTGCCCACCAGCACCAGCAGCGCGCCCACCAGCAGCAGCAAGGCCACCCCAAAGCCCTGACTGGCCAGGGCTGCGCTGCTGGCCGACACGAACAGGGCGCGAAACGCGGCAATTGCCGCCAGCACCATCACGCCGACCATCGACACCACGGAGGTCGAGATCGCGATGCGATCCATCCAGGCGGCGCGGGCGAGCTGCCGCATCGCCACGCTTCGCCACAGATCGGCCTCGCGATCCAGCCGGATCCCCAGTGAGCTCAGGGGGTTGCCGCCATCGAGCTCGGGCAGGTCGGCCTGCCGCAACAGCTCGCCGCCGCCGTCCGCCGGATCTTCGAGCGCGCGGCCGACGCCGCTGACCCCGCGCTCGAAGGCTGCGCCCATGCGCTCAGCGACGGGCGCAACGCTGCCCTGGATTGCGCTGCCCACATCCTGGGCTGCTGTGCGCACACCTTGCCCCCAGCCTTTGCCGGGCAGCTGTCGTAGTTCCTGGCCTGGTTCCTGGCCCTCGGAGGATCCGCCTGATCGTGCCATTCCTAGATGGTACGACCGAGCGGGGGCGGATTGGGTGGGGTTTTCGCTAGCTTTCTTCGACTACGAAGAGCAGCTGGCCTTCGGTGACCGGCTCTCCCTCTTTGACGTGGATCTCTTTGATCTTGCCGCTGCGGCCCGCTTCGACGGGCATCTCCATCTTCATCGACTCCATGATGATCACCGTGTCCTCCTCGCCGTGCTCCGCGTCGATAGAGGTGACGATCTTCCAGATGGTGCCGGTGATCGGGGCCAAAACCTTGTGCGCCATATTGCTAGCTCCCTACTTGGAAACAATGGTGTCGACGACGTCGCCGAGCTGTGCCGGAACGGCCTTGAACTTGAGCGCCGCCGAGACGCCGTCCACAAAGCGGAAGTTGCCCTTGCTGTCCTTGGCGAAGACGCAGCGCTTCATGGGGTCGTCGTTGGGATAGGAGGTATCCCCGTTCTTGATGATTGTGCCGTCACCATCCCGGCACGTGTCAACAAGCGCCGGCGTGGCGTTGGGATCGCTGGCCCAGAAGGTCTCGATGCCGTCGCCGTCCACGTCCATGTCCGGCAGCACGTGGCCGTCCATGTCGCGCTTGAGCATGAGCACCGTGGCCAGGCCGCTCGACGCCCAGACCGCGTCGAACAGCGACTGCGGCGGCGTCAGGAAGCCGCTGATCTTGATCTTGTCGAGACGGGCGAGGCTGACGACCTCGAGCACGCCGCCGAGCATGGCGTCGTCGAGGTAGACGCGGCCGTTCTGGTTGCGGAACGTGCCCTCGATGTGCGCGCCGGACAGCTCCAGATCCAGCACCGCATCGCTGCTGACCGGCACCGCGACCCTGAACACCGACGGACCGGCCGACAGCTTGCCGCCCTTGACCTTGCCGTTGTTGAAGACCAGCAGCGGGTTGTTCATCGCGTCGAGCGCGACCTTCTGGATCGGGATCTTCACGTTGGCGTCGCCGAACGGATCGCAGTCGGGGCCGTTGTCGGGAATGCCGTCGCAGTTGTAGTCGAGGCCGTCGCAGCGCTCGGGAGCAGCGGCAATTCCCGTCGCTGCGGGGTGGCGCAGCTTGGCCAGCGGCACCATGTCGGTGCCCACCGGAACCATCGGCGAGGTCGCCCGATCGTCGCAGTCGCCCTGCGCCAGCGTGACGCCGTCGCCGTCCTTGTCGTCGGTGTCGGCCGGCGGCTTCTTCTTGGCCATGTTGTCGGCGAAGCCGTCGCAGTCGTCGTCGATGCGGTTGGTCAGGTCCTCGGGCTGACCGCGGTGGACGCTCTTGTCCTGGTCGTTGCAGTCGCCCTTGGCGCCGTCGCTCTCGGTCTGCCAGTTGGTGTCGGCGCCGTCCATGTCGCGATCCTGGAGGAACTGACCCAGATAGAACGAGAACTTGGTGCAGTCGGAGTCGCCGCTCGTGGGGCCGAAGAACTCCATGGGGATGACGACGTCATGGTTCAGGTTGAACGTGTCTTCGAGCTGCGAGTTGGCGATGGACGACAGGGCGCCCAGCTTGTTGTCCTTGTTGCCGTCGCCGTCCAGATCAAAGCCCTGGTTGGCGGCGGCAATCTGGATCGATGAGATGACCAGCGAGTGCTCGCCCTTCTTGAACGCGACCGCCGGTCCCATGCACTCGGGCACCGACGCGAACGGGTTCAACTTCACCATCGGCTCCATCATCTCGCTGCCGCAGCCTGCGCCCGCCGCCGTCAAAAGCAGCAGCCCGGGCCAAAGAAGCGCGCTCTTCATCCATCGTCCCATGAGTCATCTCCTCGTGTGTTTTCCAGGCTGTCAGAGATTCCAGCGGAGGACCGCGCCGCGCTCGCCGAGCGTCCAGATCTTGTCGGCTGCGAATCCGGTGATCGAAAGGAGGCTGGCGCTCGCGATCTTGGTCCTGGCCCAGGCCACGCCGTCCCAGCGGTAGACTATGCCATCGTCAGCGACGGCGAAGACGCGGTTGGCGCTGCTGCCCCACAGGGCGCGGAAGTTGACGCTGGGATCGTTGCCGACGATGGCGCTCGACCAGCTGGTGCCGTTCCAGCGGACAATCTGGCCAGTGCTGCCGGCTGCCCAGACGTTCTTGTCGTCGACGCCGTAGACCGCGTACATCGTTCCCGAGGTTCCCGTCGAAGATGCCGTCCACTTGGTGCCGTCGTAGTGGTAGGCATAGCCGTTGGCGCCGACCACCCAGACGTTGCTCGCGCTCTGGCCCCAGATGCCATACGACGCGTAGCTGGTCACGGAGGCGGGCGACCAGCGGACGCCGTCCCAGGTCATCACGTAGCTGGTGTTCGTCGAGGCCCACGCCTTGTCGGGCGCCGCGGCGTAGACACCGGTCATGGTGTAGCTGGCGCTGGGCTGCGCGGTCCACGCGGTGCCATCCCAGTGCGAGATGGCGCCCGACTCGCCCACGGCCCAGACGTCGCTGGCGCTGCTGCCGCTGATGCCACGGATGTTGCGCGTCAGCTTGCTGTCGTGCGGCGTCCACTTGCTGCCGTCCCAGCGCATCAGCCAGCCGTTGTCGCCGCCGGCCCACAGGTTGCTCTCGCTGGTGCCCCAGGCGGCCTGGATGCTCTTGCGCGTCCCGAGCGCGACGTCATTCCACGGTGGGCTGCCGGTCCAGCGGCGCATGGTGCCGTAGTCGCCGACCGACCAGACGTCCTTGTCGCTGCTTCCCCACACCGCGCGCAGCGGGAACTCGAGCGAGCCGGGCGGGGTCACCACGGACCAGGCGGTGCCGTTGTAGAGCAGCGCCACGCCCTCGTCGCCCACAGCCCAGATGTTCTTGTCGCTGGTGCCCCAGATGCCGTAGAGCGTGCCGGTCATGCCCGACGCGACATTGCTCCACGATGAGCCGTTCCAGCGGCTGATATAGCCGTTGTCACCGACGATCCAGATGTTCTTGTTGTCGATGCCGTACATATCGTACGTCGTGCTCGGCAGGCCGGAGTAATAGGTGTAGGACCAGGCGGTGCCGTTCCACTTGCAGACATACGAGCCGCTGCCGAGGGCCCAGACCTCGTTGGGGCCCGTGCCCCAGATGGCGTGCAGGTCATAGCCGGTGCCGCACGACTTCGAGGTATCCCACTTGGCGCCGTCCCAGCGCACTGTGATGCCGTTGGCGCCGGCGGCCCAGACTTCCGCTGCGGTGCCCCAGATTGCGAAGAGAGTCGTGTCGATACCGCTGGTCTGCTGCGACCACTTGGCCCCATCCCAGTGGAGGATGGTTCCGGCCGCGCCGACGGCCCAGACGTCATTGGCGCTGCGGCCCCAGACACCGTAGAGGTAGTTGGTGGTGTTCGACGGGAACTGCGACCAGCTGCTGCCGTTCCAGTGCAGGATGACACCCATGTCACCGACGGCCCAGACATCGCTGGCGCTGACGCCCCAGGTGCGCGCGATGTTGTTGCCCTGCGGCAGCGGATTGTTCCAGCACCAGTTGGGATCGCTACAGACCTTGTCGAGGGTCACGCGCTTCTGGAAGGTGGCCGAGACCTCGATGGCGCCGGTGGCGGTCACCGTGCAGCTCGGAGGATCAGCGGCCGGATCGGCGCCCGAGCAGGCTCCGCCCCAGCCCCCAAACAGCGAGTTGCCGTCGACCTGCGCGGTCAGGACAACCTTGGTGCCCTCGGCGAAGTTGGCGGCGCAGGCCGAGCCGCAGCTGATGCCCTGCGGCATCGAGGTGATGGTGCCGCCGCCGCTGCCGCTCTTGGAGACATTGATGTGCGGCTTGCCCGGGTCGATGGCCATGTCGCCAGTCGCACCCATATCACCCGTCGGTGGATTGGGATTATTGGGGTTGTCGACGCCGCCGCTGGAGCAACCCACAAACAGACTCGCGCTGGAAAGCGAGAGAGCAAGTGCTGTCGCTCGGATAATAAATTTCTGCTGCCCTTTGGTCATGGAATGTTCCTCCGAAACGGGGCAGATTATTCACCACATCGTGGCTGCATGTGTGCGTCTTTTTTCCGCTTCCTGGCCTTTTGTCTGCTGCTGAGCGCTGGGTTCAGCGGCTGCCGCAGCGCGACGTCTTCCGACGGTGTTTCAGGGCGACCGCTGCGCGTGGCGGCGGCCTCGGACCTGGAGCCGGCCTTCCTGGAGCTGGGCCGCGTCTTCACGGCCAGGACCGGCCGCGAGGTGGTGTTCAGCTTTGCCAGCTCGTCGGTGCTCGCGCAGCAGGTGGGGCAGGGCGCGCCCATGGATCTGTTCGCCGCGGCCAACCGCGAGCTGGTTGAGCAGCTGGAGAGGGGCGGGCAGATCGTGCAGGGCTCGGCACGGCCCTATGCCCGAGGGAGGCTGGTCATGTGGACGCGCAGGGGCGATGCCTTGCCGGCGGAGCTGCCTGCGCTGCGCGAAGGGCGCTATCAGCGCATCTCGCTGGCCAACCCCGAGCATGCGCCATACGGGCAAGCTGCCGTCGCTGCGCTGCGGGCAGGCGGGCTGTTTGACGAGCTGCGGCCGCGGCTGGTCTACGGCGAGAACGTCCGCCAGGCGCACCAGTATGTGGCCACCGGCAACGCCAACGTTGCGCTGGGGGCGCTATCGCTGGCCGTGGCGGCCGGCGAAAAGGGGCACTACACGGTGGTTCCCGACGCGCTCTATCCGCCGCTGGTGCAGGTGCTGGGAGTCATCAAGAGCGGCGACCAGGCGGCCGCCGGCCGATTTGCTGAGCTGGTGCTGTCGGCAGCGGGGCAGGAGATCCTGAAGAAGCACGGATTCCTGCCGCCGCCCGGTACTTAGGCGTACTTAGGCGCTGTTAGTAGCGGGGGACCTTGGGGTCGACTTCGCTGGACCAGGCGTCGATGCCCCCGCGGAGGTTGTAGACGTTGCGGAAGCCCTTGCCGAGCACCTGCTCGGCGGCGGCCTGGCTGCGCATGCCGTGGTGGCAGTGGAACACGAGCATGGTGTCCTTGGGCAGCTTGTCGAGCTCGGCCTGCGCCTTGCTGTCGAAGGGGAGGGCGCCGGCGATCGAGGCGGTCTGGCGCTCGCCATCGCCGCGGACATCGTAAAGACGCAGCGGCACCTTCTGGTCGAGCTTCTCTTTAAGCTCGCGCGGGCTCAGCGGCTTCACCTTGCCGGGAAGGTTCGGGTTGTCGATCTTGAAGCCGCCGTTGGGACCGTCGACAAACTCGACCGAGATGCCGTTGGCCTGGCGGGCCGAGCCGGGGTCAAACAGGATCGTGATGCCGTGCTGCTCGACGCGCAGATCGTTGCCCTTGGGGTTGTCGAAGTACATGTCGATGGAGCGGCCACCGTTCTTGAGCTCCATGCGCAGGTGCTGGCCGGGCTCTGCCTCTTTGCCCGCTTCCTTGATGGCGGCGGCGGCGTTGGCATCGACGTAGATTGTTGGCGCGGCGACCTCGACGTTCTGCATGCCGAGCGCTGGCAAGAGCTCGCCGCTCTCATCGAGCTGGCGGATGATGTCGCTGCCGCCGATCAGGGTGCCCTGAACGTAGAGCTGCGGGATTGTCGGCCAGTTGCCGAACTCCTTGATGCCGTCGCGAATGGCAGGATCGCTGAGCACATCGACTTCCTTGTACTGGACGCCGTGGCCCTCCAGGATCTGCACCACGGCGGCCGAAAATCCGCAGCGTGGCATTTGGCGATTCCCCTTCATGAACAGGACGACTTTGTGCTGTGCCAGCGTCTGCTCGATGCGGTCGCGCACCTCAGTGGACAGTGCCATCTTTCGTGCTCCTTACGAAATCTAGGTTAGTTCCAGCGCTGGCTTTTACCGGCTGGCTGGGCTTTGGCGCAAGAGTATAGCGGTTTCTCAGCGGGGCGCGCAGGCGCTCAGGAGCTGTTCGCGCTGGGTAGCGTCGAGCTCGCCCGTGCGACCGAGGTTGCGCAGGATGCGGCAGGCGAAGGCGTAAAAGCCGTTGCGGGTGGCGGGATGGATGACGGCGGTGTAGTCCTCGCCGGCGGTGATCAGGCGCTGACCGTCGGGGGCGTAGGCGACGCTGCGCACTCCGCCCTCGTGGCCGCGCAGCACCGCGCGCAGCTGGCCGCTGGGCACATCCCAAAGTCGCGTGGTGCCATCTTCGCTGGCGGTGACGACCTCGAAGTTGTCGGGCGAAAACGCTGCGGTGCGCACCCGCTGCGTGTGGCCGCGCAGCACGTGCAGCTCCTGACCGCTCTTGGCGTCCCAGATGCGCGCGGTGGCGTCGTCGCTGGAGGTCACGACCAGCTTGCCGTCGGAGGAAAACTGGGCGGTGCGAAGGAAGTTCTTGTGGCCCTTGAGAATCTGGAGGGTCTGGCCGGTGGCGGCGTCGAAAATGCGGGCGGTCAGATCGTCGCTGGCGCTGGCAACGAGCTTGCCGTCGGCGGAGAAGCTGGCGCCGCGCACGCCGCCCTTGTGCCCCTCCAGAACGAGGGAGGGCTGGCCGGTCTTGACGTCCCAGATGCGCACGGCGTGGTCGTCGGCCCCGGTCAGCACGCGCTGCCCGTCGGGGGAGAAGCTGGCAGAGTTGATGCCGGCCGAGTGGGTGAGGGTGGTGATGAGCTGTCCGGACAGCGCGTCCCAGATGCGGGCGGTCTTGTCGTCGCTGGCCGTGACCACCCGGCTGCCGTCGGGGGCGAAGTTGGCATCGAGCACGCCCGAGGTGTGTCCGGTGAGCGTGAGCAGCTTGGCCCCGGTCTGGGCATCCCAGATGCGCGCCGTGGTGTCGCTGCTGCCGGTGATTGCGCGCGCGCCGTCGGGCGAAAAGGCGGCGATGAAGACGTTGTCCTCGTGTCCGGTCAGCGTCAAGAGCGCGTTGCCGCTCTGGGCATAGCGCAGGCGAGCGGTGCCGTCGAGGCCGGCAGTGACCAGCTGGCTGCCGTCGGGCGAAAATGCGGCATAGAGGACGCCGGCGCTGTGGCCGCTGAAGCGGGCGAGCTCCTTGCCGGTGCCGACCTCCCACAGGCGGGCGGTGCCGTCCTCGCTGGCCGTAAACACGTATTTTCCGTCGGGCGAAAAGCCGGCGCTGTAGACCCACGCGGTGTGTCCCTTGAGCGTGAACAGCTCCTTGCCGTCCTCGGGATTCCAGACCCAGGCGGTCTGGTCGGCGCTGGCGGTGACCACCTGCTTGCTGTCGGGCGAAAACGAGACCGAGTTCACACCGGCGGAGTGCCCGTTCAAGGTCACGAGCACGCGACCGGTTGCGGCATCCATGAGTCGCGCGGTCTTATCGTCGCTGGCGGTGGCGACGAAGCGGCCATCGGGCGAAAAGATTGCGGAGTTCACACCGGCGGTGTGGCCCTTGAGCGTGAGCACCAGGCGGCCGCTCTGCACCTCCCAGATGCGAGCGGTCTGGTCGGCGCTGCCCGTGACCACCTGCCGTCCGTCGGGCGAAAAGGCGACGGAGTTGACGCCGGCGGTGTGCCCCTTGAGCGTCAGGCGCGAGCGGCCGGTGCGCGCATCCCACAGCCGCGCTGTGTAGTCGGCGCTGGCAGTCGCGATCTCCTCGGCCGATGGGCTGAACACGGCGCCGTTTACGCCCGCGGCGTGGCCGGTGAAGCGCAGCATCTCTCTGGCCGTGCGGACGTCGTAGATGCGGGCGGTGTGATCGGCACTGGCCGTGACCACCCGGTCGCTGTCGGGGGAAAAGATGGCGGTGTTGACGCCGTCGGTGTGGCCGCGTAGGGGGCGAGAGGCCAGGACCTGATAGGCCGCAGCGACCAGGCCGGCCCAGGCCGCCTCCTGTCCTTGCGCCTTGGCATCCTGAGGCTTGACGGCCTGCATGCCGAGCACGAGGCCGCGCACAGCTTTGGGCGCAGCCTCTGCCGGGGCCTGGCCGGGCCCTGGCCGCGAGTCTGCTCGCTGCGGAGGGGTCTGGCACGCAGCCCCGAACACTCCGCACAGGACCAGTCCCGCAATCGCAGACCTGGCCTTGCGCAGGAGCTGGCGTGGCTCCGCCGGTGCGGAGACGGGCGAGGGCTCGCGAGTCGTTCCCTCTGAACCATGAGGAGGCATCGCCTGCTATGAAATCACAATTTCCCGGCAGGTGTCATCGGTTTGTGCTGGTTTGCCATCCGCGTTGGCGATGCGTCGGCGGTTGACGCCGAGGCGGCAACAGTGCTGGGATCGCGCCCCATGAAATGGTGGCCCAAGGTCAAAAAGCGCAGCCTATTCGCACACTTGATGGTGATGGCGGCGCTCGTGCTGATGCAGCTGGTCCCGGGACAGGCGCTCGCCCAGGTCGCGACGGTCCCAGCTTCGCCGCCGCCGGCTCGCGAGCCGCTGTTTCGGGTCGTGGGCTGGCACGAGCGCGAGGAATACCTGCTCGGCGAGAAGGACTGGCGCCAGTATCTCGGGCCCCAGCTCTACCGGATGTCGGTGGCCAGTCGGGTGCTGACCATTGTCGGAGGACTGGTGACCTTCAGCGGCCTGGTGGCGGTGCTGGCGACCTATGCCAGCCTCGGGGATAACACCAGCTTTGGCCAGCAGGCGATTCCGGGGCCGCCGACGAACTATGGGCCATACGTCTACGGCTTTTCCGGCCTGACGGCGGCCGGCGGCGCGATGCTCATCACGGGTCTGGTGCTCATGCTGCCGCTGCCTTCGCGCCATCGCCCGATGGTGTTGCCCCGGCTTCAGGTTGTCGACCCCGGCCGCCTCTAGTATGGTCCCCGCTCAAACCCTGGAACTGGGAGGCCCCGCATGTCCTTGATTTTTCGCTTTCAGAATCGCGCTGTGCAGACCTTGATTACCGTCGCTGCGTTCGCCACATTGGGCGCCTGCGGCGGCAGCTCGGGCACGATAGATCAGCCCCCCGAGCTTGAGCCGCCGGCACCGGGGCAGGGCGTCCAGTTCAAGATGGTCAGCACCCTCTCAGCCGGCCAGGAGATCGAGCGCTGCCAGTTCGTGCAGGCGCCTGTTGAGGGCCTGAATATCAACCACCAGGAGGTCAGGTACACGCCGGGCAGCCACCACGTGCTGCTATACGCGACGGGCTACCTGACGATTCCGACCAAGGACCTTCACGGCCAGACGCGCGACACCAGCGGCGTCATGGACTGTCCGCTGGGCGCGACCAATGACTGGCAGGTCACCGGCGTTCTGGGCGGCGCGCAGTCGACCCACGGCGGCTCGCTGGTGGCGCTGCCGTCGGATACCGCGGTCAAGGTCCCGGGCAACGCGGTGCTGCTCATCAACACGCACTACCTGAATGCGTCGACCAAGGACCTGAAAGCCGAAGCGCGCATCAACCTGTACACGATTCCCGACGAGCAGGTGAAGCAGGAGGGCGGGGTTCTGTTCTTCTACAACCCGTTCATTCGCGTGCCCGCGGCGTCCAAGGCGAGCGCCCGGCTGCGCTGCCGGATGTCCAAGTCGATCACCATTGCCAACGTTCAGTCGCACATGCACCGTCGGGGCATGGGCTACACTGCCCAGCTCCTCGACGCCAACGCCAACCCGGTCGAGACCCTGTACACCAACACCGAGTGGGAAGAGGTGCCGGTCAAGGAGTTCGCTCCGGGCAAGGTCGTGCCCGCCGGCAGCTACCTCGACTACCAGTGCGACTACAACAACACCGAGAACCGCACGATCCTCCAGGGCCCGAGCACCAAGGACGAGATGTGCATGCTCCTCGGCTCGTACTACCCGCGCAGCGATGCCGATGCCTACTGCATGGACTCGGTGTTCGTCGGCGGCGGCGCCAAGAGCTGTGCCGAGTCGCTGAAGTGCAGCCTCGACGCCATCAAGGTGCAGAACAACGACGGCTTCTATGGCTGCGTCGTGGACAGCTGCCCGGCCGTCGCCAACCCCTTCACCGACGCGCTCAAGTGCTTCTTCAACCGCGCTGGCAGCGCCTGCCAGGCCTCCTGCGATGATCCCGCCTCGGCCGGCTGCGTCGACTGCGTGCAGAAGAGCTGCCAGCCCAAGACCGATGCCTGCGCCGCCGCAAAGTGCGGGTAGTCGGGATCTGGTGAGTATCTGCTAAGCTAGCCGCCGCATGCCGGACCTCGAAACCTCGCTCGATCTTTGTACATACTGTCCTCGGCTGTGCAGCCACATGTGCCCGGTGTCGATTACCACCGGGCGCGAGACGCTGACGCCGCAGGCGAAGATGTCCCGCTTTGCGCGGCTGCACCGCGGCCCGCTGCGTGGACCGGTCGGTACGGTGCAGCCGCACGACGAGGCCGAGGATCAGCCGGGAAGCTCACTGCCGCTCTACGGCTGCACCGGCTGCGGCGCCTGCACCACGGCCTGTCTGCACGGGGTCGAGCCGGCCACCGCCCTGATGCAGGGGCGGTTTGCGGTCGAGGCGGCAGGGCTGGGGCATCCGACGCTGGCAGAGCTTCCCGAGCGCCACAGGCGGCGCGCCCTGAGCGCTGCGGCGGCAGTGGCCGACGACGCAGAGCTGGCCGTCCGCGTGGCTGCCGCTGGCGAGGTCGCGTTTCTGCCCACCTGCCTGCCGAGGGGCAGCGAGGAGCGGGGTCCTGCCGACGAGGCGCGCGTGGCCCTGCGGGTGTGTGACCGCGTGCGAACGGCCAGCCCGACGCTGCCGGCAGTGGGCGTGGCTGCGCTCGCGGGCACGGCTGCTGCTCCGGGTCCGGGAGGCTGTGCCGGCTATCCGCTGTATGCCGGCGGCTTTGACGAGTCCTTCCGCCTTCATGCAGAGTCGTTTGCCCGCGCGATCGAGAATTATTCGACGCTGGTTGTCTCGTGCTCGGCGTGCACCTGGCTGCTGCGCACCCAGTACCAGAATCACGGCGTGCCGGTAAAGCCGCAGATCCTGCACACGAGCGAGCTTCTGGCTCCGCACGCCGCGGCGCTGCCGGTCAAGAATCAGGTGCCGACGGCCGCATACCACGACCCCTGCCACCTGGGGCGCCGCCTGGGCTGCTACGAGCCGCCGCGGCAGCTGCTGCGGCGGGCGGTGGCCGAGCTGCACGAGCTGCCCGAGCACCGCACCCACGACGAGTCGCGCTGCTGCGGCAGCGGCGGACTGCTGCCGATTACCGATCCCGGCGCCGCGCAGGCCATGGCTCGGGAGCGGCTGGGCGACGCTGACCCTCAGCATGGGCCCCTGGTCTCGGGCTGTCCCGCCTGCCAGCACCACATGGCCAAGAGCGGTGACGAAGCGGGGCCCCCGGTGCGCGACCTGCTCGACATCCTGGACGAAGCGACGCGCTGACAGCAGCGCCCGAAGCTCCGTAGCCCGGCCGCTCCTACTGGTGCTACAGCGACATACCCTTCTTGTGCGAGATCAGCTCTTTTTGCACCTTGAGCAGCAGCTGGTTCGTCTCCAGCAGCTCGCGGGTGCGGGCCCGGATCTGGCCGGCCAGGCGCTCGCGCTCGCGCGCCTCGTTGTCGAGCATCTTGCGGTACTTGTCCTGCACCTGCGCCTCGTCGGTCACGTCGCGCTGGATTTCCAGCGCCCCGACGGGCTGGTTGTTCTCGTCGAGAATCGGAATGGCAGAGAGCACGTAGCGACGGGGCGGCGCATCATCGGGCTGACCCAGAGGCCGGCCGTCGATCTCGTCCAGGCGCACGTGCCGCTGGTCGCGCCAGCACTGCTGGGCAATACACGAGCTCTGACAAATAGTTAGCCGCATTACGTCGTGGCACTTGCGGCTCTTGAGATTGCGGGCCTCGTGACGAGGAAACAGCGAGAAGAAGGCGCGATTGTAGTCGACAATGTTGCGGTCGTTATCGCAGATGAACCAGCTGTCGATGATGGCGTCAGACGTCGACTTGAACTGCTGGATGAACTTCTCCAGGGCTGGGTGCATAGAGGCCATCCTAGCGGTCATTGACCCGTCAAACAAGGGTGCGTAGACTCTGAGCGAATGGCCACGCAGCGCGGCGCATCGATTAGCACCAAGTTGATTCTAACCAGCATTGTGCTCATCTTGCTCATCATTGGTCTGCTGGGCACCACGAGCATCTTCTACAGTCAGCGGGCATTTACCGAGGCTGGCAGGCGGCTCTCAGAGGCGTATAACTCAGCCCTGGATACCCGCGCCGAAGCCCAGACGCTGACGATCGTCGAGAGCGCTCGCACCGCGCTCATGCAGACTGACTACAGCAGCCTCCAGAACTTCGTCCCGCAGGCCGCCAAGATCGACCGCGACATCATCGCGATCTACGTCATCACCGACAATGGCTTCGTCGCTGCGCACAGCGATCCGCGCCTCAAGGAAAAGCCCGTCTCCGAGGTCGATCCGGTGCTCGGGACGCAGATGGCGCAGATCGACAAGCCGCTGACCAAGGAGCTGCCTCCCGACGGGGCCATCAAGGAGCGGCGCAAGCTGTTCGCCCGTCCGGTCATGGCGTCGGGCAAGAAGTTTGGCACCCTCGTGGTCATCTACAGCATGGCGGCGCTCGACCGCCAGCTGGAGGACACCGAGCGGGTCAAGCGCGCCGACATCCAGAGCTTCACCGTGCAGATCGGCCTCCTCGGGCTGGTCTTCATGCTCGCTGCCGCCGGCATCGCGGTCTTTCAGGCCCTTCGCATCACCCGTCCGATCAAGATGCTGGCCATTCGCGCCGATCAGATCGCCGGTGGCGACCTGACGACGCGCGTCGAGGTGAGCTCGCCCGACGAGATCGGCATGCTGGCCGAGAACTTCAACTACATGGCCGACCGCCTCCAGGTGCTGCTCGACGAGACGGCTGCCAAGGCCGTGCTCGAAAAGGAGCTGGAGCTGGCGCGGGCGATCCAGGAGACGCTGGTTCCGCCGGCCGATCTGATCGAGCGCGGTCCGCTGAAGGTCGCCGGCTTCTTCCAGCCCGCCACGCAGTGCGGCGGCGACTGGTGGGCGGTCCACGACATCGCCGACAACCGCATCCTCATCATCATCGGTGATGTGACCGGACACGGCGTTCCGGCCGCCATGATCACCGCCGCAGCCAAGGCGGCGTGCGACGTGGGACGGGCGCTCGAAGGCGCCAGGCTGACGCCGTCTCGCCTGCTGGAGCTCATGAACCGGGCGATCTTCGAGAGCGCTCGTCGCAAGTTCGTCATGACCTGCTTTGCGTGCCTGATCGATACGCGCAGTCGCACCATCACCTACGCCAACGCCGGTCACAACTTCCCGTACCTGTACCGCTCGCCGACCAGCCTCCAGGGCACCGAGAGCGAGTTCACGGTGCTCATGTCGCGCGGAAACCGCCTGGGCGACATCCCCGACTCGACGTTCACCGAGACGACCCAGGCTCTGCGCAGCGGCGACCGCCTGGTCTTCTACACCGACGGACTCATCGAGTGCGAGAGCCCCGCCGGCGAGGAATACGGCGAAAAGCGCCTGCGCAACGCGATCCGCACGGCCGCCGAGCAGCCCCCGATGCAGATGCGCGACACCCTGATGGCCGCCGCCGGGCAGTTCTACGGCGAGCGGCCGCGCAAAGACGACATCACCCTCGTCGTCGCTCACCTTCAGTAAAAAGCTCAACCAGCCGGTCGGTCGGCCGGTGCCTGCCTGCTGGAAGGATCATTTCCGATGCTGTGTCCGCGCTGTCAGAAGCCCATGCGTGCGACCCTGGAGCAGGGCCCGAGCGGTCGCGTCGAGCTGGATGTCTGTCCGCTCTGCCGCGGCATCTGGTTTGACAGCGGCGAGCTGGCGCTGCTGACCCAGGTCGGCAACAGCGAGCTGTTCGACCTTCAGTCGCCGCTGCTCGAAGGCGATACGCCGACGGTGCCCTGTCCTCGCCACCCCACCCAGCGCATGATCGAGCGGCAGCTCGCGTCGGCGCGCATGGGCGCCCTGGCCAGCGCGACCGAGTCAGCGGCCGGGGCCAAGCCGCTGCGCATCGACCAGTGTCCGCGGTGCAGCGGGCTGTGGTTTGACAGCGGCGAGCTGGAGCAGCTGGTGACGGCCCTGCGCGACTCGCGTATGGCGCCGTTTCTGGTCGATCCCAAGATCATGAACCGGCCCACCTCGGGGCTGCTGTGGATGTTCATGTTCCTGACCGGCCTGCCGGTCGAGCAGTGGCAGCCGCGCCTGCGCCGCCCGCTGGCGGTGCTGACGCTCATTGCCCTGTGCGTGGGCATGTTCTTCTGGCAGCTGATCTCGCCCAACCAGGAGAGCCTGGTCTTCGAGTTCGGGCTGATTCCCGACCGTCTGACGATGGACAATCTGGTGCCGCTGCTGACGCACATGTTCCTACATGGCGGCCTGCTGCACCTCTTGGGCAACCTGTACTTCCTCTGGGTCTTTGGCGACAACGTCGAGGATCGGCTGGGCGCCGCTCGCTTTGTGCTGCTCTATTTCGCGGCTGGGCTCGGGGCGGCGCTCTGTCACGTGCTGCTGACCAACCGCACCGATATTCCCGTGGTGGGGGCGTCGGGGGCCATTGCAGGCGTGATGGCGGCGTATGCGGTCCTGTTTCCGCGGGCGCGGCTGGTGTCGCTGATCTTCATCTTCTCGGTGCGCTGGAAGACGACGACGTACCTGGGCATCTGGCTGGTCTATCAGGTGATCGGCGCGCTCATGGGCACGCCCGGGATCGCCTGGTGGGCTCACATCGGCGGCTTTGTCATCGGGGCGGTGATCGCCTGGCCGTTTCGGCTGGGCGTTGGCAGGGCCTCGTCCAGCGACGGCAGCCAGGGCACACTGCCACCTGCGCTGCCGCCCGCCTCGGGTGGTGAGCCCAAGAAGCTGGAGTGGTACTGAGACCGTCGGGCGGGGCTGCTGCGAGCCCTACTGGATGGTGACGGTGACGGTGCCTTCGCGCTGCGGGTCGACCTTGGTGTTGGGGCTGTCGTTGTAGTACAGCTGCAGCGTGATGCGGTGGCTGCCGGCCTTGATGAAGGTCGCAGCGTCACCGTTGATGCCGTCGGGGACGTTGAAGGGGTTGGCGTCGTTGGGGACGCTGACCGTCTCGGCCAGGTAGTTGCTTACATCGATGAACGCCCGCACGCGGCCCTTGCCGGCAATCATGGTCGAGCCGGCGCTCAGCTGAAAGTTCACCGGCATCGGACCCGACGAGTCGACGCCCGAGACCATGAAGCGCACGTCGATCGGCTTTCCGATCTGGTTGGTGAGCACCTGGCCGTTGACCGGTGAAGTGATGCTGATCGACGGTGAGTTATCGGGCGGGGGGCTACAGCCGAAGGCCGCGGCAATGAGCAGTGCGCTGCCCAATGCGGCCCGCGCGACGAAGTGGACAGAGCTAAGTCTCTTGTTCATGGGATCGCCTCTAGTCGAGTGAAGGTCTAGGAGTAGGGTGAGGTGGGCGGCTGGGCTGACGCCCGACAGCGATAGCGCTAGCGATACCGATGTCGGGGCTGACCAGCGTCGGCTGTCAGCGTCGCTCTAGTTGATACCGCAGAGAGGATCGTCCGAGCCCTTGCAGCGCTCGAACTTGGCTTTCTTCTCGCGCTCCTTGGCGGCCTTGCGCTGCGCGTCGGCATCGGCGGCGGCGCGGGCGGCGCGAGAGGCGGCATCGCGGGCCTGGCGGGCCAGCTCGATGCGCTCCTTCTCGTTGCTGGCCTTGTTGACCATCTCGTTGAGATGCTCCACTTCGGCCATCTTGTCGCTCAGGACCTTGCTCAGGCGAGCCTGCTCCTCGCGGTCCTTCTTGCGCTCCATATCGAGGCGGGCAATGAGCTGCGCCCGTGCCTCGGCCTTGGCGGCCTGCTGCTGGCGGTTGACGAAGACGACGATCAGGATCGAGACCACGATCAACGCCGAGGCCACCGCACCGATCAGCTTCCACGGAATCGGCTTGTTCTTGATCGCCTCGGTCGCGGCGCGAATCTGCGCCTCTTCCAGGCGGGCCTGCGCTTCGATGCGCGCTCGCCGCTCTGCCTCTTCGACGCGCACGCGATCTTCCATCGCCTTGCGCTCGGCCTCTTCACGGGCGCGGCGCTCCGCCTCCTGAGCGGCTCGTATCTTGGCCTCTTCCTCTTCGCGCGCCCGCCTTTCGGCGTCCTCCTTGGCGCGACGCTCGGATTCGATGACCGCAACGCGGGCATCTTCCTCCTCTTTGAGGCGATCCTGCTCCAGGTTTTGGAGCTCCTTCAGCGAGAACAATAGCGAATTTTCTTCGCGCGCCATTTCTACCGAGACTCCTTGGCGTTCCGTCGGCTATTGGTGCGAGCACCACGAAAGCTATCGCGGTGACGACTTACTAGAAGGATGATAACGCGCCCCTCTTGGTTTTTACAGCGGTTGACGTTCAATGGGGCACGGGGTACGAGATGCCGTCATGTCCATCTCGACCGCCTCTTTAGCGCTTTTGACCGCGGCTGTCACCTGTTTTGCGGCGCCCCGCCTGGCCCTGGCGGCCGCGGCAGCCTCTCCGACTGGGGCCCAGCCCAGTGCGCAGAACGGCGCTCCGACCGGCTCCCTGCTGCACCCCGATGAGCGCCATCTTGCCAACCTGCGGCAGCTGACTTTTGGCGGCGAAAACGCGGAAGCGTACTTTTCGGCAGATGGTAAGAGGCTCAGCCTTCAGGCAACCACGGCGCAAGATCGCTGCGATCAGATCTATTACCTCGATGTCGATCCGGCTGCCCAGAGCGCGCCCCCGGTGCTGCATCCGGTGAGCCTGGGCCACGGCAGGCACACGTGCAGCTATTTCTATCCGTCGGGCGATCGGCTGCTGTTCAGCTCGACGCGCCACCTCGGCGACAGCTGCCCGCCGCCGCCCGACCACAGCAAGGGCTACGTCTGGTCCCTCTACAACTATCAAATCTATACCTCCAAGCCCGACGGCAGCGACGTCCAGCGCCTGACCCAGACCGCCGGCTACGAGGCCGAATCGACGATCTGCCACGACGGCAGCGTGATCTTTACGTCGGACCGCGATGGCGATCTTGAGCTCTATCGCATGAACATCGACGGCACGGGCCTGAAGCGCCTGACCTTTGCCCCGGGCTACGACGGCGGCGCCTTCTTTTCAGAGGACTGCCAGCGCATCGTCTGGCGGTCGGCCCGGCCGCGCAACGGCGCCGAGCTCGAAGAGATGCGCAGCCTCTTGCGCCAGCACCTGGTGCGTCCGACGCGCATGGAGCTCTGGACCGCCAATGCCGACGGCACCGGCGCGCACGCGGTGACCGACTTCAACGTCGCCTCGTTCGCGCCGTTCTTTTATCCCAAGAGCCTCGCCGGGGCTTCGGATCGCCGCATCATCTTCTCGTCGAACTATCCCGATGCGCGCGGGCGTGAGTTCGATCTGTGGGGGATAAACTCCGACGGAACCGACCTGGAGCGGATCACCTTCAGCGCCGATTTTGACGGCTTTCCGATCTTTTCTCCCGACGGCAAGAAGCTGGCCTTCTCCAGCAACCGCGGCGGCAAGGCCAAGGGCGAGACCAACGTCTTTCTGGCCGACTGGCGCCCGGCAGCGCCGTCTGCGGCAGCTCATCGGGCAACGACGGCCGACGAGATCAAGCAGCGCGTGACCTGGCTGGCCGATCCCAAGCGCGAGGGCCGCGGCGTCGGCACCGCCGGCATCAAGGCCGCAGGCGAGCAGCTGGCGGCCTGGATGAAGGCCGCGGGTCTGGAGCCCGGCGGCGAGGTCGCGGCCGGCAAAAAAGAGCGCACCTTCTTCCAGGATGTGGAGGTCTTCGTCGGTGTGCGCGATCAGGGCTCGAAGATTCGGCTGGAGGCGGGCGATCCGGCCAAGAGCCAGGGTGTGGTCGGGCAGGGGCGCGAGCTGGCCGCGACCGAGGCCATCCCCGCCTCGATGTCGAGCAACGGCAAGTTCAGCGGCGCGCTGCGCTTCGCCGGCTACGGCATCACGGCCAACGACGTCAGCGCGGCCTGGGACGACCTGACCGGTCTCGATGTCAAAGGCCAGATTGCCGTGGTCTTGCGCGGGGTTCCAGCGAACAAGTTCTCGGGTGCGGCGTCGCGCTCGTACTCGGATCTGCGCTTCAAGGCGTGGAACCTGCGCGAGCACGGCGCCCAGGCTGTGGTCTTCGTCGACGCGACGCAGGATGGAGTGCCCAAGCTGACGCTCGATGGACCCGAGGGCGCCGCCGGGCTGCCGGTGTTTCACATCAGCCGCACCGTGCTCGCCGGCCTGCTGGCCAAGCCTGCCGAGGCTGGCTCGGCACCGCTTGCTGCCCTGGAAAAGGCGGCGCTTGAAGGCAAGAGCGGCTCGGTGCAGCTCAGCGGGGCGCTCAGCGGCGAGCTCAAGCTGGCGCGCGAGTCGCGACGCGAGCGCAACGTGATCGGGCTGCTGCGCGGCACGCCGGGAGCAGCGCCGCTGCCGGCGGTGGTGCTGGGAGCGCACTATGACCACCTGGGCATGGGCGGGCGCAACTCGCTGGCGCCGGGCCAGCATGTGGTGCATCCGGGCGCCGACGACAACGCCTCGGGGACGGTGGCGCTGCTGCACGCCGCCAGCCGGCTGAAGGCCTCGCCGCAGCCGCTGCCGGTGGACATCTATTTTGCCGCCTTCACGGGCGAGGAGGTCGGTCTGGTCGGATCGAGTCGCTTCGTCGAGAAGCTGCTTCCCGAGCTGCCCAAGGAGCGCATCAAGGCGATGCTCAACTTCGACATGGTCGGGCGGCTGATGTCGGGCCCTGCGGAAAGTCAGCAGACGCTGCCGACGGTGGTTGTGCAGGGCAGCGACTCGGCGGCAGAGTGGGCGGAGCTGGTGGCGCCGAGCTGCCAGGCGATGGGCCTGTTCTGCAAGCTGGGCGGCGACGGCTACGGTCCCAGCGACATGACGCCGTTTTACGCCGCGGGCGTGCCGGTGCTGTTCTTCTTTACCGGCGCGCACGGCGACTACCATCGCCCGTCGGACACCGCCGACAAGATCAACGCGCTGGGCGTGGCCGAGGTGGCGGAGCTGGCGACGGGCGTGGTGCGCGACCTGGGCGCGCGGCTCCAGAAGAATCCGGCGGCGCTGACCTGGAAGAAGCCGACGGGGCCGAAGCCGCGCTCGGGCGATCGGGGCTACGGCGCGTATCTGGGTACGATTCCCGACTACACCGCCATGCAGGGCAAGAGCGGCGGCGTCAAGCTCACCGGCGCGCGGCCGGGCAGTCCGGCGGAGCAGGCGGGCGTCAAGCCCGGCGACACGCTGGTGGGCCTGGGCGAGAGCAAGATCGACACGCTGGAGGACATGGCGTTCGCGCTCAAGAAGTACAAGCCCGGCGAGACGCTGGATGTCGCGGTGCTGCGCGCCGGGCAGCGGGTGGTGCTGCGGGCGACGCTGCGCAACCGGCCGTCGGAATAACCGGGCCCATGCTGGTTTTAGGACTTGAGTCTTCGTGTGACGAGACCGCCTGCGCGGTGGTCGAGGCCGACGGGCGCGGCAAGCTGTTCGTGCGTGCGGACATCGTGGCGACGCAGATTGCGCTGCATGCGCGGTGGGGCGGCATCGTGCCCGAGGTTGCGGCTCGCCATCATCTTGAGAGCATCCTGCCCACGATCGAAGAGGCGCTGGCCGCGGCCAAGGTTGGGCTTTCCGATATAGATGGTGTGGCGGTGACGCGCGGGCCGGGGCTGGTGGGGGCGCTGCTCGTCGCGGTGCAGGTGGGAAAGACACTGGCGTTTGCGCGCGGGCTGCCGCTCATCGGGGTAAACCACCTGGAAGGGCACCTGCTGGCGGCGTTCTTGAGCGACGGCAGCAGCCCAGGAGCGCAGCCGCCCATGCCGCACCTGGGGCTGCTGGTCTCGGGGGGCCACACGTCGCTGGTGCTGGTGCGCGACTTTGGCAGCTACGAGGTGCTGGGCTCGACGTGCGACGACGCTGCCGGTGAGGCGTTCGACAAGGTGGGCAAGCTGCTGGGGCTGGGCTATCCGGCGGGGCCGATCATCGACCGTCTGGCCGAGCGGGGAGATCCCAAGGCCGTGCGCTTTCCCAAGCCCATGACCGGGGCGCGGCGCGGGCTGGGCATGAGCTACAGCGGCCTCAAGACCGCCGCGGCCGAGAGGCTGAACCGCCACGGCATTCCGGCGGACGCCGCCGCGATGGCCGATTTTTGCGCCTCGTTTCAGGCGGCTGTGGTCGAGCAGCTGCGGCGCAAGACCGCGCTGGCGCTGGATGCGCATCGGCTGCCGGCGGTGGTTTTGTCGGGCGGCGTGGCCTGCAATCGGGCGCTGCGAGCGTCGATCGCAGAGCTCTGCAAGGAGCGCGGGATCGGCTTTTTCGTGGCGCCGCCGCGCTGGTGCTCGGACAATGCGGCCATGATCGCGGGGGCCGGGGCGGTGCGGCTGCTGCGCGGCGAGCGGGCCGGGCTGGAGCTAAACGCAGTTGCGTCGCTGTCGCTGTCGGCCTGAGCGGCCCGACGCTGGTGACGCTGGGAAGTCTGGATATTCATGTTGAACTCGGATCCTCGCACGCTGCTTACGAAATACGGTCTGCATGCCAAGAAGAGCTGGGGGCAGAACTTTCTGATCGACGAGCGCGCCTATCGCATGATCGTCGCGGCGTGCAACCTGGGGCCAGACGATGTCGCGATCGAGATCGGGGCGGGGCTGGGCACGCTGACGAGCCGGCTGCTGGCAACGGGGGCGCAGGTGATCGCGGTCGAGCGCGAGCGCGACATGTGCGACGTGCTGCGCAGCGAGCTCGGGTCCGAGCCGCGCTTCGTGCTGCGCGAGGAGAACGCGCTCAACCTGGAGCTGGCGTCGCTGGAGCTGCCGACCAAGCCGGTGGTGGTGGGCAACCTGCCGTATCAGATTGCCACGCCGCTGATCTTTCACTTTCTGGAGCAGCGCGCGCAGCTGCGCCACCTGGTGATCATGCTCCAGCGCGAGGTGGCGGATCGACTGCTGGCCGCGGCCGGCAGTGAGCACTACAGTGCCCTGTCGGCGCAGGTGCAGATCATCGGGACGGTGGAGCGTGTGTGCAATGTCGGACGCGGCGGCTTTCTGCCGGCGCCCAAGGTGGAGTCGACGGTGGTGCGGGTGCGGCCGATTCCCGAGGGCACGCGCGTGCCGCTGCGCGATCTCAAGACGTACTCGGCCGTGGTGCGGGCGGCGTTTTCGCAGCGACGAAAGACGCTGCGCAATGCGCTGGGGGCGATGTTCGGCGATGGCGGCGTGGCGCTGATGGCGCAGACGGGCATTGATCTGGGGCGGCGCGGGGAGACGCTAGCGGTGGCAGAGTTTGCCCGGCTCGCGGACGCGGTCGCGGATCTGGCGCTTCCGGAAAAGGGCGAAGTGGCCCAGATCCCCACAGAGCCCACAGCGCAGGGCTGATCCGGACGGAGCTGTCCACTTATTGCGCCTGCCTTTTCGCTCAGAAAACCGGAGGTAGGAGCGCAGACTAGAGGACTCCGCCCGCGGCGCGGCTGAACTGGCGGAAGTGGTAGAACGAAACGAGCAGGCTGAGCGCGGACAGCACGTGCCAGGCGGCGTGCCCTTGCAGCAGGTGGTTCGTGGGCTCGCACCAGCGGCGGGTGAGGTCGGCCGCGGAGCAGGCGGCGCCGGCGATAAGCAGCGCGAATGACAGCCCAAACGCGCGCAGATGATACGGCGGCGTGCTCGCGGTCCGCCTTCGCCAGAGCAGCAGCTCGGTGACGATGATGGCCAGCGTCAGAAGCGAGATCAGGCTCTGGATTGGGAACCCGACGCGCACCACCACGGACGTGAGCGCGGTCAGGCCAGCGACGCAGCCGACGAAGATTCGCCCGAAGCTCTCGCTCTTGAGCCAGCCGAGCCGCAGGGCGTTTAGCCCCAGCAAGAGGAAGCAGAACAGGTACATCCCCAGAAAGTCGAGCATCTGGGTCACGTACACATTGCTCGCGTGATAGATGAACGAGCAGACTCCGACCGCAGCCACGATGGGCGCAAAAAATCGGAGGATGCTCGGCCGGCCTTGCGGAGACGCCTGCATGGCGCCAGCGTGCGTAGACAGGACGAGCCAGATCGCCACCAGCACATAGGCGAGGTTCGACCAAGCGTTGGCCGGCTCATTTATCCAGGCGCAGAGCGATTCCTCACACCAGTTCACATTGGGAAGCCCAAGCTCGGACAGCCCATGCCAGGGACATGCTTCGGGAATCGGGTTGGCGGGAAAAAACGGCGCGGCGGCGGCTGCATTCATGTTGGGAACCAGAGTACCAGCATGAGGTTTGCGAAAACTTGATATACTGATCGGCCATGTCGAAGCGCGATGATACGGGGGAGGACCTGAAGTCGCTGCGCGAGGCGGTCCAGGCGCTCCCAGGGAACCTGCCGCTCCGACGCCAGCTGGCCGAGGCGGAGGAGCGAGCCAACGAGATCGAGGCCGCGCTTCAGACCGCTCAGGAAGCGCCGGCGCCGGATGCGCGGCTCTTCATCATAGCTGCCCGCTGTCTGTACGAGCTGGGCCGCTACAAGGAAGGGTTGGAGCAGTACGATAAGGCGGTGGCGCTGGATCTGGCGGTCGCGGATGCGACGCTGCGCGATCAGATTGCCCGCGCCGGCGCCGACCCGCGCTCGCGGCTGCGGCTGGTCGAGAGTCCGGATCGGGACAAAGAAGAGGCGGCCACGGTTGAGGTCGAGCAGCCCCGCCTGACCTTCGCAGATGTCGGCGGACTCGATGAGCTCAAAGAGAAGATCCGGCTGCGGGTGCTGCATCCGCTCAAGCGTCCGGATCTATATAAAGCGTTTGGGAAAAAGGTGGGTGGCGGCATCCTGATGTATGGTCCGCCGGGCTGTGGCAAGACCTTCCTGGCGCGGGCCACTGCCGGTGAAGCGGGTGTGCGCTTCATGGCGGTGGGCATCGAAGACGTGCTCGATATGTGGTTCGGGCAGTCGGAAAAGAAGCTGCACTCGCTGTTTCAGACCGCCAGGCAGCAGGCGCCAACCATCCTGTTTTTCGATGAGGTCGACGCGCTCGGCGGTCGGCGGTCGGCGGCGCGGCACGATCACTACCGGATGCTGGTGGCGCAGTTCCTGGCCGACATGGACGGTGTGGGCACCGGCGATCGCGGCGATAAGGACTCGCTGCTGGTCATGGGTGCGACCAATTCCCCCTGGGATGTGGATCCGGCGTTCCGGCGTCCGGGGCGCTTTGCCGATGTCCTGTTTGTGCCGCCGCCGGATCTGCGGGCGCGGGTCGAGATCCTCAAGCTCAAGCTGAAGAACAAGCCATCCAAAGACAT
>Ga0075163_10002773_pt1 | contig 23517 bp, 2 predicted proteins | sample JI1023141ADNA_FD_71478 | JGI IMG/M metagenome (GOLD analysis project Ga0075163, IMG submission 71478) | Wastewater effluent complex algal communities from Wisconsin, to seasonally profile nutrient transformation and Carbon sequestration -... | ecosystem: Engineered > WWTP > Effluent > Algae... | reverse complement strand
CCAACGCCAGCTCACCCACCACCACCGACGAATCAAACGCAGCCGCCGCAAGCAACAGCTTCCAATGACCCAACAACCGCTCCACCGTCGACCCATCGAACACATCTGCGTTGAAATCCATCTTGACGCGGGCAGCGTCGCCCACTTCCGTCACCCAGCAGGCGATGTCGTACTCCGTTTCGCCGACGGAGACGTCGATGGTGTCAACCTCGAGGCCAGCCAACGAGGCCGTCGGTGCAAGAAGGTTGACCAGCACGAAGAACGCCTGGAATCCGACCGAACGACTCATGTCGCGGGGCGGGTTGATCGCTTCCACGATCCGGTCGAAGGGCACGTCCTCGTGGGCGAAGGCACCGCGGGCCGACGCCTTCACGGCATCGATCAGCTCGTGGAACGGGGTGTCGAGATCGACCGCCGCTCGAATGGCCACCATGTTCACGAACATGCCGACGACATCGTGCGTCTCGGGTCGTTGCCGGTTGGCTGACGCAGTACCGACGATCACGTCGTCCTGGCCCGACCAACGAGCAATGGTCGCGAAGTACGCGGCCAACATGAACTCGAACGGCGACGCACCCGCCTCACGGGCAGCTGCCTTGACCCGCGCGTACAGCTCCGAGTCGAGATCCACCCGACAAGTGCCGCCACGGAAGCTCTGCAGGGCCGGGCGGTGGTGATCCAGCGGCAGACCCAACACCGGCAGCGGGCCGCGCAGAGCGTCGACCCAGTACGACAACCGATCGGCACTGCGAAGCGACTCATCTTCGATCCTCAGCTGCCAGGCAGACCAGTCTGCGTACTGCAGCTGCGGCTCGGCCAGCGTTGGTGCCTCGCCCACAACCGCGGAGGAGTACAGCTGGCCCAGCTCGGCGACGAGGCGGACGATCGACCAGCCGTCGGTGGCGATGTGGTGCATCGTCAGCGCCAACACGTGCTCGTCGACGGCCGAGCGATACAGGGCTGCGCGCAGCTTGGCATCATGCACCAAGTCGAAGGGTCGAGCAGCTTCTTCGCGAAGCACGTCATCGATCACGGCCGGGTCCACGGGATCGGTGTGAATGACAAACGGGACAACGGCGTCTTCGGTGGGGACGATCTGCTGCATGTATCGCTCACCGGAGAGGACGAAGTTGGTCCTCAGGGCCTCGTGGCGATCGACCAGCGACATCACCGACGAACGCAGCGCCCCCACGTCCAGTTCACCGCGCAGGCGCAGCGCAACGGGGATGTTGTAGATGGCAAGCCCAGGAACGAGGCGGTCGACGAACAGCAGGCGGGCTTGCGCCGACGAGGCCGGCAATGGTGAACCCCGGCCCACTGGTACCACTGCCGCCATGGCTGCGGCACGAGTAGGTGCCAAGTCGGCGAGCGCGTCGACGTCGCCGAACAGACCCAGCAGGTGGTCGGCCAGCCGGTGGATGCTCGGATGATCGTATGGAAGCGACGCCGGGAGCGACAGGCCGGTGCCCGACCTCAGGCGGTTGGTCAGCTCGACGGACATCAACGAGTCGAGACCGAGCTCAGCGAGGTCCTGATCGCCGTCGATCGGCTCGTCGGGCGGCAGCCCAAGAACTCGAACGAGGTTCCTGGTGACGTAGTTCACCGAGACGCTGCGTCGGAGCAACGGAGCCGCGGCTTCCAGCGCAGCCGGCAATCCGCCATCGTCGGTGACACCCGACTCCATGGCAACGACTCGGGTGGCAGCGGCCGCCAACTCACTCAGCAGCACCGGCCGGTCGGCTTCGCCCATCTGGCCGAGCAGCCTCGCCCAGTCCATGGACATCACTGCCACCTGCGCGGCATCGTCGAGGAGCAGACGTTCGAGCGCGTCGAGGCCGGCGGCGGTCGACAACGAGCCGATGCCGCGATCGGCGAGTCGCTCGTGGTCGCGGACCTGCAGCCTCGCCGCCATGCCGACTTCGGCCCACGCGCCCCAGTTGATGCTGAGCGCCGTTCGTCCCGTCGCGCGCCGCCTGCGCGCAAGCGTGTCGAGCGCGGTGTTCGCCGCCACGTAGTTGGCCTGGCCGGGAGAGCCGAGCACGGCGGCGGCCGACGAGAACAGCACGAAGTGATCGAGATCGGCGTCGCGAGTCGCTTCGTCGAGAAGCAGCGCCCCGAGGAGTTTGGGCGCGAGTACGTGTGCGAAGCGCGACCACGATTGCTGAGCGAGCACACCGTCGTCGAGCACGCCTGCGGCGTGGAACACTCCGCGCAGGGCGACTCCCCCCTCAGCGGCCGCACTGAGCACTCGCTGCACGTCGGACGCGACGGCGATGTCGCCTTGCACCACGGTGACCGTGGCACCGCGTGATGCCATCACCTCGATCGCGCGCTCAGCATCGGCTGACGGGCTGGAACGCCCGGTGAGCGTGAGGTGGCGCGCCCCCTGCTCGACGAGCCAGCTGGCCATCTCCAGGCCGATGCCACCGAGACCACCGGTGACCACGTACGCGCCGTCGTCACGAACGAGTGGCCCGTGAGCCCGATGGGTGAGCACGACCTTGCCGATGTGACGGGCCTGCGCCACGAATCGGAACGCGTCGCGAATCGCCTGGATCGAAAACGCCCGCAGGGGCAACGGAGCAATGGAACCATCGGCAATGCCGTCGGCCACCCCCTGCAGCGAAACCTGCACACCATTGCGATCGGCGATGAAGAAGTCGGACAGGTCGTACACGTGGTAGCGGCCCTTCGGCCGCACTGCCGCAGCCTGCTCGGCCGACCAGATGCCGCGCTTGCCGATCTCGAGGAACCGGCCCGCCTGCGCGAGCGACCTGAAGCTGCGATCGATGAACTCGTCGGCCAACGAGTTGAGCACGACGTCGACGCCCTTGCCGTCGGTGTCGGCGAGGATCTGCTCTGCGAAGTCGAGCGTGCGTGAGTCGTAGATGTGCGTGACGCCGAGCGCCTCGAGGGTGCGACGCTTCCTTGCACTGCCCACCGTGGCAAAGACCTCCGCGCCCAGCCGCTGGGCCAGGCTGACGGCCGCCATCCCCACCCCACCCGCAGCAGCATGGATCAGCACCGTTTCACCGCGCTGCAGGCCGGCGAGCGTCGACAACCCGTACTCTGCCGTGAGGAACGCGATCGGCAACGTGGCCGCTTCGGCAAACGTGATGGTGGAAGGCTTCAGGACGACCAGATCCGCCTGTGTGACAACGTGGCTGTCGAACGCCTGTGGTGCGATGCCGAACACAGCATCACCCACTGCGAGATCGCGCACACCGGAGCCGACGGCGGTCACGATGCCGGCGCACTCCAGCCCGGGCAGGCCTGGATTGCCCGGGTACATGCCGAGCACGTTGAGCACGTCGCGGAAGTTGATGCCCGACGCGCGGACCTCGATCTCCACCTCTCCGTCGAGCGGCGAGCGGCGCTCGAGCGTCGCGAACGACAGCTGGTCGAACGAACCGCGCTCAGCAAGCGTCACCCGGTACGGGGACTTTGGTGGGGTGTGAAGACCAACGTCGTGGCGGACGAGCCGGGCCACCGAGCGCCGTCGCCCACGCAACGCCACCTGGTCCTCCGGCGCCCGCGTGTCGATGGCCCCGGCAATGAGCTCGAGGGCCAGTTCGTCGTACTCGTCGTCACCGCCGCCGGCATCGATGTCGATGCACACGCAACCGAGCTGCGGCTGCTCGTTGGCCACTGTGCGCGCGAGCCCCCATGCCAACGACGTGACGACGTCCGGTGGCTCGCCATCAACCGAATGGGCGCCACGAGTGACGAACCACAAGCGAGTGTCGTCAGCCGAACGCGCCGCCAACGCTTGCGCGACGGCCAATGGCTGCTGCAGCACCGTCTCGGCCATGACCAATGCGCGATCGGCGCCCACGACGGCGCCATCAGTGGTGCACAACGACACGACCCCGGTGGTGCCACCCCCGTTGCCGAGGAGCTGGCCGAGCCTGTCGGCATCGAACGGCGCCTGCACCGACACCTCGGCCGCTCCCGCGCCGAGCAGGTTCGCCACGAGGGGGCCGGCCGAGACCTCGTCGTCGGCGATGATCACCCACGCCATGGAGGCCACGTCCTGCGCTGCCACCTGGGGCCGAACCTGAGGGCGCCAGGCGACCTCGTACAGGTCATCGAACACCCCCGCTGACGCGGCTGCGTGCGCCCAGAACGCCTTCGGAGTTCGACGTGCAACCAGTCGGTCTATCGATCCAACCGGCGAGCCGCTGTCGTCGAAGATCTCGATACGAGCGGTGATCGAGCGCGCATCAGACGAGAAGTCGCCGATGAGGGTCCCGGCACACCACACGCTCGACGCTCCCGCCTTCCCGACGCGCACACCCTCGAACGCAACGGGGACGAACATGTCGTCGGAGCTCAGATCGGGTGGCGCGATCGCCGCACCGAGCACGTGGAAGCACGCGTCGAGGAGAGCGGGATGCAGTCGATAGCGCCTGGCGTCGACGGCGCTCGGTGGCAGCCGCACGTGGCCGAGCGCGGCACCGTCGCGACGGAGCAGCCGGGTCACGCCGCGGAACGTAGGCCCGTACATGAGGCCCACGGACTGCAGCTGCGCGTAGTACGCGCCGACATCGAGATCTTCGTCGAACCCGGCCACCGCTGCTCCGAGATCGAGGGGCTCGTTCCCTGTCGCGAAGCCTGTGGACCTGAGCATCGTGGCCGTGGCATGAACCTTCCAACCACCGCCCGCAACGTCGCCGGGTTCGAGACTCAGGATCTGAACCTCCTGACGGTTCGCAGGACCGGTGACGATGGTCTGCACCGTCACGTCGCCGTTCGCCGGCAAGACCAGGGCCTCATGGATGTTGAGCGACTCGATGGTGTCGCTGCTGTCGGCTGCTGCCAAGGCCATCTCGGCGAACGCCGAACCGGGCAGAACGGCGATGCCTGCCAGTCGGTGGTCGTCGAGCCAGGCAGGCGAGTCGACGCTCAGCGTCGACTCGTGAATCATCGCACCGAGCGTCGGTGCATGAGTGGCAACGCCGAGCAGCGGGTGGCCGCCGGTGGAGTGACTCCGGTGACGCGGTGGATCGATCCAGTGCCGCTGCCGCTGGAACGGATAGGTGGGCGCATCGACCTTCACCGACCGACCGCCGTCGATCGCTCGCCAGTTGGGTTCCCGACCCGCAGCCCACAGACCACCGAGCGCATCGAGCATCTGCGCCCGATCACTGCGCTCACCCACGGCGCCAGTTGCCGGGCGCAGCGAGGCATGTAGGCCCTCGCTGCCGCGGATCCGGGCGATCATGCCCAGCAGCGTTGGCTGTGGGCCGATCTCGAGAAACTGCTCGATGCCCGCACCGACGATCGAGTCGATTGCTGCACCGAACCGCACCGTGGCCAGCACCTGATCACGCCAGTAGGCCGGCGATGCGATGAGCGCACTCTCTGCTACGCCGCTGACCGTCGACACGAAGGTCATCGTGGGCTCGCGCAACACCGCCCGCCGAGTGTGCTCATCAAAGGCGGCCACCATCGGCGACATCAGTGGGGAGTGAAACGCATGTGACACCTCCAGCGCGCGATGACGGATGCTTGCGCCGTCCAGGTCGGCGAGGATCATGTCGATCGACGGGCCTTCGCCGGAGATCACGACGCTCGAGGCACCGTTGTTCGCAGCGATCGAGACGTTCGCGCTGTGAGGGGCGATCAGCGCCGCGACGCGCGCTTCGTCGGCGAACACCGCGACCATCTTTCCGCCCGAGGGCAGCGCACCCATGAGCGCGCCACGCGCGGCAATCAGGTCGACGGCCGTGGACACGTCCATCACACCGGCGGCGACCGCCGCGGCATACTCGCCAATCGAGTGTCCGACGACGACATCGGGGGTGATCCCCCACGACCGCCACAACGCGGTGAGCCCGTACTGCAGGGCGAACATCGCCGGCTGGGTGTACTGGGTGTGATGGATCAGACCTGCGAGGTCGTCGTCGCCGTACAGCACGTCGATCAGTGCGTGCTCGAGGCGCGGTCGCAGCGCGACATCGCACTCGTCGAGCGCTGCTCGGAAGACGGGCTCTTGCTCGTAGAGGTCGCGACCCATGCGGGGAAGTTGCGCGCCCTGCCCCGTGAACACAAAGGCGACGCGCGGTCGCGTCGCCGCCGCTGCAGTCGTGATGCCGACGGCATCCTGTGCAGGGTCCCATGACCGCAGCCGGTCAGCCGCCTCCTCGGTGGTGCTCGCAGTGACGGCGAGCCGGCGCCGCAACAGGGCCCGGCCGTCCTGCAGGGTCCACGCCAGATCGGCGAGATCCGCGTCGGCCAGTGCGTCGCCCGTCGCGCGTGCGAGGGTGGCCAACGCAGCGTCGTCGCGAGCGGAGAGCGTGATCACGACCGGGGTTGGCGTCCGCTCGCCGCGTTCGGCTGCCAGCGGCGCCTCCTCCAGGATGACGTGAGCGTTCGTGCCACTGAAGCCGAACGCGCTGACGGCACCGCGACGGGCGCGCTCACCGCGGGGCCACGGACGCAGTTCGCGGGTGACCTCGATCGGCATCGTCGACCAAGCGATGTGCGGAGAGAGCTCCTCGCAGTGGAGGTGCGGAGGAACTTCCTCGTGCTGCAGCGCGAGCACCGTCTTGATGACACCCGCAATGCCCGCCGCCGCCTCGAGATGCCCGATGTTGGTCTTCGCCGATCCGATGAGCAGCGGATGGTCCGCCGAGCGGCCCCGGGAGTACACAGCATCGAGCGCGCGGACCTCGATCGGATCGCCGAGGTGGGTGCCGGTGCCGTGTGCCTCGACGAGGTCGACGTCGGCAGGTTGCAGACCGGCCTCGGTGAGCGCACGCTCGATGACCTCCCGTTGCGCCGGCCCGCTGGGCACGGTGAGGCCGCTGCTGCGACCGTCGTGGTTCACGGCCGCCGAGCGGACGACTGCGAGGATCCGGTCGCCATCGGCCTGCGCATCCGACAGTCGCTTCAACACGACCATTCCCGCGCCCTCACCACGCGCGTAGCCGTCGGCCTCGGCGCCGAACGTGTGGCAGCGGCCGGTGGCCGACAGTGCCCGGAGCAGGCTGAGCGAGATCATCGCCTGCGGGTCGAGCACGAGGTTGACTCCGCCGGCGAGTGCCATCCTGCAGGCGCCGGCACGGAGGCTTTGCGTCGCCAACGACAACGCAACGAGCGACGACGAACACGCTGTGTCCAGACACATTGCAGGCCCGCGCAGACCGAGCACATAGGAGAGGCGACCCGCCGCCACCGCGCCGGATACCCCGGTGCCCGAGTAGGTGCCCATGTCTTCCGGATCACGATCGCGCACCAGGTTGGAGTAGTCGAACGTGGACATGCCCACGAACACTCCGGTCGCAGATCCGGTCAACCGGTCGGGGGCAACCCCGGCATGCTCCAACGCTTCCCACGTCACCTCCAGCAGCAGCCGCTGCTGGGGATCGAGGTCGCGCGCCTCGACTGGGGCAATGCCGAAGAACGCTGCATCGAACGTGTCGATCGGCTGATCGAGAAACCCACCCTGATCGGTGTAGATCTTGCCGGCCACCTCCGGATCCGGATCGAAGTAAGCCTCACGATCCCAACGACCATCCGGCATGGTGCCCACGCCGTCGCGCCCGGAGCGCAGCAGATCCCAGTACTCGGCGGGCGAGTTGGCACCCGCGGGGAACCTGCAACCTATCCCGATGATCGCAATGGGCTCGGTCGCCGCACCCTCGGCACGCTCGGCGCGGGCGCGGAGGTCTTTCAACGCGAGCAGAGCGCGACGCAGTGCTTCATCGGAGCTCCCACGTACATCGCTCGCTGGCTCAGTATCCGGCATCGTTCAACTCTCGTAGCAGTGCGTCCTCGACGTCGGTGGGTGTCATGTCGAGGATGGGATCGTGGGCGATGATCGGGTTGTGCTGATCCGGCGTCATCGACACGGCGAACTCGACCTCGCCGGCGAGGAGCTCTTCGACGTACACCGTCATCTCGTCGAGCGTCGGGTACTCGAACGGGATGGTCGAGGGTAGCGAGCGATCCAGCAGCGCCGACAATCGGTTCCCGAGCTCGACCGCCATCAGCGAGTCCATCCCGAGGTCGGTGAGGCCTTGCCGGCCATCGATCGCTTCTCGTTCGTCGAGGCCGAGCACGGCGACGACCTGCTCCGCCACCACCGCCCGGACGTGGTCACGTCGCCGCCCCACATCGAGCGCGACCAGCTCGGCCACCAGCCGCCGACGAACCGAGGGCGCCGCGGCTGCAATCGAACCTTGCGTCAGCTCCGCCAGCAGAGGCGGAGCGACCACACCGAGGGCGGCCAGCATCGCCTGCCAGTCGACTGCCAGCACTGCCGCCTGCGCACGGGTCTGCCCGATCAGCCGATCCATCACATCCAGCGCCACGGCGGATTCGAGCGCTCCAACGCCGCGGTCGGCGAGGCGCTGCTGCTCTCGTACGTCGAGCCGCGCCGCCATGCCGGCCTCGGCCCACGCGCCCCAGTTGATGCTGAGTGCGGGCAAACCCTTCGCTCGCCGCGTGCGTGCGATCGCGTCGAGCGCGTTGTTGGCGGCGGCGTATCCGCTCTGCCCCGGTGCACCCAGCAGTGCAGACGCCGACGAGAAGAGCACGAAGTGATCGAGGTCGAGGTGACGGGTGGCGCGGTCGAGGAGCAATGCTCCCGTCAGCTTCGGCGCGAGCACGCGCTCGAATCGTGTCCACGTCTGCTGGCCGAGCGCGCCGTCGTCGATGACGCCGGCGAGGTGGAACACACCCCTGAGCTGGGCTCCTCCGGCAGTCGCCGTGGCCAGTACCCGTTGCACGGCGGTGTCGCCGGCAACGTCGGCCGTGACGACCCGCACCGTCGCACCGGCCGCTTCCAAGTCGGCGATGGTGGCTTCGGCGGCCGGCGACGATGCGCTTCTGCCGGCGAGCGTCAAGTGGCGTGCACCCTGCTCCACGAGCCACGCCGCCACTGTGAGGCCCAGACCCCCGAGGCCGCCGGTGACCACGTATGAGCCGTCCGCGCGGATGTGAGCGGACGTGGGCTTGTGGGTGAGCACCACTTTGCCGATGTGGCGGGCCTGGGCCATGTACCTGAACGCGTGCTCGACATCGTCGGCGGCGAAGGCACGCAACGGGAGCGGCGCCAGACGGCCCGCCTCGATGTCGTCAACGACCTCTTGCAGCCGGGCCTGGATGCCGCCGGCATCGGCGAGGAAGTCGGCAAGGTCGTACACGTGGTAGGTCCCGCCGGGGCGTTCGGCAGCCGCCTGCTCGGCCGACCAGATGCCGCGCTTGCCGATCTCCAGGAACCGGCCGGTGGCCGAGAGAGCAGTGAAGCTCTTCCCGATGAAGTCGTCGGACAGCGAGTTCAGGACCACGTCGACGCCGGCTCCCCCGGTATCGGCGAGGATCTGCTCGGCGAAGTCGAGCGTCCGCGAGCTGTAGATGTGTCGCACGCCGAGTTGTTCGAGCACGCGTCGCTTCTCTGCGCTGCCCACGGTGGCGAAGATCTCGGCACCCACGCGCAGCGCGAGCTGCACGGCGGCCATGCCCACGCCGCCCGCCGCCGCGTGGATGAGCACACGCTCGCCACGCTGCAACTTCGCCAACCGTTGCAGTCCGTATGCGGCGGTGAGGCAGGCGATCGGCACGGTGGCCGCCTCGGCGAACGTGAGGTTGCCGGGCTTGCGAACGACGAGGTCCGCTCGCGTCACGACATGGCTGTCGAACGCGTGCGGAGCGATGCCGACCACAGCATCGCCGACTGCGAGCTCGCTCACAGCTGCCCCGACGGCGGTGACCACACCGGCGCACTCCAGGCCCGGCATGCCAGGATCACCGGGGTACATGCCCAGGACGTTGAGCACGTCGCGGAAGTTGATGCCTGTGGCGCGCACTTCGACTTCGATCTCATCCGCACCAGGAGGACGGCGCTCGAGCGCCGCATACGCCAGCCCCTCGAACGAACCCCTCGCCGCCAGCAGCAACGTGTACGGTGGATCGGGCGGCCGGTGCGTCGTCATGTCGGCCGGCGTGAGGCGCGCGACGAGTCGCTGCCGCCGACGAAGACCAACCTGATCCTGCTCGTCGGCATGCACGAGCTCCTCTGCGAGCCCAGCCAGCGCAGGTTCGTCGACAGCGTCGATGTCGACGCACGTGCACCCGAGTCGGGGCAGTTCGTTGGCCGCGACGCGGCCGAGGCCCCAGAGCGTTGCTCCCGGGATGGACGACGGCTCACCCTCGATCGACTGTGCGTTGCGTGTGACGAGCCACAGGCGCACATCCGCTGCCGCATGCTCGGCCAGCGACTGGACAACGTGCAGCGCTCCGCGCAGCGCGTGCTCCACATCGTTCTCGATGAGATCGACGTGGGTGGAAGCTGACGAATCGAGCCCGCGCAGGTACACGACCCCGACCGGCGACGACGCGCGTTCCAACGCATCCGTAACAGTCGCCGCAAGGTCAGCGACAGCAGTGCCCGAGTCGACGAGCGTGCAGCGCCCCCCACGCTTCTCCAGCTCGGCGGCCAGCCCAGCACCGGCACCCGACCGATCGGCGACGATGAGCCATTCGCGCGTCGCCGGCGTCAACTGCTCGGATCGCTGCACGCTGCGCCACGTCAACTCGTAGACCGGGTCGCGGGTTGCGCCGAGGGCACGCTGCCACATCGACCTGGGTGTGCGACGCACCTCCAAGCGGCCAACCGTCGCCACCGGCTCGCCGTCGGCGTCGTACAGCTGCAGCGTTGCTCGGAGGGATGCCGGCCTGGTATTTGCGGTCGCCGCGTCGTCGGCGTCGAGCAGCGTGACGGCACACCAGGCCGCTGTCACACCTGACCGGTGCACGCGCAGCCCGTCGATGGCCACGGGCACGAACATGTCGTCGGACGAATCTGCGGTGAGCGGTGCGACGGCGACGCCGAGCACGTGGAAGCACGCGTCGAACAGTGCAGGATGAAGGAGGTAGCGCGAGCCGTCCGTCACGTCTCCGGGGAGGTCGACGAACCCGAGGGCAGCGCCATCACGGCGGAACAAGCGCGACAGGCCGCGGAAGGTGGGGCCGTAGGTGAGCCCGATGGAGCGGAGATGCTCGTAGTACTCGCTGACGTCGATCTCGTCGGAGAACGCATCCGTCAGCGACGCGATGTTCACCGGGCTGGGAGCCGCCGCGACCACGCCCGTGCTCGGCGCCGTTGCCTTCACTGTTGCCCTGGCGTGCACCGTGTACGGCAAGGCGTGTGCTGCCGCATCGCGAAGGCTCACGATCCGCACCTCACGAGCACCATCGCCTTCGGTGACCACCGTCTGCAGCGTCACGTCGCCGGCCTCGGGCACGATCAGTGCTTCGATGAACGACATCGACTCGACGACGTCGGCCGCAGCGTCGACGGATGCAAGCACCATCTCCGTGTATGCCGTCGCCGGGAAGACGATCGTTCCGGAGAGGCGGTGGTCGCCGAGCCACGCCGGCGAATCGGCTGCGATCAGCGACTCGTGGATGGTCGCCCCGAGCAGTGGAGCACGCGTCGTTGCACCGAGCAGAGGGTGCCCGCCGGTGCTGCTGCGGCGATGTCGTGGCGCCGGATCGAGCCAGTGCCGCTGACGCTGGAACGGGTACGTGGGCATGGTTCCTCGTCGGCCACCGGGGCGTACGGCGCTCCAGTCCACCCGCGCACCGACCACGAACAGCGCCCCGATGCCTCCCATGATCTGTCGCACGTCGTCACGCGTGCGACGCAATGACGGCACCCAGGCCACGTCGCCTTCCGGGATGCACGACCGGCCCATGTTGGTCAGGACGGGATGCGGCCCGATCTCGACACATGCATCGACACCCAACTGGCGCAACGCGTTCATGCCGTCGGCGAACTGCACGGGTGCCATCACGTGGCGCACCCAGTACTCGGCCGATGCCAGCTCCGCGCCGATCAGTGCACCCGTGACGTTGGAGACCACCTTCCGCTGCGGGGGTCGGTAGGTGACCGACTCGGCGACACGACGGAACTCGTCGAGCATCGGCAGCATCAGCGGCGAGTGGAACGCATGCGAGACGGTCAGCGGTTGTACACGCACACCCCGAGCGGCGAACACTGCGGCAATCGCGGCGACCGATTCGTCGTTACCGGCGATCACGGTGTGCGCCGGGCCGTTGACCCCGGCCACCGCCACCTGCGCGTGGTCGGCGATCTCCGGCTCCACGTCGGGCAGCGGAGCGAAGATGGCCGTCATCGCACCGCCGCTGGGAAGTGCCTGCATCAACGAGCCGCGCGCGACGATCAGGCGGGCCGCATCCTCGAGCGAGAACACGCCTGCCACCGCGGCAGCGACCACCTCACCGATCGAGTGCCCCAGCATGACGTCCGGTACGACGCCCCACGACCGCCACAGTTCGGCGAGCGCGAACTCGACAGCGAACAGCGCTGGCTGGGTGAAGCCGGTCTGATCGAGCAGCGCCGCAGCCGGCGAGTCGGGTGCGGCGAAGACCACGGTGAGGAGGGGCTGGGGCAACAGCGGATCCATCAACGCTGCGCAGCGGTCGAGAGCTGCACGGAACACGGGTTCAGCGTCGTACAACCCGCGCGACATGCCGGCGTACTGCGCACCCTGGCCGGTGAACAGGAACGCCACTCGCAGCCGGCGAGCGCGCCCCACGACAGAGTCCGCGGCCTCCGCGCCCGCTGCAACTCCGGCGAGCAGTTCGACCAGCCGAGGACGTGACTCGGCGACGATGGCAACGCGCTGGGGCAGGCTTGCGCGACCGGTGTTGAGCGTTGCGCACACATCGGCGAGTGACAGTTTCGGGTGGTCGTCGATCCACGTGGCATGGAGCGCTGCAAGCTGTTGCAGCGCCGCCTCGTTGCGCGCCGACAGCACGACGACGCGTGCACGTTCGTCATCGACGCCCGTGTCGGGAGCAGTTTCCGGCGCCGACTCGAGCACCACGTGAGCGTTCGTGCCGCTGAAACCGAAACCGCTCACCCCGGCGATCCGGCGCCCATCGATGGCCGGCCACGGCGTCACCTCGGTGGGCACGGTCACGGGGAACGGCGGCCATGGGATCTGCTGGCTGCGCTCGTGGAAGTGCAGGTTCGGCGGGATCTCGTGGTGCTGCATCGCCAGCACGACCTTGATCACGCCGGCGATGCCCGACGCTGACTCGAGATGGCCGATGTTGGTCTTCACCGATCCGACCACCACCTGCTGGTCGGCGGCACGACCCAGGCCGAGCACGCTGCCCATCGCCTCGATCTCGATCGGGTCGCCCAGGGTCGTTCCCGTACCGTGGGCCTCGAAGTACTGCACCTCGGACGGCTCGATGGCCCCGTTGGCGAGCGCTTGGCGTAGCACGGCCTGCTGCGCCAGCCCGTTGGGCACCGTCAGCCCACTGCTGCGTCCGTCCTGGTTGACGGCAGACCCCCGGATGACCGCGAGCACCTGATCACCGTCGGCCACGGCGTCGTGCAGTCGCTTGAGCACGACGATGCCGCATCCCTCTCCGCGCACGAACCCGTCGGCTGCATCGTCGAAGGTCTTGCACCGCCCGTCGGGGGCCATCATCCCCCACTTGTTGAAGCAGACGAACGCCTCCGGCAGCAACAGCAGGTTGACTCCACCGGCGAGCGCCAGGTTGCTCTCGCCGGTGCGCAGGCTCTGGCAGGCCTGGTGCAGTGCGACCAGCGACGACGAACACGCTGTGTCGATGGCCATGCACGGGCCCTGCAACCCCAGCGTGTATGCGATCCGGCCGGGAGCAGCGTTGAGTGCTCCGCCGGTGGCCGAGTAGACGTCGAGGTTCTCCGGCCCGCTCAGCTTGGCGAGTTGGATGTACTCGTTGCCGGTGATGCCCACGAACACGCCCGTAGCGGTGCCGTTCAACGAGTCCGGCGCGATGCCGGCGCGTTCCAGCGCTTCCCAGCTCACTTCCAGCACCAGACGCTGTTGCGGATCCATCGTGGCCGCCTCCCGCGGCGACACCCCGAAGAACTGCGGATCGAACTGGTCGATCTCGTCGAGGAAGCCGCCGTACCACCTCGTGCCGTCGTCGAGCATCCCGAGATCCACCCCGGCGGCCTCCGCCATCGCTCGCCGTTGCGCCGGGTACTCGCTCACCGCGTCGCGGCCGCTGACGAGGAGATCCCAGTACGCCTCGGGCGAGGTGGCACCGCCCGGGAACCGGCAGCTCATGCCGATGATGGCGATCGGCTCGCGCCCAGCCGCCTCGGCTCTGCCGAGCTTGGCCTGCAGGTCGTCGATCGCGTGCAATGCTGACTGCAGCAGCGCGCGACGGTCGTCGGATGCCGTGGGGCTCATCGACGCGCTCATTGCAGTGCCGCCAGGCGGCGGGCCAGCAGCGCAGCCAGCTCGTCCTCGGAGTGGCCGTGCAGGTCTGGGTCGGCGATCGGCACCGGCGTCGCGGTGCCTGGCTGCCCGTCAGGCTGCACGTCCGGCAGCACGTCAGGTTGCACGGCAGGCAGCACGTCGGTGACCACGTAGCCAGCCAACGCCACGATGTTGGGATAGTTGAAGGTGAGCGTGGAGGGAAGGTTCGAGCCCACGGCGGTCTCGATGCGCCCCTTCAACTCCACCGACATCAGCGAGTCCATGCCCATCTCGAACAAGCCCTGCTCCACATCGACCGCCTGCGGCTCGCCTATGCCGAGGGCGCGCGCGACCTCCGTGCGCAGGAAGTCGACCACTACTTCTTGCCTCGCGTCGCCCGTCACCCCGGTGAGGGCGATCACCAGTTCCGCAGGCGCATCCTGACGTGAGGCGCGACCGGTTCGGCCAGAGCCTCGCGGGGCCGCCACGGCACCCAGGAACGGTCGCGGCCGACGCGCTTCATAGACCGGCTTGAGCACCGACCAATCCACCGCGGCCACCGCCACCTGAATCAGCTCCGGGTGGCCGAGCAGATCGCCGAGCACGGTGAGCGCGTCGGTCGATGGCATGGGATGCATGCCGGCACCGGCAACCTCGGCACGATCCTCGGCCGAAGCAACGCGCATCTCGTCCCAGGTGCCCCAGTCGACCGAGAGTGCCGGCAGCCCGAGTGAGTGCCGGTGATGTGCCATTGCGTCGAGGAACTGATTGGCCGCCGCGTAGTGACCGAGCTCGCGAGAGCCCCACAACGCACTTGTCGACGAGAACATCACGAAGAAGTCCAGCGGCACATCGCGAGTGAGCTCGTGCAGCAACAGCGTGCCCGCGACCTTCGGGCGGAACATCGACTCCACGTCGCGGGCCGACATCGTCGCGATCGACGAGTTGCCGAGTGCTGCAGCGGCGTGGACGACGCCGGCGAGTGGTGGCAGATCAGTCCCGAATCGGCGAACGAGGACTTCCATCGCAGCGACATCGGCGACGTCGACCGCGACCACTTCGACCGCTGCGCCCAGTGCCTCGGCAGCACGGATCGCGGTCACCTGCCGAGCAGCGCGCGAACCCGGCTGCACGGCATCCCACTCTACGCGTGGCGGCAGCCCGTGCCGGCCCGTCAGCACGATCGTGCCGGCGCCGCCTGCTGCCATCCACTCCGTGAGGCGCAGCCCGAGGCCGCCAAGGCCACCGGTGACGAGGTAGGCGCAGTCGCCTCTCCAGCCGACGGCGGCGGCAGCAGCCGGCGCTCGCCGCACCAGGCGCGGCACCAGGCGCTGCCCATCGCGCAGGGCGAGTTGGTCCTCGGCACCCGCCGACCGGATGGCGTCGACGAGATCGGCCGCCACTGCAGCGACAGCAGCAGAGTCCGCTTCACTGTGGCGGTCCGGCAACGGGGCGAGATCGATAAGGCCTCCCCAGTGCTCGGGGTGCTCGACGGCAATGACCCGGCCCAGCCCCCACAGCGGCGCCTGCCTCGGGTCCACCGAAACCTCGGCCGCCGGCTGGGCAGCACGAGTGACCAGCCACAGCTCGCCGTCGCGATCCCCATGGATGATCGACTGCGCGATCGCCACCGCAGCAGTGGTGGTCGCCGTGGGGTCGCCGGCCGCGGCGACTCCGCCCACGTAGACGACGCGTCGTCGACCCACGCCGGTTGCTGAAAGCGCACGCTGCAGCGCACCGGTGTCGGCATCGTCGACCTGGACGTTGACGATCGACCGGGCCTCCAACTCGGCCGCAACAGCAGCGCCCAGCTCAGCACCGCCGACGACGATCCATTGCTCGTCGCCCGGAGTCTCGATCACATCGGTCGCCAGTTGCCAGGCCACCTCGTAAACCCAGTCGTTCGCGGCGCGGCGAGTGGCCCTCATCAGCGCCTCGCGACTCGCGTACCGCAGGTGCAGGCCGAGCGCCTCGGCGATCAGCGTGCCGTGCTCGTCGTAGAGCCGAATGTCGCCGGTGCAGGTGCCCCCCGGCTGCTCGAACCCTGGGCGCAGTGCGGTGTGGTTCCACACCCACGGCCCGGGGCGGGCGTGGAGGCGGAACTCGTCGATGCCGACGAGCAGGTGGGCATGCTCGGTCGACGCCATCATCGGTGCACCCAGCACGTGGAAGCACGCATCGAGCAGCGCAGGGTGGATCCCGAAGCGAGTGCTCTCTGCCAGCAGTGCGGGCGGCAGTGCAACCCGGCCAAGAGCCTCACCGTCACGCCGCCAGACATCGGTGACACCTCGAAAACCGGTGCCGAACTCGAGGCCATGGGCCGCCAGCCGCTCGTAGTAGGCAGTGCCGTCGATGTGCTCCGGGCATCGCGAGCGAACGTCGTCGGGGTCCAGCGAACCTGCCGGCGCACCCACCAGGGGCACCAACCGACCCGTCGCATGCAGCGTCCACTCCTCGAGATCGGGCGCTCGGCTGAAGACCTCGAAGCGGCGGCCGCTGTGCAACACCGTGCTGCTGGGGTCGGCCTCGTCGCGCTCCTCGTGCATCACCAGTTGCACGATCCGCTCGCCTTCGTCGGGCAGGATGAGCGCCTCACGGATCTCGAACGCCTCCACCCCATGGCCATCGGCCGCGCCGGCCGTTGCCGCCCCCGCCGCCAAGGCCATCTCCAGGTACGCAGGCGAGGGCAGCAGTGCGGTGCCGTAGATCCGGTGGTGATCCAAGAACGCCGGCCAGGTGACACCGAGCGCGTTCTCGAACACCGTGTCTCGCAGCGCCGGCGACTGCACACGCGAGCCGAGCAGCGGATGCCCCCCTGAATGTGCACGAGCACGATGGCGATGCGCTGCGTCTGCCCAGTAGCGCTCACGCTCGAACGGATAGGTGGGCAGCGTGACGACGCTGCCACCGCTCGCATCGACTGCCCGCCACTCCAGTGCGGCACCGGCGACGTAGAGCCTGGCCGCCGACGACAGCATCTGCTGCCACTCGTCGTGACCGGAACGCAACGAGGGCAACCATGCGCACTCGTGTTCGGGCACGATGTGGCGAGCCATGTTGAGCAGCGACGGGTGCGGACCGACCTCGACGAACGTGCGCACACCTCGATCGTGGATCGAGCGGAAGGCATCGGCGAAGCGCACCGGCAGGCGAAGGTGCCGTCGCCAGTACTGCGCCGTGACCAGGTCGTCGCCAGTGGCGAGTGCCCCCGTCATCCCGGAGATGACATCGATGCGAGGGTCGTGGAACTGCACGCCGGCGGCGACGGCCTCGAACTCGTCGAGAATCGGCTCCACCTGTGGCGAGTGTGCAGCGATCGGGATGGACAGCGGTCGCACTTCGATGCCGTCGGCGCGCAGCTGGTCGAGCACAGGCTGCAACCGACCGCCGGTGCCGGAGAGCGCAACGCTCTGTGGCCCGTTGACAGCGGCGATCGAAACCGATCCCGCGCCGGCGCCGAGCATGGCGTTGACGCGTTCCTCGGACGCGAAGACCGTAGCCATCTCTCCGTCGGCCGGCAGCGACGCCATCAGCCGTCCGCGTGCAGCGACCAGCTTGATGCCGTCGTCGAGGCTCATCACACCCGCGACCACCGCCGCCACGTACTCGCCGACGCTGTGGCCGGCCACGACCGAAGGCCGCACACCCCACGACTGCCACATCTGGGCGAGTGCGTACTCCACTGCGAAGACCGCCGGTTGCGCGAACGCCATGCTCGCGAGCAACGACTCACTCATCACCTCGTCGAACAGCACGGTGGTGAGCGGTTGCGCCATCAGTGGGGCGAGGAGCGTCCCGCACTGATCGATCGCCTCCCGAAACACCTCGTCGTCGGCATACAGCGCCCGGCCCATGCCGGCGTACTGCGAGCCGTGCCCGGTGAACAAGAACGCCACCTCCGGTGGGCGCAACCCGACAGGGCCACCTGCGACAAGGCCGTCGACCGGCTGGCCCGCGGCCCAAGCCGACAGCGCCGATCCTGCCTCGCCGGCGTGGGTGGCGATCACCGCCAGGCGATGGGCGAGATCACTACGACCGCCGTTCGCAGTGCGAGCGATGTCGACCATCGACCCTGCGGGGGCGTTCGACAGCGCTTCCCCCACCCGTGATGCAAGCGCCTGCAACGCCGTGTCCGTGCGCGCGCTCAGCTTCAACAGGTGACTCGTGCGCTGGGCAGCACTGTCGGCAACTCCGGGCACCGTGTCGACCGGTGCCTCCTCGAGCAGCACGTGCACGTTCGTGCCACTGAATCCGAACGAACTGACGCCGCCGATACGACGGCCACCGGGCGACGACCACGGAGTGCGCACCGTTGGAACGTCGATCGGAAGCTCGCTCCAGGGGATGAACGGGTTCGGCTCGGTGAGGTGCAGCAGTGGCGGGATCTCACCGTGCTGCAGCGAGAGCACCACCTTGATCAAGCCGGCAATGCCCGCGGCCGACTCGAGGTGGCCGAGGTTGGCCTTGGCGGTACCGATCATCAACCGGTTCGACGCGTCGCGACCTGCACCGAATGCGGCGCCGAGGGCCTGCGCCTCGATCGGATCGCCGAGGGCCGTACCGGTGCCGTGGGTCTCGACGTAGCCGACCGCGGTCGGGTCGACGCCGGCATCGGCGAGCGCGGCGCGGATGACCGCGACCTGGGCAGGCCCATTGGGAGCAGTCAGCCCGTTGCTGCGCCCGTCCTGGTTGATGGCCGAGCCGCGGATCACGGCCAGCACCCGGTCGCCGTCGGCCTGCGCGTCGGAAAGCCGCTTCAGCGCGACCAGGCCGCAGCCCTCACCCCGCACGAAGCCGTCGGCGCGTGCATCGAACGACTTGCAGCGCCCGTCGGCGGCCATCATCCTCGCCCGTGAGAGGGTCATCGTGGTCTTCGGCGAGAGGATCACGTTCACGCCGCCGGCGAGCGCCATCCGGCACGCATCCGAGCGCAACGCCTGCACGGCGAGATGCACGGCCACGAGCGACGACGAACATGCCGTGTCGACCGTGATCGCCGGCCCCTGCAGGCCGAGCACGTACGACAGCCGACCGGAGGCGATGCTGCCCGCATTGCCGGTGGACAGGTACATGTCGAAGTCGGCCTCATCGCCCTCCATCTGCAGTTGGGCGTAGTCCGCGTTGCAGAGGCCCACGTACACCCCGGTGGCGCTGCAGTGCAAGGCGTCGGGCGCGATGCCTGCGTGCTCCAACGTCTCCCACGCCACCTCCAGCAGCAGCCGTTGCTGCGGATCCATCGTCCGCGCCTCACGAGGTGCGATGCCGAACATCTGTGGCTCGAACTGCTCGATGCCATCGAGCGTGCCGGCCCACCGGGTTGCGATCTTCCCCGGCGCATCGGGATCCGGGTCGTAGTACTCGTCGACGTCCCATCGCGATGGTGGGATCTCGCGAATCGCATCGACGCCGTCCACCAGCAACTGCCAGTACGCCGCGGGGTCGACCGCCCCGGGAAGGCGACAACCCATGCCGATGATTGCAATCGGCTCGTTCCGGTTGCGCTCCACCACGTCGAGACGCTCCTGCATCTCCATCGCCAGCAGTGCGAGCCGCTTCGGCGACAACTTGCTCAACCGCTCGTACAGTTCGCTCACGGTGCACTCCTGCGTGCCAGCTGCGCGTCGATCTCTTCGTCGCTGAGGCTCTCCAGGTCGTCGAGCAGATTGGTGACCATCGCCGCGTCCGCCGGTGGGCGGCCGGTCGGTGCGATCCCGTGCGTGGTCATGCTCGACGGTATCCCGGGCGCGGCGGCCTCGATGCCGCCTGCGACCTCGGCGGCAAGGAAGCCGGCGATGGCTTCGACGGTCGGGTAGTCGAAGACCAGCGTTGCGGGAATCGGACGCGACAAGCCAAGGGCCGCACCGAGGACGTTGCGGAGGTCGACCGCCATCAATGAATCCAGTCCAAGATCGCCGAGCGGCACGCGGTCGCCCACCTGACCCACCGACAGCGCCAGCACGTGCGCCGCATGGTCGCGCACGACGTCGAGCAGCAGCGCCGCACGCCGCTCGGGTGCGGCGCCGGCCAGGCGAGCGGCCAGGTCGACTGCGCCTGCGGAGTGCCTGGCCGGGACCGGGCGTTGCTCCGTTGCGTCTGCGACCTCGGCGAAGTACGGCGGCGGCCCGCCGTCGCCGTAGCGCCGCAGCAGCGCGGGCCAGTTCACGGGCGACACACCGACATGTGGAGATGGCCCGTCGAGCAACTGATCGAGGATCGCGAGGCCATCCGTGGGCGGGATGACCCCGACTCCGTGCTCGGCGACCTGCTTGTCGACACCACGGTCGGCGGCGGCACCGATCTCGCTCCACGCACCCCAGTCGATGCTGAGCGCCACCCGACCCGATGCTGCCCGGCGGTGCGCGAGCGCATCCATGAACGCATTGGCGGCCGCGTGGTTGGCCTGCCCGGGTGAGCCGAACAACGAGGCAATCGAGGCGTACATCACGAAGTGGTCGAGCGGCGCGTCGTTGGTGAGCTCGTCGAGCAGCAACGCGCCGTCGACCTTCGCTGCCAGCACGTTGGTGACCTGCTCCCAGCTCATCGTGCCCAACGCTGCATCGTCGAGCGCTCCAGCGGAGTGGAACACACCCCTCAGTGGCGGCATGCCCGCACGCACGATGTCGAGCACGTGCTCGACATCGGCTCGCACCGAGACGTCGCCGGTGCAGACCTCCACGCTCACACCACCACGTCGCAGGTCCGCAATCGCATCCAGTGCCGCCGGCCCCGGTTGCCGGCGACCGAGCAGCACCAGGTGTCGCGCACCCCGTGCTGCGAGGTGCTGCGCGGTGAGCAGACCGAGCCCGCCGAGACCTCCCGTGACGAGATACGTGCCGTCAGCTCTGATCTCGGTGGCGCGATCGGTGGCCGCCTCGGGCTGGACCACGACCACCTTGCCGGTGTGCCGCGCCTGCGCCATGAAACGGAACGCACCCTGAGCATCGGCGAACTCGAAGATGCGCACGGGTAGCGGCAGCAGCGCACCGGAGGCGAGGTCGTCGATGACGGCGTCGATCATCGAGCGGATCAGTTGGGGTTCGGTGCGGGTCGACTCGCTCCAGTCGATGACGTGGTAAGCGACCTCGTGTCCGAGCTCGGCTACTCGCTCGGCGGCGAGGTGGTCGCGCTTGCCGATCTCCAGGAACCGACCGTTGTCACGCAGGAGGCCAAGGCTGGCCGGCACGAACTCGCCGGCCAGCGAGTTCAACACGACGTCGACCCCCTCCGCGCCGGCGTCGGCCATGATCTGCCCGGCGAAGGTGAGCGAGCGCGAGTCGTAGACGTGCCGAACGCCCAGCGATCGGAGATGATCCCGCTTGGCCTCGCTTCCCGCGGTCGCGTAGACCTCGGCACCGACACGCTGCGCAAGCGCCACCGCCGCCAGCCCGACCCCACCAGCAGCTGCATGGATCAGCACGCGCTCGCCCGCCTGCAGCCGGCCGAGGTGGCGCAGCGCGAACTCGGCGGTGACGTGAGCGATCAGCAGACCTGCGCCATCGGCGAACGACAGCGAGGCCGGTAGCGGTGCGACGAATGCGGCTTCGCACGTCGTGTGACTCCGGAAGGCGCCCGACGCGAGGGCGACGACGCGATCGCCGGCATGCAGACCCTCGACGCCCTCGCCGACCGCAACGATGGTGCCGGCGCACTCGCCGCCGAGCGGGCCGGGATCGCCGGGGTACATCCCCAGCACGTTGAGCACGTCCTTGAAGTTCAGGCCCGTCGCGTGCACGCGGATCTCAACCTCGCCTGCGGCCGGCGGTCGCCGCTCCAGCGGCCGCACGATCAGATTGTCGAGGGTGCCGCGTGCGGTGAACGTGAGCTCGTAGGGCTCGCTGCTGGCGCGCCTCGGTGGAGCGACGAGCCTTGCGGCAAGTCGTGCGCCACCCCGCAACGCGAGCTGGTCCTCGGAGCCGGCGTCGAGGATCGTGGAGAGCAGCTCTTCGGCCTCACCAGGGTGCGTGCACGGATCGAGGTCGAGACACATGGGGTGGAGCTCGGGATGCTCGAGCGCAACCGTCTTGGCGAAGCCCCACAGCAGCGCTGCCTCCGGCTCCGGAGCGACTCCACCGGCGGGTTGCCCACCCCGCGTCACCCAGCACAGACGAACGGCTGCCCCTTGGCCGGCGAGGGCTCGCGTCAGGTGCAGAGCGCTGCCGAGCGGGCCGACAGCGCGCTCACGTGCGGAGGCACCACGCGCCTCGTTCAGCCCCCACAGGTGCACGACATGGCCCAGTCGACCGACACCCGTTGCAGCCACGAGGCGCTCGAAGTCCTCAGCGCTGGCAGGGTTCACCTCGTAGCGGTCATCACTCACATGCCGGAAGGTGGCGCCGGGCGTGACGACCACGGGGTGGCCGCCGCGATCAGCCACCAGTTGGGCGAGCCCCACACCGGCCGAGGGGTCGGCCAGGATCAGCCACCGAAGGTCGGCTCCCGGCAACGGCACGGCTTCGTCATGAGTGGCGGCTCGCTGAGCGACGATGATCGACTGGATGCTGAGGGCGCTGGGGCCATCCGCCGTCGGCGACGGCACCACTTGCGCGTCGACGAACCCGTTCTCCCCCAGGAACCGCTGCCACTCGGCCCCGGAGAGCAGCAGGCCGTGGGGCCGCAGGTCGGTATCGGTGAACTTCCACCATCCGTCCGTGAGACCGAACGAGATCGAGATGAAGCGCTGCGTCTGCACCATCTCCGTCATCACCAGCATGCCGTTCGGCGCGAGCAGCCCGGCCACGTTGGCGAACGTGTGGCGCAGATCGGCGGTCGCATGCAGCACGTTCGCCGCGACGACGATGTCGAACTGCTGCCCATCGAAGCCCTGCGCAGCGAGGTCGCCCTCGATGTCGAGCACCCGGTAGTCAGCGAACGGGTACTGGGCGAACTTCTGGCGCGCCCGACTCAGAAAGTGCGGCGACACATCGGTGTACGTGTATCGCTCGACTCGGTCTGCGGGCAGCACCGGCAGCACGTACGCCGAGGTGCCCCCGGTGCCGGCGCCGATCTCCAGCACACGGAGGCGGGAACCGGGTGCAAGGTCGGCGACCGCTGCGGCGACGGCTTCGGCGGCCAAGGAGTTGTAGAAGTGGGCGAAAGGCGACAGCTGGTACATCTGCTCTGCGCTGTCCAACGAGCCGCCGGGGAACAGCAGTTGCAGCGGGTCGGCCGCTCCCGTCAGCGCTTCGGCCAGCTGTTCGCCACACCGGCGCGTGATCGTCAGTTCGCCCTCCCCGGCGGGGTACCTCTCCAGCAGTTCGGCGATCCGTGTGGGGTCGATGTC
>Ga0075163_10002772_pt1 | contig 23518 bp, 25 predicted proteins | sample JI1023141ADNA_FD_71478 | JGI IMG/M metagenome (GOLD analysis project Ga0075163, IMG submission 71478) | Wastewater effluent complex algal communities from Wisconsin, to seasonally profile nutrient transformation and Carbon sequestration -... | ecosystem: Engineered > WWTP > Effluent > Algae... | reverse complement strand
GGGTATAGCAAATCGCGCTTTCAGATGTCCACAAATTTATCATAACGCCTTGACAATCCGTGTGGATAAGGGCTTGTTTGAATTGGCAAAGTTGAAGACGCCCGAAGATGGAAAAAAACCCTGTTTATCTTGATTATAACGCAAGCGCGCTAATGCGACCGGCCGTTGCGGATTTGATGCGCGATCTGGCATCCGTGCCGGGCAACGCATCATCGATCCATGTTTTCGGACGTCAGGCTCGCAAACATGTCGAGCATGCACGCGAACAAATCGCGGCGCTCGCGGGTACGCACCCCAATTACGTGACTTTCACATCGGGTGCGACCGAAGCCAATAACGCCGTGCTAAAACATTTCAGCGGCAAGCGCGTTCTGGTTTCCGCGATCGAGCACCCTTCGGTTCTTGAATCAGCACCAAACGCCGAACGCATTCCGGTCACGCATGACGGCGTGATCGATATCGCGCGTTTTGAATCGATGCTGGATGGTGACGACATCGCATTGATATCCGTCATGCTGGTCAACAACGAAACCGGCGTGATCCAGCCGATTGAAGAACTGGTGCGTCGTGCCCGCGCCAAACACCCTCGCGTCTTCTTTCACACCGATGCCGTGCAAGCCGCCGGGAAAATTCCGTTCGCGCTGTCGATGCTGGGTGTCGATTATCTATCGCTCTCCGCGCACAAGATGGGCGGGCCGCAAGGGATCGGCGCTTTGCTGTGCGCACCGGGATCAGAACCCGTACCATTCATCCATGGCGGCGGACAGGAAAAGCGCCAGCGTGCCGGTACAGAGAATGTTGCTGCAATTGCCGGTTTCGGCCTTGCCGCCGCGATGGCGCAGCAGGAACTCCCGCGCTTTCAGGAATTGGCGAAACTACGTGATGAACTGGAGCAAACGCTGAAAGGCGCCGCACCCGCGATCACCATTTTCGGACAGAGCGCACCGCGCGTCGTCAATACCAGCAATATCGGCCTGCCCGGCATTGCTGCCAACACGCAATTGATGAATCTGGATATCGAAGGCATCGCCGTATCCAGCGGATCGGCCTGTTCAAGCGGCACAGTCAAGCCCAGCCATGTACTGGAAGCCATGCACGCCAGCCCCGACCTGACCAGCCACGCACTGCGCATTTCCATGGGCTGGAATACCAAACCTGACGACATGAAACGCCTTGCCGAGGCATGGCTAAAGATGTATGACCGCGTACGAGATAAAGTAAAGAAAGCCTGACAACGATGCCCCAGATTACATTCCTGTATGCCGACGGTTCAAAGAAGACAGTCAATGCCCCGATCGGGTATTCGGTGATGGAAGTCGCCCAGATGAACGATATCGAGCAGATCGAAGGCGCCTGCGGCGGATCGCTGGCCTGCGCGACCTGCCATGTCTATGTCCATCCCGACTGGTGGGATAAAGTCATTCCCGAAGACGGCATGTCAACGGAAGAAGAAGACATGCTGGATCTGGCATTCGATGTCCGCAAGGCGTCACGTCTGTCGTGCCAGATCACCGTGCGCGAAGAACTGGACGGCCTGATCCTCGCCCTGCCCGGCACCAAAACCGACTGGACGCCTTAAAGCGTCATCAAATCCCGATATCTTTCGTGATCCGCTCATACAGCGCCTGCGGCGTGGTTTCGACCCGGAAATAGTCAAGACCGCTATGGGAAGAAATGAACCCCAGCGACTCGCTGTGCTTCAACTGGGCGAACATGTGATCATAATAGCCCTTGGTGTTGAGGAAATAGAGTGGTCGCACCGGCAGGCGATTGCCGCTGTCATCCTTGACGTTGTTATCGATCTCAACCGATTCAAAAATCTCGTCCAGCGTTCCTGTGCCGCCCGGCAGCACGACAAACGCCTGAGTATCGCGCACGAAATAGGCTTTGCGTTCCGACATTGTCTCAGTCAGGGAATATTTGAAGCCCAGCGCATCGACGTCGCCCTGAAAGAAATATTTATGCGGCATGACGCCGTAAAGCTGCGCTTCGGATTGATGGTCGCGGGCGGCATCAACGAACCCGCGCGCGAAAGCCCCCATCAGCCCCTTGGCCGAACCACCATATTTTAACAGGACATCATGGCGCCCGATCAGGTTGCCCAGCGCCCGAGCGTCTTCTGCGAAAAAAGGATCGTTGCCATCGCGCGATCCGCCATACAAAGCCAGTGAAATAAGCGACAAAAGAAAATTCCCTCAACAACAGGTGTTATCGAAGGAATTTTAACCTTTTCAGACTCATCCGTCCAACGGGAAGTTAGGGTTTGGGCGCACCATAATGGGGCGCATCGACGGCATGTACTTCCGGTTCTCTCGCGGGCGAGGCCAGATCGATGCCGCGCATCACGCCTTCGGCGCTCCATTTCTTCAGCTTTTCGATGGCTTCTTCCGGCGTTGCGACGGCGCGGATCATTTTTTCACGGCCTTCGTGGATGAAGCCTTCCCTGATCAGGGTCCGCATCAGCGTTTTTTCCGTGTCGTAGATACCGTTGGTATTGACGACGATAATCGGCTTCAGATGCTCCGGTGAGCGGGCGGCGATCAGCATATCGTTATGCGCCGCGACTTCCCATTTTTCATCGAGCGTGCCAATGCCACCGCCCAGCGTGATAAACGCATCGGCCTTGCGCATCATCCATGCCTTGCGCGTGGGAAGCTGTGCGACAACGCGTTCTTCCGTTCCTTCCAGCCCTTCGTAATAGGCAGAATTTTTAAAGGCATGTGTAATCACGCCGAAAACCCGGGCGCCGTTATCGCGGGCGGCCTTGGCGACAACCCCCATCAGGCCGGATGTGCCCCCGCCATAGACCAGATTGAAACCCGCCTGCCCCAGCAGCCGTCCGACCTCTTCCGCGTGCTGCGCGTATATCGGGTTTTCCTGCAGGCGCGATGAGCAAAATACGCCGATGGTTTTGATGCGTTTGGTCTTGTTATCGTTTGCTGACATTTTAAGGCCTACTCCCTGATTTCATTTTTTGCTTAAGGCAGGATTAGCAAAAACTCATGCTCCGGGTCAAAGTTTCAATATGGTGCCCTGCATATATTTTCGAACTTGTGTTTTTGGCAAGATAACAGGCCTCCAAGGCCTGAAAATCACATCAGAAAATCCCGGCCCGCAGGCGGGTGCTGCCATGGGACGCCGAAGAATGCAGACATTTTTGATTGAAGAACAAAGTCTGACCCGGTTGCAGCCGCAGAATATCGACCCCCAGCCCCTGCAGATAGGCCTTCAGTTTGCGCGCCACGTCCTTGTCGGACGGTTGTTCGCGCAGGTTTTCCGGCGTCCCCGGGATCAACAGATGAGGGGATGTGCGGTTTTCACTGAATGTCAGGGTCAATGGCCTGTGCGGGGCCGCCACCTTCAGCCCCTTGCCGCCAATATGCGTGTGGCTGTCGGGATATATTTCAACAAACGTACGGTCAAAATGCCACGGCAGATACTGGCCGTTATTCAGCCACAGGCGCAGCATGTTTTGCTTGCCGAAATTTTTCTCCGGCTTGCGGCACAGACCCGACTGCGCCGCCCATTTAAATTCATCCATCAGCCAGCGATGCGTTTCCGAAAGCCCTTCTTGCTGGTAGGACCAGCGCGCATGACCGGGTGCGGCTTCATCGGCCAGAATCGTAGGGGGAGACTCTTCCATGCGTTCGACGGGAACGCGGCCCGTCGCCACACAGGCTTCGAATTCCCGGGTCACGGCTTCGGGCAAGGGCGTATCGACAATCACCCCGCCGCAGCCACGCGCCAGCGCCCGCAGAATTTTCTGCGGGTCCCTGTCTTCCTGAATGATCGGACCGATTTCGTGCCTCATGAGACTAGCTAGGTTATATTTATGCGTTATGTCAATAATTTCTTGGATATGCGGCCATTTTGTTCTATATATCGGCCCATGAATTCGCCCCTTAACAGTCTAGGCTTTGATAAAGCGCCCAAGGATACCCGCGTGGTGGTCGCCATGTCGGGCGGGGTTGATTCATCCGTGGTGGCCAGCCTGCTGCACGAACAGGGCTATGAAGTCATCGGCGTGACGTTGCAACTTTATGATTTTGGAGCGGCATTGCAGAAAAAAGGTGCCTGTTGCGCGGGTCAGGATATTTACGATGCCCGTCGCGTGGCTGAGGCGCGCGGCTTCCCGCATTACGTCCTCAACTACGAGAATAATTTCAAAGACAGCGTGATCGAGGATTTCGCCGACTCTTACCTGCGCGGTGAAACGCCGATCCCGTGCGTGCGCTGTAACCAGACCGTCAAATTCCGCGACCTGCTCGCCGTGGCCAAGGATCTGGGTGCCGATTGCATGGCCACAGGCCACTACATCCAGCGCACAATGAACCCGGATACGGGCCGCGCAGAATTGCTGCGCGCCGTCGATCCCGGCAAAGACCAAAGTTATTTCCTGTTTGCGACGACGCAGGAACAGCTTGATTTCCTCCGCTTCCCTTTGGGCGGCTGGACCAAGGACGTGACACGCCAGCACGCCCAGCGCCTAGGCCTGATCACGGCGGACAAGCCTGACTCACAAGATATCTGTTTCGTGCCCGGCGGCGATTACACCAAGGTGGTCAAGCGCCTGCGCCCCGAAGCGCAAAAGCCCGGTACCATCGAACATATCGATGGCCGTGTGCTGGGCACGCATGAGGGCATCATTCATTACACCATCGGCCAGCGCAAAGGCCTTGGCATCGGCGGCGGCCATTCGGATAACAACGATCCGTTTTATGTCGTGAAAGTCGATGCTGCGAATGCGCGTGTCGTCGTCGGCCCGAAAGAAGCCCTCGCCCGCGATACAATCCATTTGAAAGACTGCAACTGGCTGGATGGCGATCATAAAGACGTGCTGCTGAAATTCCGTTCGATGATGCAGCCGATCAACGCCACACTGACGCGCCACGAAGACGGCAGCGCGACCCTGACGCTCAAAGACGCGCAATACGGCATTTCGCCCGGGCAAGCCGCTGTCTGTTATGACGGCGAACGCATGATCGGCGGCGGCTGGATTGCCAGCACGGAAAACGCAGCGCTGGAGCAAGCGGCATGAACGATCAGGACTTCTCCCTGAAGGGTGTCTTTGGCATTGTTTCCCAAGCGGTGGAAAACAGCGAAACCCGCATACTTAAAAAAAGCGGGGTCCGTTTGCAATCCGTCCTTGACCGCATTCAAGACGGGGAACCCGATGGCCGGATTCAAAAGGACCTGAAACTGGGGTCCAAAGAGCTGGCAAATGTCCATGCGTGGTTCGCCCGCTTTGGCGGCGATGCCAATGCGCCGGCACCTCTGCCTGCGGGCCCAAAATTCTTCCTGCTGGATGAATGCATGCCGGCATCTTTACTGCCTCAGGTGAAAGGCATTTTCGGCTTTTCCTCTCACGTCGCGGCGGAAGGATGGGCGCGCCTCAACCCGAGCGAAACTGTCAGAGCCATGCACCGCAAAGAGATCGATGCCGGTATAGCGGGCTTTGCCCTTGAACATGAATTCAGCGGGATCATGACGCGCGACAGCGACTTCATCACCTTGTCAAAAAGACCCGATCATCCTGCCTCGAAAATCCATATCTTTTTATTCAATGGACCGTGGCAAATTGAGGATTTAAGAGAAACCATTAGGACCGCAGCCACTGCCATTCAGCATATTCTGGCACAACCGCCGCGCGTTCATCGTATCGACAAAAGAGCGCCCTTACTGATCGCATAACGTTTTTAGTAGATCAGGTGCCTCTATTGAACATCCCCCGTACCGCACTATAATTGCTCCGACCCTGTCAGGAGGATTTTATTATGTTTTTACGTGCTGCTCTGCTCACCCTGCTCTGCCTGATCACCACGCCCGCTTTCGCCGGTGAAACGCTTCTTTATAAGGACGGCGATGTGCAGCTTGAAGGGTACATGGCCCGCGCCGAGCAAGCCGGTGCCCCGGTGGTTCTGATCGTGCACCAGTGGAAGGGCCTGGGCGATTACGAGAAACGCCGCGCCGACATGCTGGCTGCCGAAGGTTATAACGCTTTTGCGATTGATATGTATGGTCAGGGCATCCGCCCGCAGACGCCGGAAGACGCCGGCAAGCAGGCGGGAATTTACAAGAACGATCCGGTTCTGGCCCGCAAGCGCCTGATGGCCGCCATCGACCTTGTGAAATCGATGAGCAGCATCGGCCCGCGGATCGCCATCATCGGCTATTGCTTCGGCGGCACCATGGCGCTCGAAGCCGCCCGCGCCGGGGCCAACCTGCAAGGCTTCGTCAGCTTCCATGGCGGACTGGCGACCAAGGCTGCGGCAGAAGAAGGCGCGATCAAAGGCCCCCTTCTGGTACACCACGGCGCCGACGACCCCTATGTGCCGCTGGCGGAAGTGACAGCTTTTGAACAGGAAATCGCCAATTCCGGGGCGCGGATGACCTTTTACGCCTATCCCGGCGCCGTCCACAGCTTTACGGAAAAAGAGGCTGGAGGCGACCCAGCCAAAGGGGCTGCCTATAACGAAGACGCCGATATCCTGTCATGGCAGAGAACCCTGTCCTTTCTGGATAAGCAGCTCAATTCAGCGGCGAAAGCCACCCCACCGGAAAGCTTGACAAAAAGCCCTTGAAGCGCGATAAACGCAGCCTCGACGAACACCTGTGGCGGTGTAGCTCAGCCGGTAGAGCAGAGGAATCATAATCCTTGTGTCGGGGGTTCAAGTCCCTCCACCGCCACCAATTTTGTTTTAAAACCGCAGTTTCCTGCGGGGTTTTGGAAGTCACAGATTCGTAGTTTCGCTGATTGGTACACCACCATGTACACATGAGGCCAGACATGAAGTCCATATCCAACCAAGCCGGGTTATACCGGACAGACAACTCCTATTATTACCGCAAGAAGATACCTCATGACCTTCGTGAGATCATCGGGGTCAGGGAATGCAAGAAAGCCCTGAAGAACGGGGATTACGTCGCCGCTAAACAGACCACTGCCTTTTTGAATTCCTCGTTGGACAGGCTTTTTGATATGATCCGGGTCATGCAACCGACCAGCGACGACATAAAGTTCCTGATACGGAATTACTTTGAAAGGCTTCTGATGGATGCCGAAGGACAGCTTTGGCTGGATTCCGAAGTATGGCGTGGCTGGGAAAAAGAGAATCACGATGGCGCAACCCCAGATGAACGTATAGCCGTGCTGAACGGTTTGGTGATGATCACCTACATCAATGATTTGGTTAAGAAAGGCATGGAAACGCGGGAAGCGATTGTTGAAGGTGCCCTCACACGTCTGCGGCCTGTATTGATGACAGCTCTTGTTGCTTCTCTCGGCTTCGTGCCGATGGCACTGGCAACAGGCACGGGTGCGGAAGTACAGAAACCATTGGCAACCGTTGTCATTGGGGGACTTATCACTGCAACACTTCTGACACTGATCGTCCTTCCTGCACTCTATAAACTGTTTTCAGGAAAACGTGATGAGGTCTGACCATTCAGTTTTGCGACTGTCACAAAGCTGAATCGATACGGCGTTTATGTCGTATCATGCATGTTGAATCGTTCGACGCCGTACAAGTCGGACAGATTCCATATTGACTTTTGTACACCGCGTGGTACACTTCAGACCATTCGATACTGATTTGGCGGCCTATAAATCCTTGATTTCCGCGCCTTTTCAAAATTGGTAGGGTTTCCCTCCACCGCCACCAATATCCTTCCCAACACTGTTCAGCAGCGTACGTAGACGTACCATCAACCCAATGATTTCATTGGGTTTTTCTGCTATAATCATCACCTTACATACATTGTCGTTCGATCAGAGCCGGAAGAATTGGGGGCATATTTTGACCACTTAAAGGCTATCGCGCCATCTTGTAATGAGTGGTTTCTAATCCCCGGTCGCCAGAGCAGGACAGTTCTGGCGACTATTTCTTTAGGGGAAACAAAACATGAAAAATAGATACATCACCTTGATCGCAGCGGTATTGCTGCTTTCCGCCTGCACTACGCCTATGACAGTGCTGCGTAATAATAAAACCGGGCAGGTTGTTCAATGCGGCGGCAACATCAGCAGTTCAATGGCTGGTGGGGCTATCGGTTATCACATTCAGAAAGGCAATGATAATGAATGCGTTGCTCAGTACAAGACCGAAGGATTCAAAGTTATCAATACAGTTACCAAATAAAACCAGAGAGCGCGAAATGAAAGATATTCTGGCCGTCTTTGGGGTACAAATTTCCTTATGGTTCTTTTTTCCTTGGTGGATTGCTTTGCTAAGTTTGCCGCTGGCTATCGCCGTTGTATGGGGCATAGCGATACTGGCCATGCCGCTTTTATCAAAATTGGTACATACAGTCTATTGGGATTATTACAGAGCTTATGCACCCTCCATATCCTTCGCCGTAGGGCAAGTTATTGCAGCCTATACATTGAATGTCATGTTTAGCTAAGACAGAGGAGAAAGAAATATGCCTTGGGAAAGTATCGGCAGCGTAGATACAGGCGAAATGCCTCATGAAAAAGGCTGGATTTTATTCTGTCTGGAATTGGCCAAAAATTATGTCCATTTTGTCTGCGGCGATGGCCCGGATGATTCCAAGCTGGGTGTTATGTGGCATGACCATGATCTGGGTAATTACCCCTCACTTGGTGTCCGATATGAATATGATGAACCCAGCGCCTACATAAATGCCTGCGAAGCATCTCTCGATGCCTTCAATCAAGCCGTTTCATGGACCATCCTCAAAGAGCATTTTATGGGAGGGGACAAAGATGCCCACGATGAAGATGACCCCATCGACTCAGTCTGGCTTATAGATCATTAAAATGCGATTTCTGGAAACAAAGATTTTCACACCCGCAATTTGACCCCAGATAAATCGGCTATTGCCAAGGGATTAGCCTGCTAGACGATCAGACTACCATTCTGGATCATGGATTCAAGGGTCAGCTGGCGGTGGCTGTCGAAAACGGCTATCGCAGTGAAGTTTGCGCCATTATCCGCGCCATCGGCATCGACGGAGAGCGTGTAGTTGTGACCCTGCCTGTCAATTTTGGCAAACTGGCTGATCAGATCGGCCAGCGGATCGTAGCTGTTCTCCAGCACATCGGATATATCGATCTTGTCGCCATCACGCGCATCAAAATCCGTGATCCTGTCCTTGCCGTTTGCGCCAGCAAGGAATTTGAAGACATCCGCGCCGTTGCCGCCCGTGAGTGTATCATTCCCGGCCCCACCCATCAGAAGGTCGCTGCCATTGCCGCCATCAAGGCAGTCGCCTTCGCCGCCTAAGCCAGCTTGCATGTAACGGGTGCCCGCACCGCTGCCAATGATCAGCACATCATCCCCGATCAGGATATCGTTACCGTTGCCGCCATAGAGCTGGTCGCTTCCGGAGCCGCCGATCAGCAGATCATCGCCATTCTGACCGTGAATAAAGTCCTTGCCCGACCCGCCCAGTATCTTGTCGGCGGATTGCCGCCCCAGAACAAAGTCGTCTCCCCCTTTGGCCAGTATCACATCACTGCGCTGCGTCCCCAATATGAACTCGCCTCGCCCGCTGCCAACGATCTCGTTGCCGCGAAGCCCTACAGTTAAAGTCACAGTGGCGGCATCTGATCCCCCCTGACCATCGAACAGGGTATAGGTAAAGCTCTCCGTCCCTGTAAATCCTGCCACTGCCGTATAGGCATAATGGCCATCGTCATCCAGCACGACAAGACCGCCGCTGGCTGTCCTAAATTCCGCAGGCTGGACACTTAAACTATCGCCATCGGGATCGGAATCAGCGCCATGACCGTTATCGGCCAGCACATTGCCGCCGATTGTCTCAAGTATAAATCCTGAACCGTTATCATCCTGCGCCTCGGGCGCACGGTTGGCAGGCTCAAGCGTGATGAAAGCTGTCGCCGTCGCCTCGCCACCCTGACTATCGCTCAAGGTATATTCAAAACTATCATTGCCAAAGAACCCGGCAGGCGGCGTATAAACGAAATCACCGTTATGCATCAACACGACCGAGCCACCGGCAGCACTGACCACGATTTCCTGTACCAGTCTTAAAACACCGCCGTCAGGGTCAGAATCCGCACCATGACCGTTATCGGCAAACAGATTGCCTGATATCTCAATATCCTGTATTCCGGCAAACAGATCGTTCTGTGCCACCGGGCCATCATTGACCGAAGCAACCGTGATAGAAACAGTGCCAGAGTCTGAACCGCCCTGCCCGTCACTTATATGATAGGTAAAACTATCCGGTCCATGAAAGTTGGCAACAGGCGCATATGTAAAGCTGCCGTCAGCCGCCAGAATAACCGAGCCGCCCGCCAGTGTGACAAATGTTCCCGCCGTGACAGTGATCGTATCACCGTCCAGATCAAAATCAGCCCCCGCGCCATTGTCAGCCAGAACATTGCCGGTCAGGACCGCATCTTCATTCACCGTAAATTCATCGTCTCGCGCCACGGGTGCGGTGTTTTCTTCAAACACAAGAGTCCGCAGATCGAAACTCTGCACTTCTGTACCATCGAAATACCGCAAATACTCGACAACCCTGTCCTCGTCGCCGGAATACTGTCCGCGCACAGTCAGCGTATTCGATACGGTCGAAATCAGCAGGTCATCCCCCGCGCGCGAGAATGAGAAATCAGGAAATCTCAGTTCAAACCAAGACTCGACCACATCGAACCCTGATGTCTCTATGATGATCGCATCCCCGCTATTGGCACGGAACTGATAAATATCAGACCCCTCGCCCCCCGCAAGAATATCATCATCATAAAGACCCATATCCATGCCCAGAATATCATCCCCCGCCCCGCCATAGAGAACGTCGGAACCCGCCCCGCCATACAGCGTATCGTTCCCGCTGCCGCCGGAAATAATATCATTGCCACCGCCACCGTTGATCATCTCGTCAATCGCCGATCCGAGAACCAAACGGCTGAGATTGCCATCGAAATAAGTCCCCGTCAGCGCATCCAGAACCTGCCAGAAGGCATGATCCGGCAAGACCGCATCACTAAAGCGGATGGTTTCTATATTATTCTGGTAGAACGGTGCATTATTCTGCGCTTCAATCAGAACGCCGTTGCCGTTCCCCAGATCAATCCGCAGATCGCCGCCCGTGTAGGTCATATCGCGCACATCTGCTATGCTGGCATTAACCTCAACAATATCGTTTCCTCCGGCCTCATCATAAACGACATCGAACCCTTCGCCGATGATATAAAGATCATCACCCTCGCCGCCGTTTAAAACATCATCCCCGGCAAAGCCGTTCAGCGTATCGTTGCCGCCGAAGCCATAGATAAAATCATTCGCCGCCGTGCCGTTAACCGCATGACCCAGATTATTATCCAGAACAGCCCCTTCCGGCACCGTGATTGCCATCAGCGCCGAAGAATAGATATAAAAATCAGGCTCGCTATCGAAGACGATTTTTTCAATCGTAGAAAAATCGACAAAATAATCCTTCAACGTCACACCGCTGCCAATCTCGATCCGCAGGTCATCCCCCACGCGGGCAAACGCCAGATCGGAAGAGCTGATCGCACCCGTAATCCGCAACGTATTGTTACCCGCACGATCATAGATCGTATCGTAGCCATCGCCCGCCGCGAACATATAAATATCGTTTCCCAAACCGCCATAAAGGATATCGTTACCTTGGCGGCCTTCCAGCGTGTCATTCCCCGCATAGCCATGAACGATATCATCCCCCATCAGACCTACGACAACATCGGCCTGCTCCGACCCCGTAATATCTTCCGGCGCCCCTATACCGCCAGCGGAATAGACGATACTCCCGTCGAGAGATTCAACCCGCCCGTCGCCATAACGAATGACAGTGCCAAGGACATAATCATTCAGGGTGATTTTACCATAGCCCGCAATGTTGATTTCGGCATCATCGACACCAATCGAACGCGTCACATCGCCATGGCGGATGTTCCCGCCCAGATAAATTTCCGTGACCGCCCCCGCACCATTCACAATATCGTCGCCGCCATCGATACCATAAGCAATAGTCAGACCCGACAGCACCGCACCGCCCCCGCTAACGTTGATCGTGTCATTCCCCTTCCCGCCATTGATGGAGACAGGAAGAATGGCCAGTGTGCTTCCGTTGATATTGATCGTGTCGCCACCGCCCGTCCCCGCGATCACTGCACGCGTGCTATCGCGCAGGGCTTCGTATACATTCGCTTGGATAGAGGATGAGGCCGATCCACCACCAAACGAGTAATCATGCGTATGGCCATTCACCAGAATTTCTGCACTCAGCAGCAGTTGCCCGGAATAATGCGACCCCAGATCGTGGATATAAGAATCCGACAGCACATTGATCGTCGCACCCGCACTGGTGCTGCTGTAATCCACCATTTTGAACCGGGACAACGCCATCCCCAGATCAGCACTCAGGTTCGGCAAGATCCGCCCATAATCGAATGTAATGGCCTCTACATTTGAAATCGTATCCGTATACGTTCCCGTGCCATCCATGTACTTGAACTGCGCCATGTCCCACACGATATAGCCGCTGTAATGCAGGGTATCCGTCCCACCGCCGCCATCCACTGCGCGCCCGATCACGCCTGCGACGCTCAGATCATCATTGCTCCCGGTCATCGTCAGCGCCTCGATCCCGTACAGGTGATCGGTATGGCCATACGTATCAATAATGGCGCCATTGCCATTTATATCCAGCGATCCTTCAATCCCGCGCCGCCCCTCAACACCCGGCTCCGCCGTCTCCGCCGCGTAATCCACCGTGTCGTGACCCGCACCGCCATACAGCCAGTCTTCGCCGTCGCCGCCGATCAGGATATCATTGCCGCTATCATCCGCCGCCGGTGCAGGGTTATACAAATCCCAGTTCCGATACGGATCAACCTCGCGGAAACCGGGATCGCTGTTTTTGATTTGGGAAACAAGAGAATCCAATCCAACGGAAGCGCCATCACCAAAAATGCGGTCACTCCCGCCACCACCAACTAACTTGTTATTCCACGCATTGCCGATCAGGATGTCGTCGTGATCCGTACCTTTTGCATTCTCGATAACAGCGTAGAAGGCAATGGCCACATTATCTTTTGCCTGCCCCATTTCATAAAATCCACCTATTCCATCAGCATTAAAAATCTCGTTGTTGGAATAGCCAATGGAACTGAACTCCCCTTGGCGCAGATCAATAACCGCTTTGATTGTCGAACCCGAAGCATCAATTTTGTCAGCGGTGCCGCCACCATCCCAAATCGTATAAATAAAGGGCATACTTTTATTGGCATTCGGGTTCATAAAATTCAGCGTAAATTCCGTATTATCGGACAGCTTTTCGTAATTACGACCATATATTTCTTGCAGTGCCGCTATATCGTAAAGTTGGAGACCTGACGGATTAATGCCTAACGTAAAGGTCGCTGCAGATCCTTCCATGCCCGCCATATGATTGATAGACATGATGGTGTATTTCTGATTATCAATCGACATGCCTTCCCCCTGAATATGCTCAGGGTGCTTCAATCCTAAAGAATGAGCAATTTCATGCAATACCGTATAATACTGTATGGAAGCTATTTCCGTTGATTCCCAGCCATCCAAACTATCTTCATTAAAAATTATATCGCCATATTGACTAGCACTGTTTATGTTTTTAACAGGGTCAAAATAATTATGAGCATATGCATTAGTAGTCTCTAGTATCAGAAAATTATTCGGCGCATAAGGACTCGCACCATCATTCTGCATAAAAACTATATCTGCTTCATCAATCGCTGATCTCTCAAAATCTATATCAGCAACATCACTAAACAGAACTGAATAACTCTCAGCTGGATTGAGAATGACATTAATGAGAGCTTGCTGAACCGAGTCCGCGGCCCTGAAATGAATATATTCTGGATCTGATATGCTATAGTAGCCAGTCGACAATAGAACAGCTTGGTTAACTGGCATCTGATAGCGAATAAGGTAGTCCCCATTAGATCCTTTTTCTATAGGATAGCTCAGATTGTCAGCCGCCTGATTATCAGGAAGATTAGTAAAATTATATTCACGCAACAAACTTAAATAGTAATCGTAATTAACCATACTACTTCCCTCTAACACATTTTTTTCATTATTATATAATCAATAGCAGCCTTAATACGCTCGTCAGACCAATCCAGATGAACAATAGTGCTGTCTTGAGTAGCAAATTTGGTAAAAGCATACTGGTCGTATTGCTTTCCGTGACGATAGCGAGCGCCAGAAATAATGACATACCGCGTATCCTGAGTCATTTCGCTTAATTGACTAGAATCCTGAATTTTTGCTAACGGATCATATCTAATCGTCAACAAAATTATCAAACCATCCGAGTCTTCTTCCAAGAGTCCCTTATAAGTGTAATTTGTGGTTTCAAGAAATCTATAACTGCCCGGACTTTCCTCATATCGCGGCATTAAAGACCGCTCTCCCGTCACGGAATTTTTTGCCATTTTTATTACAGACACAATTTCTTGTTTTAAATTTTCAGAAGCCAGAACAGAACTAGAATTAACTACTTTCTTAAAATCAGATGGTGTTGATACAATAAAAGTTACAGAATTTATGTCAGTGCATTCTTGTTGCACAATCTTAGAAAAATCAGACATAGATACGTCTATAGGGCGCGATTTAATATAACCAAAAAAGAGCACAGCCAGCAGATAACAAACGACCGCTATACTAATAACAAGCACAATAACTCTTCCAATCTTTATGCTAGATCTCATCATCCCCTCACATCCGGGTTCGTGTTGCACTTCGCCGGATTATACCCTGATTTCCCCAAACCGGGCACTTGCCTAAAATTTTAGGTAATTCTGTAATCCTAGATTGTATCGGTTTAAGAAGTCGTTAAATTCTGCATCGTCGTTATGGATCAGATGGTTAAAGCCAGATAGGCACAACCCAAAGATATAAATAACAAGGTTATTGTATTTCCCTTATATGGGAGTTACAAAAGGAACAGCATGTCCTGACGGGCAGGCTGGGGCGTAGAAACCCCTTTTATGTTGGCGGCTGGCATCAGCCGTTACTTGGTGCCGATCTCATAAATATGACCGGCACTGGAGATGCCGCTTCTCGGTCTTTGACCGGGGAGCGGTAGCGCATGTCCAACCCGTAAGGGTAAAGGCTATCGCGCCGTTACCAACATAGCGGTTTCTAATCCCCGGTCGCCAGAGCAGGACAGTTCTGGCGACTTTTACTTTCAGGGGAAAATAACATGAAGAAAATATTACCTATTATATGTCTTGTGCTCTTATCAGCCTGCGGCACGACATCAACACTCACCAGCACCGATCTATCAAAGCCGATTCCCAAGGGTCATGCCCGCGTCATTGTGGAGCGCAATACATCCATGCTGTATTTTGGCGGAGCTGCCGATATCAGGGCGAATGGTGCAAAGATCGCAAGCCTAGGTCGTGGCGGAACCGTGATGCGCGACCTCAAGGCCGGGCCGATAGTTCTGGAAGTATCAACGCCGACAGCAGTGGGGCAATATGTTGTGAGGTTTACGGCCGAACCTAAAAAAACATATAATTTTGTCGTATCGCCACGCGGCGAGAACATCATGGGCGGATATGGTATGGGTATTCTTGGTGATGCCATACATGCAAATGTTAGCGATCAATCAGGATATTTCCAGCTTGATCTGAAAGACGGCGCACCATGATCTGGCTCCTCATTATTCTACAAATCATTTTCGTGAAGATCAGCTGGTGGGTTTATAATGCCTACTACACCCAGCCCAAATACAATCATCCTCCCATATTCTGGAATCCCCTAGCCCGGACGTTATTGGTATATGGGCCTTTAACTGGAATCTTCGGGTTGGTGATTACAGCATTTTTTCTGACCTCTCACCCATGGCTCTTTCTGTTCTTTACTTTGGCCTTCTGGGTCTACTGCGGGCACAAAAGAAACACTGCGCCACCGGGATTCGTGATGCCCGTCCTGACCGAGGACGGGATAAAGCTGGAAGAAGTTTCAGCCGAAGAGTTTCTAAAAGATATTCGTAGCCATAAACGGGAATCTAGCCCAAACAACAATAGTCAAGCACAGGAGGATTAATGCCTTGGGAAAATATCGGTAGCGTGAATACAGGGGAAATGCCGAGCGATGAAGCGTGGATTCTTTTCTGCCTCGACCTCGCCCAAAAATATGTGCAGTTCGTGTGTGGCCTGCCGCCAGAGGAAAGTAAACTTGATGTCATGCGGTCTGAACATGAATTAGGGGATCACCCCTCGCTGGGCGTCTGGTACGATATGGAAGAGCCATGCGAATATATTATTGCCGCCGAAAATGCACTGGACGCCTTCAATAAAGCTGTGTCGTGGACTGACCTCAAAGAGCATTCTATGCAACGGGAGGAGGACACCGATGATGAAGATGATTGCATAACATCAATCTGGCTTATAAAGCATTAAAAGATATTTTTCTGAAAACTAGGGTTTTTATCCCCTCAATCTGACGTCAGATAAATCGGCCCAAGTGACTACGGATTAATCGGCTCGAGCTTATTCTGAGACAGCGCAAGACAGAGAAGAGTTAACCTCCGTAGATCATTCTGTAGTGCTTTTCGTTTAACAAAAGCGAGATGCGCTCTGAGCTTCGGATTGCTCCGCGCACTCGCTTTATTTGCTAAACGAAAAGTTTTTTGCTCCGCGCCAACACAACGTTCTGCTCTTGGTATGGTATATATATGCAGTACCTAAATGACCATTTATGCCCCTGTGGAAAAGCACCAATTATGGTACTTATTTGAATAGTCGCCACATCTGCAAAAATTCAGTGGTACTTAATTGACCATTTATCGGCGATAAAAAACCCATTTAAGTACCACTTTCTAATTTATCTGCCTGCTGACGTTCACATTCTTCATAAATTTCATCTAGAGGCGTTTTCTCTTTTAGTTTGCGTTTATAGGGCAAAGCTTTCGCTTGGCCCCATTCATTTGTAGGGTTACGACCCCCTATTTCCAAGAATGTGACCTCCCATTCACTGGCAATCCTGCCCTGAAAGCGGCCACGCTTAACAAAGCCCTATTGTTCCAGCTCCCATGAACTTAACAAGTTTGAAAGAGTTATTCTGTCGTGGACTTGATTTGGCTTAGATCCAAAATTATAGATCCCGTTAAGTTATTGCGACCTCTAAAAGATTTCCGGCTGAATCATAATCCTTGTGTCGGGGGTTCAAGTCCCTCCACCCCACCATTTATTCAGTAAAAATCAGATGGTTACGAAGAACGCTATTTTAATGTGCTCTCTTTTTTATTTCTGGGTAACACTGGGGTAACAAATTTAAATTCTACAGGGATTAGATGTCTAAAGAGTTCAAGCATTCTTTAAATATTCTTCGATCTTTCTTTTGAGCATATGATACGCGTCATCGAACGCCGCCTTGATGTCGTCTTCTGACCCGGTTGCTTTGGCGGGATCGGGCGTACTCCAATGCAGCTTTTTAACCGAACCCAGAAATACGGGGCAGCTTTCAGCGGCAGCAGCGTCACAAACCGTTACTACCAGATCAAAAGACTGTCCTGCGAACTCATCCCACGACTTGCTGCGGGGATTGCCCGGATCAATCCCATGGCGTTTCAGGGTTTCTATGGATTTGGGGTGGACATATCCTGCGGGGAAGCTTCCCGCGCTTACCGCTTCGGCCCGTCCCTTTGCCAGATGATTAAACAACGCTTCTGCCATAACGGAACGGCAGGAATTACCCGTACATAGCACAAGAACACGCTGAGCCATCAGCAACATCCCCCACCCGGCGCGCAACAAGCAGACGCTGCCTGTTTCTTATCCGGTATGCCGCAGGCATCCTGCGCCAGACAAGCCGTCTGTTTTGCCGTCAGGATGAAATCCCTGCCATCAAAATCGAGGCCAAACTTGCCGATGGTGTTCTGCTGGTACTCGACTTCGATATCCAAATCATCTTTACCCAGAACCTTGTCGCACAGGTTCAGGATGTGCAGGAATTTCTGCGGTGCCAGCCTGTGATCGTAATCCCCGGCCTCCCAAAGCTGGAAGTTCGCCATGGTTTCCTTTCTTTCCGTACCGCCACAGTCGATGAAATGCTTGGTAACCAGTCCGACTTCCGTCACGTGGAAATGCGGTGGCAGGTACGATCCGTCCGGCAACCTGAAGTTCACAGCCTTTAAACCTTCCAAGGTTTTCTTGATTTCCGATATTTTCATGCCTTTTTCCCCTTTGATGGTGTCTGACAGCAATTCATAAGTTCAATGACGGATGACCCTTTCTTCTTACCGCTGCGAATGCTGGCGAATTCAACGCGGCAGCAATCCTCGACCATGAAGCGGATCAGTCCCGTGAAGAAATCGAAATTCGCACTGTAGATGATGGAACGACCTTCCCGGCGCGATATGACCAGATCAGCATTACTCATGTGGTTTAAATGGAATGACAGGGTATTGTGGGGTATGCCCAGTGTTTCGCTCAGCGTTCCCGCCGGAGCACCGTCAGGGCCGTACTCAACCAATAACCGGAATACCCGCAGGCGGGTTTCCTGTGACAGCGCATCAAACGCGATAAGGGCTTCTTGTATGTCCATATGTCTAAATATATGGACATATCAGTCATAGTCAACCCTTATTACGTACAAGTCGGATAGATTTGCCAGCGGCTTTGCACACACTGTGTGCACTAAAAACCTTTTTCTATCGCAAGACCAGCAGAGCCAGCACAATGTAACGCCCGGTTTTGGCCAGCGATACCAGCAGCAGGAAAACGACCAGCTTCTCGCGCATCAATCCCGCCGCGACGGTCAGGGGGTCGCCGATGAAAGGCACCCAGCTCAGAAGCAGCGACCAGCGGCCATAACGCCTGTAGCGATCCTGTGCCCGTACTAACGCCTCGGCCTTGACGGGAAACCACCGCTTATCCTTGTATTGCTCGGCCTTGCGGCCCAGCCCCCAATTGACCGTCGCCCCCAGAATATTGCCGATGCTGGCGGTCGCCACCAGAAGCCCCACGGGATATGACGTCGTCAGCAGAAGCCCCGCCAGCAGAGCTTCGGACTGCATGGGTAATATCGTGGCCGCCGCAAAGGCCGTAAAGAACAAACCCGCCAGAACACTCATCATCTCCATCGTTACCGAACCGGCTCCACCGCCCTTGAGATATTTTTGACGATCATGCGTACCCCCTTAATGATGCCCGTGCCATATACCCAGAAGGCCGTGATAACCCACGTAAAGGCCGATCAGCGTGATAAGGCCGACAGAGAAATAGGGTGCCCGCCGCGCAAATTTTTCAAACCGCGCCCCCATGCGCTGGCTTGCGTAACGAACGCTCAGGGCCGCAACAACGCCTGAAACGACCAGCGTCAGGGCCAGCCCGATACTAAAACTGACCACCAAGGCCGCACCGAGCGTGACTTGCTTGAGCTGCAGGCACAGCAGCAACACGGTAATTGCGGCAGGACAAGGAATCAAGCCGCCGGTCAGGCCGAACACGATGATCTGGCCGGTTGTGACCGTCTGGTTGGCAAACCGGCGTTGAATGTCTTGCGCATGGGCGCGTTCGTGCGCATCCTGATAGCCGGTCAGGCCCAGATCCAGCCCTTTATGATCGTGATGATGGTCATGATGATGAGAATGATCATGATGGTGGTCATGGGCATGGTCATGGGCATGGGCATGGGCATGAGCATGGGCATGGGCATGATCGTGGTGATGATCGTGGCCGTGATGTGAATGAGCAGCGCCCATGGCTGCCTGTCTGGATTGCGCATGGATACGCAGGAGCATCCACAGGGCGACACCGACAATCAAAACGGCAGATGCAAGCTGGAAATACGGCTCTGATGTTTGTGCGTCCCACTGGCGCCCCAGATACAACCCGCCCATCGCCACCAGCCACACGACAGCCGTATGAGACAAGGTCGCAGCCAGGCCCAGCATAACCGCCTGCAAGACCGTGCCCCGGATCGCCACGATGAAGGCCGCCATCATGGTTTTGGAATGCCCCGGCTCCAGCCCATGCAATGCACCCAACAATATGGCCGTCGGCACGAACAACCATGGGGCAGATCCCCCTTGCGATAACAAACTGGAAAACTCGATCATGATGGAAACTTTCTTCAGGTATCCGGTGAGGATAAAGCATCGACAGGGTATTACCAATATCTTTGGGTATGGCCAATGAGGGGGCCAGGAATAGTGGGACTTAAAAATAGGGGGCTATAAAATCCCTGAGCGGCACATCATTTTTCTGACGACGATCAGGCGTGATCGATTTAAGAAAAAATCAGTCGTTCGGATCAGGCGCTGCGCCTTTAAAATTATGGAATTTCCAGCCCCGCCGGGGCGGAGCACCGTCCGGCTGCCTTGATTTTCCAGCCTATACCTTTGCACAGAGCGCGGCGGGCAGCCCCTTCAGGTTCGTTTCAGCTTGCTATTGCATGATGAGGGTATCGAAAGGACGAACCCTCCATCATGTTCTTGCTTGATTATCAGGAAAATGGACGTCACATGGGCCAGTTGCGCATGAACGAGTCGCGCTGGCTGTCACGCCTGCGCAGCCGTCCCGCGATTGTATCGATCTATCCGGCGTTCGCCCGCGACCGGCGCATCGTCGAGGATTTCATCATCAATATCTATGCCCAGGCATACGGCGCCCATATCGGCGTGCATTATCCGGTGCTGATGAGCGTGCGCGACGAGAGCGGCAAAATTCTGGCCGCGCTGGGTTTCAGGTATGCAGGTGAGGAAACCCTGTTCCTTGAACAATACCTGCCGCAGCCAGTCGAACATGTTCTGGGCGTTCCGCGTCAGGGAATCGTCGAGATCGGCAATCTTGCTTCTGATGGCGGCGGGGCTTCCTTGTTCCTGTTCGCGGCACTTTCCACATATTTGCATCACAAAGGACAAACCCATGCCGTTGTCACCGGCACGCGTTTCCTTGAAAAACGATTTGGCGAACTGGGCTTGCACCCGCAAAGGCTCGCCCCCGCCGATCCGACCCGGCTTTTGCAGAAAGACGAAAACTGGGGGTCGTATTACGACACCGACCCCCATGTTATGGCCGGTCACATTGATGAAGGTTACAAGCGGCTGCAGAAAGTTCTGGGCGCGCACTATACGGAAGCATCGCCCCGGCTGCTGACCCGCCTGCATTACAAGGATATGCCATGAATATCCTGACCGCACTCGCACAACATCCCCCGGCCAGAATTGCGCTTCAGGACCCGCAACAGGTCGTGACCTATCGCGACCTGCCCGGCAGGATTGACGAACGCGCACGGCAGCTGGCGGGGATCGCCTGCGCTGGGCTTGCGCTGGACAACGGTGTGGAATGGGTTCTGTGGGATCTGGCCGCCCTGAAGGCAGGCACCGTTCTCGTCCCGCTGCCGCCGTTTTTTACCCAAGCGCAGACCCAGCACGCGCTTCAGTCCTCCGGCTGCGCGGCACTCATCAGCGCCACCGGGGTTTCGCCCCTGCCTTTTGCACCCGTTTCACTTCCTGAAGGTACGGCCAAGATCACCTATACGTCCGGCACCACCGGCACGCCGAAAGGCGTCTGCCTGCCCTGGACGGCGATGGAGAATGTCGCGCAGAGCATTGTCAGCACCCTGGGCCCTGATCTGGCCGGTATTCATTGCTCTGTGCTGCCGCTCGGCGTGCTGCTGGAAAATGTTGCCGGGGTTTACGCCGGATTGCTGGCGGGTGCGACAATCATCCTGCCTGCGCTGGGGGATTTCGGACCACAATACAGCTTTCTGCATGCACAGCTGAAACAGACGCGCGCGACATCCGCAATTGTCGTGCCGGAAATATTACGCAGCCTGATGGCGCAGCTTGTGCGTCTGGGGCCGCTGGATGATTTGAAATTCATTGCCGTCGGCGGATCGAAGGTCGATCCCGGCCTGGTCCTGCGGGCGCGCATGTCAGGCCTGCCCGTTTACGAAGGCTACGGCCTGTCGGAATGCGCGTCGGTGGTATCCCTGAACGCCCCCGGTCACGACAAACCCGGAACGACCGGGCGCGTCCTGCCGCATGTGGAAACAAAGATTGAAAACGGCGAAATCGTCATCCGTAACCCCGGATTCCTCGGCTATGTCGGTGCCGACCATCACGGCCCCTATCCTACCGGCGATCTGGGAACAATCGACCCCGAGGGATTCCTGTGTGTCACGGGCCGCAAGAAAAACGTCCTGATTACCTCCTATGGCCGCAATGTATCGCCAGAATGGGTGGAATCAGTGCTGCTGGCACAGCCAGACATCGCGCAGGCTTTTGTCTACGGCGACGCACAGCCCCATCTTTCCGCGCTGATCGTTCCCGCACGCGCCGATGCCGATATTGACGGCGCCGTGGAACGCGCGAATACGGAACTCCCTGATTATGCGCGCATCGGCCACGCGATCCCGACCGCGCCCTTTACCCCGCAGGACGGCACGCTGACAGGAAACGGGCGCCTGCGCCGCCAGAATATTCTTGCAACCAGAACCGCCCCGGAACCTCAAAGGAGAACATCATGACTTTCTATGAACGTCTTATGCGCGAAACCGAAGCCGCGCGCCAGTCTTTATACACCGTGCCGCAACTGACCGACGGCATGCGCGGCGATATCAGCCGTGAAACCTATATCGCCTATCTGACCGAGGCTTATCATCATGTGCGCCATACCGTGCGTTTCCTGATGGCCATGGGTGCACGTCTGCCCGATGACAAGAAATGGCTGCATGATGCCATTTCCGAATATATCGAGGAGGAAAAAGGCCACGAAGAATGGATTCTGAACGATATCGCCGCCGCAGGCGGTGACAAGGAAAAAGCCCGTGCTGCAACGCCCAATCTCGAAACACAAGTACTCGTTTCGTATAACTACGATTATATCGCGCGGAAAAACCCGGTTGGCTTTCTCGGCATGGTTTTTATGCTGGAAAGCACCTCGACACAGATCGCCAACACGGGCGCGGATGCGGTGATGAAAAAACTGAATTTGCCGAAATCTGCGTTCACCTATCTTTATTCGCATGGCGCGCTCGATATCGAACACCTGAAATTCTTCGAGCAGCTGGTGAACAAGGTCGATGCTCCTGCGGATCAGGCGGCGATTATCGAGGTTGCGCAAAACACATTCCGCCTGTTCGCGAATGTCATGCGCGCCATTCCGCATGAAAAGGCCCTCAAACATGCAGCTTAAGGGAAAAACGGTCTTCCTCACCGGCGGGACGGGCGGCATAGGCCGCCCCCTTTCCCGCCTGCTGCAAAATGCCGGCGCGCGGGTCATCATTCATGATCGTGCGCTGCATGGGGATCTGGCCGAGAAGATCGACGATATCTGCGCCGAACTTTCGCGCGACACCCCCGACATCCTGATCAACATGGCGGGATTCAACGCCTTCGATTATTGCGAAGATCAGGATATCGAGGGAATCGTCGCGCTGAACATGATGGTGCCCATGCGCCTTTGTCAGGCGGTGCTCAGAAATATGAAGGCACGCGGCAGCGGCCAGATCGTCAATATCGGATCGATGACAGCCCTGATTCCGCTGCCACACCTGAC
>Ga0075163_10002771_pt1 | contig 23519 bp, 22 predicted proteins | sample JI1023141ADNA_FD_71478 | JGI IMG/M metagenome (GOLD analysis project Ga0075163, IMG submission 71478) | Wastewater effluent complex algal communities from Wisconsin, to seasonally profile nutrient transformation and Carbon sequestration -... | ecosystem: Engineered > WWTP > Effluent > Algae... | reverse complement strand
GCAGCCAAGGTCTTATTAAACTAGATCTAATCTCTTCTAAACACATAGTTTATGGTGATAAAGAAGGTATTTTAACAACAGACCTAATAAGAGGTATTTACCAAGATAATATTGGGGATTTTTGGCTTTGCTTTCAAGAATCAGGAATTCTACGAGTTAGTTTCCAGAATGAAACTATTACTAGTACACAATATTTTACTGAAAAAGATGGCCTACCTTCTAATTTATGTTTCAAAATACTTCAAGATGCTGCTAATAATTATTGGGTAACAACCTATAATGGTATAGTAAAATTCTCAGGGCAAAGATTAAGTAACCCCAATAAATCTTTTAAGTTACAGCTATTACAAATCTACCAAGAACAAAATGGCTTAATTCATAATAATATGAATCCTGTTTTGCTGGATAGGGAACATAACTTATGGTTTGGTACTCATCATGGTTTAAGTAAATTAACTAGTGAAAAATTTGTAAGCTATGATGTTAGTACTGGACTACTATCTAATACTATTTATAAAACCATTCAAGATCGTGATGGAGATATTTGGGTAGCAACTCATAAAGGTGTAAACCTGTTATCAAACAATAAGATAATAGATTTATCTAAATATGATAGTCTACTTGCTAGAGATACAGCGTCTTTATTTATTGATAGCAAAGGAAAAATTTGGGTAGTACAAGAACAATATGGAGTTTTTGCCTTTGAAAAAAGGCGTCAAGGCGAAAATATATTTTTAGAAAAAGCAGTAAGTTTAGGCCCCAAAGATGAAATAAATAGACCTATTAGTTTGGTTGAAGATAACTTAGGTCAAATATGGATTGCTACCTATGCAACAGACCTTATTTGTTATAATGGTTCTACGACTAAAAGCTATAACAGTAACAAAACACAAGGAGTTCCAGAAACTCGATTTCTTTCTATAAATACTGGTTCAAATGGTGAAATTTGGATAGGAGGATATGAAGGAGCAATAAAAGTTACTATTAGCAAAGATGGCTTGCCTAGTTTTAAGTATTATTTTTCTAAAGAAGGCTTACCAGCTAAGCGTGTTAGCAATATATATCAAGATTCTAGAGGTGATGTTTGGTTTAGTAGTGATAGTTCTGGCTTATTTAAATGGGATGGTAAAACTTTTACTCGCTATACTACTCTTGATGGTTTATCTAGTAATAGTATTTATGCTGTTTTAGAGCAGCCTAAAGGGATTCTTTGGATTGCAACATCTAAAGGAGTTGATAAGTTTGTAAATGGGGAGTTTCAAAACTATAACTATAATGATGGGACTAGTCAAAAAAGTTCTGATGTTAAATGGGTTATGGTAGATAAAGATAATAATTTTTGGTTTGCTACTAGCTTTGGGTTAAAAAAATATATACCTTCACTTGATTATGAAGTTAAAACTCTGCCTACAATTGAGATTGAATCTGTTGAACTAAACCAAAACCCTTTAAGTTATGCTAAATATGTTGAGCTAATAGAAAATAAAGAAGTTTCTTTTCCTCATTTTGAAAATAGCTTTGCATTTTCTTTTCATGGAATATCTTTTATTAATGAAGATTTAGTATTTTACAAACATAAATTAGAAGGTTATGACAAAGATTGGGTAGTGACTAAAGAAAAAATAGCTAAATATCCTAACCTCTCACCAGGAAAATATTTATTTAAGGTAAAAGCTTTAAATAAAAATCGTTTAGAGAGTGAAATTAAAACCTTACAAATTGAGATTCAAAAACCATTTTGGTTACAAGCTTGGTTTTTAATGCTGTCATCTTTTAGTATAGTGACTTTGATATATGGAACTTATACTTATAGGATTAGAAAAATAGAAAAACAAAAACAACAGCTAGAAATACTAGTAAAAGAACGCACTAATGAGGTTATTGCTCAAAAAAATGAATTGGAATCAAAAAACGAAGAACTTAATCAAAAGAACGAAGAACTAAAGAAAAAAAATGAAGAACTTGTTAAATCTAAAGGAGAACTCCTTCAATCAAATCAAAAAGTTGAAGTTATTTTCTCTGCTTTATCAGACCTATTACCAGGAACGATTTTAGATAATAAGTATAGATTAGAAGATAAAATAGGGTCAGGGGGCTTTGGAATAGTATTTCGAGCAACTCATTTAAACCTTGGCCGTGATGTAGCAATCAAAGTGTTTCGGCCTTTAGATAACAATGTAACAGCAGAAGCCTTAGAGCGTTTTCAACTAGAAGGAGCATCGGCTTGTCGTGTTAATCATCCTAATGCTATTTCTATTCTTGATTCAGGTATTACACCTACAGGTATTCCTTATCTAGTAATGGAATTATTAAGTGGTCATACCTTAAATATGGAGTTGCGTAAAAAAGGTTATCTATCAACAGAACGTTGTGCAGAAATACTTTTACCTGTTTGCAAAGCTCTCTCAAAAGCTCATGCAGCAGGAATTATACATAGAGATATTAAACCAGATAATATTTTTTTACATAAAGGTGCAAATGGAGAGGTAGTTAAAGTAGTAGATTTTGGTATAGCTAAACTACTAGGAGATGCAGCTAGCACTAGAAGCGAAAATCTTACAGAAGCAGGTAGTATTGTAGGGACTCCTAATTATATGGCACCAGAGAGGTTAAGCAATAAGCCTTATGATGGAAAAGCAGATGTTTATAGCCTAGGAGTGATGCTTTATGAAATGCTAGTAGGTCATACTCCATTTCAGGCAAGCAAAGAAGATTTTTGGTCAATAATATCTTCACATTTAACAGAAACACCTCCATCAATAAGAGAGCAAAACCCTACTATTTCTCAAGAAGTAGAAGACATAGTTTTTCAAGCTCTATCAAAAAACCCAATAGAGCGTCCAACAACTAAAGAATTAGCAGAACATTTTGCTCAAGCAATTGGGTTTAAGAAACTACTAGATGCAACAGGAAGTTTACAAGTCGAGACAGAAGAAATAGTTATTAACAATAGTGAAAGCTCAGATCTAACAACTAAAATACTAACAACTAAAACTCCTCAGAAAGTATTAACTAATAGTCCTGGTAAAAAAACTGATTCTTTTGAAAATAAAATTACTAACCAAAAAACCGATTCTTTTGAGAAGAAGACTGATTCTTTTGAGAAAAAAACGATTGAGAAAAAAACTGACTCTTTTGAAAACAAAATCACATTACAATTACCTAATGATTAAGCTTCTAAAGCGTTTTAATAACATTTTTTTAGTTGCGCCAGCAAGTTATCCTTTTCAACACTCTGTTTTAGCCCTTTAAGCCTTAGAGTAATATCATGTTGAAAAACTAAAGCAATTATTGGATTTAGTAACCATTCAAGCCATTGCCAACGAACTTGAAAAGCATACTTAAATATTACCTCTGTAGCACCTGTATAGTGAGGCTTAAAGCGCCAACTACCAAAAAATTTACTAAAAAACTTTGGCCCTGAAATCATTTTTATTGCTGCTACATTTGGAGGATCAAAAGTAATATATTGAGCAACCATAGTAAGACTTGTCCAAGCCTTAACCCAAACACAAACCCCAAGGGCGTTTTTGGTAGCTTTATTTAAAAACTGTATATCCCGAATAAATGGATCCCACTGCAACCGAAGCACATAGTCTTGGCTAAGTTCAAATAATTGCTCTGGAGTTCCTTGGATTAATATATGTTCTTCAATAGTTTGCATTTAAATTAAGCTCCTATTAAAGCTTTTAAAGCTAACGTTAGATAACTTAAGGGTCTAAATCTTCTGTGGTATCGTCTTTGTCTGTTTCTTCATTCGGGTTTGGGGCTGGAAGACTGTTTAAGTCATCTCTAAATGTAGCTAAAAGTTTTAGAGTCTTTTTTATTAGAGGTCTAACTAAAGGAAAAGTAGCAATAGTAATAAGTTTAGCAATAATATCAACTGTATGTTCAATAAGTTGAGTGGTTCTAATACGATTAGGGGAAGTGTCATGAATCCAAAAAAGAATTACTCCCATTTGATATATCCAAAGTAAATTTGGTAGTTCAGCATAAAGGTCTGCTGGAATAGCAATTCTTAGTCTTGCCCCTTTAACTATTTCTTCAAAAGTCGCAGTACTTTCTTTTCTAGCCTCAAGAGACTCTACACTAAAGGGGTTGAGGGGGCTTTTAGGATCGCCTGCTGTACGAAAAAGCACCCCTGCAAATTGATGATAAGGCTCTATTAATTCTAGTCTAGCTTTCATAACTCCTAACAACCTAGCTTTTAAGCTCCGTTCTTTTGCTAAAATTGGAGCGCTGGCTACTAGGAGTTCTTCTTGTGTACGATGATAAAAAGCTTGAATTAAGTGTTCTTTAGAACGAAAGTAATAGTAAGTGTTTCCAAGGGCAACATTAGCTTTTTCTGCAATATCGCGCATAGTGGTTTGTTCATAACCCCTCTCACGAAAAAGTTCTAATGCGGTTTCTAAAATTAAAGCTTTTGTTTGTTGCCCTTTGTTTAGTTTTGGAGCATCTGATTTCGGCAAAGACATTTAACTATTATTTTCCTAGAAATTTAGAGATCTTAAAGCGATTACTAGACACCCACATAATCATTCTTTGAGCTAAGGGAAAAAGCTCTGGAGAAGAAAGCGTAACAGCCCATTCTCTATACTCCTCAAGCGCCCAAAGACAGATAACCCAAGCCTTTTCACCTTTATAAACCAAACCATTATCACTTATCACTGTAAGTTCAGTCAATGTACGATTATGATCAACTTCAGGAAATTTATAGTAAGCGTCTTTTGATGCAGCCTCAATAAATTTCATTTCTACATATTTAGGCTGTTCCTCTAACCAATCTCGTACACGACGACAAAGAACACATCGTTTATCATAAAGCACAGTTAAAGGGATATTTGTGTCCATAATGTGCTCCTTATTTTCTATAATTTATCCACGAACTATTGTGCAAGCGTCTGGTTGAACTGGTGGAGGAAGGTCTGGAATTACAGCTTGGCGACGAATACGGCTAAAGACAAGTAGATTAAAGAAATGCATTCCACCTAAAACTAATAATACCCAACCTACTTTATAAGAAAGGACTTCTACAACTTGAGCATAATCTGTTTCTATTCTGTAACCTAGTTGTAAAGCTAAGCTTACATAACCAAAATTAATTAAATAAAAACCTACTACTAACAAGTGATTTACCGAATCAGCTAAAGGCTCATTACCATGAAAAACATCTACCAAAAATATACGACCATTTTTGTGTAAAGTCTTTGCTACCCAAACAGTTAACACAATGCTGATACCCAAATAAATTAGATAGGCAAGTAAAGTTTTATCCATAAAATCTCTCCTTAAAGTAATGATTTCTTGAACGTGTTCAATATTTGTGCTAATAATATTCATAGAAAGTAACCCTGTCAATAAATATTTTGAACACGTTCAAAATATTTTCCGGAAACCAAAATTTCCTTTATGGTGCAAATTTTTTATCTAATTGGTATAAACTTAATTAACTTATTCTATAATTTAGGTTTATTTATAGTAGAGGTAGTCTTATTTAGCCCCAAAATTTGGTGGTGGAAAATGCGTAGCCTGCTTTTTCTTTCTTATCTAAGTGATGGGCCATATTTAATTGTTAGAAAAGAGGCAAAACGTGCTCCAGTTTTAGCACAAAACTTAATTTATGGTGAAACTCCTTGTTTAACAATGAAAAGCATTTTACAAGAGTTAGGAGTAAAACCTTCTGATTGTTTTGTTGATCTTGGATGTGGACGAGGTTTGACTGTTTTTTTTGTTAATCAATATTTTCATATCCCTACAATAGGTGTAGACGTTATTCCTACATTTATCAGACGAGCGGAAATACTAACTAAAAACCTTGGTTTAACTCAAGTAAGGTTTATTAAGGAAAATCTTTCTTGGATAACCTTAGATCAAATAGGAAAAGGAACAATTTTTTATCTTACAGGAACAACTTTTGAGGATGAATTATTAGCTAAAATTACTCTTAGACTTGAGTTATTACCTATAGGTGTAAGGTTAATTACTCTATCTGAGGCACTTACCTCAACACAATTTAAGCTAATAAAAGTTAAACCCTTTTATTTTTCTTGGGGAAAAGCAGATGTTTATTTTCATGAAAAAGTCTGTTAAATAAATTAAATAACAGTATTATTAAATAACAAAGATTTTCTATAAAATCATCAAGATATACCTAAGCTATATAGTCAAAAAAATAGGCTATTTATTTTTAGTGAAATAAACAGCCTACGATTTAATGAGTGCCCTATTTGCCCTATTGAGGAGACACATTAACTGTATTTACATCAAGCCAAATAGCTTCTTGTTCACCTGCTAATGCAATTCCTTTTAATAAACTCTTATCATTTTGTTTAACTATCATTATCTCAGTAGCAATAGATTTATGGATCCCTTTATGTATTCTTTTTTGAGCCTTAGATTTAGCAATAAGTTTACTACCTTTCCATATTGTTAATTCATTTTTTTGCTCATCAAATTCAGCTTTATATTTCCCTTTTTTTACTTCTGTGCCGTTTATTACAACATCACGAGCAAATTCTACCTTTTTGCCTTTTCCATCAGCAAAAGCTAGTTGATTGGAAAATAAAAACATAGTTATTACAACCATAAATAAAGTAGATAATTTTTTCATAAGTTCTCCTTTTTTCTAACCGGTTTTGTATTTCTTAATGTGATGTTTAAATTCACCTTTTTAAGTTATTTAAACTGTTAACAAATATAAAATCTATTATGCCCATCGCAGCCCTGGATTAAAAAGCTCTGCATCAATAAGACAGCTTGAACAGCGATGACCATTACTATCTAAAGTCTCTAAAATCAAATTGTTACAACCTTCTTGGCTACATTTTTTACTAGAAACCCTAGCTAACCCTCTATTTGATTGATTGGTTTGATTAATTGATAGAGCTAGCTTTGGTTGTTGGGTTTTAATAAAAGCAAGTGCTTGTTTAATTACATCTGCTTGATGCAAAATTCTACGATGGCCTAAACCTTGAGTTGCTATTAATTCTGCTCTTGGCCAAGCTTTAACTAGTGCATCGCCTTCAGAAAATGGAACGTCTTTATCTTCCTCATCATGAATTACTAATAATGGTGTTTCTAAAGATTTAGCTAAAGTAGGAATATCTAAGCTGTCCCAACTGCGGCGAAAATGTACACTCATTAGTGCTTTCATTAAACTAGTAGTTTCACGTGAAACTTTAAGAAAGCCAGCAAATTTATGGACATAATCACGAGGTTGAAGTGGTGGAGCAAGATAAATTACCCAGGGGATTTGTTTACCTTCTATTAGCGCTAATGTAGTGGCAGCAGCACCTAAAGAATGTGCTATAACTCCTGCCACTGAGCCTAATTGCTCTACTACAGCACCAACGCTTTCACTTAGGTCAACTAAAGAAGCTTGATTCCCTTTAGAATCCCCATGTCCAGGCCCGTCATAAGCAACCACTCGATAACCTGCGGCTACTAGTGGTTCAATAAATGAACCTAATTGTGCTCCTCTACCATTCCACCCATGAACTAAAAGTATTGTTGGCCCAGTGCCCCAAGCCCATGCGACTAACTCTTTGCCTTGCCAAGTAAAAGTAAACCTCTCTGTTGCATTTTGTAATAACTTATGTTCCCGTTCAGGTCTTTTATATCTACGTGTTTGAAAAAATAGCTTCATCCCTTCTCTTGCTGCCCAAGTTAGAGATATTTTTGATAAAATTTGAAACTTAGTACGAATTAATTTATATTTTAATTGATTAACAATCTGACGAACGTTCGTACTATTTCCAATCAAATTAATAGCTTTTAGAACAGTTTGAAACATAAAATCACTCCTATTGATTAACGAGAGTTATTGATTAATGCTTTAAAAGCGTTTATATAGCGGGTATTTGCCTGTGGGTCATTAAGTAGGCGGTGAAAGTGGTGATGGCCTAGTACAATAGCATAAAAATCATAAGCAAACTGTTGAGGATCTAGATCTTTACGAAAATGGCCTTCTTCTACAGCAATTTGTGCAGCAGTTGCTAGAGCATCAAGAAAATCTTTTTGGCTACTTACTAAAAAATCTCTTACTGGGCCTGGTTTATCATCTATTTCAGCAGAGATGGAAATAAAAGGACAACCACCTGGTAGCATCTTTTCCCATTCAAATAGATTTTTACTAATAGCGTAAATACGTGGTTCCCCTCTAGGTTGTTTTAGAGATGGAACAATTACTTTTTCAATAAAAATATCTACTGCTGTTTGTAAAACAGCTATTTGTAGGTTTTCTAAAGAATTAAAATGTGCAAATAATCCGCTTTTAGAAAGCCCTACACTTTGAGCTAATTTACCAAAACTTAGCCCTTCTAAACCCTCTTGACTAACGGTTGTTAAGGCAGTCATTAAAATTGTAGATCTAGTATCTTTACCTTTAGTCATAATAAATAGTAATTAACCAATTAGCTTAAAATCAAAAATTCTAGCTTCTAGCTTTATGCTTAAATATCTTTTTAGCAATTGTCTAGCAAAAGCAGAATAGTACGATCGTTCGTATCTGTCAATAGAAAATTTATTATTTTTCCGGTTTAAATTTTATTGCTTATTTTATATTTGACTATTACCGGATATCTTTAATGAAGGTTGAGCTTAAACTTATTAATGTGATATAACTTTTGACAGGTGTTTTTTATTAAATCATCAAAAAATATTAAAACTATGTATTATTTGGAGCTATAAATGACCCTTACACCAACAATTAATAAAGTTTTGCCTGCTGCAGCTTTACCAGGTGGTGAAATTATCATCAGTTGTGAAAATTTTGATGCATCTAACTTCCGTATTTGCAAAGCTTTATTTGGTGAAACTCCAGGCCGAATTACTAGTGCTTCTACTAAACGTGTAATTGTAACTGCACCAGAGATTAAAAACCTAGTAGATTCTACGGCTGGGCTTAAATTAATGGTAGGGGATATAACAAGTAATACAATAGATTTTAAGGTAGCTGAAAAGTTAGCTGATAACCTCCATCCTGTTACAAATCCAGCTTTTGACCCGGAAACAGGTAATATTTATGTTACCCTTTCTGGTTCTCGTGGACAAAAAGTTCCTGTTTCTGTTTGGAAAATTTCACCATCTGGAGAAACAAGCCCTTTTCTTTCTAATATAGTAAACCCTACAGGAATTGCTTTTGATAAAGATGGAACCATGTTTGTTTCTAGCCGACATGATAGTAATGTTTACCGTATTTCACCTTTTAAGGAAGCTGAAGTTTTTGTTAAAAATTTAGGAGTTGCTACAGGAATTGCTTTTGATAAAACAGGTAAGCTTTATGTTGGTGATAGACAAGGAACTATATATCAAGTAAATAACTTAGGTGATGCAACTTCTTTTGCTACTTTAGAACCTAGTGTTTCGGCTTATCACCTAGCTTTTGGCTTGGATGATTATCTTTATGTTACTGGTCCAACAGCTTCTAGTTATGAAAGTATTATGCGTATTAGCCCTAGTGGGGAAGTCTCTACTTTTTATACTGGTCTAGGACGCCCTCAAGGACTTGCCTTTGATACTGACGGTAATCTTTACGTAGTAGCAAGCCTACATGGTCATCGAGGAATAGTAAAAATTACTCCAAATAAAGAAATTGAACTATTTATTTCTGGTAATACTCTAGTCGGGCTAGCTTTTGATGATATAGGAAATGTTATTGTAGCTAGTACACATGAAATTCATAGGGTTTCTCTAGGAATTAAAGGTGCTTTAATCTCTAATTGGTCTTAAGTTAACTTACTAGTTACTTTAGATCCCTCTTTATTATCAAATACTTTTATTTACTATATATTAAACATAAGCTCTTTTACTATAGCTTAAGTATTCTATCTTTATTCTTAACTCGCAAAACTTATGCCGATTGACACTATAAAAGCCGCGTGCTAACTTGGCAACAGAGCATTTTTTATAGGAGTAGTTCATGGATATTAATGCTGCGGATATGATTCTTTCTTTTGTAGTGTTCTTTTTTTCTCTTACTTTACATGAAGTAGGTCATGCCTGGACATCAGAAAAGTTTGGTGATTCTACATCACGTTATTTAGGAAGAATTTCCCTTAATCCACTAGTTCATATAGACCCTATAGGCACTGTTGTAATGCCTTTACTTGGTGCAATTAGCGGGTTACCTGTAATTGGTTGGGCAAAACCTGTTCCTGTAAATCCTTTGCTTTGGCGAGATAAGACTGTAGCTAATATTGCTGTTTCTGCTGCTGGCCCTTTAGCTAATGTATTAATTGCATTAGTTTCAATATCAATAGTAAAAATTTTAATTGCTCAAGGAATATTTGTTTATTTAGGCGGCCTTCAATTTGCACCTGCTCAAGACAGCCCTGTACTAGAAGCAATACAAAAATTACTTTATTTTGCAATTCGATGTAATATTGCTTTGGCTGTTTTTAATATGATTCCAATTCCTCCTTTAGATGGAAGTCATATCCTTTCTAGCATCTTAAGTATTATTGCTCCTCCATTAATGGAAACCTATGAAAATTTAAGAGAATATGGTGGTGTATTATTAGTTATATTTATTATTGTTAATAATTCATTTCCTATTATTTTATATTTATCTCTACCAGCATTAATTTTAGTAGATATGTTTTTAAGGCTTTGAGAAATTTTGGGGAGAAATTAAATACTTAAATGGTTTTGCCAGAAAACCAACCTGAAACATCAGCAAAAACACCTTATAAAATTAAGCTAGAGTTCTTTGAAGGGCCTCTAGACTTACTACTTTATTTAATAAAAAAAGATGAAATAGATATTTATGATATTCCTATTGCACATATCACAAAAGAGTATTTAGGTTATGTGCAAATAATGCAGGAATTAGACATAGACATAGCAGGCGAGTTTTTAGTAATGGCAGCAACTTTGATTCATATTAAATCAAAAATGCTTCTACCTGTTTCTACTCTTGAAAATAATGAATTAGAAGGATTTCAAGACCCTCGCCAAGAATTAGTAAACCGACTTTTAGAACATAAAAAGTTTAAATCTGCTGCTGAAGTGCTTTGGTCAAGGGCTGAAGTTGAACAAGCTGTTTTTATTCGTGCTCCTATAGAAAGCGATAAAGAAAACCCAGAAATTAGAGCGACTGTATTTGACCTAGTATCTGTATTTAAGAAAATACTAGAGCGTAAGAAAGAAGAAATTGAAGTAGAAATTATTAATGACAAAATTACTTTAATCCAAAAAATAAAAGAAATAAAAGCTTTACTTATTCTAAATGAGCAAATTAGTATTAGTATGCTTTTTGACAAGGCAAACTCTCGTACAGAAATTGTCATCATTTTTCTAGCTGTACTTGAATTAGTAAAAGAGTCCATTATAGGATTGGAACAAGCAGAAACGTTTGGAGAAATTATTGTTACTAGAAGAGATATTAGTAAAACCTATGACTCGCTCGCAAATCAAGCCTATACTTGAAGCTTTAATTTTTGTTGCTGATCAACCAATCCAACTAAAAGAACTCTGCCAAGTACTTAGCCAAGAAGATCCTAAAGAAATTGAAGAGTCTTTATCAGACCTAGTAATAGAATTTAATTCTCGTGATAGTGGGATAGAATTAAGAGAAATAGCTGGAGGATGGCGAATATCTACGCGTCCTTGTTATCATGAGTCAATTCGACGTTATTTAAAAACTAAGCCTTCGGCTAAGTTAAGTTTAGCTTCACTAGAAACTTTAGCAGTAATTGCTTATAAGCAACCTGTCACAATTCCTGAAATTTTAGAAATTCGTGGTGTTAGTTCTTCATCAGCAATAAAAACCCTGCTAGATCGTAGGTTAATTATTCCTAAAGGACGCAAAGATTGTGTTGGTCGCCCGATTATGTACGGCACTTCAAAAGAATTCCTGATACAATTTGGCCTCAAAGACCTTTCTGAACTACCAAATATTGAAGATTTTGAGGAATTATTAGCAAATTAAATTAATGTAGGAGCAGCCATAAGTCCTGCTCGTCTTTGTAACTTATTGATTACAAAGGAAACCTTTATGAGTGTCAAATTATGCAAGAAAGATTACAAAAAATTATCGCCAATGCTGGACTCGCTTCTAGGCGTAGAGCAGAAGAATTAATTCTTCTTGGTGAAGTAACTGTTAATGGACAAATTATTTCCGAGCTAGGAACTAAAGCTGATCCAGACGTTGATCATATTAAAGTCAACGGTAAATTAATTAACCCTAAGCTAGACAACTTAAAAAAAGTATATATCTTGCTTAACAAACCTAAAGGCTATCTATCTAGCCTTTCTGATCCAGAAAATCGACCACTAGTAACAACACTACTACCTAGAGGTACACCTAGAGTTCACCCTGTTGGTAGACTAGACTTTAACACCGAAGGTCTACTGATTTTAACTAATGATGGTGATTTTACTAAACTCATTACTAGTGCGGCTGAACATGTATCAAAAGTCTATGAAGTTAAAGTTAAAGGCGAGCCTTCTGATTACGCTTTAGAAAGGCTTAGGGCTGGTGTAGTAATTGAAGATAGAAAGAGCGCTCCTGTAAATTTAAGAAAGTTAGAAATAAGTGACGCTGGTAATGCTTGGTTTGAAATTATCCTTTATGAGGGACGCAATAATCAAATTAGAAAAATGTTTGATCTTGTTGGTCATTCTGTAGTTAAGCTAAGACGCACTCGCATTGGTCATATTACTGATGAGCATTTGCCAATAGGAAAGTGTCGTCCACTTTCACAAGATGAAGTAGACCGATTTTTTAGAAAATCTGCTAAAGCTGCCTCAAAAGCTCTTATAGAAAGCGATTCAGAAGAGCAAAGCCCATTAGCACCTACCAAAAAACCTGCTAAACCTTTTGAGGAAAGAAAGAGTTTTGGACAAAAAGAGCGTTTTCGCAAAACCAACAACTTCAAAAAAGACTCTGAAGAAGGTTTTAGACAAAAACGCAATTTTGACCAAAAACCTAGCTTTAAACAAAATGACTCAGGCGAAAAAGAAAGTTTTGGACAAAAAGACCGTCTTCAACAAAGAGAAAAAGCCGAGCGAAGAAACTCTTCCAATCAGGGTTTTAGACCAAATCGTAGCTATAATCCAAAACCTAGCTTTAGAGAAGACGATTCTAGACCTAACTACCCTAGGCGCGATGACTCTAGACAAGAAGGTTCCAGGCAAGAAGGTTCTAGACCTAGCTATCCTAGACGTGATGATTCCAGACAGGAAGGTTCTAGACCTAGCTATCCTAGGCGTGATGACTCTAGGCAAGAAGGTTCCAGACCTAGTTTTAGGCGTGATGACTCTAGGCAAGAAGGTTCTAGACCTAGCTATCCTAGACGTGATGACTCTAGGCAAGAAGGTTCTAGACCTAGCTATCCTAGGCGTGATGATTCCAGACAGGAAGGTTCCAGACCTAGTTTTAGGCGCGATGACTCTAGGCAAGAGGGTTCTAGACCTAGTTTTAGGCGCGATGACTCTAGGCAAGAGGGTTCTAGACCTAGCTATCCTAGACGTGATGACTCCAGACAGGAAGGTTCCAGACCTAGCTATCCTAGACGTGATGATTCCAGACAGGAAGGTTCTAGACAAGAGGGTTCTAGACCTAGCTACCCTAGACGTGATGATTCCAGACAAGAAGGTTCCAGACAAGAGGGTTCTAGACCTAGCTACCCTAGACGCGATGACTCTAGGCAAGAAGGTAGAAGACCTAGTTTTAGACCAAATGATTCCTTTAGTCAAAAAGATAGTTTTAGACCAAAACCTAACTTTAGAAAAAACGATGATTTTGATAAAAACGACGACTTAGAACCAAATGATGATTTTGAACAAAATAGTGATTCTAGACCAAAACGTAACTTTGGCCGAAAACCTAGTTATGGACAAAATAGTAGCCCTAGAAGTAGTTTTAGAAATAGTTCTAGACAAAGTAGTAGTTCTAGGCAAAGTAGTGGTTTTGGACAAAAAAGCGGCAAAACCTCAAGGACTAGTTTTACCAGAAAGCCAACTAAAAAAACTTAAGATCAAGTTTTTACGATCAGATCGTGATCTAGATCAAAAATAGATCGCGATCTTGATCTAGATCGAATTAAACCTGATCTTAAAAATCTGATCTTAGATCAGATCGTGATCTAGATCGAAAATATTTCTGATCTCTTAATAATTGATCGTTGATCTCAGAATTTATCAGACCCTTTTATTTCGGGAGGCCACTTTAACGTGACACAACAACCAAATGAAAAAGTAGCTCAATTATCTAATATAAGAAAGTTAGCTAAAGAGCTAAATGAACTAGAAGAACAACTTAAATTAGGTGGTGGGTTAGACAAAATAAAAAAACATCATAAACAAGGAAAGTTAACAGCTAGGGAGCGTATTGCTAAGCTATTTGATCCTGATACTTATTTTCAAGAATTAGGGTTATTAATTGCTTATGATCAATATGAAGGCCAAGCGCCTGCGGTAGGAACAATAATTGGATTTGGTCAAGTGTGTGGTCGTGAAGCAGTAGTAGTTGCAAATGATCCAACAGTAAAAGCTGGATCTTGGTGGCCAGAAACGATCAAAAAAATCCTACGTGCTCAAGAAATAGCTATGCGATCTCGTGTGCCTATTATTTATCTAGTGGACTCTGCTGGTGTTAATCTTCCCTATCAAGGTGGTGTATTTCCTGGTCAATATGGTGGGTCACGAATATTTTTCTATAATTCTGTAATGCGTCGTTATTTGAAAATCCCTCAACTTTCTGCTGTGATGGGGCAATGTGTGGCTGGAGGGGCTTATTTACCAGCACTTAGTGATAGCATCATTATGGTAGAAGAAAAGAGTTTTATGGGACTAGGTGGCCCAAACTTGGTAAAAGGGGCTACAGGTCAAACTGTAGATAGTGAAACTTTAGGTGGAGCAAGCATGCATAATGAAATTAGTGGTGTAGCTCATTATAAAGTCCCTGATGATGAAACCTGTATTGTACGTTTGCGAGAATTAGTTAAAGATCTTCCTCCTTCACCACCTGTTCGCGCTTCTATTGAGCCAACCAAACCACCTAAACGCCCAGAAACAGACATTTATGACATTCTTCCAAATGATCACCGTCATCCTTATGATATGAGAATGATTTTAGATTGTATTTTGGACGATGGTTATTTAAATGAATTTCAAGCAGATTATGCAAAAGAAATTATTACTGGACATGCTAGAATCTGTGGAATTCCTATAGGCATCATTACTAATCAGCGTAATTTAATTAAAGGAACAAAGGGTAAACCGCCTAAGTTTGGTGGAATTATTTATGCTGATAGTGCTGAAAAAGTAGCTTATTTTATTGAAACATGTAATCGCCAAGGAACACCATTACTCTTTATTCAAGATGTTTCTGGATTTATGGTTGGTGCAGATGCTGAGCAATCAGGAATTATTCGTGCTGGAGCAAGATTTGTTGAAGCAATGGCAACAGCAACAGTACCTAAGATAGTACTAACTATAAATCATGCTTCTGGAGCAGGTTATTATGCAATGGCTGGCCAAGGATTTGATCCTGATTTTATTTTCTCTTGGCCAACAGGCCGAATGGGTGTAATGGAAGGTGAATCAGCAGTTATGGCATTATTTAGTGGTCAATTAAATAAATTAAAAGCAGAAGGTAAAGAACCTGATGATGAGTTAAAAGCAGCAATGGATAGTGTTAGGGCTGATTATAACCATCAACTTGATGCTAAATATGCAGCAGCACGAGGCTTTGTAGATGCTGTAATTATGCCTGAAGATACTCGTGCTTGCTTATCTCTAGCTCTACGCACTACGCTTAATAATAGTGGCCCGCATTTAGGGACATTTATATTACCTAATAATCTGCTTTAATTGAAATTAAAGCAAACAAACAAGATAAAGAAGGGTTTACACTCTGGACTACTAACGTTTTAAGGAAAAGGCCGCTTTCCGTTAAGCATCCAGCCGATCGGCGTGTACCGCACAAACACGACATAAGTCGCCAAACAAAAAAGCCACGTAAAGAGGGTCACCAACACCAACTTTCCCAAAATCGGAATGGCGATTGGAATCAACAGAGTCTGCAAAAAGAGAATGATCGGCAAATGAATCAGATACACCCAATAGGATGAGTCAGTACAGAACTTGAGCCAGGCGTTCGAGCGAGCCATAAACCGCTGACTGACCAGCAGCGCGGAGAGTGTCAACAAAGCTGACAGATAAGAAGCCAACACAGACTCAAGTAAATTTGGTGTTAGTGACCGTGATTCGGTGGCCGGTTGGATCAACGCGATGTCGAGCACAGGAAGCAGATAGTAATGGGGTACGAACAAAAGGAAGCTTGCCAAGACCAATGGCCAACACCAGGGTTGCAGACGCTCCAGTAGCACCTCGCGTCCGAACAACTGCCAGCCAACCCAATAGAACAATCCGTAATAGACAAATGGCCACCAGGTGGGAACAAAGGACTCGGGTGCTGCAATGGGGAGTCCTGCCACCATCACACCAGGAACTAAAGCCAGCGGTGAAAGTGCGAGCAACCATGTTCGCTGAAATAGCCAATCGAACTTCAAACGAGTCCAACGACTGGCAACGGCTGCGATCAAGGAGAACATCAGCAAATAATACAAAAACCACAAATGCATTGTGGTGTAGGGTGTTGACGATTTGGCAACTTCAGGATTCTTGCTCGCCGCCACAATCACTTGCAGTAGCCCTTGAGGTTCCTTGACGTAAGAAAAAGCAAAGACGAATACAATCGTCATGGCCACCATCAACAACGGCCAGAACAAGACGAATGGCAAAGCGAGTCGAACTCCGCGATTCCACAGGAACGGTTTAAGCCCTTTGCGGTGGATCATCAGCTTGGCAAAATAACCCGACAGCAGAAAAAACAGACACATTCGAAACAGGTGAATCCACCAGATCGAAGAATCAATTGCAACATTTCCCTGAGGGTTGGTAGCGATCCAGACCAACCGGGATGGTTCGGCATAGGCCAAGGCACCATGCAGGTACACCCCCAGCAGCATCGCCAGTGCCCGCAGGTTGTCCAGATAGTGAATCCTCGCTGAGTCGCCAGATGCAAGTGCCATCAAACCAGATCCCTTCGGCGAATCTGAAACATAAACGCCAGCCCCAGGGCGACCAGAATCACGAGGGCTTCGATGGCTATAATCTGCAAGGCAACTGGGGGCCACGAAAGGACTTCGCTTTTGGTAAGTTTTGAAATTACTGGATGCTCGTTAAGCATTTTGAGAAACAAATTGAATAGAACATTTCCTAGTACAACGACGACAATCGTCCAACCGACCGATTCGGTCACAATTGCGGTGACCAACTGCAAACAAAATCCAGCCAGCAGGAACAGGAATAGTAGAACGAGGAATGCCAACACTCCCGGTTTGGCTCCCGGCGCGACGAAAATAAGCACCGTCAAACTGGCGAGCATTCCCAACCAAGGAATCAAAAACGCCACCACCACGACCGAAATCTTGGCGATAGAATAATCGAGCAAGCTGACTGGCAAACTCATTACGAAAGTCCGCGTCATATCGAGTGATTCGGCCAGCAGCAAGACGCCAATCAAGTGAATTCCGGCGGCAATCGTAAAAGTAACCATCAAGATGAAACCGATGAAGTCTGCCGATTCACCTGGCAGGCAAGTGATCATCACACTCAACAACCCGCCCACCAAATAGCCAAACATCGGCCAACGGCTGAGAAACAGGTCTTTCAAAAACAGGATCTGGATAGCCTGTGAATTCATTATTGCTTCTCCTCGCGACCGCGCAAGACGGCGGCTACAAAAATTTCTTCTAGTGTCATGGCCTCAGAGGATTCCAAGGTTGCCCCGGACGATTGCAGTCTATCTTCAACCTCAGCCTGATATCGATCCAGTGTCATCACTCGCAAATTGCCAAAGGTTGACTCAGGTCGCAATCCATCAATCGCTGGCGCTTGCCAATTATGAGGAGCCTGCAATTTGAATCGACGCCAGCTTTCGAGAAACTCATCGCGGTTGTTGCTGGCAATCACTCGTCCACGATCGATAAACGTGATTGTGTCGCTGATTTGTTCGACATCCTGGGTATTATGCGACGAATACAAAACTGTTCGCGTCTCGTCGTTGACAATTTGCATCAGCTCAGAGAGAACTTCTTGCTTGGCCACCGGGTCGAGTCCGTTGGTGGGTTCATCGAGAATCAACAGCTTGGGACGCCGTGCGAGAATCAACAACAGCATGGTTTTGACCCGCTGGCCGTGTGAAAGCCCTTTGACTTTTTGCTGCGCGATCAGCCCGAAACGCTTGAGCAGTTGTTGGGCGTAGTCTTCGTCCCAGCTTGGAAACAGCGAACGAACGAACTGAAAGTGAAAGGCAATCGATTCAGACTTGTAGAGTCGCATGTCATCAGAAAAATAGCCGATATCCTGTTTGGCACTCGCTTCACGCGATGAAATCGGATGGCCCAGGACCGAAACAGTGCCTTGGTCAGGCGTTACCAGTCCCATCATGATTCGCATGATCGTGGACTTGCCCGCACCGTTGGGGCCAATCAAGCCGTTGACGGTTCCCGGTTCGATTTCCAGATCGATGTTATTGAGCCGAAAGTGTTTGTAAGATTTGGTGATTCCTCGCAGCAAAGCCGCTGCAGTCTTTTGGTGCGGCTGGTTGAGAGTGGTGATCATTTCTGTTTCCTTTGCAATTTTTCGTAAGCGTCGGCGATGTGCCGTTGCATTTCAGTTTTCGATAGCCCCAGCAGCAACCCAAGTTGAGCTGCCTGGTTCAAATGTTCATCCAATTCCTGCTGGGCTATTGAAGACTGCAAACCGGGGTGGTCGGATACTATGGACCCTTTGCCTTGGCGAGTGATAATGGTTCCCTCGCGTTCCAGTTCCAGGTAAGCCCGTTTGATGGTGATCACACTGACGGAGAGATCAGCTGCCAGTTGCCGAATCGAAGGCAGTTCGGTCCCTGGTGGCAAATCGCCCACTGCCACGCGTCGCTGGATTTGCTCGATCACCTGCAAATACAGCGCCCGTGGGTCACTTTGCGAAAGCGTGATCCAACTGTACTTGTTCATATACACAGTATATACACAGAGGGATTTGTCGGTCAAGCGCGGATCTTGGAAAATTTCCGGCGCTTTGCAGAGCAGTACGGATACAGCCAAGCTAACCTGTCCAAAAATGGGCGTATAACCAAATAAAACCTAGTAAAAACTAGGACATTTTCTTAGGAAGTAGGTAAAGTTTGCCCAACCCCCCGAAAAGATATTGTGTTAAAACAAAAATTAAGAAGGCAAAGCTAAAAAATTAGGATCAAAACTTGTCTTTCGCTTATTTTAATTTGCAAAAATGAAATTTGAACCACAATATATAGTGGCTACAAAAATCACCTAGTAGTTATTGAATGAGCCTTCATTCAATAACTACTAGGTGATTGTGAGTTTTGGTTATTAATATTGGGTGGTGAGATACCATTTAAAGCTACTGGACGTTCTTGGTTATTTTTAATTGAAATGCATAGTAAAGCAATACCTAAACTATTGAAAGAATTGGGTATAAAGATTACAGATGAAATGGATAATATAGTGATGAGAAGCCTATCTAAAAACCCTAGTGAGCGTCTTACAGCTAAAGAACTAGAAAAACTACTTCAAGAAGTAATAAAACTAACTTCTAGATAATATTTTATTGGACAGAACCACAATTAAGGCAAAATATATCTCCTAGATTAACCATTTGACCACAAGCGCCACAACTAAGATCTGCTGGTACTTGTACTGCTGTTTCATCAACAGCAGCACCACACTCAACACAAAAAACATCATCTGTTAAAACATATGCCCCACAATCACGACAAGAAATGCTATTTAGCTCGCGTTTTACTTGTAATGGATCTTCTAAGTCTTCTGTATGATACTCAAAATGATCTCCAACAATTGGAGGTTCAAAAACCTGTCCTAAATTACCAGTATTCCAAATATTACTAGTATTTTCTATTGGCTTTAGTTTTCCTGTTGCAGATGGTGATAGTGCTAAACCAGGTAATTCTATTTCTTTACTTTGTAAATTAATATTAAGCTTTAATGGTGGCTCTTCTATAACTCTTTCTGATTCAATAGTTTCTAGCTCTTCCATTTCCTCTACTTGCTCTATTTGCGCTACTTGCTCTACTTCTTCTATGGGTTCTATTTCCTCTATGGGTTCTATTTCTTCTAGGGGTTCTATATCAAACTGATAAATAATTTCTCCAGCGTCTTCTACTTCAATAGTGTCTATTTCGCCTTCATCCATATCATATATATCAACATCGTCTAATGGTTCTATGTCTACAGCCATATCTATTTCGGGTAAATCTTCCTCTGATTCAAAGTCATCTCTGTCCTCTATATTTTCTTTGTTTTCAATAGATTCAAATATATAGTTATCAGACATAGTTTGAGTATATTTTATACCTGAGCTATCCATACCAATAAAATTTAAGATAGATACTAATAAGTTGGGTTCAACAGATTTAGGTAAAAAGCGGGTAGCACCAGACTGTCTAGCTTGTTGATAATCAAAAGGTTCATTTTCACTAAAAGTTAATATTATAGCAATATCTTTTAAGTCGGGATTATTTTTTATAGATACACAAATATCATAACCTGTCATTCCTGGCATTATTACAGAAAGAATTAAAATATGAGGTTGAAACTCGCAAGCTTTAGTTAATACTAAATTTCCATCATTAACTTTTTCAACTTCATAATTTTGTTTTTGTAATATATCCTCTAGATGAGTACAACTATCTAAATTAGGATCTGCAATCAAAACTCTACCTGGCATATTCAGGGTATTATCCCCTCCCAATTAATTTTTTGTAAGTATTGGTAAAATGTGAAATCCCAAGGGTAGCATTATATGCTTGACTCTAGATTTAGTTAACACCAACTAGCATATCAAAGAAAGCTTTTATCTAAGATATTAAGTTAGTGTCTATAACTAATTGCATGTAAAGACAATTATATGCTAAAAGGTTAAAACTTTTTTTATAAAGAAAAACCCTTATTTTGTACAAACTATATAAAAGCGTGATAAACGAAATAATTTTACAGGCTAAAGTCTCTCTACCTGAAGAATGCTGTGCTTTTTTAGGAGGAGAAAAAGATACTTTTACTCACTATTACCCACTTAAAAACTGTGCTGAAAAAAGAAAAGAGAATTTTTTTGCATCTCCAGTAGAAATATTTCAAACCTTACAACATATGAATAAAATAGGGCAAGAGTTACTAGGTATTTACCATTCACACCCTAATTCTATTGCTTATCCTTCTAAAACAGATATTGAGCTTGCCCTTTATCCTAAAGCAGTTTATTTTATTTTTTCACTTCAACCTAAAGAAACACTTGCGGCTTTTTCCATTAAGCAAAAGAAAGTTACTACTTTAGAATTTTGTATTATTTAATAAAAACTTTTATTTTTCAGGAGCAATTAAATAAATGCTTAACCTTTATGACAAAGCTGTTAAAGCAGCAGAAGCAATTAAATCCAAGTCGCCTTGGCAGATAAATACTTTAGTTATTCTTGGTTCTGGACTGGCTAGTTTTGCTGAAAAACTTGATCAATCTATTACCATTCATTACAGTGAAATTCCTTATTTACCTCAAATAACAGTAGTTGGACATGTAGGAAAAATGGTATTAGGGCTTTGTCAAGGAACCCCTATAGCAGTTATGGCAGGCCGTTTTCACTACTATGAAGGCTATGATATGCAAGAAGTAACCTTTCCTGTAAGAGTAGCTAGCTTATTAGGGATTAAAAACTTAATTGTTACTAATGCTTCTGGTGGATTAAACCCTGAGTTTAAGGCTGGAGATTTAATGATTATTGAGGATCATATTAATTTACTTGGAGCAAACCCTTTACGTGGTCATAATGATGAGCGTTTTGGGCAAAGATTCCCTGATATGACAGAAGTTTATTTTAAGCCTTTTCGAGATTTAGCCCAAACAGAAGGCAAAGCACTTAATTTACCTATTCAACAGGGAGTCTATACAGCCCTAGCAGGCCCAAATTATGAAACCCCTGCTGAAGTAAGAATGTTACGTATATTAGGAACTGATGCTGTAGGTATGTCTACTGTTCCAGAAGCAATTGTAGCTAGACATATGGGAATGAGGGTATTAGGCATTTCTTGTATTGCAAATCTAGCAGCAGGAATGACAGATGGTGTCTTAAACCATAAAGAAGTACTAGATACTAGTGCTGGAGTAAGTGAAAAGTTTATTCAGCTTTTAGAAAATATAGTCCCTAAATTAGAAACAATTATGTGATAAAAACTAAATCCCTACTATTTTAAGCTTTAGTAGCCTAAATCCTTATTTTTTAGCTTTTTGAAACTTGGTCTTGATAATGAACCAGACCTAAGGAATTAGGTTTTAATTTAGGTATTATAAATTAAAACCTAAGGTATTATTTTTGTGAGCCTAACATTAACATTAGCAATTAAATTAATGAAATGGGCAAGTAAACATCCAAAGTTTGCAAGCCCTAAAGATTACTATACTTCTGATTTTGTTAAATCTACTAGTAATAATTGTAGTCCAGCAACTAAACGAGAATTTAATGATGGAGAAAGTTTTTTTCAACATTTTCAAGAAGCTTTAAAAGTAAATGATTTGTTAGGCAAGCATGTATTAGATTTAGGCTCTGGTTATGGAGGAAGAACAGCCTATTATTTAAAAAATGGTAATCCGCTTTCAATTATAGGATTAGAAACAGGTGAAGAAAAAGTAAAAACGGCACAATATTCTGTTAATCACCTTTGTAATGATAGCCGTGTAAGTTTTAAGGTGGGGTTTGGAGAAAAACTACCTTTTTCTGATGAGAGTTTTGATTTAATTTTAAGTTATGATGTTTTTGAGCATGTCCAAGATCTTAATTTAGTTCTAAAAGAATGCTACCGAGTATTAAAACCTGGTGGAAAAGTATTTGCACTCTTTCCTCCATATTATGGGCCTAAAGCACATCACTTAGATTTTATTACTAATTTTCCATTTTTACATTACTTTTTTTCACCCAAAATACTAGTTAAAGCAGTTAATTATATTTTGAAAGAAGATACAAAATATAAAATGCGCCTTTTACCAGAACCTAATTTATCTTATCTCAACAAAGAAGTATTACCTTTCTTAAATGGAACTACGGTAAATGATTTTTATTCTATTAGCTTAAAATTACCTTTTAAGTCTATAGAAATTAAGCCGTTACCTTTTGCTTGGAAACCTAATGGTAGATTAAAAGCTTTTGTCCGTGAATTCTGCAAAATTATGTTAGTTTTACCATTGCCATTTACTAAAGATATTTTTGTTAGTACGGTTCGTTGTGTCTTGTGGAAATAGATTGTCGTAGTGGCAAACTAAAGAGTCAGTGGTGTCAACTTAAGTAAGTTATTGAAAAATAAGAGAGTTAATTTTCTTAGCCACGGAGTGGCGTAATATCTGTAGCGTAGGACGTAAGTCCTATGTTTAGTATAAGATAGAAGCAAAGCCGCGGAGCGGCGAAAGATTAAATCAATAAAACAAAC
>Ga0075163_10002769_pt1 | contig 23524 bp, 18 predicted proteins | sample JI1023141ADNA_FD_71478 | JGI IMG/M metagenome (GOLD analysis project Ga0075163, IMG submission 71478) | Wastewater effluent complex algal communities from Wisconsin, to seasonally profile nutrient transformation and Carbon sequestration -... | ecosystem: Engineered > WWTP > Effluent > Algae... | reverse complement strand
CGCGTCAGCAGCCGCGCCGGGTGCGGACCGCCCGCGGCGTAGCCGACGTGCCGCGACCGGGCCGCGCTGTCGGCGCGGCGCTGATGATCGACGTGGAAGCCGTCGTGGAGGAACCAGCAGGTGTCGCCGGTCACCAGCTCGGCGATCAGCGACAGCAGGGCGGCCCGGTCCGGGGTCGCCGGATCGGCGATCAGGCCGATCAGCGCGGGCACGACCTCCAGGGTCGCCGGGGTCAGGCGACGGCCGTCCCCGACCAGCGCCGCCAGCAGGCCGCTCCGCGCCAGGCCGCGCCGCGCCGGCGTCGCGCTGGTGAGGTCGGCAAGCATCTCGGGCACATCCGCCGGTGGCTCGGCGACCCGCCCACATCCACAGTCCGCGGTCATACCCAACCGAGCCAGGCGGCGGATCGATGTGACGCGAAAACCGCGACGCTCTGACGCCCCGGGGCCTTGCGCGGCGGCCGCGGCGAAACTATCGAAACGGCACCATGCCCCAGGGCGCCGAACGTCACGAATTCCAGGCCGAGGTGAAGCAGCTCCTCGACCTGATGGTCCACTCGCTCTACTCCGACAAGGACATCTTCCTCCGCGAGCTGGTCTCCAACGCCTCCGACGCGCTCGACAAGCGCCGCTTCGAGCAGGTCGCGCGGCCCGAGCTGGCCGACGCCGCGGCGCTGGAGATCCACCTGGCGGTCGACGCCGCCGCCCGGACGCTGACCATCAGCGACAACGGCATCGGCATGAGCCGCGACGAGGTGGTGAAGAACATCGGCACGATCGCGCGCTCGGGCACCAAGGAGTTCCTGGCCCAGCTCAAGGCCGCCGCGGCGAAGGACGCCCCGGGGCTGATCGGCCAGTTCGGCGTCGGCTTTTACTCGGCGTTCATGGTGGCCGACCGGATCACGCTCACCACGCGCAAGGCCGGCGCCGACGACGCCACCCGCTGGGAGTCGACCGGCGACGGCACGTACACGATCGAGGCCGCCGAGCGCGCGAGCGCCGGCACGTCGATCACCTTGCACCTCAAGCCCGCCGATCCCGAGCACGGCCTGCACGACTACGCCACCGAGTCGATGCTGGCGACCATCGTCAAGCGCTACTCGGACTTCGTCGGTTACCCGATCCGCATGGCCAAGGCCGACGGCGAGCTGGGCGAGCCGCTCAACTCGCGCAACGCGATCTGGGACCGGCCCAAGGCCGAGGTCACCGAGCAGGAGTACAAGGACTTCTACCGCCACGTGTCCCACGACTGGACCGATCCGCTGCGGTCGGTCCCGGTGCGCATGGAGGGCACGTTCGAGGCCTACGCGCTGTTGTTCCTCCCCGAGAAGGCGCCGTTCGACCTGTACAGCCCCGAGATGAAGCGGGGCCTGCAGCTCTACGTCAAGCGGGTCTTCGTGATGGACGAGTGCAAGGAGCTGTTGCCGACGCACCTGCGGTTCGTGCGCGGCGTCGTCGACGCCCACGACCTGTCGCTCAACGTGTCGCGCGAGATCCTGCAGAAGGATCGCCAGATCCAGCTGATCAAGAAGCAGCTGGTCAAGCGGGTGCTGGGCGCGCTCGACGAGATGAAGCGCGACAAGCCCGACGACTACCGCACGTTCTGGACCGCGTTCGGCCCGGTGCTCAAGGAGGGCCTGGCCGGCTGGGACACCCAGGACAAGGACAAGCTGCTCGACCTGGTGGTGACCCACTCGACCCAGCAGCCCGACGGGCTGGTGGGGTTCGCCGACTACGTCGGGCGGATGAAGGACGGGCAGGACGCGATCTACTACCTGACCGGCGCGTCGAAGGACGCGGTGGCGCGGTCGCCGCTGCTCGAGCGATTCGCCAAGGCCGGCTACGAGGTGCTGCTGTTCAGCGATCCGATCGACGAGCTGTGGCTGGAGAACGCGCCGCGGTTCGGCGACAAGCCGCTGGTGTCGGTCGCGCGCGGCGACATCAAGCTCGGCTCCGACGAGGAGCGCAAGGCCGAGGACGACAAGCGCGACGAGCGCGCCGCCGAGCTGGGCGCGCTCCTGGGCGCGCTGCGCGCGGCGATCCAGGACGACGTCAAGGACGTGCGGCTGTCGACCCGGCTCACCACCTCGGCGTCGTGCCTGGTGGCCGACGCCGACGACATGACCCCGCGGATGCAGCGGATGATGGCGCAGATGGGTCACGCGGTGCCGGCGATCAAGCCGGTGCTCGAGGTCAACGGCGACCACGCGCTCCTGGGCAAGCTGCGGGTGCTGCACCTCGAGCGCAGCGACGATCCGCGCATCGGCTGGTGCGCGCGGGTGCTGCTCGGCCAGGCCCAACTCGCCGACGCCGGCGAGGTCGCGTCGCCCGAGGCCTACAACCAGGCGGTCGCCGAGCTGATGCTGCGCGCGGTGTGAGCGGGCGGGCGCGTTACCGCGACCAGGTCACGCTCAGCGTCGTGGTGATCGCCAGGCGCCGCGACTGCGCGGCGGCGTCGAGGTACCACAGCCCGACGCCGCCGACCGCGGCCACCACGCGCGCCGCGCCGAGCCCGCGCTCGCCGATCACCTCGAGCTGCGCGCTGGCCATCGGCCCGAGCGTGCGGTCGGCGGTGCGCAGCGCGGGCGGCATCGCGCCGTCGGGCTGTTGCCGCCGCCAGAACGACGCGCCGTCCTGCAGGTAGCCGCGGGCGACCAGGCCGAGGCGCGCGGCGCCGGGCAGCGCGCGGCGGGCCTCGAGCGTCGCGGTGGCGCTGTGCAGGTCCCAGTCGTCGAGGTAGCCGCGCGCGCTGGCCGCGCCGACCCAGCGCTCGCCGATCGCCCGGCGCACGCGCACCGCGGCGGCCAGCGCGCGCCGCACCGCAGGCGTCGCCTCGGGCCAGCGGGTGAACGTCGGCTGATCGAGCGCGTGGACGATCACCGAGCGGTACGGGCTGCCATGCCAGCCGTCAGCCAGGCGCGCGTCGATCGCCAGGTCGGCGATCGTCCGGCGATCGATCAGCTGGGTCGCGGTCGCCAGCACGCCGCCGCCGCGGCGCTCACCGCGGAACGTCGGATCGCCGACCGCGGTCGCGCGATCGAGCTCGAGCTGGCCGCGCAGCGCCAGCGTGGTGTTGCGCTCGGCCAGCTCGGCGGTGACCGTCGCGTCGCCGCGGAGGACGTCGTAGTCGTGCTCGTGCGAGACCAGCGCGCCCAGCCGCACGGCCACGCGGGCGTCGGGCCAGGTCGTCACGCCGACGCCGGCCTCGACGCGCCGCTCGGTCACCGCGCGCGGGCTGGCCGAGGTCATGACGTCGACCGACGCCGCCGACACCGCGTCGACCGCGACGTCGAGGTCGACCGCCAGCCGCGCCGCCGCGACCTGGCCGTGGGCCGACGGCGACACCACGGTGAGGTGATCGTCGTCGGCGTAGACCCGCAGCGTGCCGCTGACCTCGTCGGGCGGCGGCTCGGCCCGCGCGGTGCTGGCGGCGAGCAACGCCGCGACCAGCCCCCTGCAGCTCAATTGCAGCCGCACCCGCCGCCCCCGGCGCCGGTCGCGCCGCCGCTGCCCTCGCTGACCTCGCGGGTGTGCTCGTCGGCGCGCTCGAGGGTCGGCCAGGTCGGCGCCGCCATCGCCGGATCGGCCAGCCGCTGCCGCTGGTGCGGGCGCACCCGGACGCAGCCGGTCAGCGTCAGGGCCAGCGCGCACGCGAGCGCGACCGCCCGCCTCATCGCACGCACCCGTAGCCAGCGGCGCGCTCCCAGCGGCGGGTCAAGGTCGGCATGGTCAGCCGCGGCATCGCGGCGCGCACCGCGGGATCGAGATCGCCCGACGCGATCAGCCGATCGAGCTGGTCGAGGCCGATCGCCTCGACGTGGACCGCCATCTCGACGCGATCGATCGCCCCGAGCACGTCGTAGGTGCGCGACCGCGCGTGGTAGTAGCGCGGGTCGAGCGGATCGACCGTCACCGCCGGCGGCAACAGCTGGCTGTCGATCGCCGCCACCTCCCACGGCACCTCGACGGTGCCGCCGTCGGCGCCGATGAACCGGCTCGACAGCAGCCACAGCGACGGATCGGCCGCCGCCGACACCACCTCGCCCGGCGCGAACCGGCCCGACGCGAACCGCACCTGGTCGCCGGCCCACGCCACCAGCTCGACCCACACCCGCCGCGAGTGCGTGACGCCGCTGGGGAACGCGTGCCCGACCTGGACGTTCTCGAGCGTGACCTCGGCCGCGACGCCGCCGGCGGCCGCGGTGACGCACAGCCGCGCGCTCAGCGCCGCTTGCAGATCGCGCTCGATGCCGGCGGCGAGCGCCGCGGTCTCGGGCCACGGGATCAGCGGCTGGTCGATGCCCGGGAACTGGTGATCGTGGACGCGGCGGGTCGGCATGTCCGGCAGCGCCGCGGCGGGGCCGTCGCGCCCGATCATGTGGCAGGTCGCGCACGACAGCGGCGCGCGCCCGGTCGGGCCGACCACCGAGCCGGCCCACTCGCGGTAGGTCGACTCGACCGCGACCTCGCCGACCAGCACGTCGTGGCACGCGCCGCACGCGTCCGACGACGTCAGGTGATCGCCGGCGAGCAACCGCGACCGCGCGCTGCCGTGCGCGGGGGTCGCGACCGGGTCGGCGATGCCGCCGCGCATGACGCCGTCGTCGCTCCAGGTCAGCGCGCCGTTGTGGACCGCGGTGACGCCGTCGATCGCGTGGCAGGCCCAGCAGCCGACGCCGCGCAGCGCCCGCGGCACCGCGTCGAGGGTGGTGCTGTCGGTGCTGAGCCCGAGCGCCAGCGCGGTCGGCGCGTGGCAGCCGACGCACAGCGAGCCGAGCGCGCCGTTGGTGGCGCGCTGGCCGGCGCGATCGAGCGCGCGGAACACCGGGTCGTCGCTGGCGTAGGCGTGGGCGCTGCCCGACCACTCGCGGTAGTGATCGGGGTGGCAGCTGGCGCAGGCGGCGGGGTCGCGCATCGCCTCGGCGTCGAGCGCGTCGCGCCAGCACGCGGCCAGCGCGAGCGACAGCGAGGCGAGGAGCCAGGCGCGCGGCATCGGACGCGGCCACGCTGGCACGCCGGTGCCGCACCGACTTGATCGCGGTCAACTCGCGCGGGCGCCGCGGCGCCGCGGCTTCGACGCGGGCGGGCCGTGCCCCGGGCCCGGCACCACCGCCATCGCCTCCCGCGGGATCGGCCGGCCGTCCTCGCCGAGCACGCGCACCGGCGGCAGCGGGCGCCCGGTGCGCTGATCGATCACCAGGAGCGGCTCGTGGCCGGCGCCGAACACCCAGCGATCCCCCCACTGCCGCAGCACGGTGATCGCGGTGAACAGGTCCTTGCCCTTGGCCGTGAGCTCGTACTCGTAGCGCGGGCCGTGGACGCCGGCGTCGACGGCGGCCAGCACGCCGTGGGCGGTGAGGTGCCCGAGCCGGCGGGTCAGGATGTTCTTCGAGATCCCCAACCGCGCCTGGAAGTCGACGAAGCGGCGCACCCCGAGGAACGCGTCGCGGACGATCAGGAGCGTCCACCAGTCGCCCAGGATCTCGAGCGACCGGGCGATCGAGCACGGCTCGCGGTCGAAGCGCCGGCGCATGCAATCTTGTTGCATAACGAGACCAGATTGTCCAGACTCGGCGGATGGACACCGACGGGCCCGACGCGACCTGGCACCCGACCGCCTGCATCCTGTGCGAGTGCAACTGTGGCCTCGAGGTGCAGCTCGGCGGCGACGGCGGCCAGCACCTGGTCAAGCTGCGCGGCGACAAGCGCCACCCGGCGTCCCAGGGCTACGCGTGCGAGAAGCCGCACCGGCTCGATCACTACCAGCACGGCCGCGATCGCCTGACCGCGCCGCTGCGTCGCCGCGCCGACGGGACCTTCGAGGAGATCGACTGGGACACCGCGATCCGCGAGGTGGCGGCGCGGCTGGCCGCGGTGCGCGACGCCCACGGCGGCGACGCGATCTTCTATTACGGTGGCGGCGGCCAGGGGAACCACCTGCCCGGCGCCTACGCCACGGCGACCCGGCGGGCGCTCGGCTCGCGCTACCGCTCGAGCGCGCTGGCGCAGGAGAAGACCGGCGAGTTCTGGGTCAGCCGCCAGGTGATGGGCAGCGCGACGCGCGCCGACTTCGAGCACTGCGACGTCGCGCTGTTCCTCGGCAAGAACCCGTGGCACTCGCACGGCATCCCGCGGGCGCGGGTGACGCTCAAGGACCTCGCCGCCGATCCGGCGCGCACGCTGATCGTCGTCGATCCGCGCCGCACCGAGACCGCGGCGATGGCCGACCTGCACCTCGCGGTCAAGCCCGGCACCGACGCGTGGCTGTTGATCGCGATCCTGGGCGTGCTGTTCGCCGACGATCGCATCGACCACGCGTTCGTCGCGGCCCACGTCGCGGCCGGCGAGCTCGACGCGGTGCGGGCGGCGATCGCGGCCCACCCGATCGCCGACGCGTGCGCGCGGTGCGGCCTCGACGAGGCGCTGGTCCGGCGCGCCGCGGCGGCGATCGCGGGCGCGCGCGCGTTCGCGAGCTTCGAGGACCTCGGCGTGCAGATGAACCGCCACTCGACGCTGGTGAGCTGGCTGCACCGCGTGCTGATCGTCGTCACCGGCAGCCTGGGCAAGCCGGGCACGCACTTCTTCCCGACCACGCTGGTCGACATCGCCGACGGCGAGGCCAAGCGCACGAGCCCGGTGGTCGGCGCGCGGCTGGTCGGCGGGCTGGTGCCCTGCAACGCGATCGCCGACGAGATCTTGACCGAGCACCCCAGGCGCTACCGCGCGATGCTGGTCGAGGCCGCCAACCCGGCCCACTCGCTGGCCGACTCGCCGCGCATGCGGGCGGCCCTGGCCGCGCTCGACACGCTGGTGGTGATCGACACCGCGATGAGCGAGACCGCGCGGCTCGCGCACTACGTGCTGCCCGCGGCGTCGCAGTTCGAGAAGGCCGAGGCGACGTTCTTCAACTTCGAGTTCCCCGCCAACGTGTTCCACCTGCGCCACCGGCTGCTGCCGCCGCGGCCGGGGACGCTGCCCGAGGCCGAGATCCACGCGCGGCTGTGCGAGGCGCTCGGCGCGGTCACCGAGGCCGATCTGGCGCCGCTGCGCGCGGCGGCGGCGGTCGGCCGCGACGCGTACCTGCAGGCGCTGCTGGCCCGGGTGCTGCCCGATCCGCGGCTGAGCGGCGTGGCGCCGGTGCTGCTGTACCGCACGCTGCCCTTGGCCGACGACGTGCGCGAGGGCGCGGTCGTGCTCGGCCTGGCGCTCAAGGCCGCGATGGCCCACGGCCCGGCGCTGGCGCGCGCCGGCTTCGGCGGGCCGCCGATGGCCGCGGCCAGCGCGCTGTTCGACGCGATCGTCGCGACGCCGTCGGGCGTGGTGTTCGCCGTCGACGAGTGGGCCGGCGTGCGCGCGCGGATCGGCACGCCCGATCGCAAGCTGCACCCGGCGATGCCCGAGATGCTGGCGGCGCTGGCGGCGCTGACCGACGACGTCGCGGCCAGGGATCCCGCGTTCCCGCTGGTGCTGGCGGCCGGCGAGCGCCGGTCGTTCACCGCCAACACGATCATCCGCGACCCGGCGTGGCGCAAGAAGGACGCCGGCGGCGCGCTGCGGCTCCACCCCGACGACGCGCGGGCGCTGGGCCTGGTCGATGGCGGGCGCGCGCGGCTGGTCACCCGGCAGGGGGCGATCGAGGTCGCGCTCGAGGTCAGCGACTCGATGCGGCCCGGCTCGATCGCGCTGCCCAACGGCCTGGGCCTCGGCTACCCGACCGCCGACGGCGCGCGGCTGACCGGCGTGGCGCTGAACGAGCTGACCGCCACCGCCGATCGCGATCCGTTCGTCGGCACGCCGTGGCACAAGCACGTGCCGGCGCGGCTCGAGCGGTTGTAGCTACAGCGCGCGCAGGTCCATCGGCCCGGTGACGCCGCGCTCGGCGAACCACCGGCGCGCGGCGGCGGCGTGCAGCGTGAACGCGAACTCGTCGACGCCGTCGGGGCCGAACACCACGCCGCGCGCCAGCGACTCGCTGTTGGCGACGAACGGCGCGAGGTCGGCGGCCACCACCGGCGCGCAGGTCGCGAACAAGAGGATGCGGTTGGGCCGCGGCGCGGTCGACACCGCGTCGAGCAGCGTCACCGTCGCCGGATCGATCGCCACCTGCACCTCCTCGCGCACCTCGCGCGCGGCGGCGTCCTGCCAGCGCTCGTGGTCCTCGATGAAGCCGCCGACCAGCGCGAGGCGACCGCGCCCGGGCTCGATGCCGCGGCGCACGACCAACAGGCCGGTGCGCGCGCCGTCGATCACCGGCACCAGCGTCACCGCCACCGGGATCGGGTTGGCCCAGACCTCCAGGCCGCACGCCGGCTCGGGGCAACGCCGCGGGTAGGCCTCGCGCGCCACGTACGCGGTCCCGCACGCCGAGCAGAACTGATCGCGGATGGGCGGCATCGCCCCAGCGTAGCGCGAACCCCAGGCGCCACGCGGCGTTGCCCGCGGCGCGAGGGCGGGCCGCCGGGCGGGACACCGAGCGGGACACCGAGCGGGCCGCCGATCGCGGCTTGACATCGTGTATCCACGACACCATCATAGTGTCACATGAACACGATCTCAGCCGTCCCCGACGAAGCCGCCCCGGCGTGCGTGACCGCTGCGCCGGAGGCCGCCGCCGGCGGAGGCCCGGGTGGCGACCTGGCGATCGCGGCGGGCAGCGTGGCCGGCTGGGTGCACCGCCGGGTCGGTCGGCCCAACCAGGACGCGGCCCGAGTGGTGCGGACGTCGGCGGGCGTCGCCATCGCGGTGTGCGACGGCTGCGGCAGCGGCAGCCGCAGCGAGATCGGCGCGGCCATCGGCGCCCGGGTGTGGACCCAGGCGATCGCCGCGCGGCTGCGCGCCGGCGGCGCGTTCGCGCCGGCCGACTTCGCGGCCCTGGCCACCAGCGTGCTCGAGCGCCTCGCGGTGGTGGCGGCGACGATGGGCGACGACCTGGCCGAGGTCACCCGCGAGCACTTCCTGTTCACGTCGCTGGTCGCGGCGATCACCGACGACCAGGTGGCGGTGGCGGCGGTCGGCGACGGCGTCGTCGTGCTCGGCGACGTGGTCCACGTGCTCGGGCCGTTCGCCGACAACGCGCCGCCGTACCTCACCGAGGCGTGGTTCGGTCCGCCGCGGGCGCTGGCCACGTGGACCCGGTCGCGCGCGGAGATCGATCGGCTGGTGCTGGCCACCGACGGCGCGATGCCGCTGGTCGCGGCGCCCGATGGCCGCGCCGCGCCGCGCCTCGACGAGCTGGCCGCCGACGACGTGATCTACAAGAACCCGTACGCGCTCGAGCGGCGGCTGCGGCTCCTGGCCGACGACGGCCTGCACATCGACTGGGACTCGCACCGCACCTTCCGCCGCGGCGCGCTGCTCGACGACGACACCACCGCGGTGTGCGTGCGCTGGAGCCGGCCGTGACCACCGCCGTGGTCGACGGCCAGCGCGTCGACGTCGGCCGGCTCGCGGTGCTGGGCCAGGGCGGCGAGGCCGACGTCTACGATCTGGGCGACGGCCGCGCGCTCAAGCTGTACAAGCGCGCCGACCACCCCGACGTCGCCGGCGATCCGGCGCGCGAGGCGGCGGCCGCGACCCGGCTCGCGGAGGTCGAGGCCAAGCTCGCCGCGTTTCCGCGCGGGCTGCCGGCGGCGTTCGTCGCGCCGACCGCGCTGGCCCGCGCCCCCCGCGGGCGCGCCGTCATCGGCTACGTCATGCCCAAGGTCAGCGGCGCGCCGATGTTCCAGCTCGGCGAGCCGCGCCACCGCCGCGGCGGGGCCGCCGATCTGCGCGCGCTGGTCGGCGCGTTCCGCGACCTGCACGCCAGCGTGTCTGCCGCCCACGCGGCCGGCGTCGTCATCGGCGACTTCAACGACGGCAACGTGCTGGTCGACGGCGCGCGCTGCCACCTGATCGACGCCGACAGCCTGCAGTACGGCGCGTGGCGCTGCGCGATGTTCACCGATCGCTACGTCGATCCGCGGCTGTGCGATCGCGCCGCGGCGACACCCGCGCTGATCGCGCCCCACGATCGCGACAGCGACTGGTTCGCCTACGCGGTGATGCTGTTCCGTGCGCTGGCGTGGGTCGGCCCGTTCGGCGGCGTGCACCAGCCCGCCGATCCCGCGGCGCGGGTGGCCCCGGCGGCGCGCCCGCTGCGCGGCCCGAGCGTGTTCGCGGCCGACGTGGTCTACCCGCGCTCGGCGGCGCCGCTGGCCGGCTTGCCCGACGCGCTGGCCACCTACTTCCGCCGGGTCTTCGACGGCGGCCTGCGCGGCGCATTCCCGCGCGGCCTGCTCGACGAGCTGCACCTGACGCGCTGCCCGCGCTGCGCGATCGATCACGGCCGCGACCGCTGCCCGGCGTGTCAGCACCAGGTCCCGACGATCGCGGTCACCCGCAGCATCACGGCGCGGGCGATCGATCCGCGCCTCTTGCCGCGCGCGGTGTGGCCGGTCGGCGCGACCCCGACGCCGGGGGCGCCGCCAGTGTGGCTGACCGGCGCCGCGCTGATGCGCACCGGCCCGCTCGGTCCCGAGGTGCTCGGCCAGCTCGTCGCGGGCGCGTCGCACGCTTGGGTCGGCGCGCAGCTCGGCGCCGGCTACTGGCGGGCCGGCGGCTTCGCGGTCGCGTTTACCTTCGCGCCGAGCCGCCGCGGCGTCGACGATCGCGCCCGGCTGCCGGCGCTGCGCGGGCGCGTCGTCGATCACGGCTGCGCGCTGGCCGACGATCGCGCGTGGCTGTGGTGGCGCACCAGCGACGCCGGCCGCGAGCGCTACCTGCTCGCGTGCGTGCGCGGCGGCGCGGTGGTCGCGACCACCGAGGCGCCGGTCGCCGACGCCAACTGGATGGTCGGCCTGGCCGGCGCCTGCGCCGCGGGGCCGTACCTGTTCGTCCCCACCGACGCCGGCATCGTCCGCGTCGAGGCCGACGGCGCGATCGCCCGCGTCACGCGGCGCTTCGTCGACACCGCGCCGTTGTGCGCGAGCGACGACGATCTGTTCGTCACCACGGACGGCCTGGCCATCGCCAAGGCCGGCGCCCCGCTCACCCTGCCGACCGGCCCCGCGCGGGCCGTCGCGCTGTCGTTCACCGCCCGCCCCGCGGGCCAGGAGTCCCCATGACCACGCGCACCGTCTCGCCCCTGCCCTTGCCCTCGCACTACCAGCCCGCCGACGCCGGCCGCTGGAGCTATCGCCCCGACGAGGCGATGCTGGCCACCACCGCCGCCGACTGGCGCGCGCAGCACCAGGTGCGCCCGGCGGCGTCCGACGAGCGCCGCGTCCACCTGCTCTTGATCGACGTGCAGAAGGACTTCTGCTTCCCGGAGGGCTCGCTGTACGTGGCCGGCCGCAGCGGCACCGGCGCGGTCGACGACTCGCGCCGCATCGCCGAGTTCGTCTACCGCAACCTCGCGGCGATCACCGACGTGACGACGACGATGGACACCCACTTCGCGTTCCAGATCTTCTCGCCGGCGTTCTGGCTCGATCGCGACGGCGCGCCGCTCACCGCGCACCGGGTCATCACCGCCGAGCAGATCGGCAAGGGCGACGTCCGCCCCAACCCGGCGATGGCGAAGTGGCTGTGCGGCGGCAACCTGGCGTGGCTCACCAAGCAGGTGCGCTTCTACTGCGAGGAGCTCGAGCGCGCCGGCAAGTACCAGCTGTACCTGTGGCCGCCGCACTGCCTGCTCGGCTCCGACGGCCACGCGCTGGCCGGCGTGGTCCACGCGGCGCGCCTGTTCCACGCGTTCACCCGCGGCGCGCAGTCGTGGGTCGAGGTCAAGGGCGGCAACCCGCTCACCGAGAACTACTCGGTCCTGCGCCCCGAGGTGCTGGCGCGCTTCGACGGCGCGCCGCTGGCCCAGCGCAACACCGGCTTCGTCAAGACGCTGCTCGGCGCCGACGCCGTGGTGATCGCCGGCCAGGCGGCGAGCCACTGCGTGAAGTCGACGATCGACGACCTGCTGTCCGAGATCGTCGCGGTCGACCCGGCGCTGGCCAGGAAGGTCTACCTGCTCACCGACTGCATGTCGGCGGTGACCGTGCCCGATGGGCGCGGCGGCTTCGCGGTCGACTTCACGACCGCCGCCACCGACGCGCTCCAGCGCTTCGCCGACGCCGGCATGCACCTGGTGCGCTCGACCGATCCGCTCGCGGCCTGGCCTGGCCTCGGCTGAGCCGCCCCCCCTTCCCACAGGAGAACTCCATGTCCAAGCACGACGACGATCAGCGCCCCAAGGGCACCGCCACCAAGCTCCTCGCCGACGCCAAGCAACAGGGCGCGCTGTCGGCCGCGTCGGCCGCCGCCCTCGACGTGATCGATCTGGGCGCGCAGATCCAGGCCGGCCTCGGCATCGCGGTCGACGACGTCGCCGCCAGCGAGGTGGTGCTGGTGACGATGATGCCCGACGACTCGCAGTCGATCGCGGCCGCCGGCAACACCGCGGCGGTGCGCGACGGCCACAACCTGGTGATCGAGGCGCTCAAGAAGTCGCGCCAGGCCGGCGACGTGTTCGTCCACACCCGCTACCTCAACGGCGCGATCCTCTACCCGTACGTCGGCCTGCCCGACGCGATCCCGATGGACGCGGGCAACTACGACCCGCGCCTGGGCACGCCGCTCTACGATCAGACCGTGGTCCTGCTCGGCACGGTGATCGCCAAGAGCACCGAGCTGGCGGCCGCCGGCGTCCCGGTGCGCACGGTGACCTTGCTCATCACCGACGGCGGCGACTACGGCTCGAAGCGCGCCACCGCCAAGGAGGTGCGCGCGCTGGTCGCCGACATGGTCGCGCAGGAGAACCACGTCGTCGCGGCGATGGGCATCAGCGACGGCACCACCGACTTCAAGAAGGTGTTCCGGGACATGGGCATCGCCGATCGCTGGATCCTGACGCCGGGCAACACCACCAGCGAGATCCGCAAGGCGTTCCAGGTGTTCTCGCAGTCGGCCGCCGCGGTGTCGGCGGGCGCGTGGGCCGGCGGCTTCGGCAACTGAAGTCGCGCGCTACTCGACGCCGACCAGCTCGAGCTCGAAGCGCAGCGTCGCGCCACTCGGGATCTTGTCGCCCGCGCCACGATCGCCGTAGCCCAGGCCGGCCGGGATGATCAGCGTGCGCTGTCCGCCGACGCGCATCGAGCCGAGCCCCTCGTCCATGCCCTTGATGACCTGGCCGCCGTCGCACGTGAACCGCAGCGGCGCGCCGCGCTCGCGCGAGCTATCGACCTGCGCCGCCTTGGCGCCGTCGACCCACAGCCAACCGGTGTAGTGCACGACGCAGGTCTTGCCCTTGGTCGGCGCCGCGCCGGTGCCGACGACCACGTCCTCGTACTGCAGGCCCGACGCGGTGGTGATCATCGGCGGCGGCACCAGCGGCGCGAGCTCCGGCGCAGGCGGCGGCGGCGGTGCAGGCGGCGGCGGCGCAGGCGGCGGCGGCGGTGCGGGCGGTGGCGGCGGGGCCGGCTTGACCGTCGGCGCGGTCGGCGCAGCCACCGGCGCGGGCATCACCGGCGCCGGCCCGCTCGACGGTCGCGGCGCGGCCAGCGCGACCGCACCGCCACCGGTCACCGCCGGCGCCGGGCGCCGCACCGCCACCAGCAGGTAGATCCCGCCCGCGCCGACCAGCGTCGCCGCCACCCCCAGCGCGATCGGCCCAGCCGCCATGCGTCGAACGCTAGCACGCCACCGGCGAAGCCCCGCGCGTCAGCGCACCGCCGCCGGCCGAGGCGCGACCTCCGGGCGGTCGAGCGGAGCGTGACCACGACCAGTCCCGAGCGCGCACCGCGGATCATGAGCCTGCCGCGGACTCAGCCGGGCCGGGGGGCGGGGTGAAGACGAGCGCAAGGTCGAGCTCGGCCGGCAGCTCGGCGTTGCTGCTCAGCCGACGGAAGTCTCCGAGGACGTGGTGCAGGCACTGCTGCAGCACCCCGACATCGAAGTCGGCGCCGCCGCGCGCATGGAGAACGTCCACGCGCGCGAGCAGCCGCGGCGCCTCATCGTACCGATCGGGGGCAACCCAGTAGGTACGGACCGTGGCAGCGGCGGCGACACCGGGGGTAGCGGCCTGGAAGCACCCGACCAGCGCGGGGCGGCGATCGAGAAGGAAGCCCTTGAGCAGGTTGCGCGAGAAGCACCCGCGCCGGAACACGCCGCTCCCCAAGGCGACGGCACCGTGCGGGCTGTCGGCGACCCGCTCGTCGTGCGGCGCCAGGTCGAACGCGTCCGCGCACGGCACGCCGTCGTCGACGAGCCGGTCGAGGTACGGAAACGCGACGAACTCGTGGTCGTCGGGGCGGCGGTCGGTCGGCGTCCACGTCACCCCTGCCCCGACCGCGACGCCGAGTTCGGTCGCGGCGTCGCCGCTCGCGGCGCGGGCTGGCGATGGCGACGGCGCCGTGCCGCGATGGCCGTTGCATCCCAGCACGGCGATGACCAGGAGCGTGCGAGCGGCGCGCCTCATGGTCGGCATCTTGCGCGCCCTTCGCGCTCCGCGGTGTGCGCGCGGGCACACGTGGCGGTGATGCCGCCATCGCCGGCGTCCGCCCGCCGCGCCGCGCGCGTGGGCCTACGCAGGCGCGACCTCGACCAAGCTGGTGATCCACGCGTGCTGTGCCACGCGGGCGCGCTCGACCGCGGCGGCGTCGCCGAGGTCGGCGACGTGCTGCCAGATGACCAACGGGCCGTCGTCGATCCGCACCGTGCCCGGCGGCGCCGGCGCTGCGAGCAGTCGCGCCAGCTCGGCCTCACCCTCGTCGAGCGTGGCGTAGCGCTCGCCGAAGTACTGCGCGGCGACCTCGCCGGCGTAGGCGTCGCGATCGATCGCGTCGAGCACGGTCCCGAGGTCCCAGGCGCGCGCCTCGAGCGGCGCCCCCGGCGCCGGGTAGTCAGCGTCAGGGATCACGCCGGCCCGACGGATCCGCACGCCGCCCGCGATGTCGCTGCGTCGGACCGCGCGCAACCAGGCGACGACGTCGTCGAGCAGCGTGGCCGCGCGCGCGGCCACGTCCGCAGCGGAGAAGCGATAGTAGATCCGGAGCCCTCGCGCGGGGTGCAGGTGGAGGTAGGTCGGCGCGTCGTCAGCGCTCGCAAGTCGATAGGTACCGCGCGCCACCCAACCCGCGCTCCACGCCCCCATCGCCTCCGCGGTCATGGCCTCGAGCTCGGCCCCGGCGCGGCCCGCGCGATCGAGCCCGAGCCACAGCCGATGCGCGCGCAGCGTGGCGAACAACGCGGACGCGATCGTCCCGTCGCGCCACCACGGCTCGGGCGCAGCCGGGAAGCCGAGCACCACGTCGAGCACGACCGCCCCGACGGCGGCCGGCGACGTCGCGACGCCGTGAGCGTGCGGATCGAGCTTCATGATGGCCCCGAGGGTAGCCGACCACGAGGTCACCCCGTGGTCAGTCGTACCAGAAGCTGCCCTTCCGGTCGGTCGGGTTGGCGCCGAGCAGGCGGAGCACCTGATACAGCGGCTCGCCGATGGCGATCCCGGCGGCGCCATCGAGGCTGAACAGCGAGGTGCCATCGGGCACGCGCTTGCCGAGCGTGAGCCCGCCGACCGTGATCTTCCACTCGTCGGCGAGGTCGGTGGAGCCGAACACGCCCGAGTACGTCGACACCTTGACGCCCAGATCCCCGGACTTGATCAGCTCGTTGATGTACCCGCTGATCGCGTCACTCGCCACGTCCCAGGCCTTGGCGATCATGTTCTTCAGGCCACGGACGATCGACGTGAAGCTGTCCCACGCCCCACCGAGCAGCGTCGTGACGATGCCCCAGATCCAGCCGAGGAAGCCGCTGAACGACGTCGGCAGCGGCGCCGCGAGCACCGCGAACAGCGTGTCGCGCAGCGCGGCCTCGCTGTCGGCGAGCGCCGTCAACAGCGGCTCGACGATCTCGGCCAGCGTCGGCGAGACCGCGCGGATCTTCTCGAGCAGGAACATCTTCAGGTAGCCGAACAGCCCGTACTTGGCGATGCCCTTCAGCACCGTGCGGACCGCGTCGATGGCTTCGCCGACCCACTTCTTGATGAAGTTGTAAACCGCCTCGAAGAACTCGCCGATCGCGCGCAGCACGCCGGCCGCCGAGTCGATGACGTCCTCGATGGCCTTGTAAGTCGAGTTGTTCTTGACGGTGTCGAACAGGCTCTTCAGCGAGAAGCCGCCCTCGCTGTCCGCCTGCGGCTGCTCGGGGTTCTTATCGGCCGGCTTGTTCTCGGGCGGGTTGTCGTCGACCTTCTTGTCGGCCGCCGTGTCGTGCGCACCGGTGCTCGCGGTCGCCGGCGCGGTGGCGCCGTCCTTCACCCTGGCGGCGTCGGGGTTCGCGCCGACCGCGGGGTCGACGCCGGCGGGGATGGGTTTGCCGAGGTCGACCACGTACCGGAACAGCTCGCGCTCCTTCAGCAGGGTGAGCCGCCCGAGGCTCTCGCCCTCCCACGGCTTGCGGTAGGCGCCATTCAGCACGACGAACTCGGCGTAGGGCATCAGCTCGCCGATGATGCTGAACTTCACCACCAGCGCGAGCTGCGCGTTGGCCCCGAGCTCGTAGGGGCTGTTCTCGTCGGACGGGTCCTTCGGCGCGTACCAGGCGCGCACGGTCGCCTTGGGGTCGACCGAGGCCTTGGCGGTGATCGGGATCTTGAGCCCGCCGCCGATGCGCAGCAGCTTGGTGCTGAAGACGAACAAGCCGAGCCCGATCCGCGGCTCGAGCTTGAGCGTGGCCGAGAGGTTGCCGTCGAACTCCATCTTGGCCAGGACCGACTTGAACTTGAACGTGTCGAGCGAGAACTCGTCGAGCGTCAGGGTCGGCGTGACCGAGAGGTCGTAGCCGATGCTGAAGGTCAGCTGAACCCCGACGTCGAGGTACAGCCCGATGATCTTGTAGAGGCTGAACAGCTCGATCTGCTTGTCGAAGTTGAACAGCTCGTAGGGCTTGCTCTTGGGCCCGAGTATCTGGATCTTCTTCACCGACAGCGTGCCGGTGACCTTGTTGGTGCGTGACGAGTAGCTGAGCGTGCCGTGGCCCACCAGCCCGGGCCGGACCTCGACGTCGACCTCGGCGCCGAGGTCGAAGCCGCCGCTTGGATCGTAGGTGACGACCAGCGTGCCGGCGAAGCGCTGGCCCTTGCCGCCGACGGCGAGCGCCAGCCGCCCCTTGGTCACACGGAAGCCGTCGCGGTCGATCACGCACGCCAGCGTCGCGTCGGTGAGCGTGACCCACTTGGTGGCGATGTTGACGAGCTGGACGGAGAACGCCGCGCTGAGCTCGCCGTCGGGGGTGATCGCGATCTTGAGCGCCGGGATCTGGAAGTGCTTGCCGAGCGGGATGACCGAGTCGGTCTTGATGAAGCCGCTGGTGGCGCCGTCCTTGGCGATCGTCAGGTTGCCCGACAGCGCGATCGACGCGAGGTCGGGATTGAGCGCCTTGAGGTTCTTGTGGGTAATCTTGGCTGAGAGGTCGAGGCTGCCGCTGAACGCGCCCTTGTCGTAGGTCGCCGTGCCCTTCACCCCGACCGACAAGGTCGGGTTCTTCTTGGGCCAGGCCAGCGCCGGCGACTCGTAGCTGAAGGTAGCGCTGTCGACCTTGTTCTCGACGATCGCGACCTTCTCGACGGAGGCCTTGCCGAACGGGCCGAGGTCCGCGGTGAGGCTGCCGTTGCCGCTGAACGTACCCTTGGTGACGTCGTACGACAGATCGGTCGACTTCCCGGTGATCAGCACGCCGCGGTAGCGCTTCTCGAAGCTGACCTCCTTGCAGCCGATCGCGATGTCGGGCTTGCCGCCCTCCTCGGTCGGCGGCGCGTACTTTACCGACACCGTGAACGGCTTCAGGCCCTCGACCACGTCCTTGACCGTGGCCGTCCCCTCGATGACCAGGCCGTCCTTGTAGCTGATCGTGACACCGCCGGCGATCTTGCCCGACTCGTGCTCGAGGCCGACCTCGCCCTTGACGGCGATGCCGCTCTTGCCCGCGGCCTTGCCGACCGTGACGACCACCGACGCCTTGGTCAGCTTGAACTTGGGGATGCCGCTCGCGCCAGGCTCAACCTCGACCGAGGCCTCGAGTCCGCCGTCGATCAGCTTGGCCGAGGTCTTCACCCGCTTGAGCAGATCGTCGAGCTTCGACTTGAGCCCGCCGATCCGCTCCTTGATGCGGCCGTAGGTGCGCTTCTTGCCACCGGTCGGCTTGGGGGCGCCGATGAGGTCGACCCGCTCCGATTCGCTGAGCGGGACGATCGGGCGGGCGTCGGGCGCGGCCGGCGACGACACGACGCCCTTGGTCGCGGCGGGGTCGACCGCGGTCTTGACCGTCCCGCCCTTCAGCACCGGGTCACCGGGGCCGTACAACTCGAGTTTGACCTCGGTGAACAGGACGCCCGGCAGCTTGGGCTCGGGCGCGTCGAACGGCGGGAACGTGAAGCTGGTGCGGTCACCCGGCTTCTTGATCGTGAGCTCGATGGTCGGGTTCTCGGTCCAGCTCGTCAGCAGCTGCTCGAGAGACGCGCTGCCTGCGACCTCGCTCCAGACCTTGGTCTTGAAGAGCGGGCCAAAATTGAGCTTCAACGCCTCCTGCCAGCCGTCCTTCTGGGCAGGGTCGGAGAAGACGTAGAGGATTCCGTCCCAGGTGGTGTTGGCGACCCACTTCTTGGCGGGGTCCTTCTCGGCCGGGTTGTAGAACCAGCCGACCATCGGCGGCACCGATGCCGCGTTGGCGACGTCGTACCCGAGGATCATCGCGTAGTCCTTCATCTGCGCGGTGTGCTCGTCGGACGGCGCCGCGGTGACAAACTTCGCCTCGAAGATGATCTTCTTCTGGCCCTTCGCGAGGATCTTGCCGTCGCCGCGGCGGACCTGCTGGAGCGCCTCGCTCTGGACCAGCTTGTTGCCGTCCTTCTTGCCGAACACCGGGATGTGGGTCGGGTCGGTCTGGACGATCGGGTAGTGCTTGCCGACCCAGTCCTCGAGGATCGTGCCGCGCACCTTGTCGAGGCTGATGCGCTTGTCGTCCTTGACCTTCGGGTCCTTCTCCTTGATGAAGATCTTGGAGACGCCGAGGTGCTGGTGCATGACCGCGACGTCGTCGTAGTTGTCGACACACGCCTTCACGAAGGTGTGGCGGATCTTCTCGGCCACCGCCTCGAGCGCGCTGTCGGACGGCGCCTTGGCCGGCTCGGTCTGGCCGAGCGTGATCGCCGCCTGGGTCTCGGCGACCAGCTTGTCCAGCTCGTCGAGCATCGCCAGCAGCTTCTGCTTGGGCTCGTCGTCGAGGGCGAGCGTCGCCTTGCCGCCGATGTCCTTGGTGGTGCCGTCGAGGATCTTGCGCAGGCCGGCGAGGATCGTGACCGCGTAGACCCCGATCATCCCGGCGGGTGAGGTCTTCTCCCGCTGGCGCTCGGGGTCGGCGAACTGGACCTCGTCGCGCGGCTCGGCGAGGAGCGCGTAGAAGAAGTTCTTGGCGTCGCTGCTGGTGCCGGCCGCGGTGTCCTTGATCGGGACCAGGTAGGCACGCCCGCCCGGCGCCGGCACGCCGCGCTTGAGGAACTCCTTCGTGCGGAACTTCGCCAGGTCCGCGGCGGCCTCGGCGTCGCCGGCGCTGCCGTCGGCGATGAGCCCCGGGCGCGTGCGCAGGAACGCGACGTAGGCGGCCGCCTGGATCTCCTTGGGCGAGCTGCGCTTGAACGTGGTCGAGGCGACCTTGTCGTCCTTGCCGCGGATCCCGAAGACCGGCACCTCGACGTCGCCGAGCTTGAGGTCCGAGTCGCGGGCGAACAGCCGCAGCCGCTGCTCGCTGCGCATGTCCTGGACGCGCACCTGCCACGGGGCAGCGACGCCCTCGACGTCGCTGTCGCCGATGAACGCGTATGCGAGGTGGCGCTTGTCCGCGACCTCGGCGACCCGGGCCAGGCGCAGCGGCTTGCCCTCGAAGACGAATCCTCGGGCGGCGAGCTGGCTCCGGGTCGCGTCGGACGGCTTGTCGAACGCCTTGGCCAGGTCCGACGAGCCGTCCTTGACCTCGACCGTGCGCGCGTACGCCTCGGCGTTCCACGGCTTCGACGCGACCTTGAAGATCGGCTTGAACCAATCACCGTCGCGAATCCCGACCGGCGCGGTGTCGGCGGTGTAGGTCGTGACGGCCAACTCACCGCCCGCGCGGGCCGCGACCATCGCCTTGTAGAGGCGCTGCTCGAGCGCGGTGGTCAGCGTGTCGAGGTCGGTGTCGCCCTCGTCGCGGTATAGCCGCACCGGCGCCGCGCTGAAGCGGACCAGCTCGCCGCGCGCGGCCTGCGTAGCCTCGCGCTCGGCCGCACTGGTGCGGTCGACGACGGGTGACGCGGCCTGCGGGATCGTCACCGGATGCTCGGCGGCCCCCTGCTGCACCACATGCGCCAGCTCGTGGAGGACCCGCGCCAGCGGCGGCGCCGGCTCGGTGAACGCGACGACGTGGCCGACGCTGAACGCGCGCGCGCCGAGCGCCGCGCCGAGTTCCGCTGCGGCAACGCCGCGGTGCACTTCGACGGCGGGGAACCGTCGGCCGAGCGCCGCTTCGGCGGCCGCTTGGTGCGGCAGCCCGACCCGCGGATCGGCCCGCAGGCGAGCGACGATCGCGTCGAGCGACGGTGGCGCGCCGCGCGCCGGCATGGTTGGGGCCCGCACGGGTGCCGCGCGCGACGCAGCGATCGGACGCGCCGCGACCTGCGGGCGGGTGAGCGGGGCCCGGCGCATCGTGGCCTACGCCGGCGCGACCTCGACCAAGTTGGTGATCCACGCGTGCTGCGCCACCCGCGCGCGCTCCACCGCGGCGGCGTCGCTGAGGTCGGCGACATGCTTCCACATGACCAGCGGGCCGTCGTCGACGCGCACCGTGCCCGGCGGCGCCGGGTCCGCCAGCAACCGCGCCAACTCGGCCTCGCCCTCGGCGACGGTCGCGTAGCGGTCGGAGAAGTACTGCGCCGCAACCTCGCCGGCGTACGCCTCGCGATCGATCGCGTCGAAGACGGTGCCGGGTGTCCAGGCACGCACGTAACCGGGCGCTCCCGGCGTCGGATAGTCGGCGAGCGGCCAGACGTGCCCACGCCTGATGCGAACGCCGTCCGCGATGTCGCTACGCCGGAGCTCGACCAGCCACGCCGCGACATCGTCGAGTAGTGTCGACGCGTGGGCCGCACTATCGGCGGACGAGACCACCAGCATCATCCGCAGCCCCCGCGCGAGCAAGAGGTCGAGGTGGGTCGCGGCGATTTCGTCGGCGGCGATCCGGTAGGTGGTGCGCGCGCTCCATCCGAGGCTCCACGCGCCGAGTTCATCCCGGCCCATCGGTGTCAGCTCTGCGCCAGCGCGGCCCGCGCGATCGAACCCGAACCACAGGTCGTGCGAACGCAACGTGTCGAACAGCGCGGGCGCGATCGTCCCGTCACGCCACCACGGGTCGGGCGCGGCCGGAAAGCCCAGCAGCACATCGACCACGACCGGGCCGACGGCGGTGGGCGGCGCGGTCACGCCGGGATTCTGCGGATCAATCGCCATGGTGCCCCAGAGGGTAGCCGACCAGCAGGTCGAGCATGCCGGCGTCACGGCAGGTGACGCCGACCGTGTGCTTGCCGTCGGGCGTCGCGCTGCACGCGAGGTGCTCGCCCGCGTCGGCGACGCGGTTGCCGCATGACCCTGGGCGCACGCCGGCGCCGAACGCCGCGAAGACCTCGGCGCACGCGCGCGCGACCGGCACCTTGATGCGGACGATGCGCACGGCGCCATCGCGCTCGATCAGGTCGATCTGCGCGCGGCTCGCCTCGTGCTCGACCACGATCGCCGGCCAGCCTTGCCGGGCCACGACGCCGGCGCCGCCGAACGCGCGGTCGCGCACCACCGTCGCGTCCGGCCACGCGGCCATGACCTCGCGCTCGCCGCTCACGCCCGGGACCAGGCCGCGCAGCTCGGCCGGCAGCGCGCCCGGATCGAGGCGCGGTCCGCCGCCATCGCTACCGCCCCCACCGCCGCTGCACGCGACGAGCGCCGCGAACGCGCTGAGCGCGCTGAGCGCGACACGCGCTCCGCCGTCGCGCGAGGCACGCATCACCGCACCGGGCCGTCGTCGTCGATCACCAGCTCGCGGTACGCCACCTTGCCGCCGGCGACGGTGACCCCGGCGGCGTCGCGCGCGAGCGGCCGGCCGCCCCGGGTCGCGAGCAACCGGGCGGCGGTCGCGCGCCCGGCCCCAACCAGCGGGGTCCGCCCGGCGGCGGCGGCCGGGAGGTCGACGCGGTAGTAGCCGTCCTTGTCGGTGGTGGCCTTTACCACGGTGCGCTCGTCGACGCGCACCTCGACGTCGACGCCGGCCCGGCCGCGGTGCTCGCGATCGACGACCCGGCCGTGGAACGTCGCGGCGTCCGGCGTCGCAGCGACGATCGGCACCTTGGCGCGGGCGGCGGCGACCTTGGCCACCGTGGCCTCGACGCCGCGGGCGGTGGCGCGCTGCAGGGCGGCGACGGCGGCCGGCGCGCGCGCCCCGTGCTTGACCGCCAGGCGTCCGGCCTCGCGCGTGGCCTGGGTGGCGCGGGTGCCGTCGAGCACCGCGGCGCGTCCGGCGGCCGCGCGCAGCGCCAGCTCGCTCGCGGCGAAGGCCGCGGCGGTGATGGTCGCGCCGGGATCGACCCGCGTCGCGCCGGCGCCGCCGTCGGTGGGCGGCGCGGGCGGCGTGGGCGGCGCGGGCGGCCGGCCCCCGCCGCCGTGTTCGGGAGCTTGCTGTTCGAGCTTGGCTGGTTTCCACATGGCGGGCTCCGTTCAGTCGACCGGCTGGTAGGCGAAGTTGTCGGCGGGCTTGGCGGCGTCGGCGGCGCCGCCGCACGCCTTCTTGTTGAACAGCGACACCAGCACCTGGTTGGGCGCGTCGATCTTGCGCGCCCCGGCGATGGTCAGGCAGCGGGTGGTCTGGTTCGCGGAGGTGTTGTTGAACAACAGCCCCACCGTGAGCGCCGACACGCCGAGCAGCTGGCCGAGCACCGCGGCCTGCGTGCCCGGCAGCATCGCCTCCTTGACGCGGTTGCCGGTGACCCGGGTGGTCAGCGCCACCGCGATCACCGTGGCCAGCACGCGATCGAAGGCGCGGTCGAGCTCGACCTGGTTGTCGGCGACGCCGATGTCGTCGAGCGACAGCAGCGCCACCGCCGACAGGACCGTGCTGAGCGGCGGGCCCAGCAGGTCGACGCCGACCACGTTGCTGTTGAACAAGATCTGGCCGTTGGCGGCGATCGGCGGCTGTGCGTCGAGGCCGGCGCCCCCTGGCTCGACGTCCTTGGCCGCGAGGTACGAGAAGATCTGCAGGCCGAACAGCTCGTTGCTCATGCCGAGGTCGACGACCAGCACGGCGATGCCGCCGATGAAGTCGAGCAACGTCTGCAGGGCGCTGCCCTGGTTGGCGGCGAGCACCTCGGCGTTCTTGACGACGTCGTCGGTGAACTGCCCCGCGAACAGCTGGCCGATGTCGGCCCGCGCGGCGCCGCGCACGGTCAGGTGGTTGTCGACGATCGCCACCTGGCCCAGCGCCAG
>Ga0075163_10002767_pt1 | contig 23536 bp, 22 predicted proteins | sample JI1023141ADNA_FD_71478 | JGI IMG/M metagenome (GOLD analysis project Ga0075163, IMG submission 71478) | Wastewater effluent complex algal communities from Wisconsin, to seasonally profile nutrient transformation and Carbon sequestration -... | ecosystem: Engineered > WWTP > Effluent > Algae... | reverse complement strand
TCCCATTTATCGTGGGCGGAGGAGGAGCGGAGCTTTCGCGCGCGGACGGACGCTGAGGCTCCGCGCCGCCCAGCCGCCTTCGCCCTCCGTGATTCTACGGACGCGGCGCAGCGCGTCCCTACCATCGGATCGGATGCACCCGTCCCTGCCACGGCCACTCGTCGGAATCGTGGACGAGACCTTTGCGCACGGGGTTGTTGCGCATGTAGGTGATTTTGTCGGTGTATGCTCTCTCGCTGCGCAGCCGATGATGAAACAGGCCGCGCTGCCAGCGCCATTCGGGAGTGCCGCAGCGTTTGGAAAACTGATCCTTCCAATACGCCGTCCAGCGCTCGACCTCGAAAAACTTCCCTTCTGCGGGGGTGCAGAAGAAATGCAGGTGATCCGGCATGAGCAGGTAGTCGCCGACGAGCCAGGCGTTGGCTTCGTTTTGCCAGAGATCGTGCAGGAGCGACATCACACCGCCTGTCGAGCACCAGTCGCCACGCGGATCGGCGCAGACGGTACACCAAAGGATCGTCGCACCATCGAAAGTCGGCAGCACGCCCTGCGTGGGTGTGCTGCGGCCAATGAGGCGGTCAGATGAATCATCTGCGGGCATGATGGCGATGGTGATCGGTGATCCGCGATTCAGCAAGCGCGGAGGCGAAACAAGGAATGGTAGGGAACCGCTGCGTCGGGTCCCATTTATCGTGGGTGGAGGAGGTGACGGTAGGGACACGCTGCGTCGTGTCCGACTTTGACGGACGCTGAGGCTCCGCGCCACCCCACCGCCTTCGCCCACCGTGATTCTACGGACGCGGCGCAGCGCGTCCCTACCATGCCCAGCCACCTTCGCCCGCCACGATTCTACGGACGCGGCGCAGCGCGTCCCTACCATGCCCTGCCGCCTTCGCCCGCCACGATTCTACGGACGCGACACAGCGCGTCCCTACCATGCCCAGCCGCCTTCGCCCACCATGGGCCAGACGCAGGAGAATCGGCGCACTTACGCCCCCTTGTCTCCTCCTCAGTCGTCGCCCTCGAATGCGGCGATCTTCCGTGGCTCGCCATCATCGGTGATCAGGAAGAGCGCTTCTCCGTCCTCGTCCGAGCCGCGCACAAAGATGCGCCGGTGATCGTCCGAAGCACATAGCCAGGGATGCTTGCCCGACATGCCGAGAGTCTTGCTGTAAAACCTGGCCTCGCGGATCAGGGTGCCGCTCAGCTTCAGGAAGGTCTCCGCATCTGACACGGACGGGGAGGCATCCTCCTTCGCCGCCGCTGTCATCGGTCCCATGGGCAGGCTGATCAGCTCGCCCGAGTCTCGATTGCCCACCCACACATACACCCGCTCCCGGCTCGTCGCGATGGAGTCCAGCGTCACATTCCGCTGGTTGCTGGAGTTGGATTGCAGCACGCCCAGCGCCACCATCCTCGCAGCCTCTGTGCCGAAGGCATGTGCATACTCGTACGCCTCCTTTTCTCCCTCGACCTGTTTCGGGATCTCGTTCTCGTTCTTGTCCCACCAATAGAGGTTCCCAGCCCATAGATCCCCGCCCACGGCAAAAAACGCCGTGCCATCCGCGGCAAAAGCAAACTTCGACGCGCCTTCAGCCCGCCGTGCAAACATCCGCCCCGCCCTGCCCCAGCCCGGTGCCGCGAGGAACGGCATGTCAAAATCTCGGCAGTCCATGATCAGGTTCTGGGTGGCAGGATGCACGGCCACGTCCCAGAATGACTCCTCCTCCATGCTCACCCGCTTCGTTGCCACCTTCTTGCCCGGCTCCCACGACCAGATGATCTTCGATGTCGCGAGGAGCAGCGCGCCAGACTTCTCCCTCGCGATGCCAAAGACGCTCACTCCCTCCATCGGCTTCGGGAAAGGAATGATCTCGCCCTCTCCCGTGGCCGCATCGATCCGCCACACACCCGTCAGATCACGCCAAGGCACCGCATACACCGTCTTGCCATCGGCCGAGAACACCGCATCCGCTGCATTCGACGTGGACACCGCAACCAGGAATGCGCCAACCAGAACCTGAAGTTTCATCCCACGACCAACGGCCGGTCAGGCCCGCTCTGTCAAAAACCGCTTGAGCCTTGTCCCTTCTCCTTTCTTCTCTGAAAATCTGCGGGTTTCCTGAATCTGCGGCAATCAATCAGGTTCCTGAGGGCTGCGAGTTTTGGTACATAAGCCCTGGACCAGCGAACCAACAACCGGGAACAACTCTTGCCCATCGCACGGAGCGATATAGTCTTCGCGTCCCCTTTTCCGTTTCCATGTCCCCGCCCAAACCTCACAGCCACGAGCCGCGCACGTTGAGGTTAAACTTTGTCTGCCACTGCCTTGAGGGCGGACTCTACATGGGCGGCATGGCGTTTCTCTCGCCCGACTCCGTGCTGCCGAAGATGGTGGACACGCTCGGCGGTCGCGTGGCCATCGTCGCCATGATGCCCATCCTGCTGGCATCCGCGTTCTCGATCAGCCAGCTCTTCAGCGCACCCATCGTCGAGCGGCTCCCCCACCTGAAGCCTTGGGTGCTGCTCTTCGGTTTTCTCCAGCGCCTGCCCTACCTCGTCACCGGGTTGCTCTTGCTCTTCGGGCAGAGTCTCGGAGACAAGCTGCTCACCATCGTGGTGCTCACGCCAGTGGCCTCCGGTCTCATCGGCGGCATCGGCGTCGTCGCGTGGATGGAGATGGTCACGCGCATGATTCCGGAGAAACAGCGCGCATCTGGCTGGGCCGTGCGCTACGTCGTGCAGGCCGTGATCGGCATCGCAGCCGGACCGGCCATCCATTGGATCCTCACCCACCGCACGGGAGCCGATGGCTACGCCACGCTGCACTTGATCGCCTTTGGCTTCCTCGCGCTCTCCTATCTCGCGCAGATTCCCATGCGCGAGCATCTCCTCGATCACCGCCCCACCACGCCACCGCAGCCCTACTTCACCTACCTCGCCAGTCTGCCCGGCCTTCTCCTCTCCACGCCGCATCTCGGGAAGCTCGTGTGCGTGCGCTTCACTGGCATGGGTTACCTCATGCTCCTCGGCTTCCTCACCAAGCACGCGCTCGACGTCACGCACCGGCCCGAGGCGGATGAGGGATTCTTCGTCACCTTCAGCCAGATCGGCACCATCCTCGGCAGCCTCCTCGCGGGCTGGTGGGGTAATCGCAGCGGCGGCAAGGTCCTGCTCATCACCGCCCGCATCATCTGCATCATCGTGTGCTGCTGGGCCAGCGTCGTGCAGTCGTACTCGGCCTTCCTCGGTGCGTTCTTCATCGTCGGCTTCGGCCTCTTCGTCGATCGCGTGGGCGACCTCACCCTCGCCGCGGAACTCTGCCCCGAGGAGCGGCGCTCCACGCTTCAGGCCATACTCGGTTTCGCCACCGGGCTGTCCTTGCTCACCGCAGGTTGGATCGGCGGGCAAATCTACACGCACACGCTTTCCATTGGTGCCGTCGCCTCCGTCGGCGCGGTCATGGCCGTCATCTCCATCGTCATCCTCCGTCGCATCCCAGAGCCGCGTCATGCCTCCCTGGCCGAATCAGTTTATTCGACTCCCTCCATCAGCGATTCCTGATCCCCTCACTCATCACCTCACCACCCCATGCAAATCACACCCAAACCCGTCGGCAATCACATCTCTGATTGGGGCGAAGGCCCCATCTGGAGCGGCAATCGCCTCCTCTACGTCGATATCGAGGCGCACAAGATCATCTCCTTCAATCCCGACACCGGTGTGGAGAAAATCTGGGACGTCGGCCAGCGCGTCGGCACCGTCGTCCCTCGCGCCTCTGGCGGACTCGTCTGGGCCGGTGACGACGGCATCTACGTCTTGGACGAGCACAGCGGCACGAGCACCCTCGTCTCCAATCCCGAGAGCGGCATCGAGACCAATCGTTTCAACGACGGCAAGTGCGACCCCGCCGGCCGCTTCTGGGCAGGCACCATGCACCTCGGCCCCAATCGCACCCCCACCGGTTCCCTCTGGTGCCTGCACACCGACCTGCGCATCGAGAAGAAGTATCCAGACGTCACCGTCTCCAATGGCCTCGTCTGGACCAGCGACAAGCACACAATGTACTACATCGACACCCCGCGCAAAACCGTCATCGCCTTCGACTACGACAACGCCACCAGCGCCATCACCAACGAGCGCATCGCCATCGACTGCAAAGACCTCGCTGGCGTGCCCGACGGCATGGCCATCGACTCCACCGACAAGCTCTGGATCGCCTTCTGCCACGGCGGACGGGTTCTCTGCATCGACCCACTCACCAGCGCCATCGAGCACGAGATCACCTTCCCCTGCATCGAGACCACCGCCTGCGCCTTCGGCGGCCGTGACCTCGGCGACCTCTACATCACCACCGGCCTCAGCAAAGAAGACGAGCCCCTAGCCGGCCGCCTCTTCGTCTGCCGCCCCGGAGTCAAAGGCGTCCCTTGCGACGCATTCCGGGGCTAGGAAAGCGGAGCCGGAGATCGTCAGGGGCTGACCGCGGGCAGCGCTTCACGCAGCACCTCTATGCAGCGCTCGTTCTGGGGCATGGTGCCGACACTGATGCGCACCCACTCGGGGAGCTTGTAGGCGGCCATGGCGCGGACGATGACGCCCTTGTCCATCATTGCTTTGAAGACGGCGTTGCCATCTCCGACTTTGACGAGCACGAAGTTGGCGTAGCTCGGGATGTATTCGAGGCCCATTTCGCCGAACTGCTTCTGCAAATAGGCGCGGCCTTCGTCGGTGATGCGTTTGGTTTTCGCCTGATGCTCATCGTCGAGAAGACCAGCGAGCGCGCCGGCCTGGGCGATGGAGTTGAGATTGAAAGGCTGCCGTGTGCGCTGGAGCACGTCGATGAGTTCCTTGTTGGCGATGCCATAGCCGACGCGGGTGCCGGCGAGGCCTTGGATCTTTGAGAAGGTGCGCAGGACGACCACGTTGCGGCCTTCGCGAACGTATTTGAGCGTGTCCGGCGGGGTGTCGAGGAACTCGTAGTAGGCCTCGTCAAAGACGACGACCACGTGCTCGGGCACCTTGGCCATGAAGCGGTCGATCTGCTCCTGCGTGACGAGCGTGCCAGTGGGGTTGTTTGGATTGGCGATGAAGACTTCCTTGGTCTGCGGCGTGATCGCGGCGGCCATGGCGTCGAGATCATGCACGTAGCCGGGGTCCGGCACCTCGATGGTTTCCGCGCCGAAGACCTTGGCCATGAGCTTATAGACGAGGAAGGCGTGCTCGGCGGTGATGATGTTGTCGCCCGGCTTCAAGAAGGCGTGACCGATGAATTCGATCACTTCATTCGAACCGCAGCCCATGATGAAATTGCCCATTTCGAGCCCGAACTTCTCGGCGAGCGCGTTGCGCAGCTTCCACGACGCGCCGTCTGGATAGATGTGAACTTCTTCAACCGCCTTGCGCATGGCCTCGATGGCCTTCGGCGATGGGCCAAGCGGGTTCTCGTTCGATGCGAGCTTGATGATATCCTCGGGCTTCAAGCCACGCTCGCGCGCCACATCTTCGATGGGCTTGCCGGGTTCGTAGGCGACGAGGTCTTTGAGCTGAGGGTTGGCGTAGTTCCAGACTGACATAAGGGAACGTTGAGCGGTGGTTGATCTGTCGTTGAGCAATGGTTGAGCCGTTCTTTGGATGGTGCGCGGAGTGAGGTTGCGGGAGGCATTCCAGCAACTGCTCAACGATCGCTCAATCACCGCTCAACCATGGCTCAACTTCATTTGAGCCCCACCAGCGGCTTCTGTTTCTCCCAGAGTTGCGCCATGCGGGTATCGGGTATCTCGACATCGTCCCAGGTGATGGGCTGGTCCTTCTTCAAGGCGCGCTTGGTGACGGGACGCGCGTCGGAGCCTTCCACATCGAGCACGCCTTGCGGCACTTGCTTCGAGGCGTCAGCTTTTGCGGCGGTGTCGATGAGGCCATAGACTTCATCGCTGCCGATGGCGTGCTGAATGACCGTTCCAGCGGCGAGATCCTTTTTGGCGTAGGCGAAGCAGTCCGTCACGCGGCCCATGCGCTGGGTGCAGACGGCCTTGCCATACATGGCGGCCAAGGCGGCGGCGCGGGGCGTCTCGAGATGGCAGAGGTGGTAGGGGCGGAGGAAAAGGTAGTACGGATGCTTGTTGTACACCTTGTAGTAGTTCATGTAGCCGCGCTGGAACTCGTCCTCGCACTTGCCGATGACATACACGCCACCGCCATGTTCCTTGGCACCGAGTATGTAGTCCACGCGGCCCTGGCCTTCATACTTGTCGAAGTCGAAGAGATCGAAAACGTCCTGCACCTTGTTTGCCTTCGGGCCTTCCATGCCGGGCACGAAGGGCGTGAGTCCGTACTCGTTGGCGATCACGGACATCTCGATGTTCAGCTTTGAGCCGTCGGTGTAGGCGAGGCATTGGAGCGTGGATAGCCCAAGCTGCTTTGCAATCTCGACGGTGCCCTCGATGTCGCGATGGCGATGGAGAAAGCCCTTCATGTTGCCGGCCTGCACGATGCCAAACCCCCACATCTCGATTTCCTCCATCATGCGGGCGAGCACTCCGTGCTGGTCGCCGCCGTCACTGGTGACGATGACGCCCTGCTTTTTCGCCGCCGCCTGGAGTAGATGACCGAGGATGAGATCAACCTCGGCGTTCATCAGCACAACGTGCGCCTTCCGCTCGATCGCAGCCATGCAGTAATCGTAGGCGGCGATGATCGAGTTCGTGGCCTCGACAAAGACATCGCACGGGATCTTTTCATCGGCCAGCGCGGCGAGGCAGTCGGTGGTAACGTGAGTGGGCTTGCCATAGACTTCCGCACCTTTCTTGGCGGCGGCTTCGTCGCGGTCGGCAATGAATGAGACGCACATTCCTGGCGTACGGGCGATCTGATACGCGATGCCGCTGCCCATGGCCCCGAGGCCGACAAGCCCGACATGGATCAGACGGCCTTCCTTCTCGCGTGCTTTAAGTTCGTTCAGCATAAATAAAATGAGACATGAAAGAACAGCAGGATGGAAACCCTGTCAATCTGTGGGGCAATTCCCGAACAAAAAGCACTCACACCCGACAAGCCGCTACTCAGCCAACCCGGCCGGAGCCAGCCACTGGCCATGCATCAGATCCATCAGCTCGACACAGTGATCGGACTGCGCTTTGGGCGGAAACCTCAGTTTGACGATGATCGGTGCCCATACGCGCTTGGAAGGGGAATCACCACTCGCAGCCGTGGCGGTGGCGAGACGCGCCGTAATCGCCGTAGCAACTCGACCTCCTAGCTCGCAAAACCCGTTCACTGCCTCGGACCCATCCGCATTGCGCAGGCGGACGCTGAGGTAACGCTTCGGGTCTGTGAACTCGTAATTGAAGTACTCATCCACCGACGCATAGACGCGCATCGTCACCGGGGTCTCCGGCTTTGTGTCCCGGAAGACGCGCATGTCCATCGCGGAGAATCCGGTGAAGCTCTCCCAATCCACCCGCACCATCCCCTTCTCATCCCTCATGAAGCTGGCGCGGACCGTGCCTGATGGGTGGGTCGGGTTCTTGTAAACGACATCCAGATAACGCTGCCCGGACATCTGAATCTCGAAGTCCGCCACTTGCTCACCCACCTCTGGCCCGCGCTGCCCGCGAGCCTCGTAGAACTCCTTCATTCGCAGCTCGATGCCGGGCTTGATGATCACTTGATCCAGCCTGCCTGAGACGTGGGATGCCTTGCTCAGCAACTCCAGCACACGCCTCGCCTCCTCCACCTTCGGCAGGGTTTGCTTCGCCTTCTCGCTGTCGGCCACGCCGATCGACGCCAAAACATTGGCCACAGGGACGACCGGCTTCATGCCTGCGGGTGCCCGCTGGATCGTCTGCACCTTGGCAGTCGCTGGTTCTGGAGTCGGCTCAGGGGGTATCGGCATGGTTGTCGGCAAGGGCGCGGCTACTTTGGAAGGGGCCGATTCCACCACAGGGACGACCAATTCTGGTTCGGTGGCCGGTTTGGTCGGGGCCTCCTTTTCCACTTTTGGCACCGGGTCGCCCCCGAAATAGAGGCTCAACGCCAGAGCGACCCCCACCACGACGCAAGAAAGCAGGGCAATGCCTTGCAGCTTGGCATTTCTCAATTGCCGAAGCCTCCTTGCGCGGTCGCGTTCCGCCAGTTTGTCAGGATCCATCGTGTGTACTAAGACAAATGAATCCGCCTCTGTGCCAGCACTATTTTCAGGGCGGTGATCCGCCCGGCTGTCGATCCAGCGATCGAGGTTATTCCATCTTCAGCGCCCACTTGATGCCGCCGAGGATGTGCTTCTGGTAGGTCTGCGCGATCTCGGGCGAGTTTTTGCGATCAGGTGTGCCCGCCTTCCACTCGGGATCCCACACGTCCTCGCGGTGGCCGAGCGAGGTGTAGAACACGCGCCCCTTGCCTTCCTCACGCACCCAGCTCACTGGAAAGTAGCCCGGCGTCTTGTCATTCGGATGCTCGTTCAAGCCGAGAATCTGATGCACGCGCGCGGGATCGTAGCTCTTGATGATGTAAATCTCGTCAAAGACTTTCCAGCCTTCCGGGAACATCTTCGCAGCCGCGTGCGCGCGGTCATGCACGATGGGCTGGATCTCCACCTGCGCCTTGTGCGTCTGGAATTCACCGCCCAGCATGTCGATGTAGCCACGGAAGGGATGATAGGTATCCGAGCCGGAGTGCATAGCCACGAACGCGCGGCCCTCGCGGATCAGCTCGACGAACCCGTCGCGGTCAGGGAAAAGCAGATCGCCGGTGGTGTTGGCGAAGATGAAGCCGTCGTATTTCTTGATCTTCTCGATGGCCATCTGCTCGGTCATGTAGGCCTTGATCTTATCTCCCCAGACTTTGTTGGCCGCGTTGAACTCCGCGAGCGCCTTGCTGTACGCTTCGCTCTTCTTCGCGAAACTCTCGTCCGTGTCCTTCTTCTCGTCGCGCACGGGCGGCTTGCCGGGGTTCTTCGGTTGCCCCTCGGGCTGATGGACAAAGTCCACGGTGAAGGCTCCCGACTTCTCGCCGAGCTGCTGGATCACCTTCTCCGCGGTCTCGATGGACGAATGCCGGAAACCGGTCGTCACCGTGACCACCAGCAGCTTCTTCGGCGCATCAGCCGCCAACATCACATCATTGCCCGCAACCAAGGCGGCTGCCGCTATCCCGAGAAAGAGTCGTTTGGTCATCATAGGGCGGAATGAACGCGACAGCACGCCGCTATGTTTCCACCAAACGCCGGCGCAGGAAAAAGTTGCCGTGCCAGACGTGGCTCTCTCCTAGGTTCGAGAATCACGCGGCGAAGCAACCACTCAGATCACGCACCTTCCGGCAGCGCGACATATGGCGATTCCCTCAGCTCCACCTTCTTCGTGCCGCGCAGGAGCTTGATCCATTCCAGCAAGCAGCCGATCACGATGACGGCTACGGCGGCGAGGAAGAAGCCGGTGACGATGTTGTTCACGGTGCGGGTGGCGGGCGGGAAGAGGAAAGCCTCGTTGCTGGAGAAGATTTTGGTCAGCCCGGCGGTGAAAGTGACGGCGGTGAGGAAGATCAGAGGGATCACTGTGACCGCGAGATAACGGGTACGGCCCATTTTGATGAGGATGGTGGTGCCAAGACAGAAGGCGATGACGGCGAGCAGTTGATTCGCGATGCCAAAGAGCGGCCAGAGCGTGTTGATGCCGCCAGCGGGATCGATCACACCTTGATAAAGGAACCAGCCCCATGCGCCGACGAGCAGAGCGGTGGCGAAGATGCTGGAGAATGCGTTTCGGGTATCGCCGAGCGGTCGCCAGAGTGAGCCGAGGAAATCCTGCAGGATGAAGCGCCCGACGCGCGTGCCTGCATCAATGGTGGTGAGGATGAAGAGCGCCTCGAACATGATGGCGAAGTGATACCAGAAGGACATGAGATGCGGGCCGAATGCCTTCGCGAAGATGTGCGCCATGCCCACAGCAAAGGTGGGCGCGCCACCCGCACGGCCAAACATTGTGTCCTCGCCGATGTCCTGGGCCAGCTTGTCCATGCCTTCGACCGTCACGGGGAATCCAGCGGCGGTGATGGCGGCGGTGACTTCGGCTGGCGATTTAGTTTTGTTCATGCCTGCGTTGATCGCGAAGTACTCGCCGGGCACCAGAGCGCAGGCGGCGATGAGAGCCATGAGGGCCACGAGCATCTCCGTGACCATCGCGCCGTAGGCCACGCTGCGGATGGATCCCTCGCGGTCGAGCAGCTTCGGCGTGGTGCCTGATGAAATGAGCGCGTGAAAGCCAGACACCGCACCGCAGGCGATGGTGATGAACACGAAGGGAAACACCTTTCCGGTGAAGACGAGGCCCGTGCCGTCCACGAACTGCGTGAGCGCGGGCATTTGCAATTCGGGTGCCACCCAGATGATGGCGACAGCGAGTACGGCGACGGTGCCGATTTTCATGAAGGTGCTGAGGTAATCGCGCGGAGCCAGCAACATCCACACCGGAAGCACGGCTGCGATGAAGCCGTAAACCATGATCGCGATGGCATTCCACTCGCCGCTGTGATTGAAGGCGGCTTTGATGCCCCACTCATCGAGCTTGTCTCCACCCCACACGCTGAGCAGCAGGCCAATGATGCCGACGATCGTCACGGCGCGGACGCTGAAGCCCATCTTCGTGTGACCAAAGCCCATCACGAGCGCGAGCGGGATCGTCATAGCGATGGTAAACAGACTCCATGCGCTGTGTGCGAGTGCTTTCACCACCACGAGGCCGAGCACCGCGAGCAGGATGACCATGATGGCGAGGATCGAAACCATCGCCACCATGCCGACGATGTTGCCAACCTCTTCCTTGAGCATCTGACCCACCGACTTTCCGCCGCGCCGGATGGAGGCGAACATCACGATGGCATCATGCACTCCGCCGCCGAGCGTAGCACCGATCAAAATCCACAACATGCCCGGCAGGTAGCCGAACTGCGCCGCGAGCACCGGCCCCACGAGTGGCCCCGGCCCGGCGATGGCTGCGAAGTGATGACCAAAGACGACCCACTTGTTCGTCGGCACGAAGTCCTTGCCGTCCCGGTGAGTGATCGCTGGCGTGGCACGGCGGTCATCGAGCACGAGCACCTTTGCCATGAGCCACTTGCTGTAAAAGCGATACGCGACTGCAAAGGAACACAGACCAGCAACCACGAGCCAGAGGGCATTGAGGTGCTCGCCGCGATGCAAGGCGGAGACACCGACAGCGGCGGCACCGAGTGCGGAGATGGCGATCCAAATGAGAACACTGAGAAGTTTGGGCATGGCGCGGAGTGTAAGAAACGATTGATGAAGGCGCAAACAGAGACTCGAACCGTTACACCACCGGATACTCCCACGGCCCGCGATACTTCCGGCTCATGAGCTTTGTCGCCTCAGCGTCTCCGATGATCATCTCCTTCTCCGCATCCCATTCCAGGCTGCGGCCCGTGCGCCAGGCGATCATTCCGAGCAGCGGCATGCTGCTGGAGCGGTGCGCGGCTTCGATGTTCGCCACGGGCTGGCGTTTTTCGTCGAGGGCAGCGATGAAGTCGGCCCATAGCGCGCCGATGTTGTGTCCGTCACCGTCGGGTTCCTGGAGTTGCGAGTCCTCGTGCTTGATGGGGTCCTTGCCATTGGCCGGATAAAACGTCCAGCCGTCCTTCCAGCCGATGTGCAGCACACCTTTGGTGCCGTAGAAGTAGCAGCCCACCTTGTGCTTCTCGTTGTTGTTCTCGGCGAACTTCCGGTGCTCCCACGTGGCGGTGAAGTTCTCAAACTCGAACACCGCGAGCTGATGATCCGGCGAGTCGGTGGTCTGCTCCTTTTCCGTCAGCACCGCCGGGCCGGCGATGTCGCGGCCGCCAGTGCAGAAAACCTTCTTCGGCCCCTTCTCACCGCTCCACCACAGCACCTGATCCATCCAGTGAACTCCCCAGTCGCCCATGGTGCCATTGGCAAAATCGAGGTAGTTCCGCCAGCCGCCGGGATGGATCTTGCTGTTGAACGGCCGCTTCGGCGCGGGGCCGCAATACAAGTCCCAGTCGAGATCCTCCGGCGGCTCGCTGTTTGGCTTCGGCATCTCCTTGTCACCGCGACTGTGAGCAAAGCATCGTACCATTCCCACCTGCCCCACGTTGTTCGGGTCCTTCAGAAACTTCATCGCACTCACATGATGCGGCCCGATGCGGCGGTGCAGACCCACCTGCACCAGCGTACCGGAATCCTTCGCCGCCTTCACCATCGCACGGCTTTCATTGATCGTGTGGCCGGTTGGCTTCTCCACAAACACATGCGCGCCCACCTTCAGCGCCGCTATGCTTTGCAGCGCATGCCAGTGATCCGGCGTGGCGATGATGACAATCTCCGGCTTCTCCTTCTCCAGCATCTCGCGGTAGTCCTTGTAGCCTTTCGGCGTGTCGCCGCTCGCGCTCTTCACCTCCTCGATCACGTTCTCCAGCACGCGACCGTCCACATCACACATCGCCACGACCTTGATGCGCTTCGACGCCATCGCCTCCGTCAAAATGTTCATCCCCCACCAACCCGGCCCGATGATGGCCGTGCGGAATTTCTTGTCTGTCTTCTGTCCGAGAATCGGCACCGCGCCAAAGGCGGCGCTGGCTAGAGCGGTGTGATGGATGAATGAGCGGCGTGAGGTCATGGCAGGCAGATAAATTCAGATTGTGAAAGTCAAATCTCAGGACACGAATCGCCAAGAACGTGGCCAATCACCAACACTTCGCAAGGGATGACAAACATCTTGTGATTGACGAAGCCGCCCAATCCCGTTCCAATGGGCGACCATGAAACACATCTTGTTCTCTCTATTGTTCGTCCTGGGTGGCTCCGCCATCGCGGAGGTGAAATATGATCTCGTCCCAAACTGGCTCACGCCACCTCCGGGCAAGCAAACCATCGGCGACGGCCACGGCGAGATCGCGGTGGACTCGGCTGGCAATGTGTATGTGAGCGTGCAGGAGAAGGACGGCGGCGGCGTGCAGGTCTATGGACCGGACGGCAAGTTCATCAAGGTGCTCAACCTGCCCACCTCGCTCCACGGCTTTGTCGTTCGCAAGACCGCCGATGGCGAGTTCCTCTTCGGCGCAGTGCTCAATGAGCAGCGCGTGATCAAGTGCAAGCTTGACGGGACCGTCGTGATGGAGATCCCAACCTCCGCATTTCCAGCGGAGCAGCGCGACTTTGTGACCGTGTCCAAAGTGAACCCCGAGGACAAGGGCAAGCCCAAGCCACGCTCAACCCCGATCGCGTCCGGCGTGAAGAAGTCCGAAACCAAGACGGAGATCACTCTGACGCTCGCTGATGGCTCGGAGAAGGTGATCCCCAGAGAGCCGGGCGTCTCCGCAGCTGGTGGCCTGCGGCTCACCAATTGTGACGTGGCCCCGAACGGCGACATCTACGTCGTCGATGGCTACGGCAAGAGCTGGATCTTCGTCTTCGATGCTGCCGGCAAGTTCAAGAAGGTCTTCGGCGGACCGGGCGAGCCGTACAAGTTTGCCAACACTCACAAGATCTTTATCGACACCCGCTTCGAGCCAGCACGCGTGTTCTGCTGCGACCGCGGCAACAAGCGCATCCTGCACACCGACCTTGACGGCAAAATCATTGGCGTGATCGCCGAGGGATTGCGCAATCCAAGCTCGGCCTCGTTTCACGGTGACCTCGTGTGCATCGCGGAGATCGCGGGCCGCGTGAGCGTCTGGGACAAGGAAGGCAAGATGGTCGCCGAGTGCGGCACGAATCCCGACAACACGAACACGCCCGGCATTCCGCCAGAGAAATGGCAGACCGGCATCGTCACCTCGCCGCACGGCATCACCTTCGACAACGACGGCAACATCCTCGAGACCGAGTGGAACAAGTGGGGCCGCGTGCTGCGTTGGAACGTGAAGAAGTAATGCGCGGCGCACTCGCCAGATTCATTCTAGTGACGGGGGGAGCCTTGCTGGCTCCCCTCTTTGCGTCCGCGCATGGCTCGGATTTTCTTCTGGCAAAGCTGAGCATCTCGCCCGGTGATGTACGGCTAGAGATCACCGCCGACTGCGAGGGCAATCCGATGATCGCCGACACCAAGCAGGCCGCCGGGATTCTCCCATCGGCTTTGCAGATGCAGGTGGACGGCGCCAATCAACCCCTTGCCTCGTTCAGCGAAGTGCGGATGGAGGAACGGAGTCAGTTTGACGAGACGGCTCCCCTGCCCCCAGGCACATTCGACAACAGCGTGTCGCATCAACTCCTCACCAGCGTCTGGCAATGGCAGCCTGATCGTGAGTCGATTCAATTCACGGTCCCCAAGGATAGCAAGCACGACGTGCTGCTCTGGGTGGTCGATCCTGCAATGCCGAATGCAGAGCCCCGCTGGATGATGCTCCTCGGCGGCGATGTCACACCACCCATTCCCCTGCCGATGCGCAGATGGTGGGAGCGTGAATGGTGGATGGTCGGCGGCGGAGTCGCGCTGATCGCCATGCTGCTACCAGTCTCCCGAATCTTCCTCCGCCGGAGCCGACAGTGATTCGGCGTCGAGCGTGAACCGCTCTCCGCAGCGGAGCACCTTGCATGGTTGGCTCAGCCGCGAGCACGCGCCGACGAATTCATCGGGCGACTCCGTATTGAACTCGAACATCTCAAAGTGATGCGGGATGGCGATGCCAGCGTTCACCGCCTTCGCCAGCGCGGCGGCCTCGGTGCCGTTGAGGTTGCCAGCCACGCGGCGCTCCGGCTTGTTGCCATTGATCGGCACGAGCGCGATATCGCAGCCGTTCGCGCGCAGATCGCGCACGATGTCATCGTGCCAGAGAGTGTCGCCACTGTGATAGATGCGGAAGGGGCCGATCCGAACCCAAAAGCCCATGAAGCGCGTCTGGCCGATCTCGTTGCGCTCCTCTTCATTGTGCGCGGCGACGATACCGCGCACCTCCCAGGAGCCGCCAAAGCTTGAATCGCCATCGCTCATCCCGCAGGCATTTTCAGGCAGGCGTCCACCGAGGCGCTCGCTGGCCTCGGCGCGATTCGCGCTGGTGTGGAAGAAATGCGCCTTCGGATTGGTGGCGAAGAGCGGCAGCAGCGTTTCGGCATCAAAATGATCCGTGTGCATGTGGCTAGACGTGACGACATCCAGCTTGGCTAGCAATTCGGGAGCGATGCAGCGCTCCGTCATGCGCACATGGGGCTTGTCGGTTGCCGCGTACTTTTTCGTCAGCGAGTCGGAGAGGTAGGGATCAAACAAAACGCGGAAGCCATCGTGCTTGACCAAGAACCCGCTCTGCCCCAGCCACCAGAGGTGCAGTTGATCCGCGTTATCCGACGCTGACTCGATGTCGGCCAGCAGCGCCTCGTCCTTTTGCACGGGAGTGATCATGACGGCAAACGTGCCGGGTGGCCTCCGCTCGTCCAGTTCATTCCTTCAGCGTCGCAAGACAAGAGCAAACGATTGCAATCCCAGCGCAGCAGCAGAACTGTCGCGACACCGAACCGTCTGCGTCATGCTCCGCCTCTCATCTCCGTTTCGTCCCGCAGCCGTGATTTCGACGGTGATCTACTTTCTGGCCAGCCTCACCGCCGGACTTCACGCCGTCACCCTCACGGCTCCGCCACAGACCACGGTGGGCAGAGACTCGGCGACCATCGTCTGGAAGACCGACGTCGAGTGCGGCAGCCGCTTGAACTATGGCAAGACACCCGACGCACTGACCCAGCGCGCCGATGGCAAAGTCAGCGCCGAGCACTCCGTGACCGTCGCCAATCTGGAACCAGCGACCACCTATCACTTCGCCGTCGGCAGCGCGCGCCAGCGATTGGCCACCGGCTCATTCACGACCCTCGGTGCCAATGCGCCCGTAGCCACGACTCCACCCGCGCCTCCCTCCAAACCCACGCCGGGGTTTCTTCCGCAATTGCTTTCAAAGATCGGCATCGGCGCACCAGCTCCCGCGCCGCTCACACCCAAGCCCGCTCCTCCGACCCGCGTGACTTGGGCCAACCTCCCGTCACTTCAAGATCACTTCGACCGACACGGGCGCGACTTCCGCGCCACCAGTCCCGATGACTACGCCGCCAAGGCGTGGCGATTCCGCGAGCAAGCGCGCGCCGCCGCGTGGCCCATGAAACTCGACGCCGACGGAACCGTGCGCATGTGGGACGGGAAGAGCGGCTCCTTTGCCGCCTACAATCGCGACGGCACCACCAAGACCTACTTCAAGCCCGGCAACCCCAGCTACTGGCAGCGTCAGCCCGGCAGGCCCATCACACCGGCCCAGCTCCCTTTCAAATAGACACTCCCCGCCGACATGAAATCCAAGAAGCACATCTGTCCCGTCTGCGCCTACCCGCACCTCACCGAGCCCGCCCGCAGCAAGTCCGGCGGCGGCTCCTACGAGATTTGTCCGTCGTGCGGATTCCAATTCGGCGTCGATGACGACGACAAAGGCATCACCTTCGAGCAATGGCGCGCCAAGTGGATCAAGGGAGGCGCGAAGTGGGCCAGCAAGGGCATCGCAAAACCAGACGCCTGGGACGGAGCCAAGCAATCCGCCCGCCTCGCGAGTCACGTCGCCGCAAAGAAATCCCCTCGCGCCCGGTAGATCGGAACTCCTCAGCGAAAACAGCATCGCTACCGACTCCTGGGGAGAAAGAGGTCAGGCTGCCCCCGGCCCCCGGCCCAGACCGCACCGCCGGACCCTCTCCCTGCTGCGGCAGTATCTGCCCAAAGGCACGGACTTGGCCGGACTTAACCAAGCACAGTGCAATCGCCTCGCCGAGATCCTCAACAATCGCCCCCGCAAGCGCCTCGGATACAAGACGCCAAACGAGATCTATTACTCACGCCCGGTTGTCGCACTTCAAAGTTGAAAGTATTCTCATTGCTTATTCTGTTAGTCATCGCTCCACAGGTCACCGAAGGCTTCATGCGCTTGGGTCGAACACTCCCGCAGTTCAGCCCATACAGGTGGTTTCAGCAGTGTGTGCTTCGCGAGCACGTCGATAAATGCTCTCAAAGAAACATGCTTCATTCTTTCCGCGTCAGATTTATTGATCTGGATAATCATAGTCCAATGAGGGTTCGTTCCGTCTCTCGATGGATGATTTAGGCAGGTGAGATAGCCAATGTGCTTCGCGCTGCGTTCAGAATCCCGCCAAAGAACGGTCGCGGAAACATATTCGGCACAGAAATAGGCATCGTAGATCGAAAGTGACCCATTGACCATAAGCTCGCGAATAAACTGTTTCCCGTCAATTTGCATGTTTTCTTCTGCCTAACGTTGTTTAGCCACAATGAACTGTGGGCGAATCAGATTCGTCCACAGCTTTTTTGTGGCTATACGGGGTCGGAGGGTGGCAAAAAGAGAGTTCAATTCGGTGGGATGGATTCATGAATAACCCGATTGAAGCCAAAAAGCCTCAGGGGGTCAAACCTTTGGGTACGGCGCGGCGGTGGACGTTTTCATGCCTGCCAAGGTGACACTGGATCAATTCGCTTTTACCCGTAAGTCACAGAGGCGGGAGGGGCTTGTTCTCGGTTGCTCGGCGCTCAGGGGTCCCCTAATTGATTGATTCTCAAAGCCTTTCTCCCTCCCGGAGCCCTCGGAGGGCGGTTTTTTGGTCCGGCCACAGCCGTGGGTGGACCAAACGAGGGTCGTGCGGTCCGAGCACGGCTGTGGGCGCACCAAACGAGGGTCGTGCGGTCCGAGCACGGCTGTGGGAGCACCAAACGACGGTCGCGCGGTCCGAGCACGGCTGTGGGAGCACCAAACGACGGTCGTGCGGTCCGAGCACGGCTGTGGGCGCACCAAACGACGGTCGTGCGGTCCGAGCACGGCTGTGGGCGCACCAAACGAGGGTCGTGAGACGGTGTCTTTTTCGCGGATTCCCGGCTAGGCCGAGGATTGGCGGGGGCACGGATGCGGCTGGTCGGGTCGCTGCGGCTGCCGGGGGATTGCGCGCGCGATTGGTTTATAGACTGATGCTGCGCCCGATTTGGCGGCTGCGCAGCTCAGGAACGGAGCATGGGCCTCCTGGCCTGTCGATGGATTGAGGCTTTCAGCCTTGCTCCTGATGCGCCGAAGGCTGAAAGCCTCGGGCCGCTGACAGCCGGGGACGGCAATCCTCCGCTTCGAGTGTGGTGATGACTGGCAGGAGAATGAAGGCAGAAGAATAATGTGATTCTCCTGCCTTCATTCTTCTACCAGTCGGCTTTGAATGCGCCCTCAGGTGTGACTGTGACGTGGGCGAGCGCTTCACGGAGGATGGGTGCCATCGCAGAAAAACAAAGGAGGCGGCATCGCTGCCGCCTCCCGTGGATTAAGATTTGAATTTGGAACCGAGGGACTACTTGAGCTCGGCGCTCCAGAAGGTGTGCCAGTCGTCGAGGTTGTTCAGGTCGATGGCGCCTGTGTTGCAGGACCCGTCGTCAGGAAGGCCGACTGCCGCGAGGATGTTCTTGCGCGTGGCTTCGTCGTGGATGTAGCCCTGGATGGCGACGTTGTGCTTGTAGATGTCGGCCTTGGTGAGCTTCACGCCGGGATAGGCTTTCACCCAGGTCTCGAGCTGCACATACGTCGGCTTGGTGGTGATGAAGGCCTTGAAGTCGTCGATCTTGATGCCGAGGGCGTCGAGGGTCATCTGGTCGTAGCCGCAGCCGATGCCGGGATAGTCGGCGTGAAGCTTGCCCGCGTGGGCGAGCGATGCCTTTTGCCAGAGACGGGGAAGATGAATGACTCCGAGTGGGCCGGCGATGCCGGAGCTGATGAGGGGGACGATGTTGCTCATGGGATTAGTTTGTGTGTCGTTGGTGGTTGTTTTGGGTTTGGGGGAAACAGATACGCGGGATCACTTGATCTCCTTCGCGGGAAGATCGCCGAGTTGCAGAGAGGGCGCGGTGGCATCGGCGCTGACATTGAGCGTGATCCAGTGTCCGGTGGCGGCGTGCGCGGGAAAGCCGCAGGCGAGGGCAAACTCGCCTGCCTCGTCCGGGACGAAGCTGAACTCCGCCTTGCCGGTGCTGAGGCCCACGATGTGCTTGGCCATCGCGCCGCCGGTGAAATAGGGCTCGGGCACCTGGAGCTTCTTGGTGTCGGCTTTCTCGATGACGATGGCGCTGTGCGGGATGGGGCTGGGATTGATGAAGGTGACGTTGACGGTCCAGTCCTTTGGCACGGTGAGGACGGCCTTGCCGTGGGACCAACCGTTGAAGTTCATGCCGTAGTTGGCGGCGTTGAAGGTGGCGACGAGCACGACTTTCACCGACTTCGGTTTGTCCCCGAGCTTCAGGAGGTCATCGGCGGTGATGCCGGCAAACATTTCCTTTTTGATGCCGGGAATCTCCGTGCCGTGGTTGTGCCCGGCGGGTGCCTGGGCCGATGCGGTGAGGCCACTGAGGAGAGTGAGGAAGACCGTGGTGCGAATCATGGAGCGCGAATTGTGTGTGGTGTGATCGGGTTTGCAATAAGAAAGGCGGACCCTGCGGCCCGCCTTTCTCGTGACGTTCTTGTTACGCGCAAAAGCGATTATTTCTTCGCCAGCGGAGCGGTGACGGCACCCTTCGGCACTTTGTTGGCGGGGACGATCTTCCAGACTGCGCCGCGCTCTTCCATGTAGGGATCGACCTTGCCGCCGTAGCCCGCCGTGCCCTGTGCCATGTAGATGCTGCCATCGGGACCGATGCCGGAACCCGTCGGGCGCATGCCGTCGGCGAGGTCGAGCATCTCCTGCATCTGCCACTTGCCACCGTCTTGCTTCATGCCCCACACCTTGCCACTGCCCCAGTCGGCCACGAAATAGACGCCATCGAGGTCGGGGTAGTCCTTGTTGCGCGAGACGCCGAGGTTGATCACGCAGATGCCCTGATCGACGTGGCTGTACTCGCCGATGGGCGGCACGCCGACCTTCGGGTAGTTCTCGGGATCGACTGCTTTCTCGGACCCGTCGGCGTTCTTCACGAGCTTCATCGGGAACGGGTGGCTGCCGCACATGAACTTCCAGCCGTAGTTCTCGCCGCCCTTGCTGCTGGCGGGCTGCATGTTGATCTCTTCCCAATGGTTCTGGCCGATGTCGGCGATGTAGAGGTCGCCGGTCTTGCTGTCGAAGCTGAAGGTCCACGGATTGCGCAGGCCGTAGGCCCAGATCTCCGACTTGGCGCGCGGATGCACCTTGCTGAAGGCTTCCTCACTGACTCCGAAGAGTGTCATCTGCTGCAGCGGGGTGATGAAGGGGTTGCTCTTCGGCACGTCGTAGGCGCGGTCGCCGCTGCTCTTGTTAACGTCGATGCGGAGCATCTTGCCAAGGTAGGTGCTGAGGTCCTGGCCAGCATCGATCACGTCCCCTTCCCAACCGCCGTCACCGACACCGACGTACAGGAAGCCGTCAGGACCAAAGGCGATCTGGCCGCCGTGGTGATTGCAATACGGGAAGTCGATCTGCATGATGACCTTCGCGCTCTCGGGATCGAGCTTGTCGGGGTTGCTCTTTGACACGGTGTATTCCGTCACCATTGAGGCGCCGTTGAACCACAGGTCGGCATAGCAGACGTAAACCTTGCCATTGCTCTTGAAGTCGGGGTGAAAGGCCATGCTGAACATGCCCAGTTCAAGGAAGGAGGAGATGGTCTTGTCCTTCAGATCGAGGAAGGGCTTCTTCAGCTTCTTGCCGTCCTTGATCACCTGAATGACACCGGGACGCTCAATGATGAACACGCGGCCGCTGCCGTCATTGGGCGCGGCCACGCTGACGGGCTCGACGAGATCATCGGCCACTTTGACGAGTTCGATGGCCACGTCACCGGGCAGCTTGCCGCCCGGTTGCGCTGGAGGAGTGTCTGCCGCGCACACATTGCCGCTGAACGGCAGGGCAATCGCGAGAGCAAGGAGGGAGGGGAATTTTGATTTCATGGAGATGGTTTGTGGTGATTTTTTCCAATGCAGGTCGCGAGGCTATGAAAACCAACGGGCGCTGGCAAGAGCGAAAATACGGCGAAGCGCGAAAAAACATGCACCGGGTCAGGAACGACAATCGGATTCCATCCCACGCCACACAGGCGTGCAACAGTCGATGAGCGAGCCTCGGCATCGCGATGCAATCAAACCACAAGGCTGAGCCTGCGCTCGATCAGAGGGCCGACCTGCTACTTGAAGAGCTTGGTTCCAGCCTTGAGATGGTCCTTGTACTCTTCCATCCGCAGCTCCACGCGGTCGCGGATGCTGCTCTCGCCGATACCCTCGTGCTTGGTGCCCACGAGAGCGGTGACAAGGGAAACGAGAGCCGTGACGTCTCTCATCATGACAAACTCAGGAGCGATCTTCTTGGTCTCGGTGAGGTTGTGATAGTTGCCGAGGGGAATGGAGATGCCCGCACTGCGACGACCACATGCCTGCATGGCCGTGGCCTCGCACGCGCCCGCATCGAGCAGGCAGCGCTGGACGCGGATGGCCTGCTCGGAGGCGGTCTTCATAAGGATGGCCGTGGCCTCGTTGTCGAACACCGAAAGGCGATCACCCACACGCACGACCGGGCCGCCACCCATGATGGCACCGTTGACGGGACGACTCGTCTCGAGCGACAGGAAGACTGCCTTGTCAGGGAATGGCCAGCTCTTTCCGAGGTGCCAAGCGCCGAGGAATCCAATCTCTTCCGCGCGAGTGAAGGCGGCGTACACCGTGGCCTGAAGTTTCAACTTCGAGAGAGCCCAGAACGTGGCGATGATGACCGCGCAACCGATGAGGTCATCACAGGCTGTCGCTTCGATCTTGTCCTTGCCGATTTTGACGGGAAAATTCCAGTGGGCGAGCTGGCCCTTGGCTTTGCGCAATCCGCGCTTCACGCCGGCGTCCACTTCCGCCTGTGGCACACCGCCGAGGAACTGCCAAGGATCCACACCCTTGCCAGCACCAGCCACCTTCACGAATCCGGGATGGTCCATGTGCGCGCCGAGCACCCAAGAGGGACGACTGGTGTGCTTTCCGTGCTTGTAGGTGGCCAGCAGGTTGCCGAACTTGTCGCGTTTCAACTTCACGTTCGGGCAGTCCTTGAGCAGCGCCTCAATCTCCGCACGCACATGATATTCGTGGAACGGAGCGGTCGGCTGCTTCAATATGCGCTTGAGAATCGTGGCGAGCGTTGGCACTGACATGACGGCACACTAGCGCGATTTTTTGAAACACAAACAGCCACGTGAAGAACTTCCGTTATTTTTTCGAGACGCTCCTTTTGCGTGGGATGGAACTGCTCCTCCCGCGATTGCCACGGCATGTACTTTTGTCGTTCGCGCGCTTTGCAGGGACGCTGGCGTACTATGCCGACGCCCGTGGGCGCGACACGGCTCGGGAGAATCTCCGCGTCGTCTTTCGCGGCTCTTTGAGCCAGGCCGATGTGCGCCGCATCATCCTCGGATCATATCAAAACTTTGCGCGCACCTTTGCTGATCTCTTCTGCACCTCGCGCCTCACCCCGGAGCGGTGGCACCAGCTCTTCACGGTGGAGAATGAAGCGCCGGAGTCGATCGAGCAAGCCAAGGCGCAAGGCGCAGTCATGGTGACTCCTCATCTCGGCAACTTTGAGTTTGCAGGCATGTCCTGGGGATTCCTCGGCATCCCGCTGACATCCGTGGCGCAGGATTTCAAGAACCCAGGGATCACGCCCATCTTCCAGCGCCTGCGCTCGGTCTGCGGTCAGACGACGCTGGCGCGCCAAGGTGCCGTGGTCCGCATCATGAAGGTCCTCGCCAGGCGCGGGCACGTCGGTATGCTCACGGATCTGAACATCCAGCCTGGGCGTGTGGCGACTGCCATTGATTGCTTTGGACTCAAGACCTGCGTCACCACGATTCATGCGACGCTGACACATCGGCTTGGACTGATGATCCTCCCCTGCGTGTGTTTGCCGCAAGCCGACGGCGGCTATCTGCTGAAGATCTTCGCGCCCATCAGACCGACGGGCGAAGACGGCGTTCAGGAGGCCACGCAACAATGCTGGGACATCTTCGAGAACGAAATCCGCAAGAAGCCCGAACTGTGGATGTGGATGTACAAGCACTGGCGCTACTTGCCGACCGACGAGCACGACCCGGCCTATCCCGACTACGCAAACGTGAGCAAGCCATTCCAGAAGATGCTCCAACCGGCGGCGTGACCCGCGCGCCTCAATGCTAAAAAGAAGAAGGCCGGAGGTTTTGGAACCTCCGGCCTTCTGGAAAACCTTGATTGCTTGTCGGCCAATATTACTCGGCGTTCTCCTCGACGTAGCGGATCACGTCGCCCACGGATTGAAGCTTCTCAGCTTCTTCGTCCGGCACGTCGATTCCAAACTCCTCTTCAAAGGCCATGACAAGCTCCACGGTGTCGAGTGAATCCGCGCCGAGATCCTCGATGAATTTTGCCTCGGGGGTTACTTGCTCAGGATTCACGCCAAGTTGCTCGACGATGATGTCCCGGACTTTGTCTGCGATGTTGTCTGCCATAAATTAGTGAGAAGGGGTTGTTGGATCGGGCGGAGCTTTAGCGGCTCAGTACGTTTTGGCAAGGGGAAATAAAACTGAATTTGCCC
>Ga0075163_10002766_pt1 | contig 23543 bp, 18 predicted proteins | sample JI1023141ADNA_FD_71478 | JGI IMG/M metagenome (GOLD analysis project Ga0075163, IMG submission 71478) | Wastewater effluent complex algal communities from Wisconsin, to seasonally profile nutrient transformation and Carbon sequestration -... | ecosystem: Engineered > WWTP > Effluent > Algae... | reverse complement strand
TCCAGGCCGAGCGCGGCGACATGCGCGGAGCCATCGAGGGCCTCAAGGTGCTCAAAGAGCGCCACCGCAACCACGTGGGCGTGCACATCGCTTACCACCGGCTGCGCGTCCAGGAAGGCGATCAGGCCGCCAGCGCCGTGGCCGATCTGCGTAAGATCATGGAGCGCAACGGCGATCGCCTCTCACCCGCCGAGCGCGCCCAGATCCAGGACACCCTGGGCCTGTTCTATGTGCGCACCGGGGAGATCGAGTCCGCGCGCACCGCCTACGCCACGGCCAACAAGATCGTGCCCGACGATCCGCGCTACAGCGTGGGCCTCGCTCGGCTCGACCTGCTCGAGTACAAGCTCGACGCCGCTGAGACGGTCCTGCGCGATGCCGCCCGCCAGCACCCCAGCGAGCCCGCGTTTTTGGTGGAGCTCGCCCGAGCGCGCCTGCTGCGCGGCGACCCATCTGGGGCGCTGGCGGAGCTGCGGCGGCTGGCTTCACCCGACATCGACGCCCTGCTGCTCATCGCGCGCTCCCAGCTCGAGCTGTCCGACCCCAACGGCGCCCTGGAGACGCTGGTGCTGGCGGAGCAGCAAGCGCCCGCGCTGCTCGACGTGGACTACTACCGCCTGCTCGCCAAGATCCGCGCCCGGGTGACGCCCGAGGCGGCGCTGGACCAGCTCAAGGGCATGCAGCCGCCCCCGCCCGGCGAGCGCCTGCTGGACAAGGCCCTGCCCGGCCGCGCCTACGGGATGGCCCTGGCCCAGCGCGGCGATCTGGATGCGGCCGTGCGGGTGCTGACCGAGACCGCCACCGCCAATCCCCAGGACTTCTGGACGCCCTTTGAGCTGTGCCTGGTGCAGGCGCGGCGCCTGGAAGGTCGCGAGGCGCTGCGGGTCTGTCGCGCGGCCCTGGCGATCAACCCCAACAGCATCAAAGTGGCTGATCTCACAGCGGAAATCGCTGAGTCGATGCTGGATGCGGGCGCGGTGATTGCCGCCCTCAGCCCGCTGGCTGGTGAGCGCACCCCCGAGATGACCCGGCGCCTGGCCCGCGCCTTCCTCGCCCTCGACCGCGTGGGGGATGCGGGCGCCCTGGCCCAGAAGGCGGAGGGGGGCGCCGAGGACGCCACCGACCGCTATGTGCGCGGCCTGGTGCTGCTGGCCTCCGGGCGGGGCAACGAGGCGCAGCGCCTGTTGCAGACGGTGTCCGAGGAGCTCACCAGCGATCCCTGGGCGGGCATCGCCTACGCAGATCTCCTTTTGGATCAAGGGGATGCGCGCAAGGCCGCCGCACGCTACCGCGAGGCGGCGCGCCAGACCAACCTGCCCTTCGCGGCCCTCGCCGCGGCCCGCGGGGCCATGCGCAACAACGAGTGGAAGCAGGCGCTCACCGACGCCCGCGAGGCGGAGCGCCAGACCCGCCGCAGCCTCACCCACCCACGCCTGCACGCCGAGTCCCTCGCGCTCCAGGGCCGGGCGCTGCAGCAAATCGGTGGGCGGGCGGATCTGCGCGAAGCGGCTCGACTTTTTGCCGAGGCGCTGCGCTTGGAGAAGGAGCTGCCGGCGGCCCTCATCGGCAATGGGCTCATCGCCGAACAGCAAAACCGCACCGACGAGGCCGAGCGCTTCTACCGGCGCGCGATGCAGGTCAACCCCAAGGATCCCGAGGCGCCCTACCTGCTGGGCCACCTGCTGCTCGCCACCCCCGAGAAGGTGACCGAGGCGCGGACGCTCCTCGCCACCACCCGCGCCCTCGACCCCCGCGGCCGCTACGGCAGCCTGGCCAAGGGCCTGCTCCAGCCGTAGGCCGCCCGCGGCGGTTGGGTTCAAGCGCTCGATTTCATTCGGTGAGCTGGTTGTGCTCGTTCACGTGAGGGGCAAGGTCGATCCGCCCCAGGTTGGGCGGGACTGCACCCAAAAACGTCAGTAGAACTCGGGGGTTGCGGCGCTCCGAAGCAGGGGAGGGCGGGTCCCAGGGGCGTGGTTACCCGGCCCGATCCGCTCAGAAGTCGATGGCGAGGCCCATCATGCCGCCTTCGTGACTGCCGGCCAGCACCGGGCGGAAGGTGGGGCTGGGGGCCTGGGCGGTGGACTCGATGTCCTTGCGCAGGCGGTCGTTGTGGTCGGCCACCGTCAGCGCCGACCAGATGGCCCCGATGAGGGTGGTGCCGGCGTAGGTGAGGCCCAGGATCAGCAGGCCGCGATCCTTGCCGTCGAAGTCCTCCCCCTGCACGCCGCGGGTGTAGTCGGCCTTGGTGGCGAAGTAGGGCGTGTTGCCGTCATCGGAGCGGGGGTCGACGGTCTGGTTGTCGCCCGCGCGCTTGCCGATCTCGCACTCGTCCAGGCCCACGCTGCCATCGTTCTTGTGGATGCAGACCTGCTTGGAGGACTCATCAAAGACGCCCAACAGGTAGCTGGCCCCGAGGCCAAACCCCACCGCGGCCAGCACAAACGGCACCGTCGCCTGGGCCTTCTTTTCGGCGTAGATGAGCCCAAACCCACCGCCCGGCACCAGGCTGAGGCCGAGGGCGCTGCCCACGGACCACGCGTCCTTGTCGTACTCAATCTCCATCAGCTCCGGGAGCGTCTCCTCGTTGCCCAGGTCCGAATCGTCCACCTGGGCGATGAGCAGCCCCGGGGGCAAAGCGGCGGTTGGAGGCACTGCGGGTGCGGCAGGCGCGGCCAGGGCCGAGCCGGAGGTGGCCGTCAGGAGGGCCAAGAGAGCGGAAGTCCTACGCATTTCGTTCCTCGGTGCGGGCGGCGCTTTGCAGTGTAGCACGGGGCGGCGTCGGCTAAAGAGAGTAGAAAATGTTCAGGTGCAGACGAGGCTCCTGGGTGCTGAAGGCCGTGGCCCGCAGCGGCACGCCCACGTCCAGTCGCAGCGGAATCTGGCCGGCCACCAACCACCGCAGGCCACCGCCCACGCTGGGGTAGAAGGCGTCGGTGCGCACCTGGCTCCACTGGATGGGCACCGCCCCCACATCTCCGAAGGCGGCCAACCAGAAGTCATCCAAGATGAAAGTGGGCCAGCGCACCTCGATGCTGCCCGTGGCCATGGCCTGCCCGCCCACGGTCAACGGGGTGAGGTGCTCCTCGTCGTCGGTGCTGAAGGCCGCCGAGCAGGCCGGGTCGGTGTCGCGGCCATTGCACGCCTCGATGGAGGCGTCGGCGTAGCCGCGCACGGGCAGGGCCACCCCGTCGCCACCCGCCTTGAACAGGAAGTCCGCCGGCAGGTTGGACTCGGAGCGGTCGGAGAACACGGCCCCCAGCCGGGCGATGGGCGCGATGATGAGGCGGCGGTCGAAGAAGGACGCCACATATTGCGCGGTGAGCGTGCTCTTGTAGGACACCTCAAAGTCGCTGAGGAGCGCGCTGGACACGGCCTCGGTCTGGAGGCTGGCAAACCACCCCCGGGTGGGGTGGAGGCCATTGTCGCGGCGGTCCCAGATGAGGGCCGGAGAGAGCGACAGGAAGTTGTCGAAGTCGCCGTAGGCCGGCCGCTCGCTGGCGCGGGTAAGGGGGCGCCGGCGCTCACGGTGGAACTCCAGCGTCCAGGTGGTGCGCAGGCCCCGCCCCCACTCGGCGGGGAAGGAGAGGTTGTAGAAGTCATAACCCACCACGGCTTTGGCGCTGAAGGCCTGCTGGTAGGCGTCGCGCTGGGCCGTCTGGCCTTGCTTGAAGGGGGTCTCCACCGTGAGGTCCAGGCGGGTGCCAAACAGGCGGCGATCCTTAACAAACAAGCCCAATTCCCAGCTTGCCTCGTCGCCGCTGACGTCCTGGGGCGTGTCGAGGCGGTTGGCGTGGCTGAAGCCGGCGCCACCTTCCAGGCCGATGCCGAAGAGGTTGCGGTGTCGGGCGCTCACGCCGACGGTGTAGAGCACGGGCAGCTGGTCGGCGGTGAGCGGGGAGGACGCGATCTGCAAACCGAGCACGGTGTCGATGAGGCGGTAGCGCCCCTCTTCGATGGTCACCAACACCGTGGACGGATTGGCGTGGGCGTAGCGCGTGCCGCCTTCGGTGCGCCCCAGCGTGGTCACGCTGACCGCGTCGAAGAGGCCCAGGGAGCGCAGGTTCGCCTGGCTGCGAAACAGCGCTTCGGTGCCCAGCGCCCCGCCATCGGTCAGCAACAGCTCGCGGCGGATGATATAGGGCTCGGTGGTGAGGTTGCCGCGCAGCAACACGCCATCCACCTCGGAGCGGGGGCCGGGCTCCACCTCGAACTGCAGCCGCGCGAGGTGGGCCCCGTACAGCCGCCCGGCCGTGCAGTCTGAGCGAGCCGCCTCGCTCTCACCTGGGCGCCCGCGGCGCACCCGAGCGGCCCCCGACTCCCGGAAACAGACCGGCGTGACATCGGCCTGGAGGTAGCCCTCGCGGTGGAAATAGCGCAGGATAAAGCTGCGCAACGCCTGGATTTTCTTGGGATTCAGGCCCGCGCGGCGAATGGGCTGCCGGGCTTCATCAAAGAAGCCCAGGGTGGCCAGGAGGCCAAAGGCCTCGTCCTGCATCTCTGGATCCATGCCGGCCAGCAGGGCGTCGAGGGCCACTCGATCCACCGTGGTGCGGTCGCCCTCGGTCAGCTCCAGGTGCAGCGTCACCAGGCGCGGGTCGGTGTCGGGCTCCACCAAGAAGCAGTGGTGCTTGATGGGGTCCTCCGACCAGACATCGAAGCGGCCCTGGAAGAACGCCGGGTCCACCATGGGGCCCATTTCGTCGCCGCCCTGGAGCTCCAGCAGCCGGGCGGCGGTCCAGGTGGGCACGGTCATGCGGGTGTCGGCGCAGCGAAACCGCAGGCCGAGGAAGCCCTGATCGTAGTACAGCGCACGGATGGCCAGGAGATCATTGGTGATTCGGGCATCCTGGAGCACACCATCCGAGGCGACGAAGGTGTTGATGACCCCGCCCTCGGCCACCCCTTTCGTCTCCATGGCGCCCCGGACCGTGTCCACCGAGAGGGCGGAGGGCCCCACCACCTCCACCTTGCGCACGTACACCTGGGGGCCTTCTTCGATCTTGAAGGTGATGTGCACGGTGCCGCCTGGCAACCGCTCGGACTTCGCCTCCACCTCCACGTAGTAGCGGGCGACCTCCTGGTAGGCCTCCTGGATGGCGCCGATGCTGCCCTCGATCTCGGTGTCGTCAAAGGCGCCGCTGTTGCTGAAGGTGAGGACGGCCGCCAACTCGTCGTCGTCGAGGCTCTCATTGCCCTCGAAGGCCACGGTCACCTGCGGCCCCTCGTGGACCTTCACCAGCGGGAACACCTTGCCGTCACCGCGCTGGATGATGCCCTCCTGGCGGACGCGGGCCTCCACGTAGCCCTCCTGCCGGTAGAGGGCCTCCACAGCCTTGAGTTCTTCCTTGAATTGGCGCTGGGAGTAGCGCCCCACCCCAAACGCGCCGAACAGGTCGCGCCAAAAGTCCGCCCGCTCGCCGGTGCTGATTTCGGCGGCGATCCGGCTGTAGGGGAAGGCGCGGTTGCCCTCGATGAGCACCTGGCCCACCTCGGGTTGAGTGCCCTCGGTCAGCCGCACCACCACCCGGACAAACTTGCGGTTCTCACCGTGGTACTCGGGCCGGATCTCCACCTGGGTGCCCTCGTAGCCCTGGCGCTGGTAGAGGTCGATGATCTTGCGCTGCTGCTCCACCAGGCTCTGGGCGTCCTCTTCGGTGAAGGTCCCGTCGGGCAACTGGGGCGGAAACGGGCCACCCTTGCGGAATGAAAGGCGTTTTTTGATTTCAACCCGAAACTGTTGGGGATAGAGGCGGCTCTCGAAGCGGTCGTACTCGATGCGCAAGTCGGTGATGACCACCGCCCAGATGCCGGTGAAGCGCACAAAGACGTCGGAACCGCGGGCCACGCCCTCCACCCGCAGATCGCGGAAGAGCCCCGTGGCCTTGAGCCGGGTCCAGGCTTCGGCCACATCCTCGGGCTGCAAGAAGACGCCGCGGGGCAACCGCGCCACCTGCTGCAACACCGCATTGCGGGCCGGCTCGGCGCAGGCGCTGATGTCGCACTCGATCACCACCCCCTGGATGGGGCGTCCCCGCAGCGGCTCAAACTGCTCCACCAGGGCGCTCGTCCGCGCGGCATCGCGGTCGCGCTGATTGTCGGCCACCGTGTCCTCGGGGGGCGGTGGGGCGCCTTCGAGCAGATTCTCGATGGCCGCGGGCGTCGGCTCGTCGGGTGGCGGCACCTCGGCATCGGCCTGGCCCATGGGCAGGACGCCAACGTCCTGAGCATGGGCGATGGGGAAAGCGAGGCTCACCATCAGCGGGGCGAGCCAGAGGAGCAGGCGTTGCATCGCGGGCAGGGTAACAGTGTGCCCGCCAACGGTCATGAACTCCGCGCATGGTCGCGAAGACTTCAACCGCGGCTCGGGTTCCACTAAGGTCGCGCGCCATGATCAAGACCCTCGATGCTTTTCGTCGCAGCTTCTTCTCCGAGCGCCGGGCGCTCATCGGGCAGCTTGGGCCCGAGGCCTTCGACCAGGGCGCGGTGCTGTACACGTGCGCCCTGACTGGACGGCAGGTGGTGGTCCGGGATGCCCTGCCTGAAGCGCCCTCCCAGGAGGTAGGCGCGTTTGTGCAGCGGGTCACCCTGGAGTGGTGGACGTCGCGCCTGCTGTTTGCCGGCGACGCCGAGCCGGGGACCCGCTTTGAGCCCACGGCCGGCCTCTACGGGCGCTACCTGCCCGCGGTGGGTTTTGACTGGTGCCTGGAGCTGGCCCCCGTCGGCCCCATGCAGGCCTGGCGGGTGGACGCCCGCGAGAAGGCCACCCGGCTGGACCTGCCCGCGGACGAGGAAATGTTCCGCGACCAAACCGGCACGTTTTTTGATTTGCGATCCGCCTGGCAGGTGATGGTGGACCGCTTCGTATCGACCGGCGAATTGGCGGTGGCCGAGGTCCAGCCCGGCTACGTGGTGGGTGTGCGCGCGGGCATCCCGGGCGATCCGGCGCCCGAAGAGCGCGAAGATCCCGAATTGATGAGTCATTTCAGCGCGTGGGACCCGCGCGATTACGACACGCTCGAGTTCCTCAATGGCCCCCAGGCCGAGGGCCTGCCCCCGAGCGAGCGCTGGCCCGAGTGGTTGGCCGCCCACGCCGATCAGATCGCCAGCGGGGCGGTGGAGATCTTCGCGCTGGCCGACTCGGCGGCTTTCCAGGAAGCCATCGTCGATCTCGCCACGGCCCGCAGCGTGGAGGTGCGGTCGGTGGCCGAGGCGCGCTTGCGCCTGGTGCGCGGACCGTTGTGGGCGGAGGTGGAGCTGGATCGGCCCTACCTGCGCACGCTGCATGCGGGCCTGAGCTTTGCTGCGGGGGCGCGCGCCTTCTTTCAGCCCCTGGTGTTGGAGCTGGACGAGGCCTTCGACCTGCTGACCGCGCTGCGCGAGCGGCTGGTCGGGTTCGCGGTCACCGTCGAGTCGGGGACGGTGGTGGTGATCCGGGCCCCCGGTCAAGCGGCCCCGCTGGGCCGATGGAACTTGTTGAGCCTCGTGGGCCGGCAAGATGCCCACGGCAGCCGCGGGGTGGACGAGGTGCTGGCGTTTTTTGGCTACGATCCCGAGGCGCGGGCCTTTACGCGCCAGGATCCGCCCCTGGGGATCTGCCCCATCTGCGGCGATCCGGCCCGGGTCGGCAAGGTGGTGCGGCCCCTGGCGCTGCTGGGTGTTGATCCCCGCACCTTGGCGGGCGTGGCCGTCGGCAACCACTTCATCTTCTTTACCCGGGACTGCCCACGGCACTCCACCCCCCTGGAGCCCCGCCCCGACCGCCCGCTCGCCACGCTGGAGGCCGCATGGCAGGCGGGCTTGCCTGAAGCGGGCATCCCCCTGGCCGAGGTGCGGGCCTTCCCCCCCAGCGTCGGTGTGGTGGCGCCCGACCAGGCGGCGGAGGCCCTGGAGGCCCTGCCCGAGGGCAGCCTGGTGGTGGGCTTTGACGCGGGCTCGCTCGTGCTGGAGCCGGCGCTGCTGAAAGCCGCGCTGCAGGCCGCCGAGCGCCCCGCCAGCGGTCGGTTCCACGTGGTCGCTTTTGGGCCCGATGCGGTGGTGGTGTCCCGCGGGGCGTTGGTGGGCCCCGCCCTCTACCAGGCCCGAGTGGCGGCGGAGGATGCGGTGCGTGGCCTCTTCCCAGGTCGGAGCTGGCCCCTCGACGTGGCGCGGTGGATGGAGCTGGACATGGAGCCCCTCGGTCAGGTCATCTGGACCCGGTGACCACCGCGCTTGCCCTCATCGCTGCCCTGGCGGCCCCCCCCACCCTGGGGGACGGCCTGCGGGCCATCGGCGCCGTGCCTGGGTGTGTGCGCACCGAAGCGCAAATACCCGATTCTTCAGCGCTTTTTGGCCTCGCGTCCGCCGCCTGCCTCAGTGAAGATCCGCTGGCAACCCGGCTGGTGCCGGGCCCGCCGCCGCCCCGAACGGCCGCGCGGGTCCTGCTCGGCCTGTCGGGCGCCGTCGCCTTGGCGGGTCTGGTGGGCACCGTGGTCTCGCCCGGCTGCGCCACCCGCGATGCGGAGCAGCGCTGCGTGGATGCCCAGGGTACAGCCGCGATCTTTCCGGCCTTGTTGGTGTTGGGTCTCGGCGGCCTGACCACCGCAGCCTTCTGGTATCGGCAGGATCTGCCCGAAGCACCATGAGGGTTCAGGTGGGGTTGGCCCCGGCGGGCGCGCTCAGCGCCAGGCGCCGCGTAGGCTGAACGTGGCCCAGAAGTAGGGGTGCGTGAAGTCCTTGAGACGGGGGCGCGCGGTGGGGGGATCCTGCACGCCGCGAGCGCGATCGAGGACCGCCAGCAGGGGGCCCAGCTCTTCGGGGCGCGCCCGGCCGTTGCGCAGCGCGAGCTGGGCGCGGTGGAAGGCCTCGATCAGGTCGCCCGTGCCCAACGCCGCGTAGAAGTTGCGCATGAACAGCACGCTGGCGGCATCGTGCACCGGCCACCGGCTGGCCAGCACCGAGTTCGCCCCGCCCTCCAAGAACGCCCGGTCCACCACCCAGGGGATCTCGTCGCCCACCTCGCCGCGACCCGCGGCCGAGTCGCACACCGAGAGGACCACCAGCCCGGCCGGCAGCTTGAGGGCGGCCAGCTCATCGGGGTAGAGGCGGCCATCGGAGCCGCTGTCGGGCTGCAACTCCAGGTACAGCGGCTCCAGCGGGCCCGAGCGAATGCCGTGCACGGCAAAGTGAATCAGGCTCGACGCTCCGGCGCTGGCGAGCTGAGCGCGCACGGTGGACTCGCGGGCATCATCCCCCAAGAAGGCGTGGGCCCCGGTGTACCGGCGCGCCACTTCAGCGGCCTCCTCGCGGGCCCCCGGCAGGTTGTTGCGCGGATCACCCACCGCAATGACCACCGGGTAGCGCGGCGCGTCTGGGGCCGCCGGATCCGCCGAGGGCGCGACCATCCGCAGGGCCGCGGCCACCGCCGTCAGGTTGGGCTCGGTGACCACCGCGTAGCGATCCACCACCATGCGGCCCGCCCAGGGGAGCGCCTCAAAAGGCACCGGGTGCAGCGGCCCGTGGGGCACGACCACCAGCAGGGGCGTGGCCTCCTCGGCGGGCTGGACATCAATCGGCCGCCGAGAAGCTGAGCGAAGTCGGCTACTTGCGTTTGCCGTGCCCCCATGAGTATTGAGGCGAGATGCCACGGGGTCGAGGAGCCACTGGCCCAGCCGCGCGGCGTGGGGGGCAAACCCGTTGCCCTTGGCGCGGATCTCGAACAGCAGGCGCTCCACCTCGCGCTCCAGGTCGGCCTGGGCCACCGGCACGCTGTGCACCTCGATGGCGTCGGCCGACACCCAGAAGACCAGCAGCTCGGTGGGCAGGACGTAGTATTCGATGACCGCCACATCCGGCGTCAGCGCGGCCTGCACCGCCATGGGATCGGCGGGCGGCTGCACGTCCGCGAGGCGGAACAGGTTGCTGGCGCGCTCCACCGTCCGCCGAGAGGGCAGGGCCGACTCGCTGCCCGCTGCGGGGGCGGCGGGGGCGGCGGGCTCGGCTTCCCGGTCGCTGCGCAGGCGCTCTGCAAAGGCCCGCGCCTTGACCCCCCCCACCACCCGCAGGGCCGCGGTGGCCTCGCCCTGGGCGGCCAGCAAGCTGATGAGGCCATCATAGGCTTCGCGGCGGGTGCGGGTGAGGGCGGTGGAGAGGTGCTCGGGGCCCAGCGCGGCTCGCAGCCGGTCAAACTGGGCCACGGCCGCCTCCAGGTGGCTGCGGTAGGCCGCGGCATCACCTCGGGCCTGAGCCGCGCGCGCCTGCAGCGTCTCCAGGCGAGCGCGCTGCTCGGGCGTCTCGGGCCGAAAGGCGTCGGAGCGGGCGGCGAAGGTGCTCCACCGGCGGGCGTTGGCCAGTGCTTCAAGCGCCACCAGCGTGGCTTCCTGCTGCAAGGGCTGAAATCCGATGGCGGCGGCCTCGGTGCCCGCTGCGTCCGCCGCCTCCAGCGCGCCTGCGGCATCGCCGCGGACGTTGGCGGCCGCGGCCAGCACGATGCGCGCCTGGGCCTGCGCCGCCTTCATGTCCGAGGCCTCGGCGTGGGCCAGGGCGAGCCGGGCCACCCGTGTGGCCTCGTCGGCATCGCCCTCGGCCAGCGCCACGATGCCCTGGGTGGCATAGGCCACCGCCGCATCGGCCCGGCGCCCCGCCGTCTCGTGCATGAGGGCCGTCTGCGCCAGCAAACCCCGCGCGTCGCGGAACTCGCCGACGTAGGCGAGCAGCATGGCCATGCCGTCGAGGCCGTTGGCCTGCAACCGCTCCGATTCCAACGTGAGCGCCCGGTAGTAGACATCCTGGTACAGCGTCCAGGCGCGATCGAAGTCCTGCGCCTGCCAGGCGATGGCGGCCCGATTCACCTGAAGCTTCACCAGGTCCTCAGGCGGCCCGTGCGCTCGATACCACCCCTCGGCCTCGGCATAGCGCGCCTCGGCCTCCTCCAGGCGTCCCAGGTCGCCGTAGAGGCGTCCCAAGTAGCGGCGGGCGCGTGCACCCACTTCGCCCTGGCTGCGGGCGTCGGCTTCTCGGACCGCGAGGAGCAGGGCTTCCTCTGCGGCATCGTTGCGACCGATGAGCTTGAGCGCTTGCCCCCGGCGGGCCTGGAGGTGCGCCCGCTCTTCGGGGCGGGCGGTGGTGAGCGCCTGGGAGAACCCGTCCGCGGCCGCGGCGTAGTTGCCTGCGGTGAAGGCGGATTCGGCGGCGGCCTGGACGTCGACATCCGGCTCGCAGCCTGCGCACGCCAGGCCGAGCAGGAGGCCGAGCACGAGGCCCGCCCACACCGGGTACGGGCCAATCAACGTGGGGGGGCATGGGTGGGTGGCGGGCCGCGCCGCCCCGGGGCTGCCGCGCATCAGCGGTGCTCCAGCTCCGCAGCCGGCGCGACGACGGCGTCGCTGCCCAGCGCATCGGCCAGCGCGGCGAGGCGCGTGGCGCGGTCGCCCGCGGCAGCGTTGAGGCGCTCCAGGAGCGCCGGCAGGTCGGCCAGCGGCTGCCGGCTGATCACCCCGATGAACTGCTCTCGGCCGGGCTGGTCGTCAAAGACCTTTTTAATTTCAATGGGTTGCGATGCATTGCCCAACGGCACGTTGACCGCGGTGGCCTCGGGCACCACCAGGCGATCGGTGCTGTCGAGCAGCAGCACGGTGGCGTGCGTCCCCGGTTCACCTTCGAGCGCCACCACCACCTCATCGCCGGCCTGCCAGGCCCCCTCGGCCGCGCTACCGCGCTCCAGGCGGGCGTGCTCGCCGAATTGGTAGATGCGGGCTGTGAGCGGGGGCGGGGTGACCAGGCGGTAGACGCCAAAACCGAGGAGGACCGCGGCCGCGAGGGCCAGCGCGGGCGCCAACCACGTGCCACGGCGGGTGGGGGCTGCGGAGGAGGCCCGCAGCAGAAAGCCGGTGCCATCGGGCAGCGCCGGCTCGCGCAGCACCGCGAGTGCCGCTTCATCCACGCGCACGCCGGTGCGGCGGGCTGCCGCGAGGCCGCTGAAGAGCGCGGCCGCCCGATCGGGCACAGCGCCCAGCAAGATGTTGTGGCCCAGACCGCCGGGCCCGAGCGCAACCGCTGCCACCCCACCGGCACCCCGCACTGCGCGCACGAGCTGGGCGACCGCGGACTCGTCGCCCTCGCAGGCCAACGCAAAGCAGCCCGGTGCCACTTCTTCGACGGCCAACCAATTGCCTTGGGGGGGACGACCACTGGCCGGCCGGCAGACGGCCACCGCCAAGCGGCCACCCAGCACCTGGTCGAGCCAGGCGGGCGCCGGCCCGGCGGTGCGGGGGCCTTCTTCGAGGAAGGCCAGGGCGCGGGCATCGCCCAGTGAGGTCTCGGTGTTCTGATCCACGGGCATCCAGGGATCCTCAGCGGGGGATATCTTAGATTCGGCCTCACTCATGGCCGACCTCGTAGCCGGACTCGAGCAGGACGTCCCGGGCGAGGCGAACGATGCGGTTCTTCCACTGATAGACGTTGTTGGCGTTGGTTTCCTCGATGCGGGCGATGGCGGCCACATCCAGCTCCTGAACAAACAGGTAGTCGTAGTAGGCGCGGCCCTTCTCGCTCAGCCGCTCCAGGATGAGGTGCCGAATGCGCTCGCGCTCCTCCACCTGCACCAAATCCAGGTCGACGTGCGTCTCGCCCTCCACCTCAATGCGATCGAGGCGGCTGCCCGAGCTGCCATCGGACGGCGGGGCGTCGAGGGAGAGCCGAAAGCGCCCACGGTTGGTGAGGATGCGCCGGAAGTGCCGAATGCCGATGCGCTCGGCGATGCGGCAGAGGTAGGTGCGGAGGCTGGAGAGCCCGGCCCACTGCCGGAGCACCTGGCCATCGTGCGCGAAAAACGTCAAAAACGATTGCTGAACGGCATCTTCGACGTCCGCTTCACCCACGGTGCCCGAGCGAGCCACCGAGAGGAACCCGATGGCCTGGCGTACGGGGCGGTGGTAGGCGAGGATCAGGCGACGCTGGGCAACGCGGTCGCCCAGGGCGCAGGCGTCCACCAGGGCCTGCTCTTCGGCCCGCTGGCCGGGGGTCTGCTCGGCAGGTGGGTCACTCATGCGGCGCCCACCATACGCGGCCTCGCGGTCGCGCAACAGGCCCCAAGCGCGCGGTTTTGCTCCCAAGCGCGCAGGACGAGTCGAGACCTTGCCGAGTCGCCGTGTGGCGGTCCGCCAGCGCCCTCCGCAGAGGGGCGCCAGGGGGGTGGTTGTGACGGCCCGCGTTTCGTGGTTTGATAACGGGCTCTCCGTCCTGGCCGGTCAGCGGGCATGCCATGTTCGCAACGGGTTGGGCGCAGCCGGAGGAAGTCGCCGATGGTGGAGTTCTCGGTTGGAGATGTGGCGGTCTATCAGGGTCAGGGGATCGGACGCATCACTGAAGTCGGCACCATGCAGGTGGCCGGGACTGAGCTGAAGGTCTACACCCTGAGGATGGACTCCGGCGCCATTGTGCGGATTCCGACCAACAAGGCGGAAAGCGTAGGCCTGCGCGAGGTGACGCCCCTCTCTGAAGTGCCAGCGGTGTACGAAATCTTGCGGCAAGAAGGCCAGCGTCCCAAGGACAAGACCTGGAATCGCCGCTACCGGGCCTACAGCGAAAAGCTGAGAACGGGCTCGGTCAAGGACATCGCCGAAGTCTTCCGGGACCTGGTTTATCTGCGCGGCCACAAGGAGCTCAGCTTCGGTGAGCGGCAGATGCTGGAGCAGGCCCGTAGCCTCCTCGTCAAAGAGCTTTCACTCGCCACTGAGCGAGCTGAAGGTGATGTGGAGCAGGAGTTGGAGACCCTCCTGGCGCACTGCTGATGACGGCCACGCGTGATCCTGACGAGGCGCCCGGTGAGGGCGAGGCGGTTGCACCCCGGCAACTTTCCTCCGATGGCGTTGTCCCTGACGCAAGTCCCCAAGACGTCCACCCGCAGGCACCGGTGAGCATGGCAGCTGAGAACCCCGAGCCCGGCTTCGAAGAAGCGGATGTGCCCGATGAAGGGGCCGCGCCCGACGAGTGGGATGAGGAAGCACCCCGGCCCCGGCGGCGGGGCTTCATCATGCGCAACCCCGTCATGCTGGTGCTGGTGCTGGCGGCCTCGATCTTCCTCTTCATCAAGTACTGGCCGCAGGTGGCCTACCTGATTGCATCGCAGACGCCGGTCCAATGTGGGGACATCTCCGAGCGGCCCGCCATCCGCTACCTGTCGCCGGAGAAGCTGCCTCCACTCGATCACGACGCTTTTTGCGAGCTGACAGGCACCGTGCAGAACCTGCTGGTGTTGGTCACGGGCGAGGCCAAGGACAACCCCAATCCCCGCAAGCGCAATGAAGGCCGCCGCTACTACGTGAAGCTGGATGGCGATCGCATCTTTGCGGTGCTGGCGGCCGATCGCGAGGACGTGATCGAGCACCGCGATCGGCAGGGGCACCTGCTGGGGTTCCAGGTCCACGGCACCGGCCGCATCATCGATCCGGCGGTGGATGCCACCTACGGGCCCACCGCGCGGACGTTGCGCCTCAAGTTTGGCCTGCCCGAGAGCGAGCCCATTCGCATTTTTGATACCACCGATTCACCGGCTCGCCGGTGGCCGGCGGTGCTGGCGTGCGTTTTCCTGTTGCTGACCGCGACCTTGGCGGCTTTTGGCCTGCTGCGGGTGGTGCGGGCGACCCTGGCCCGAGCGCGCTGACGCGGGTCGGTGGCACGCCTCGGTGGCACGCCTCGGTGGCACGCCTCGGTGGCACGCCTCAGTGGCACCTCGCTTCGGCGGTGTACGCAACCCCAACCCCTGCTCAACCATCCACCGCAATCGAAGTGCCAGACCCCCAAGCCCTGGGTGTGGACGCAATTGACCCCAGGCTGGCGGTCCACCGACCTGCACGGCCCTATCGATTGGAGGCCCCGCCGTTGCTGGATTTGCGCTATGTTCGCGCCGATCTTATCGTGAGCCGCCATGCGTACTGAATCGATTCATGTGCTGGTCCTCCTGGTGGCGGTCCTCGGCTGCCAGGGCCCCAGCGCTGCCGACGAGGCGCCGCCCGAGGTGGTCCAGGTGGGCGCTGCGCCCGTGACCGCCACGCCGGCCCGCCCGGTCCTGCCCGTTGGGGCGGCGCCCGGAACCACCGAACCCGCACCCGAGGAGGTGGCGGCCGCGCCCGTCACCGAAGATGAGCCGCCGCCGCGGGCGGATCTGCCTGGCCTGGCCTTGGAGGCCGCGGGCGATATCCCCGAAGAGGACCGGGTGTTGGTGGTGTTGGAGGGGCACGAGCGCATCTTCACGCGCGCTCAGGCGGCGGCCGAGGGCTACACCCTGCTCAGCCTGCGGGATGACTGGACGCCCTACATCTTCCAGCCCAAGACCGACGCCGGCGGCGACGAGCTGCCCAACCGGTACCGCCGCATCTTTGTTGGTCTGGCCAACGACAAGATGGACAGCGATGGTCGCAAGCTGGAGGAGGAAGAGGACAACTACCTGGAAGTCTTCGGGATTCCGCCCAGCCTGGGCATCCTCCACCAGCGGTACATGGACGACGAGGGCAAGGCCTGCAACCGCACCATCGACTACGACTTCATCGGGCGGCACGAGCGGGTGGTGCAGCGCAGCGAGAAAGGGTCGAAGAAGTACGCCCGCGAGCGGGAGGGCCACCAGAAGAAGGTGGACGCCGCGATGGCCGAGACCGGCGCCGCAACGCTGGATGCGCTGCGGGCCCAGCGGCCCAAGCTATCGGATTCCATCGATTTTTTGCAGAAGGGTGTGGGCGAGGGCCGGGTGCTGGCCGAGGTGGAGAAGCGCCTGGAGTGCGACGGTCACAACCACCCGCGCTACAAGCACAAGGCCGGCGAGATGGACCAGGGCCTGCGGCTGGCGCTGCGGCGGTTCCAGCGCAAGCACAAGATCTATGAGCACACCAACCTGCGCGGCGAGACGATGAAGCTGCTGGGCATGCGGCCCATCCAGACCAACCACCTCGACCTGGTGCGGGCGTTGACCGAGCGCGTGGTGGACGCCACCGGCATCCTGGAGGACGGCACCTACCCGGGCGACACCGTGCCTACCTACACGGGCAGCGATGGTCAGCAGCACCCGCTGCGCAACCTCGTGGAAGAGTTCACCCAGGCGGCGCTCACCCAGCTGCGCCTGGACACACCGGAGCGTGCCCTGGCCTTCATGAAGCGCCACAAGGCCCATGATTTCCGGTGGATGGTGGCGGGGGTCAAGTTCCCGGCGCTGCCCGAGTACTACCAGCCCCACATGAACCTGGAGGTGGTCATCGATCGCGGGGACGTCTTCTACGATCCGCCGTGGGACGAGAAGGGCCGCAAGCGCCCGCAGTACCGCAAGCGGCTGCCCAAGTACTCGCTCTTCACCACCTGGCATGACCAGCGCATCCGCCTGGTCTACTGGCCCACCACCATCGGTGGCTGGCGCGCCGAGGTGGCCAAGAACGGGTACGAGTACTACGCCTACAAGCAGTCCTACGTGGGCGAGCGGGTCATCAAGCAGGTGATCGCCGGTCCCACCTGGGTGCCCCCCGAGACCACGCCGCTGGGTGCCCTCGCCAAGCGGCGCTACATCAACGGCAAGACCCAGGGCGTGGTGAACTACAGCGAGATGGGGCCCAGCTACTTGTCGGCCTACGGCCTGGTGGCGGGCTACTTCACCACCCGCAACGGCGGCGATCAGGGCATTCGGGTACACGGCAGCTCGGACTACATGTCCATTCTCAGCCCCGAGCGCTTCAGCCACGGCTGCCACCGCCTGATGAACCACCACGCGGTGCGCCTGTACGGCCACATTCTGCGCCACCGCAAGATGACCGTGGACGGTGACCAGGACCTCAACCATACCCGCCAGTTCTACTGGGAGGGCGAGGTGTACCAGGTGCGCCTGCCCACGCGCGGCTTCAAGTACACCCTCGATCCGCCCCTGCCCGTGACCGTCGAGGAGGGCAACATCCGGGGCCGTCGCAACTCGCCCATCGAGGGTCTGGTGAAGATTCCCGATACCCGGTATCCGCAGGACGAGGACGAGCCGGAGGATCCGGTGGCCCCCAAGCCGCCCGAGGCGCCCGAGGCGCCGGCGCCCGAGAACTTCAGGGGTGAGGACGTGCGCCCGGCCGTGCCCGTGCCTGCCCTGCCCGCCCTGCCCGCCCCGACCCAGGCCGTGCCCCCGAAGAAGGACAAGGACGCATGATCCGTTGGCTGCTGCTGGCCGCCCTGGTGGCGGCGCCGGTCCTGGCCCAGGACGCCGGGGTGGACGACACCGAAGAGGGCCCGGCGGACGCGGGCAAGTCCCACGTGATTGAAGAGGTGAAGCTGACCTTCACCAGCTCACCGGCCGGTGCCGACGTCTGGTACGGCAAGAAGCTGTTGGGCAGCACGCCCCTGGTGGTGATGCGCCGCAAGGACAGCGGCCCGGTGGACGTCGTGTTTCGGCTGGCCGGCTACCTCACGGTCAACAGCCGCGCCTACACCTGGGACAACGACAAAGTGGCCGTCAAGATGACCCCCACGGACCAGGCCAGCACCCTCCTGGGCTTCAAGAAGCCCCTCGAGCCCAGCGACGGCGACCAGAGCGACCTGGACGACGACGACACCCGCTGAGCGGTCGCCGGTCGGGCGTGTCGCGTTCTAAGTATCTGAAATCGTTGCTGTTTGCGGCGGTTTAGCTCGCGCGACGGGCGAGGTGCCGCAACCCCAGGGCGGACAGCTTCTCGTGGGTGATCAGCTGCAGGTGGTGCAGCAGCAGCGCCGTGTCGTCCAGGCGGATGGGCTTGGGCATGAAGAGCTCCACCTCCGCCGGCAAACCCGTCATCGGCACCGGATGACCACTCATGAGCACCTTGCGACCGCCAATGCGCTTCTGCTGCATGCGCTGCAGCAGGGAGACGCCGTCGTCGTCGGTGAGCTGCTGATCGATAAAGCTGAGGTGCAAAGGGCGACTGCCGGCCCGCTCAAGGGCCTGACGGCCACTGGCGCAGGCCACCACGGTGCAGCCAAGAAACTTCAGAATCGCTCCCAGCGACTCGCGAACGTGGACGTCGTCGTCCACCAAGAGCGCACGAATGCCCGTCATGGCGCCTGCTCCTGCGTCAATCTCCGCCGATGGAGGTGGTGTTGGGTTGCTCTGATAGGTATTTGAGCATCCCGGTTTGACCGTGCGCAAGCGGATTCGACCGCCACAAGTATTTTGGTCGCACATTGTCCTACCCTGTAGCCAGATGTGGGCGCAGGTCCTACACGGCCCGCGCGCCCTCAGACGCGCCCGATTTGGGCCCGCAGAGCGGCCTCTCGCTGCAGGCGCCACCACCGGTGGAGGGCCGGTCCGATGCGGCGATAGAAGGCCGTCACGGGGTCGGTGGTGTCGGGCTGGGTGGCCCCATGGGTTGCGTAGTTTTTGAAGTGAAAACAGTAGGTTGGGCGACTCGGGATGACCGGGTTTTCTGCGGCTGGTGCCGCCATCGGCGCCGGACCATGGGCCACCGGCTGGGCGTCCAAGAGCGTCCACTCGGCGTGCGTCTGGGGGTCGGGTGCCTCGGTCAAGCCGCGCGCCATCGATCGTTGGATGTGTTGTTCATGCACCCAGGCGCACACCGCTGGGTGGGCGCTGGGCGGGAAGACGGCGATGGGGCCGACGGGTCGCGGCGCACTGGGTCGGCCCGCGAAGCGCACATGCACCAGCCCATCGACGGGCGCGAGGCAGGCGAGGGCAGATGTCCAGTGGCTGCCATCCACCACGTCCACCAGCCGCCGGGTGGTGGCGGTGCGTTCGACCCGAAGCAGGCGGTTGGTGGTGTCCCGCAGGCTCGCCAGCTCGGCGCGGATCCCGGGATCCGCCGTCTCGGCCAGCAGGCGCTCCGCGAGGCAGGGCGTGTGGTCCAGCGCGGCCCAGAGCAGGAAGAACGGGTCGTCGGGCGGCACCGTGCCCCCCAGCACACCAAAGGCATGCCGCGCGGCGGCGCAGGCAGCGGCCCAGGCGGGTCGGGTGAGCGTGTGGTTGAGGTGGGTCAGCAGGACGGTGGCGGGGGCGAAGCAGGGCATGGCAGACCTCCGGGAAGCGGAGCCCAAACATCGGGCTCTTCTTCACTTCGGCCACGCGCGGCCCGTGTCGCAGGAAAGTGCAGCCCCAGGCGCACTTTTTTCTCGGGGGCGCTCAGTCGAGGCCGACCCGAAGGGGTCTACCAGTCCGCGCCGCGCAGCTCGCCGCCCAGCACGGTGGCCCGCAACCGCAGGTAGGAGTCGTAGCGGGCGGGATGGATCGTTTCGTCCTCCACCGCGGCCACCACGGCGCAGCCGGGCTCCAGGTCGTGCCGGCAATTGGCGAACCGACACTGCACCGCAAAGGGGGCAAACTCGACAAAATGTCGAGCCAAATCAGCGGGTTCCACGCCCCACAATGCGAACATGCGCACCCCAGGGCAGTCGATGAGCTCCCCCCCGCCGGGCAGGGCGAAGAGGGCGGCGCTGGTGGTGGTGTGCACGCCGCGGCCGGTGGCGTCGCTGAGCGCTTTGACCCGCTCGCCCAGGCCGGGGCACAGCGCGTTGAGCAGGCTGGTCTTGCCGACGCCCGAGTGGCCCACGAGGATGGAGGTGCCGGTGGCCAGCAGGGCGCCCAGCTCGGCCACCCCCTCGCCCGTGGCGGCGCTCACGCGGAAGACCGGGTTGCCGAGGGGCGGGTAGGGCTCGAGTACTTCGTCGAGGTCCTCCGCCGTATCCTCGTCGTCTTCCAGCAGATCGATCTTGTTGAGCACGATGCAGCATGGGATGCCCTGGGCGTGGGCGGCCACCAGCAGGCGGTCGATCAAGCCCCCGCGGGCGGGGGGCTCCACGGCCACCACCACCACCAGCCGGTCCAGGTTGGCGGCGATGATCTGCGGGCGCTGGGTGCCATCGCTGCGGGCGAGCTGGTTGCGGCGTGGGGCCACCGCATCGATGATGCCCGCCGCGAGCTCAGTGGGTGGCATGGGCGTGAAGTAGACGCCATCGCCCACCACGGCGGCTTTGCCCTTGCCCTTCGCGAGGCAGGGCACCCGCTCCCCGCTGGGGGTCAGCACCGTGAGCACCGGGCCTTGACGAAGGATAACCCGCCCGTGGGGCGCCGTCCCCGGGGTGGGGCGGCGCTCGCCGGCGGACGTACGGCGTGGTCGCAACATGGCGCGGACGGTGCCAGGAGCCTGCCTGCGACGCAAGGCCTTTACGTGGACGCGCCGGACGGGTACAGCCAGACCATGCGCCGCGTACTTCAAGCCCTGTTCGCCCCCGAGGTTGCCTCGCGGATCTCTGCTGTGGTGATCGCCCTCGCCCTCGGCGTGGCGGGGCTGGCCTGTGAGGAAAACCTGGACGCGGCCACCCCGGAAGGCGCGCTGCACCAGATCCGGGACGCCGTCATGGCCAAGGACGCCGACGCCCTGCTCAGCCGCAGCTCGGCCCTCACCCAGAGCAAGCTGGCGGAGCTGCACACGTTGTTCAAGGAGCAGCGCCAGACCATCACCGACCGCTACCCCGCCGAGCAGCAGGGGCCCGCCCGCACGGCCTACCCGCCCGGTGCGCTGGAAGCGGAGGACACGGGCGCGCTGTTCCGGGCGCTGGTGAAGACCCGCCTCGACGGCCTGGAGGCCTCCGATGGCCTGCGCTTTGGCCTGTCCTCCATGGGCACGGCGGTGGTGCACGGCGAGCGCGCCACCGTGTCGACCCAGAGCGGGGAGTCGTTGGAGCTGGTGCTCGAAGATGGCCGCTGGGTCACCACGGTCTTTGAGGCCACCCTCAGCCGCAACCTCGATCGCGCCCGCCAACACCAGCAGGTGCTTGCCGAAAACCTCAAGGTTTTTGATGAGTTGAAGCGGCGGGAGGCGGCCAGGAAGGCCAAAGAAGAGGCGGCGGCCCCCACCTCAGAAGGGGCGCCAGCGTCTGAAGGCGCGCCGGCCCAATCCCCTTGACCCGCAGCAGGTCCGCCGGGTGGGCATAGGGGCGTGCGGCCACCACCCGGGCGGCCAGCGCCGGCCCGATGCCCGGTAGGGCTTCCAAGTCCGAGCGCGACGCCTCGTTGGCGGGCAGGGGCTGGCCCAGCGCGAGGCGCAAGGGGGCTGGCAAGGGGCGCACCCGCGTTTGGCAGCCCGTGGTGCCTGCCTCGGCCCGCAACACGTCCCCTGGATGCACATCCCGGCTCGGTGGACACCGCACCAGCGTGGCCGCCGCCGCCCCGATGCCGCACGTGAGCTGGAGGGACGCCTCTTCCTGGAGCCCCACCCAGCCGGCCGGGCAGGGCGGGGTCGCCGGGCCACGCTCCGCCAGCCGCCCGTGCGCCAGCAGCACCAGCCACGCCAAGACCCACGCGCCCACGCCATGTCGCGCCATCGCCCCTCCCTGGATCGCCACGCGACCCTGGAACACTTCGGCCAGAGGCAGGGCCGCGTCGCAGAAAAGTGCAGGCAGGGCGCGATTTTTCTTGGGACGTGGGCGCGAGCGGTGGCGGAAAAGGGCGCCAAGTCCTTGATCGGACGGCCTTTTTTTTGGCTCAGCGCCCCAGGGCGCGGCGCATCGTGCCCGCGCGGTCGGTGAAGATGCCGTCCACCCCCAGCGCGGCCAGGCGCAGGGCCTCGGTGGGATCGTTCACCGTCCAGACGTGGATCTGCACCCCGCGCTGCTGGCACTGCGCAATCCGCGCCGGGGTCAGCAGGGCGCCGCACGGGTGCCAGGTGGCGGCGGCCAGGCGGTCAAGGGCGGGCTCGAAGGCGCCCTCGGGCAGGCGGTCCACCAACAGCGCGCGGGGCAGGTGGGGGGCGGCGTGGCGCGCCACTTCCATGGCATCCACCGCGAAGCTCGACAACAAGATGCGCGCGCCCGGCCGGCGCCGGAGCACCTCAAGGACGGCGGGCAGCGCGTCGGCGTCTTTGATCTCCACGTTGACGGGCACGGCGTCGTCCACCAGCTCCAGCACCTGATCCAGGGTGGGGATGGTGTGGCCGCCCCGCAGCGGCAGGCTCATGAGGCGGTCGGCGGGCTCGTTGGCCACCACCCAGTCGGTGCCATCGGCGGCGAGCCGGCGGGTGGTCTCGTCGTGGAAGACCAGCGGCACCCCGTCGGCGCTGAGGTGCACGTCCAGCTCGATGCCGTCGGCGCCCTCCACGAGGGCGAGCACAAAGGCGCCGAAGGTGTTCTCCAGCGGGCCGCCTTCGTGGTGACTCCCCCGGTGAGCCCAGAGTCTCAAGTGGCCGGAATCATTGCGCAACCAAGGCACTGAATGGTCATTCATGCGAGCTTGCCTCCCAGCCAGAGCCCGACGGCGCCTGCGCCCAGGCCCAGGCCGAGCTGGAGTCCGAGGTTGAGAGCGCCCAACCAGGGCGCGGTCCGCCAGACGCTGAGCGTCTCGATGCCAAAAGTGGAAAAGGTGGTCAGGCCCCCCAGCACACCCGCCGTCACGCCGGCGCGCACCGTGGGCGACCACTGCGGGCGGTGGGCGAAGAGGGGCACCAGCAGGCCGAGGGTGAAACACCCCACCACATTGACGCCGAGGGTGGCCCACGGCAGCAGCGCGTGGGGCCAAAGTCGGCCCAGGCCCACCGTGACGGCCCAGCGGGCCACGGCGCCGAGGCCGCCACCGAGGAAGACGGCGAGGGCGGTCATGGGCCAGCCGTACCCGCCTGCCTGGGCGCTGTCAATGTCGCCTGGGGCGCCAAGCTGCTAGCCTGCGCGCATGCACGCCGACCGACCTGAGCTTGTGGGCGCCCAGCCGGGCGCGCCGATCCACGCCGACTTGTTGATCGAGGGCGCCACCGAGGTGTTTGACGGGCTCCAGGTCTGGCCCGGGGCGCGGGTGGTGGTGGCCCAGGGCCGTGTGGTGGCGGTGGGCACCGAGCTGCCGCCCGAGGTGGTGGTGGATGCCGCCACTGAGCGCCTGGACGTCGAGGGCGGGCTGGTCACCCCTGGCCTCATCGACGCCCACACCCACCTGGTCTTTGCCGGTGACCGCGCCGACGAATACGCCCTGCGGGCTGCGGGCCGCGGCTACCTCGAGATCGCTGCGGCGGGCGGCGGCATTGCCAGCACGGTGCGCGCCACCCGGGCCGCCGACCGCGCGACGCTGGTGGCCCTCGCGCGGCCCCGCCTCGACCGGCTGCTGGCCTGTGGGGTGACCACGGCGGAGGTGAAGTCGGGCTATGGGCTCGATTTTACAACCGAAATGCGCATTCTGGAGGCCATCCGCGACCTGGATGCCGAGCACCCCGTGGACCTCGTGGCCACCTTCCTGGGCGCGCACACGCTGCCCCCCGAGCGCCGGCACGACCGTGTGGGGTATCTGGATGAGGTGGTGGAGCGCATGATCCCGGCGGTGGCAGCGGCGGGCCTGGCCACCTTCTGCGACGTGTTTGTGGAGCGCAGCGCCTTCACCGTGGAGGAGGGGGCGCGGGTGCTGACGGCCGGGCTGGCCCACGGCCTGCGGCCCAAGATCCACGCTGATCAGCTCTCGGCGGGTGGTGGTGCGGAGCTGGGGGCCCACCTGGGGGCGGTGAGCGCCGACCACCTGGAGCACGTGAGCGCCGCGGGCATCGCTGCCCTGGCGGCGGCGGGCACGGTGGCGGTGTTGCTGCCTGGCG
>Ga0075163_10002765_pt1 | contig 23545 bp, 53 predicted proteins | sample JI1023141ADNA_FD_71478 | JGI IMG/M metagenome (GOLD analysis project Ga0075163, IMG submission 71478) | Wastewater effluent complex algal communities from Wisconsin, to seasonally profile nutrient transformation and Carbon sequestration -... | ecosystem: Engineered > WWTP > Effluent > Algae... | reverse complement strand
CCAAGTGAGGCGACTTTAGAATACGGTAATATAACTTCGCTTGTGATTAAGGTAAAAGAGTTGATATGAAAACTGCTTTGTTTGACCCTAGAATCCCTGGAGATGTGTTCTCAGACAACCCTGCGTTAATCTTGGGCGATCTAATAGTAAAGGGCGATATCAAACACGGCTGGCTTGGGCGTGGTGACTTCTGGGAGCGTATAGGCTTGCTTGCAACCTATTGTGAGGAGATTGTTAGTGGCGAAGATAAAGGTGAAGGAAGCCAATCTTGCTACTGAAAGCTATAAGGTCAAGTATCGCTACAAAGATATAAGCACTGGCTTTTGGAAGCAAGACGAAATGATGTATCACTGCGCAAGAAAGGATGCGCATCGTGATGCAGAGATATGGGTCAAGGATAAGATGAGACCTACTATTATCGAAATAATTTCTGTGGTGTATCAATGAAACCGGTAGAGCAGATGTGTCCTCACAACGAGGTTGAAGGAGTCTTTGGTGATTGCTTTAGAGCTGTTATCGCCTCATTGTTAGAAATGGAAGCAAAAGATGTTCCACATTTCTTACACGACGGACACCCTGATGCATGGAGAAAGCGTCTAAGTGAGTTTCTTAAGCCCTATAATCTGTGCTTTATGTCCTTCAACGCGTCTGGTTGGGATATGGATGCATGGAGAAAGGAGATGTGTGTGGATATATTGTATCATGAGATATCCGACCGCTCACCTAGGTTCCCTTCGCTGTTTCATTCTGTAGTGGGGTGCAACGGTAAAGTTGTGCATGATCCACATCCTGATAAAACAGGACTACCTGAAGAGACCTCTGAGCGTACCTTCGGAGTTCTTATAAGGCTACAATAATGGGTGCATCTAAACAGACAGGACCAAAGCTATTACGTGTTAAGGTTTCAGGAGAGTGTTACTTTGCAGATCAGCGCGGCTACTATACTGTTTGGGAAGACGCACAAGCTGTTGTTGATAGACTGCACAAAGAGCTGCTTGAGACACGTAAGCAGCTAAGTTGGAACAAAAATCGCGTAACTAAATTGCAACGAAACGTTTCAAAGGAAAAGTACTAATGGATGAATTAAGGGATATGGGTGCAGGTATTCTTGACGCAATTGAGAAGAACATTCCTGCGGCTGTAGGCGAAGTTCTCAAGAAGGAGCTTGAGGAGCTTAAGCGTCTGCGTGGTGTTGAAGCAGATCGCAATCGTCTCCGTAAAGACCTAGAGCAAGTCTTAGAAACAAACCGAGCGCATGACACACTGTCTGCTAGAAAGGTAGAATTAGCAGTCTTGCAAGAGAAGCTTGAGAGTAAAGAGCGTGATATGAAAGTCACAATCCTTGAAGTTAAATTGGATGAGGCAAACAAACGTGCTGATGTCGTAACTATGCTTGTTAAAGAAATCTTTAGACAACCTACGCTTGTTCGAAGTATTCAAGGCAGCCTTCCTGCAGGCATTGTAGATGGTACAAATGGCTGTATGGGTTACGCTGCAACTGCCCCTATTAACACTGTTGAAACAGTCACTCAGACATGATACATAATTTCCGAGAGGGAAATGTAGTACAACATGTGAAAACAGGAGGGCATTATCGTATAATCGGTTATGCCACCCTAGAAAAGACACTTGAAGGGCATGTCGTCTATCAATCATTGCAAGATGCTCTCATGTGGCTTAGACCTATGAGGGAGATGTTTGATGGTAGATTTGTCAAAATTAGTGATAGCCTGGAAGCGTATAATGTTTCCACAAATGTATTGGTGGAGGCTCCACCGATTTGTAAAACAAATGAGGAGAAGTAAATGAAGTCAGGTTCACGTGGTTCTGCGCAAACGCCAACTTCGGGTATCATTATGCCGAAGATCATTCCTTCGCGATTCGCAAAGTCTATCAAGACACGTGCGGATGGCAGTCAGTACATCGACTACAAGTCCTTGGAGCGTGATAGGTATGCTCCGTGGGGCCGTGGTGAAGCCTCTGGCATGAAGTAAATGTTTAATGGGAAACGTAGCTCGAAAGTTGGTTAGAGCCCTTGCGTAAGTAAGGAGTGTTACAGGTTCGAATCCTGTCGTTTTCCTATCCTTAAAAATAGTCCCTTTAGCTCAAAGGTAGAGCAGTTTCCTCATAAGAAATTGGTTGTCAGTTCGAGCCTGGCAAGGGACACCATTGGAGTTAATTATGGAAGCTAAGCAACGAAAAGCTTATTCGTTCCTATTAGGGCTGTATCTGGGTGATGGATCGATCTACAAATTAAAAGATAAAAATTCGTATTGTCTCACATACGCTTTGGATATGAGACATATCTCTTTTTGTGTGTAATGGAAGAATGTGCAGAGGTCGCGCATGCTGCTGCTAAGTGCGCGCGCTTTAGCCCTGACGATAGACACCACAGTAAGTCTACAACTAATCTAGAAGATCTTGAAATGGAACTTCGTGATTTGCTTACTGTGATTTACATGCTAGAGGAAGAGTTGAGCTGTGTTCTGAACAAGACAATAAGCGATGCAAAGATTTTGAAGATGAACTATTTCATGGAATACTCTAAGAGTGTAGGGACACTAAATGGTAAGTAAACACGCAAGTAGAAATGAGCACACTGGTGCTAAGATGCAGACAGGGGTGATGACGGATGCATATGCAGATAATCACACACGTATCTTTGGTAAGCCTCGCTTTAGAGGCGTAATTAATCCGTCTGTAATTGCACCTGAGTATGTGGATGCTTTTGCAGCATTCATGGTAGGAAAACAAATGGCACCGAATGGCTTCTATGGTTCGGACTATCAACAATTTCTGGATGAATTAACAAATGAATCGTAATCGTGATGTACAAATCGCGCAAGTCGCTAATGGCTTTATTCTTCGTCCTGCCTTTGACCCTAATAACAATCGGGTGGTGTCTACAGACATCGATGTGCATGTCTTTCAGACGTTCAATGAACTTATTACTTTTCTAAGCGAGCATTTCGAGCATCGTGAGACTGACATTCGGACTGATTCTGAATGACAGTAGCTCTTATTGACGGGGACGTCGTAGCGTACATGGCATGCGAGAGCCGCTATAAAAATGGTCAAGGGTATACTGTATACTCTCTGGAAGAAAAAATTTTTACAGAAGAAGAGGATAAGGCCTACATCACTAAATGTTGGTTGCGTTTTCAAGCAATTGTAAAAGAGCTCTGTGAGTGCTGCTTCACAGAAGAATATAAGATGGCTGTAAAAGGTAACGGAAACTTTCGTAATGATATTTACCCAGAATATAAGGCAAACCGTCACGCTGATCCTAAGAAACGAAACCCTTTTGTGCCTATTCTACGACAGATGGCAGTCGATGCAGGGCTGGCTGTTGCCGCACACGGACGTGAAGCTGATGACTTATTGCGTATTTGGCAGTGTGAGTGTGTAGCTGCTGGTGAGGACTACGTAATTTGCAGTATTGACAAAGATTTGCGATGCATGCCAGGCCGTCACTACTTGATGCACAAGAATGAATTTCTTACAATGAAAGAGGAAGACTCTCTTCGCTTTTATTATGAACAGTTGCTTAAAGGTGACCCTACAGATAACATTAAGGGTATCCCAAAGGTTGGTGATGTAAAGGCTAAACGTTACCTAGAAGATTGTACATCTGAGGACGAGTTCCAATTTGTTGTAACAGAGAAGTATCAGGAAGCCTTTGGTGATGATTGGGAGCGAGAGCTACTGCTTAATGGAAAACTAATCTATCTGCAGACACATTACGAAGACATGTTCAATATTGACTTCTGGAATGTATGTGGATATGAGATGACGGGGAAGAGCAACACAACACTGGTAGCATCTGTAGAGATGCCAGGCGTCTTGATAGACGAGAGTGTATCAGAGATTAAGGAGCTTAACATTAAGTGTCCGGAAATTGTTACTGTGCCTATTCCCGTCTTTAACGCAAATTGGGGTAAGAAGAAATGATCACACAGTCTGTTATTAAGGAGTGGTTTGAATACAAAAATGACAGATTGTACTGGTTAAAGTCTCCTAGCAAGTACTATAAGGCTGGCTATGCAGCTAGCACAAGTTGTTCAGGTGGATACCCTGTAGTAAGACTAAAAGGTGTCACTTATAGAGAGCATGTGCTAGTGTGGATAATGCACTTCGGGGCAATTCCTGAGTATCTCATTATAGATCACAAGGATAGGAATAAAGCTAACAGAGCCTTGACTAATCTACGGCTAGTTACGCACTCGCAGAATTCAGCGAATTCATCTAAAAGAGAGGGCACTACAAGTAGCTTTAAAGGTGTTCGTAAGACAAGTACTGGTAGATGGTCTGCTAAAATATCTATGGGACTGCACCACATGCATCTGGGGACCTTCGACACGGAAGAGGAGGCAGCTGCGGCTTACAATAAGATCAATGATGCTAAGTTGAAATTCAAAGAGAGTATTGTACCAAAACACCTACTCTTCCCAGGCGGCGGCGAAGTCATCGGCGATTTTCGGGCCACCCTCTGATATCGGCCATTAGCCGGTCGGCGGTTATGCAAACGACACGTGTGAAACAACGATGAACGTAAAGAGGCTGGCGCAGTCTATCCAGCCTTTCAGCGAGAGCTAAGATGGATAATAAAGAGAAGCCAAAATTTGTACTGCCAAGTCACCTAGTGGGCAATCTATTCACAGGTAAAGTTGTAGAAGCGCCTGAGAAAATAACACGCAAACGTGTATCACTAGAAGGTAAAGAAGGTTCCCGAGTGGATCCTACAAAGTACAGAGGATCAGGCCATTGGAGATTCCCCACAGAAATGGGGGAGACTGGATACGAAGGTTTTATTTACGTAATTGTAGATTTAAATAACAATAAGCTGTATCTTGGTAAGAAAAACTATACTACTATGAAATTAGTAGAAGGCACCACACGTCGTCAGAAAGTTGATATGAATTGGCGATGGTATATTAGTTCGAGCAAAGAGTTGAGTGCTGCAGTAAAAAATTTTGGAAAGGAAGGTTTCGAGTTTATTTGTATAGAGCAATACAAAACTAAGGGGGCACTTAGTTATTCAGAAACGTGGAGTCTTATGTTTGCCGAAACGCCTAGTAAGCAGCATTTATGGTACAATAGACTTGTTAATAAAGTTTCATGGGTTGTTAAAGAGAGTATAACAGAAAGGCATAAGAATAGATTATCTAAGATAATTAAAATCATGGAGAGCGGCAATGTTAGAGATTTGGAAGAATTATAAAGGCATTTGTGAGGTATCGAACTTAGGAAATGTAAGAAGCTTATCTAGAATGGTACAAACAGCGCATGGAACGTTTGCTATACGCGAGGGCAGGGTTTTGCGGCAATCAGATAACCAATTAGGTTATTTGAAAGTTAATATAACTGTAGCTGGCAAATCCTATTACTGCAAGGTTCATAGACTTGTCTGCGAAACTTTTGTAGAAAATCCACAATGTCTTCCTTTTGTAAATCACATAGACGGCGTAAAGAGTAATAACAGAGCTAACAATTTGGCGTGGGTATCTAGAGAACAGAATACGGAACACGCTAAGCTCCAAGGACTTATAAAGAAAGGTAGCGCAACTACTAACGCAATACTGTGTGAAGCTGATATCCCCGTTATTCGTAAACGTTGCTTGACAGAGTCAGTGAATAAGATTGCAAGCGACTATGGTGTAAATCACGGAACTATTAGTCAAATAAAACGAAATGCGACTTGGAAGCACGTGCCATGAGATTTATAGGAGTTCTACTTGGTATATTTGCAGTATATTTTACTATATCAGGGGCGATTGTAGCGTATGCTAAAGAGAATCTAGAGTCGGCTGACTATCTGTTGATTGGATTCAGCATGATGATGCTATCTCATGTAGCTTTAAGTATGGCGTCAAAACATGTCCAAAATAATACAGACCAACCTACCTTGCCTTAATCCTGAATGTGGTAGCTCTGATGCCAGACGACTGTATGAAGAAGGATCATCGTATTGCTTTAGCTGTAGCACCTTCTTTAAGGCAGATTACGATCCAGACAATCCACATGTAGCAAAGGAAAGGGAGCCCCAAACAGTTATGCAAGATACGACTGCAGAAGACATAAAGAAGTATGCTGTAAAAGGATTCAAAGAAAGAGGTATTACAAAGGTAGTATGCGAGTTTTTTAATGTAAAGTCAAGCTTTGATAGCGCAGGTAATATTGAGGCGCACTATTACCCATACAATAAAGAAACCGGTTACAAGTGTCGTAAGCTTCCAAAGACCTTTACTTGGGCAGGAACCCCTGCTCCAGACGGTTTATTTGGTAAGGATCAATTCAATGGCGCAGGTAAGCGCCTTGTAATTACCGAAGGCGAGCTTGATGCACTTAGTGTAGCGCAAGCAAATATGGACCGTTACTCTAAAATCTATCCGGTAGTTAGTATACCTAGTGCAACAAGCACAAAGGCGCTATTAGAGAATAGAGAGTGGATACGTAGCTTTAAAGAGGTAGTGCTGTGTCTGGATATGGATGAGCGTGGTGAAGAAGCAACGCAAAAGGCTATTAAGATTATTGGCATTGATAAAGTAAAGCTATGGAAGCCTGCAAATGGGCGAAAAGATCCAAGTGAAGTCCTCGTAAAAGATGGTGCTGAGAAACTCAATCAGTACATTTGGGATGCAATGACGTGGTCCCCTGCCGGTATCATCTCAAAGGATGATATATGGAAGGCTATTGTAGAGCGCAACAGCGTAGTAAGTGTTCCATACCCTGATTGTCTTGCCGGCGTAAACGGTAAGATTAGAGGTATGCGAATGGGCGAAATCGCGCTGTTAATCTCGGGCACAGGCTCAGGTAAGAGCACTATTATTCGCGAGATTGAACTGCATGTATTGGCGACCACCGAAGATAAGATTGGTATCATATCGCTTGAAGAATCACCGGGCGAGACAGGTATCAAGCTCTCGGGTATGAAGCTGAATCGCAATCCAGCTGACGAAGAAATCCCCGATGAAGACCTAAAGATAGGCTTTGATGCCGTATTTGGAGATGACAGAGTTGTTGTGTTAGATCACCAAGGCTCAATTAAGGACGATTCCATTGTGGATCAGTTGGAGTACATGTGCTTAATGGGCTGCAAGTATCTATTCATCGATCATATCACGATTCTTGTGTCTGAGGGCGCTGAAGGGCTTACTGGCAATGAAGCAATTGATAAGATTATGAATGACTTGCTGCGTTTGGTAAAGCGACACAATGTTTGGATAGGTCTAGTGAGTCATCTGCGAAAGGTACAGACGGGTAAAACCTCTTTTGAAGAGGGTAAGTTACCTACAATGGATGACATTCGAGGCAGCGGTAGCATTAAGCAAGTTTCATTTGATATCATTGGCTTTGCAAGAAATATGAGCGCTGAGTCTGAGATTGAGAGAAACACCATCAAGATGTCTATTCTAAAGAGTCGTACAATAGGTCTTACGGGGCCAATAAGGGGTGCTGTGTATAGTCATAAAACAGGTAGGCTTACTGCAGCTGCAGACATGACAGATGATAACTTTTCGGATATATGATCAAGAAAATAGGTGTTCTTAAAACTAAAGATGCAATCCAATGCCAAGACGAATATGTAATACCCTTCGAATTAATTGAAGAGATTCGCGGGCTACGTCTCAAAAGCAATGACTTATATTTATCCAAAAAAGAAATGCGTGAAGCTCTTATGATTGTAATAAATCTTATTAAGGAGTAGTATGAGTGTTTCAATGCACGGTAAGAATTTCGCTAATGGAAGTAAGTACAGAATACTATTGGATGACGAAAAAGAAAAAATCAAGTTATTTAAAAAGGAAGGAAATGAGCTTATCCCTCTCGCAGTCTGGTCGTACGACCGCTTAATTAATGAAATGAAGGCACATGACGACTGACGTTTGTCCATCCTGTGGCGGGTATTGGTATGGAGATATCGAACCAGAAACAGGAAATCCGTACACATGTTACACTTGCTGTAATGGTACAATAACAAAATTCGAAAAAGAAGAGGAACATGGTAGAATCCCAAAAAAGAACAAAAGCCGTATCGAAGAATACTACTATAAACAAATCAAAAAGGGCAAAAATAACTTTAGGCGAAAAGATAAACGCGCTGAATTCGACTGAAATTGTTACGCCGTGGAGCACTGTAGGTCTGCTTACATACAAGAGAACATACTCGCGTAAATTTAATGAGAATGATCCTGATACAGCCGCGACGGAAGAGTTTCCTGATACGATTAATCGTGTTCTATCTGCTTGCCAAGAGCAGCTTAAGACTAACTTCTCTGATGCAGAATTAGAGCGGCTTCGACGGTATTTCCTTGAGCTTAAGTGTAGTGTAGCAGGCCGCTTTCTTTGGCAGCTCGGCACAAAGACAGTTGATCGCATTGGGCTAGCATCACTACAAAACTGTGCATTTACCGTAGTGGATAGCCCCATTGTGCCCTTTACCTGGTGTATGGACATGTTAGCGCTAGGCTCCGGCGTAGGCTATAATTTGCAAAAGAAAAATGTTGACAAATTGCCAGAAGTTAGAGAATGGTTTAAGGCTCCTACAAGGGTTGACAACGGAGGAGCTGATTTTATTATCCCTGATTCCCGTGAAGGTTGGGTTCGCTTCCTCGCAAAGACTCTCAAAGCAGCTTTCCTTAGTGAGAGAAAAGAAAAGGGAACTTTCACCTATTCTACGCAAGTTATACGAGGAAAAGGGGCTCCCATCAAAGGATTTGGAGGTGTTGCTTCAGGACCAGAAGATTTAGTTTGGGGTATCGGCAAGATCAGCGAAATCCTTATCGCGCGCAGTGGTCGAAAAGTGCGCCCTATTGATGTGCTTGATATTATGAATATTATTGGGCATATTATTGTAGCAGGTAACGTTCGTAGGTCTGCGCAGATCGCTATTGGAGATTGTGATGATATCGAATTCTTATTGGCAAAACGTTGGGATTTTGGGAACATTCCTTCTTGGCGTGCAATGTCAAACAATTCAGTTGTCTGTGACGACATTAGAGATTTACATGAGTACTTTTGGCATGGTTATGAGGGCAAAGGCGAGGCGTATGGGTTGATTAATTTAAAACTCAGCAGAAAAGCAGGTAGACTTGGAGAAACACAGTATCCTGACCCTGAAGTACAAGGGTTTAATCCCTGTGCCGAGCAGAGTTTGGCCCCTTACGAAACATGCGTAAGTTATGACACACGAATACAGACAAGGAAGGGCGCTGTGAAAATTGGCAGCGTAGTGGGGCAGGAAGTAGAGGTATGGAACGGGGAAGGTTGGAGTAAAACTGTTCCATTTCTTGCCAAAGAAAATGACCTAGTTTTCAGAGTAACGTTTTCTGATGGCTCCATACTAGATGCAAATGCTGATCATGAGTTTAGTGTCAAACTTAATAAAAGCAAGACAACAAAACGTGTAAAGTTACTGGACTTACTGCCAGGTCAACACTATCTTCCTAAATTTGAATTAGGCGAAGTAACCGGTGATTACGATTCGCGTGCGTATCTTCTGGGTGCTTTTATGGGGGATGGCTATGTCGATGCTGGTAAAGCAATTATAGCGACACCTGAATCTAAATATCCGCTAATAGAGCATTACGGTGATAGCGTACTGGCCGTGTATAAGGAGCAAAAACGCGAGGGGCTAGAAGCAATGTCACGGGTGGTAGTAGATATAGAGACAGATATTGCAATTGCGCTGCGCGATAGAAACGAAGGTATTCCTGACTTTATAATGAATTTCGATAAGTCAGCATCTATTGAGTTTGTAGCAGGCGTAATCGATACTGATGGGAGTATCCGTGAGACGAATGGTGTACAATCATATGCCATATGGAGTACTTCTATAAAGAAGCTACAAGATCTCCAATTGTTAATGCGACGCGCTGGTATTAATTCTACATCAATTATTCTAGATATTTCTAAAGAAAATAAAGGAAATTTTGGTAGAAATTATGACCTTTACAAATTATCTATTCATTCATTTGACTGCGAGGCTATACCGACTAAACTAAAAGTTGCTACTTCTTTTGGTACACGTTATAAAACAAATAATGCGTATCCTAACGGTGCTCTAGTAGATTCTGCGAAAGCTGTACGTGTAGAGAATATCGAAGTATTAGGAGAAATGGCTGTATACTGTTTCTCTGAACCTATTAGACAGATGGGCGTCTTCGGAAATGTATTGACACACCAATGTTGTCTCGCTGAGGTCTTTTTATCTAACGTAGAGAGCGCTGAAGAGCTAAAGGATATTTGTACTCTTTTATATCGTATCAATAAGCATTCGCTGCTATTGCCTGCCCATCATCCTGAGACTGATGCGATTGTTCACAAGAACATGCGTATGGGTATTGGTATGACCGGCATTATGCAGGCTACTAAAGAGCAAGTGAGCTGGTTGCACGATACGTACGAGCACCTTCGTGATTACGACGGTCGCTATAGCCAACTGCATGGCTATAACAAGAGCATCAAACTGACCACTGTAAAGCCGTCTGGAACGCTTAGCTTGCTGCCTGGTGTTACTCCGGGCATTCACCCTGGATATGCGCAATACATGTATCGACGCATCCGTATCGCCGCAGGACACGCGCTAGTGCAGGTATGTAAAGACCATGGTTACCCAGTGGAGTATGCACGTAATTTTCACTTTAGTGAAGATTATAACACGGTGGTCGTTACGTTCCCGTTTGCGTATCCTGAAGGTACACGCTTGGCTGCACAAATGACCGCAATCGATCAGTTAAAAGAAATCAAAAAGATGCAAGAACTTTGGTCGGATAATGCAGTCTCTTGTACTGTTTACTATAGAAAGGAAGAGCTTCCTGAGATTAAAGAGTATTTAGCTAAACATTATAAGAATAATTATAAGAGTTTATCTTTCCTCTTACACTCTGAGCATGGGTTCCAACAGGCACCGTACGAAGAGGTTACTAAAGAAGAGTACGAGGATCTTGTAAGTAAAACACGAATTATCACTTCAGTGGCGGCTGCTGCATTCGAAGGTGGTGATGAGTGTGCAGGAGGTATGTGCCCGGTTCGTTAAGGCAATCGGCGGGTACTCGAAAGGGTGCTCGCCTTTTTAATGGAGATACTACGAAGAAACATTGGAAGGTGTACGATAGTAGCGAGATTTACTAAATCGATCTATGGCTAGAGAGGCGGCTAAAGCTATGGCAGCTGCGTACCCTGGTATGCCTGTTGCAGTATTTGAAGCAGTTGAAGCGTATCGAGTCAATAGTTAACCTGTTCTAGAGGAATTTGAATAATGTCTAATTACAATAGTGATGCATTACCTGAAACGTACAACAAACTTCGAGAGATCAGAACTAAAAAATACCAAAAGGCAATCCAAACTGCAGAAGAATTAATCTTTAAAATTCGCTCAACTGATCACAAAAAAAATGCAATGATAAAAAAGTACATTGTTAACTATACTGTGTATCTGCTTGAGCATCACGCTGAACAAGTGACAGAAGAACTCGCCACGATATTTCATTGCAGGGCTAAGGCGGGTACAAAAGATGGTGTGCCTCTGACTCCAGAGCAAATAAATGCGTGTATGTACGCAGAAGTTCAATTACATGAATTGACGAGGCATATGTGAGTTTTCACATACGTATCTTGTTGTTAAACATCATTTACAGGCTAAAGGTGCTCTATATTAGTATGTATTTCAGGATAATATTGAGGTTGAAAAAATAGGAGTTATCATGTTTAGTTACGCAGGAAAGATTGAGATGTATCTTCGTATTGCAGCGCACGCTGGCGTTATTATGGCTACAACTAAGTATGTCTTTGGCTAACAAAGGTGCCGACGAGCTGTATCATATATACCCTCTCAATGATTTAAGAGAGCATGAGCTTACGCTAGAATGCTGGTGTAAGCCATCTGTAGAGGACTACGGGGTGCTGCATCATTCAATGGATAAAAGAGAGGAATATGAGAATGGGCGAAAACTCAGTTGAGCTGACTATTCAGCTGCCAGTTATGACAATCGAGTATATCTCTCGTATTGCTAAGAAAGCTGGCATATCTGCGGACACTGTTGTTAACGTATTGCTAGCAATTTATCTAATCGACAAGGAGGAGCATCCAATTGAGCCAATTAGCAAAGCTTAGGCAATACTTCAATGAATGGCAATCTCAGGGATACGAACAGCGCCCCGTTTGGTATGATGGAGAGATTGACGATAAGATTAATGCACTTAGTAATGCAGAACTACTTGAACTTTTAGAGGTATTAGATGAAACTAATTAAATTTGAAGCAGAATGGTGTATACCGTGCCAACGTTTGAATAGCGTCATGTCCACTATGGAAGATCTTCCAGATATCGAGTTTGTAGATGTAGGTATCGACCCTGACACTACCGCTAAATACAACGTAAGGGGTATCCCCACATTAGTATTGTTAGACGATGATGGAAAAGAGTTAGGTCGTAAGGTAGGGGAAATGCAAGAGGACACACTAAGAGCATTTGTTAGTCTTTATAATGGATTTAGATCAGTATGAAAGTCTTTTGGATGTCATGCGCTGAATGTGCTATGACGCAATTGCACCAACCGTGTGAGGCTTGCATCAACTGGCCAGCACAGAAAGCGAGGATTAAATGAAGAAGTTCTGGATGGTATGTGCTGAAGGTGGGAATGCTCCTACTGTAAGACATTGTAGTTGTAAGGCGGCAGAGACAGAGGCTCTTCGTATTGCAAGCCTCTCTAAGCCAGGCACTATAGTACATATACTTGAAACTGTAAAGGGCTTTCAAGTACCGCTTTCTTCGCCTACTGAGGTAGTATATGAGCAAGATTAATATCAGTAGTGCACCTGATTGTCTGAACAATAATGACAAAGCGATGTGGGTGCTAGGGTACAACGAAGCTGTTGATAGAACAAGCGATATCTCTCAGCCACAAGAAGTAGCTATTATAAAGGCTTTTGAGGAACTGATGAGGATTTATAATGAGCATCTTATTGTGGACTATGATAATATTTCGGATATTCTCTGTGCTATGGAAGAAGCTTTCCCTTTGTTGTGCTATATACCTGACACCAATGAACAGAGATGAATGCCAGCATGACTGGTGCTTTTGTATGGAGTCTGCTAATGGTTTGACGGCAGACTTTCAATGTTCAATTTGTGGACTAGAAAAGGTTGTGTACCGTGAAGGATACCTTAAATCAGATAAAGAACGTGGAAGAGACCCTGAAACAGCTCCGTATGAATTCGGAATGGATGCTGGTATCTCCTAATGGAAAATTATATAAAGGAAGCGTAGATTACATGTTTAGTATCCTTGCGCCGCATCACTCGCTGTTAAAGATGCCTTCCTTTACATGTAATAAGGATATGTTGTATGTCGACAATGAAGCACTACATTCGAAATTTAGAGGGTGAATTCTGGTGTCCTCTCTTTGGCTGGGCGCCACGTACAGATAAGACGTGTCATTTCGAATTAGATGAATACATTTCCCTAGACGATCTTGTAGCTTTTTACATGAAAGAGTACAAAAACTCTGTGGACGAGTTTCCTCTGCTTGGCCCTGCCGGTATGCATGTTTACGTGGAGATTTCAGATGAGTATAATTATTAGTACATTCGCTAGTATGCTGCAGAAGGCAGAAAGAAGGCGAGCAGAGTTGTATGCCATTGGCGCTACTTGTGATAATTGTAAATATCTGAACCACCAACAGCCGCATGGCAAGCACTGTTATACGTTCAAAGAGCGCCCTATTGTTAATGTTTGTTATGGCTGGGAAAGGAGTATAGCAAGTGGTGGAGAAATTCAGACCGATGCTAGCACCGGGAAATGATCCTAACAAGGATCCTTATTATTTTGATAAATTACAGTTTCCTCTATTAGCCTCCCCTAAGTTAGATGGCATTCGATGTATTGTTAAACAAGACCGCATCGAGGAATACGATGGTGATTTTAATCTTACTAACTATGGCGACGTAAGGTATGTATGTAAGAGCAGAGAGTTCATTGACCTTCCTAGTCGCCAAGTGCAAGAGCATTTCAGTCTGTTCGCAGAGTTAGATGGAGAGATTATTGTAGGAGAAGAGACTGATCACGATGTATATAACCGTACGCAATCATATGTGATGTCACAAGGAAAACTAGCTGCCGATCTTAAGTTCAGAGTGTTCGACTGTGCAGATATGAGCATTGCACATGAAGAGTTTGAGATGCGTCTAGAGCATGCGCGTAAGCTGATTAGGAAATACTCGGAAAGTTTTGTCAATCTTATAGGCGCTCAGGTGTCTCTTGTAGAGCATCAATGGGTGGACAGTGTCGAGGAGCTTATCGAGTACGAGGCATTGCAACTTGCGCTTGGATATGAAGGTGTAATGATGCGTAGTCCTTTCGGTCGTTACAAACATGGTAGAGGCACGTTCAATGAAGGGCTCATCTATAAACTAAAGCGATTTCAAGATGATGAAGCAATTGTACTTGGATTTGAAGAACAGCAAACGAACACTAACACTGATGTGCGTGATAATCTTGGTCACGCTAAACGTTCCACTGCTAAAGAAGGTATGGTCGCTGCTGGAACCATGGGCAAGATCGTTGTAGAATACAATGGTATGATACTTGAAGTAGCCCCTGGTGTTATGAAGCACTACGAACGAAAGTTTGTATGGGATAACCAGGATTACTACAAAGGTAAGATCATTAAGTTTCGACACTTCCCGCATGGTGTTAAAGATAAGCCTCGTTTTCCTCGTTTTGTTGGTTGGAGAGATAAGATGGATATTGGAGCAAAGGCGCCTACCAATGCAACAGGGCTAAGCGGTCACGAAGCGATGGGAGGGCATTAATGGTATTAATTAAGGTAAATTGGTACAAGTCGACAGGCAAGTGGTACGCTTCAGAAGAACTGAATGTTCCTGATCATGTTTCAAATGATGGGATACAAAAGTGGGTGGAGGATAATCAGACTCAACTACAAAGTACTTGGGTTAATGGTGACTACTACGTCAGTATAACTGCGCTTTATCAAGGATATCCTGCAGATACGCGATTCTTTGAAAGGCTGTATAAGTACGGAGATGTTAGATGAATTACAGCGAAGGTGTCATTATGGTAATCACCGTAGAACAAGATGAAATATTTAAAATTATTAAAGACGCGATACAAAATCATTTTAATATAACCGAAGATCTAAAACTATTGTTCGAAATAGATGATAGTTCTGGTAACCTGTCTATAGTAGCGCAAAGCGGGTATATACTCAGATGAGCGATACCTGGATCAACTGGAGATTCGGTACAAGACATCTTCAAATAGGCAAGCGATTCTCGTATATAAGCTTTAGTATAAATCCATATCATGTTGAAAATCCTCCTAAGAAATTCTTTGAGGCGTATTGATGGAGAAACTTACAGAATGGTACTCAGGAACAACTAAACCAACCACTGCTGGTGTATATCAACGACGTAAGAATGGTAAGATGGTGTACTCTTATTGGAATGGTGAATACTGGATGTCAGGTGGTGACACTGTAGATATCGCAATGGAGTTTAGATTCAGATGGCCAGCTATCGTGCAAAATGCTGATTGGAGAGGAGTAAAGTAATGAGTGAGCTTACGTATTACCGGCCTACGTTATGGGAGCGTTTTACAGACAAAATTAGTCATTATATTTATCTTTTTGCATCAAGAAATGAGAAGTCAGTTTTAGTAAAACACGCAAAGAGAGAGTTAGAGGCACTTGGCTATGTTCCCCTAGATTTCAATCAGCCAGACGACTCTAACAAATGGATTCAAGAAAACGTGCTAGAGCTGCTAGAGGTATTCTCTAGGCAAGGTCATTCAGGGATGTCCGCTCCAGAGTGCTTGTCGCTGTTCTCTAAGCTTGCACGTTATGAACCTTTGTGCCCTCTCACAGGAGACATTAGTGAGTGGAATGAGTGCGGCGACGGTGTATTTCAGAACAATCGATGCTCGAATGTATTTAAGCAGCATGATCGCTTTGATGGCCAGCCGTACGATATTCATGGTAAGGTGTTCAGAGAGCCTGACGGTTGCTGTTACACCAGCTATGAGAGCTTTGTACTTATTACGTTTCCTTACACCCCTACTACAGTGTACGTAGATGTGGAGAAGCAAAATGGTAACAATCAGTGACCCTGCTGGTATTGCGCTAGTACGGTTAATATCTTTGAAGTGTCGTTTAAAGCTAGAGATACAAGGCCTTAAGTTTAGAGGCCGTTCTGCCTATGCCATAATCAAAGAGGAATTTAGTTTAAAAGGTACCAGGCAACGGGTATTTGACCAGTTTTGTGAGATCATTAATACTAAGGAAAAGGAGCGTGCATTAGATGCGGGAGCCTGACTATGTAAATGAACTTGGTGTAAAGTGGTGGAAGGATCAGTCCGCCACATCCTACGCTAGTGTGCTAAAAGATGCTGTAGTATGGTATCTGTGGTATCCTAACGGGCGCCGTACATATGCCCTATTGATTGATAACAAGCCTGTCTTTGAATCTGAAGCAGTTGCAGATATCGGTCAAGAAGTCAATCGTCGTAAGTATGAGGAGATGCAGAGTGGCAGAGTCCATTGAAGAAACCCTAGCAGCACGCAATAAGCGTTATGGGACTTGGAGAGAGCATGCGCGTATTGCACAGAACATTAAGGCAGCGCTGCGTGACAGCCCAAATTGGGAAAAACTGACACCGTATATGCGTGAAACGTTTGAGATGTTTGCGCAGAAAGCTGGTCGGATCTTGAATGGCGATCCCTTCTACGACGACTCTTGGCACGATATTATCGGTTACTTTCAGCTTGTAGAAAACCATCTTAAGGAGGTAGAACAACCTAATGAATAATAACATCGAAAAACAGAAATTACATGAAGCTATTAAAACTTTCTTTGAGCCAATTCCTGCACGGATGGATGCAGATGGTGTTGTAAAGCGTATTACGCATTGGGCACGTTTAAGTTTCGCCAGAGATGAAGCAGCGCATATCTATTCAGAGCTAAAACGTTTAAAGCTTATGCTTTGCGGTGGTGCTATCAATAGCCTCTTTACAGGCAAAATGATAAACGATCTTGACTTCTACATGAAAGACCCTTCAATGGAGAAAGAGGCTACTGAGTTCTTGCAGCGTTACTTCACAGAGCCTGTATACCATTCTACCAATGCGAAGACGTTTAAGCGTAAGAGCAAGCTCAGCCGAAAGGTATGGTCTGCTCAACTTATTACTCGTTTTCATGGCACTCCGCAGGATATCCTTGATACATTCGACTTCACGATCACGCAGGGCATCTTTGACTTCGAGAATGAAGAGTTTGTATGCGGTGATCGATTCTTTCCAGATATCGCTGCCAAGAAGCTTGTCTATTTAGGCAAGAGTCATTTTCCTATCTGTGCAATGTATCGCACAAAGAAGTATCAGGAGCGTGGTTATTCCTTACCCGGTAGTACGATTATGCACATCGCACTCAGTATTGTGCGGCTGGACATAAGGACGTATAAGGACTTGAAGCAGCAACTAATGGGCATTGATACCATGTATCTTCAGAACTTGCTCAACTCGTCTAAGTACGATGACGCATTGCCTGTTGATTACGGACAGTTCCTTGTAGACGCTTTTGATAACTTTGATGGAGTTGACCACGATGTCTCAGACTTCCAACCGCTATGGGAGGAAAATATTAGCCCTGCAGCATAAGATAACCCACCCTGTTGTTCATGTGGTAATGTCTGATGGAGAAGTAATAGGCGTTCTATCGAACAAACATGCCGCGTATAGGCAAGTTGCCTTTCTAGAGTCAGAAGGCCACAAGTGTAAAATACTTGAGAAAACCTTAGACTGGATAGATTGATGAACAGAAATGGTAGCTTTAGACAGCACTGTCAAAACGTTACAGCAACCCAAGAGGGTAATGCGTGGCAACACGAGCATGACGCAAGAGTCAGAGATAATCTGCTCTTAAGGGAACATAGAGATGCGGGCGGAAGCTGTAAGTCATGCACGCACTCTAGAGAGGCTGGATTGTATCTAAGATGCAAGCCTAAAGTTAAAGAAGTTAAGCATTATAATATCTGCCACCTTTATAAAGAGAAAGCAAATGTCAAATCAAGTTGAGCAAGAAGAAAACATCCGACCGACAAATGTAGAGTTCGTTTCGTATCTCATGAACGAATCTACGCATGGCGCGTTGGTGCAACCTTTCATCATTGAAGCTATTCGCTACTATTCTGAACTGGTATCGAAGCAGCCCGTCCCGGAAGAAAAGCCTGGAGCTATCATTAATCCCGTGGCTTGGCATAATATCGCTACAGAGGTTCATGCAAAGATCGTTGCTAACTACGAGGGTTAATCATGTCAGTCAAGCCCTTAATTGTTTATCACGGTGACTGCGCAGACGGATTCGGTGCTGCGTGGTGTTTCTGGAGACATTTCAAAGATGAAGCAGAGTACTACAAGGGACACTACCAAGGTGCTCTACCGGATGTGCTTGATCGGGATGTATATCTCGTTGATTTTAGTTACAAGTATGATCAAGTTAAGACAATGCTTCAGTATGCGAAATCGGTCACGCTGATTGATCACCACAAGAGTGCTCTTGATGATTTGTGGGATTTAGCAGCCGAAGGGTTGAACATGGAGTTCTGCACGAATGATAAATCAGGCGCAATGCTTGCCTGGGAGTTTATGCAGAAGAAGTTAGGAAAGAAGGAAAAGCTTCCGTACATGATTTCTTATATTGAGGATCGTGACCTTTGGAAGTTTGCTTTGCCAGGCTCTAAAGAGATCAGTATGTATTTGTTTGCGCAAGAATATGACTTTAAGGTATGGGATAAGGTCATGAAAGCAACCAAGCGTACCTTGCAAGAGTACATTAAGCTTGGAGCTGTACTGGAAAAGAAGCACATGAAAGACACCCGCGAAATGATTCGGGTAGCTTCGCGTCGTATGACGCTCCTAGAATGGGATGTACCTGTTCTTAATGTTCCGTACACAATGGCGTCTGACGCGGGCAATTTGATGTCTGTAGATGAACCATTCGCAGTGACCTACTATGACAACGAGCGCCATCGTTGCTTTAGTCTTCGTTCCAATAAAGCCAATCCAAATGCCGTAGATGTTAGCGAAGTTGCATCTAAATTCGGCGGCGGTGGTCATCCTAACGCATCTGGCTTTAAGGTAGACCGTAATCATGAGCTTGCAAGAATCTGATCTAAGACAACGTGAAGTAGAAGATGTTTTAAGACAGGCGCACTACGAAATTCGTCAAGAAGAGCGTAGAGCACAAATAGAAGCTGTAAAGGCAAGACTACGAAAAGGCAGATGGTGGCATCGTCTGTTCCCTTTCACTGTGCATATCGTAATAAACTGGAGAAATAAACATGTTTGATATCAATGCTGTTGAAAAAGAAGCTCGTGAAGAAATCGCTAGGGAACAAGGCGAGAAGGCTAAACTTGCTTTCAAGAAAAAATTGCGTGACCTTGCTGCTGCTAAGTCTATCGTAGCTAACATCGAGCGCGAAATCAATGACCTTAAGCAATCGATTGAAGATGGTTCCTTCGTTAGCTGAGGAAGAATGGAGACATGTCCTAGACGGCTATGAAGTGTCTAGTTTAGGACGTGTCAGAAGCCCTGGCAGCTTAAAGGAGGAATATGTCAGTAACGTTTCATATAGTAGGCGCACCGTATGAGAAATATCAACCTTTACCCGAAGAAGAGCCTGAGTATTGGTCCGAGCGTCCTTGTGAAGGCTTCTATGAAATGAATCTTTCAAATACCAATGCAGGAGATTTTTTACGGATCCTTGGATGCCACCGAGAAGCTGTTGAGTTGTACGGTAAATGGAATCTCGAGAAGGTTGATAAGATGTTGAAGAAAGCAATCAAAGTCTTGAACACGAATGAGAAGAATAAACTACTAAAACCGACTGAAACACGTAGTATCATTACGTTTGTAGGTCGCGATGGTAAGTATATTACAGATCGTTTGAATGATTTAATTCGCCTCTTACAAGCTGCACAGAAACACAAGATGGAAGTGGCTTTTGCCTGAGCTTTTTAGATCCTGACGGCGGGTTCGTTGCAGATTGCCCCGGCATGCTAGTTTCTTGAGCCATGACCACGTCGTTGGCAGTCGGGGGTGCGAAGGTGTCAGCCGCCGGAAACGGTGGCAACTGGCAAAGCTAAAATAAAACAAAGGAGCGCTATTGAAAAAGAAATTTAAAGACATCTCAAAAGAAGAGTTGCGGTCTTGCACACGCTACGAAAATGGTTTTTTGTACTGGACTATTAATAAAGCCACCTGTAAGATTGGTGATATCTGCGGTGGAACATACATCAATGGCAATGGTTACCGCTCTATGAATTTTATGGGCGTAAAGGCTTCCACGCATCGCTTCATTTGGTTGTATCACTACGGACACTACGAAGGAGATCTAGACCATACAAATAATGATATTATGGATAACCGAATAGAGAATTTACGGTTGGCCACAAGATCAGAAAATCTGAGGAATAGAGCAAAATTCAAAGACTGCTCAAGTAATTTTAAGGGTGTCTACTGGAGGAAGGATATTAGCTGCTGGCGTGCCTCTATCAGGATAGGTGGCAAGACCGTCTCGCTAGGTTCTTTCAAAGATGAACTAGAGGCGCACAAAGCTTGGGTAGCAGCCGCCGAAAAGTATCACGGCGCGTTTTTGCGGTGTGATACCGACACACCTCGTGAAATTAATGATATTAAGATTCAAGAGCCTCCTGCCTGTACGACGTGAGTCACCGGGCAAAATTTCCTGAAGCGTTGGAGAGCACGCAAAAGGCACAAGCACATTGTAGTAATCGCGTTATGAGAAAGCCTGGAAACAGTAGTGTGCAATACGGCTTGACTTCTTCGCCCGTTCAGAGCAATGGGCACTTATCCTCATTAAACGCATTTGCGTTAATATGAGTATCTTATATGAAAGCCAATGATGGTTTTCATAATTTAATAAATTAAAGAGGAAATAGAACATGAGTAATAATCTTCAACTGCAAAAAGGCGTGATGACTCCTGATGGTAAATGGTTTGCTACTGTCACGGAAGCCCGCGATTACCTGCGGAAGCCTATGGTTGAAAAGGCACTCAAAATTGTATCAGGTGGTGACGCAAATCTTGCGACTTTCCTTGCCGAAAACGAAGATGAAATCATGAAGGCTTTCGAAGTTGGCACTGTTGCGCGTGTCACCAAGGCAGAAAAGAAGAAGCTTGAGAAGGCTCTTGAACAAGTTAAAACAATTGCCGATGTCAAGATTAAGTTTATTCAAGAGAATGCAGCTGCTATTCTGGAATCTTTCCGTTGGCCGTCTGTTAAGCGTATGACTGCCGAAGAAAAGGCTGCTGGTACTTTGGCAAATCTTACTGCTCTTGCAGATGCAAATGCTGCCGCTTGGATTATTGCTAATAAAGATGCAATCTGCGCCGCTTATGAAGCTGGTATTGAGAAGCGTCAAGCTCCAGCTGGCGGTGGCCTTGCTGAGTATCAAGCTGCTAAGGCCGCTGGCCCCGAAGCCCTTGCTGCTTATAATGCTAAGCGTGAAGCTGCCAAGGCCGCTAAAGCCAAGGCTTAAGGAACCACTGAGGACAATAAGTCCTGTGTCATCCTTAAGAGGATAGACATACGGCAGTCCTTTTCGGTTGTGTGTAACCCTTATGATAAACAAAGGTTCTCCTCCCTTTCCTAGTTTATTGTAGAAAACACTCATTACACAGTAGCTTCCTTAATGGCTACGAAGCTCTACCCCTGAAGCAATATCAGGGATGCTGCTTTAAATATTATGGTTAATCGCCCTGCTAGTCTCTATTGAGACTGGTGGGGCTTTTATTTTAGCTTATTTTAACAGGAACTAAAATGGCAATAGTCAAATATGTCGAGTGGTTCAATCCACAGCGATTACAGATTAAGTGCTGTATGGAAGTCAAGCAAGAAACAGATCAAAGAGGTAGAGATAAGAGGTTGGGTAAGGCGTGCAGGGCGTATGCTAGGCTTACAATTGATGGTAAAGGTTATTGTATCCGCCATGCGTAAGTCAAAGCCTTAGAGATATTAATTGGAGAATCAAATGAGCACAAAAACGGTTAAGCTGACCCCTGGTCAACGTGGTCTACTTATTGAGATTATCGCTAATGAAGTTCATAATGCAAGTGCGATGTCCCATCTACCTGATGGCTCAAAGCGTCTTGTATCTCTTGAAGCGATTCAGCGTAAGCTACTTAAGTATGAGGAAAAGATGATTGGAAAAGATCTACATACTGACGGGAACACACAGCCAGGCAATGCAGTATGCGAGAGCCAAGAGTCTACGGTTCTCTGACATTCGTATTATCAACGATGTATGCCACTTAAGAGGGCTTAGGTACATTAAGGTAAGACTTGTAGGAACATACTGGAAGCGCCCTGAGTGGTACGAAATGAAAGACTATATGAATTGCGCTGGCATCACAACAGAACAGGACAATACATGGTAGGTTGGAAAGTAAGACGAAAACATCCTTATACTGAGAAAGGCATAAGGCGTTGTAAGTGCATTAGATGCGGCAAGCCTGCTACGTTTCAATGGCAGATATGCTCAGATGGAAATAACTTTAGACCGTTGTGTGTTCAGTGTGATATTGAACTGAATTTAAACACACTATTATTCATGAAGCATCCAAATGTTGAAGAACTAATGGAAGCGTACACCAAGAGATTAGCTAATGATTAAGCATTACATCGAATGGTTTTATCCCGGTTCCTTTGTTAGTGATTCTTCGTCGCATCTTGTCGAAGAACGTGTCCGCCCCACAGAGATTCCTGCTAGAGCCTACGCATTTCGCTTCTACTCACGTAAAGAAGTTGAGTTGGATGGCGAAGTGTTGCTGGGCGAAAAGCGTGATTTCAGTGGTACAACTTACTTTGGAGAGGAAATCACACAGGAGCAAATTGTAGAACAAATGGGAACAAAGTGTATCCTATATCAAAACATGAAGTGTAATGGCTGGAAGTCTGTAGTCCGGACTATAAAGGGCCAATACATGCCGATACAAGAGGGTGATACAATTGAGCAGGCAATCTGAAAAGGAGGAACAAAATGAGTTTCTTAATCGTCAACGGAAAGCATGGCTCGGAAAGGAATCGCCTGAATGCAAATCAGGTGAAGACAGGCCAAGTGTTCTGCCGTCAAAACGATTCCGACTTTTACATGCGAGTGAAACCGACGAGCTTTCTACTAAATAGTACCCTGGTAGGCGACAAGCTAAACAATGGGGATGTTCTTGTGGTGAATCTCTATATGGCCACTTGTTACTTCATTAAGGGCACTGAGCAAGTAAAGTTAGTAGAAAGTGCAAACCTGGAGGTTCAAAGATGATTGTGTATCGCTGCACTAACTGTGATACCAATATTCGCAGTGGAGATCTAGCTGTGCATGCCTGTGGTAACAGCAATATCAGAGGCTTTATTGTAATTGTAGAGAAGCCAACAGATGTGGAGTTTGTAAATGTCCCTCGAAAAAACCTTAAAGGAAATGAGCAACGAGGAACTGATAGCACACAGTGAAA
>Ga0075163_10002764_pt1 | contig 23546 bp, 20 predicted proteins | sample JI1023141ADNA_FD_71478 | JGI IMG/M metagenome (GOLD analysis project Ga0075163, IMG submission 71478) | Wastewater effluent complex algal communities from Wisconsin, to seasonally profile nutrient transformation and Carbon sequestration -... | ecosystem: Engineered > WWTP > Effluent > Algae... | reverse complement strand
ACCTATGATGACAATAACGATGAGTAGCTCCACGATAGTGAAGCCTCTGTGCCCACTGCGAGTAGAAGTTTTAGACGTGTAGGTTGTTAGTTTTCTGTGCAGCTTAACGATATCTGTCACGAAACGATGCCCCTTACTGTATACGATAAACAATAGTTTATAGCATAAGAGGTATCAAGGTCAAGAAAATGTAAGTGACAGTAGTTCGAGCCGCCTATCCGAACAAATTAGTTTACCTAAATTTTCTTGAGCACGACTGCCGTGCGGGCAGGGAGGTAGAGTTTGATCATGCCACCCTCGGTCGGGTAGGACATGCCGGCGTCGATGTGACCGAACCCACCAAACGATTTGCTGTCTGTGCTCATAATCAACGAGTATTCGCCGTCAGGAACCGACAGGCCGTAGTCGGTAAATGAATTTACAGGATGGAAGTTATAGGCGAACAAGAAGCCATCTCGCACAAACGCAATCACATGGTCCCCGTCATTGGTCGTTACATTTTCTGGTTCACCGTGTAGTAGGTGAATCAATTTCACCATGACCCGGTCAAAGTCGGCTAGATACTGATACTTGAGATCTTTGTTGTCACGCAGACTCCACTGGCGACGCGCATAGTGATACGACCAGTCATTGCCCTCACGCGGGAAATCAATCCACTCCGGATGCCCGAATTCATTACCCATGAAGTTGAGATACCCGCCATGATGCAAACTGGCAGTAAGCAGGCGAATCATTTTGTGCAGCGCCATTCCGCGGCTGACAACGAGATTATCATCGTCCTTTTGCATGTGATCATAGATTTCTTTATCGATAAGTCTAAAGAGTAATGTCTTGTCACCGACAAGCGCCTGGTCATGACTCTCGGCGTAGGAAATAGTTTGCTCCTCAGGACGATGCTGCACCAACTCATGGAATAGTCGCGACACATTCCACTGCTCATCAGGAATATCCTTGGTGTGTTCGATCCAGAGATCAGGGACGCCCATGCTCAGGCGATAATCAAACCCGATGCCGCCATCTGCAACGGGTGCCGCGATGCCAGGCATGGCACTCATGTCTTCGGCCACAGTCACCGCGCCTAGTTTAACTTCGTGAATTAATTGATTAGCCAAGGTAAGGTAGGCGAGCGCATCCTGATCAACATCCTTAAAATACGCATCATAGTGATTGAACTCCCGCCCCATCCCATGGTGAGTGTAGAGCATACTCGTGACGCCGTCGAAGCGAAAGCCATCAATATGGAATTCGTCTATCCAGTAGCGACAGTTGCTCAGCAGAAAATGCGCAACTTCGGACTTGCCATAATCAAACACGCGAGAGTCCCATTGCTCATGGTTACCACGGTCTCCCTCGTGAAAAAACTGGTTCAAAGAGCCGTCGTAACGGCTGATGCCTTCGTTTTCGTTCTTGACCGCATGTGAGTGGACAATATCCATGATCACACGCAGTCCAGCCTGATGCGCAGCATCGACAAGTGCCCGTAAATCATCCGGCGAGCCAAAGCGTGAACTGGGAGCAAAAATGCTCGACACGTGGTAGCCGAAGCTACCATAATAGGGGTGTTCGGCGATCGCCATCAACTGTAATGTGTTATAGCCAGAGGCTTTGACCCGCGGGATGATCTCCCTTATAAAATCTGTATAGGTGCTAACTTCGGCTTTTTCGCCGCTCATACCAACGTGCGCTTCATAGACCAGCAGAGGTTCCTCGGCAGGTTTGAAACGAGCATCGTTCCACTTATATGTATGTGATGGGTCCCAAACAACAGCGTCGAATAGTTTCGTGCCTGAATCTTGCTCGACATACGTTGCCCATGCCGGTACGCGGTGGCTGTCACCACCATCCCAATACATATGTAATTTGTAGTGATCGCCATGGCGCAAAGCATCGATCGGTACATGGATTTCCCATTCGCCATTGTCGCGACGCTGTAGGGCGAAGTTCTCGTCATCGTTCCAATCAGAGAACTCACCGATCAGGTACGCCTTCGTTGCATTCGGTGCCCAATCTCGGAACACCCAGCCGTCAGCTGTCTTGTGGAGACCGAAATGATCATGACCCCGAGCAAAATCATGCAGTGACATTTCACCGAGGATACGATCGGCGTATTTTTTCGTATACGCTAGCCGCCGTTGCAACTTTTGACGATACGGCTTCAGCCATGGATCCGCTAGAGACACACGTTCATCATTCGGTAGTGCAACCATTAGCACTATCATACCATGCGCACGGTCTCATACTCGAGTTATTAATCTGTTATGACACGAGGCTGACGGTATAATCCTCGTCAGCCTCCTGCCGTTAACATACTACCGCGAAACGACTAGCGACCGCGCTTGTTGAGGGCTGTCGACTGTGGAGCCCTTACAGGTGGTTCAAACTTTTCGCTCTTGCGCTCAGATTGACGCACTGAAGTGCTGCGACGTGTCTGCGAACTGCTTGATGACTCTGCACGCTCAGTACGCGCCTCTTCTTTTGCTGCAAATTCAGGATAGCGTTCTGGGTGGTTTCGTTGCCACTCATGACTCACGGCCGTGAAGTTTGGAGAGTTTGGAAGAGGACGAGCCTCTGGAGCTGGCGCTGGCGCCAATACTGGCGCAGGACCGCCCATGCTGATTCCTGGAGCGACACCACCGGTGCCAGTACCTGGGAAGATGTGTCGTGTGATACCATCAGCGCCAACAACGACGTAATGGAAACCACGTGCGTCCTGGACTGCGTGCGCAGGACCCATGAATGTGTCCATCATCTGACCAATCATCTTACCTAGATCAGATGGTCCACCATTAAACCAAATATCTTGCTCACTGCCACGAACAATACTTCCTGCGGGAGCACGGTCGTGCGTTGGGATGCTAAGCATATTAGTCATGAGCGGCATCATAGACTGCACAAGTGAATTCTGAGGATTAAACATACCTGCTTCAGTCACTGGCGCGCCATCGATGACGACCGTACCAGGTGCAACTGAAGGACCGTAGACCTCATGTGCTTTTCTCGCCGCTGCGATTCCACCCTCTGAATAGCCGCGGATAACGACCTTTTCGCCAGGAGAAGCTGAACGTCGAGCCGTATCCAATACTGGGTTGGCGTTTACCATTGCTTCGTTCAATGACTGCTCCAATGTCACAGGGCCGAGTGGCCAAATTGACGCAGGGTAGGGTACTGGATGATATGTATCATTTGGACCTAGTTGCCCCGTTGCTTTTAGCATTTCTCCGTAACCTATTCCCGAAGGATCACCCATGCCGCCGAAACCGACGACTTCATCAGCCTGAGCCGATGCCATATTGATTGCCGCTGCCGCCCCTACGACACCAGCGATAACTACTACTTTGCCACCCAAGCGCTTCAATAAATTCAGTTTATTGTCATCTTTCTCAAAGGAAAAATGATTACCACGCTCTACGGCCGCATTAAATCTGGCCATATAAAAACCCCTATTCTGCCCACCATTACAAGTTGTGCGCCGAGATTAACCCAGCCAATGATATATGTCAATGTGAAATATCTTACATTTTATAACGGGGGTAGAGCATAGTAAATCAAGGGGTGGCATGCAAAATTATGGTTTTATTGTTCTTACGCTTTTTGGTATATGTAACAGATACAACTTTATGAATGCTACAACATTGTATAATACACAATGTTGTTGAAGCATAAGCTACAACAACGCAAAAATGGGTCAAAATAAAATAACTGACAACCGAAGTTGCCAGTTATTTTTAGGTGCGTGCCTACAACTATACTGCCGGAGCTGCCTCAGGAAGTGGAAGAAGGTCAACTATAGGAGCGACTACTTCCATAACCGGGGCGGGAACTTCGACAACAGGGATAGGGGCTTCATAAACCGGTGCTGGCGGTGCAGCATATACCGGTTCTGGAGCAGGCGCTGGTGCTTCATACACCGCTGGCGCAGGCGGAACTTCAACTGGTGCAGGCGGTACAATCTCCTGAATTGCTTCAACGACTGGTTCAACAACCGCCTCGACGACTTCTACGACTTCTTGCACGACCTCTGGAACCACTGGTACCTCAGGGGCAGCAGGGACAACAACCTCTACGACGTCATTGACCGCCTCGACGACTTCTACAACTGGTGCAACCACTTCTGGTACGACAGCTGCGGGTAGTACAGGAACTTCAGGAGTTACGACAGCTGGCGCAGGAGTTTCAACGCTCGCTGGCGCTGGTGCGACGTTCAAAGTCACCGCCGGTACTGAGTCCGGGCTCGTGACCGATGCCGGAACCTGAGCAGCTTGCTCTAGACCGTTCTGAATGTTCTGCGGCGCATTGATGACACCGTTTTGCGCCTGGAGCCAACCTTCAGCTAGTGCATTTGGTACCTTGTTGGCGATATCAAGTCCGAACTGCACGAAAGGAGCAGGAAGGAACCTTGACATGATGAAGAAGAGATTGCCTGTGCCAGCTTGGATATCGAACGCGCGGGCGAGATTGTCGATCACGGCCTGTCCGTCAGGATTTGCCAAGCCGTCACGACCGTTGTTCATAGGAACCGCCGCATTCGCGGCAGCGTTCCAGTAGCCCTCACTGCCTGGAGCCATATAGAGATTCTGTGACTTCGCCATAGCAACCATAGGGTTCAGACCCACGTTGTAACGGAAGTGGCGAACGCCGTATTCATCGACCCACTCAATACGTGGCTCGTTTTCATGAGGAACCCTGTGTGATCCCGTGCCTGCCGCGAATGCCTGAAGCATATTGCCTGTAAGGTACTGGTTCGCTGAGTTACCCCAGATATCATTTTGATCAGAATGTTCGTGTGAGCCTGCCGGTAGGCGAGCGTCCATATTGACACCAAACATAGCCGCCCATGGTTCGCCGACTTTACCTGGCAATGCCGCCCAGAAGCCAGTTGAGCTAGCCGGACCACCGTAGGAAACAACCTGCACATCGTGAGGTAGTACGCCGCCATTAGCTTCGGCTATTTGCTGACCTGCGCGCGCGACAACGTCTCCACCAAGAGAGAAGCCAATCAACATGACAGTCTCACCGCGACCACGGAGTGCTTCCGCCTCGGCAACAGCCCGCTGTGCACCCTCGCTACTTGAGCGTTCCTGTTCTGCAACATTCGCAGAATATTCAACTCGATGGATTTGGTCGCCAGGTCGTAACATGCCAAGACCATTCAAAATACCTTCAACGCCAAAGCCAGTCGGATCAGTATTTCCACCAACAAGTATTTTTTGTAGAGCGAGCAGAGAAGCTTCTTGTTCGCTCGTTGAAGTAGCCACCACTGGCGCCTTTTCCGCATTAGAACTCACAGTGATACCGCCACCGATCAAAGCACCGGCCACCGCTGCAACGCCTACGCCTGTCGCAATTTTTTTCGCCTGATCAAGATTCAAACGCTCAAACAAACTTTTACTTTGCTCTTCTGGCTGTTCTCCAAACGAACTCATAGATTCCCTTTTTCTCATGCCCACTCAACCCTCCGTTATACTGGTTATGCTGAGAATTGTAGTCTTTTTTACGCTTATGTCAATACTACATCGTTGTTAAAAATAATAGAGGTAGTATCGCTAAAATATAGATCAGAATTTCAGTTAAAAATCGACGATTTAAAAACTACCCGTCGAGATGGACGGGTAGTTTTGGTAGCCTGAATTATTTAGCCAAAGATATTGAATGGATTGGCAAGTGCTGGCGGTGGGGCCATCTCAGGACCTGAATCTGGTGCCGTGACAGGCGCAGGTGCAGGAGTGATATCAAATGATGGTGCAGGTGCCGCAGCAGGTGGCTGGAAGATATTCGTGATGAAATCAGGAACATTAGGCAGTGAAGGCATCTGTATCGGAGGTGGCGCAACTGGTTCAGGTGGTAGCTCAGGAAGTGGCGCAGGTGCTGGTGCCGGCGGGATATAGGCAGGTGCTGGTGCATCATAGACTGGCTCTGGAATATATTCTGGTGCTGGCGCGTCATAAGTAGGAGTCAAATCAGGAATTGAAATCGCTGGAGTATCAACCATTACCTGTACCGGCGCTTCGGCAGGAGTTGTAATAGTCGGTAAGTTGATTTCCGGAGCAGTCGTTGGAGCGGTCATTGTCACGGATACTTCAGGACTAACAGTAGGGACAGGCACGTTATTAAACGCTGCTGCTACTTGTGATGAATCTAGCTGGATTGGTGCAGCCGTAGGCAATTCGACAGGGATCTGAGATGGGATGATATTTGTAAATGGATTGATCGCTTCATGTAAGCTTGGTGGAAGTGAGATAGCCGGGGTAGAAGCAGGCGCAGTGTTAAACGCAGTAGCGGCAGACGCAGCAGGATTAGCCGAAGCGTTGGCGTTCATGTTGGCAGTATTTGCAGCCGCGTAAGCACGGGCTTGGTTTTCCATCTCGGTGCCGACTTGATCGACGACGCTCGTGATCTCACGGCTGAAGTCCATACCTGTGTATCGGTAGACTGAGTCAGACGCGCTACCACTAATCCACTGCTTGATAGTCGCGCTTTCGTTGCCTTGCTGTGGCATTGAGCCCGATATCGCATTGAGTCCTCGTTGTATTTGCTGCCAGCCGCCCAGAACATCGCCGGCGCCCATCTTGGCAGTACCTTCTGCGATATCATTGAAGCCATCCATGGCGCCTTGGGCAAACTTTGTATATTCAGGCGGAAGATTTTTGACGATATCAGCAAGAATCTGACTACCTGGATCGGGCTGTGAGTTCAGTGCATTAATAAGTTCATTACGTGCCGCCTCAATATTAGGCTTTGAGCCATCGACAGGGAAGACAAGTCTGAATGCGCGGTTAGCAGCTTCCGTGTTCACGACATCAATACCAGACTTTTCGAGCTCGCGAACAATGAAAGTATCGCGGGTGTATACCCAATGTTCAACACCGTCAGAGTCAACGAATCTGTGCGCAGGCACACCGTTCATGTCAGGCATTTCATGACCACCGAAACCAAGTTCGATGAGCATTTCAAGCTGAGAAGTTGGTACTTGATTACCGCTGTTTGCCCAGAAGTCACTATCGTAGTAGACAACACGTGTTCCGGGAGGCACAGATTTCTCCGTATCAATACCCATTGCGCCAAGCATCGGAGAAAGCGCTCCGACGATAGGACTGTCAAAGGCTCCGCCTTGCTGGTATGGACCACCAATAAGAGTCAGGTGGACATTCGGAGGCAATTGGCCACCGTTTTCAGCACGAAGTCGGTTCGCAGTCTCGAGGACTACGCCTGTACCTTCGGAGTAACCGACGAGTTCCACAGGACGACCGGCAGCGATATCTGCCTTTGCCTTGCTGTACATGTCATTGGCACCACCTTGCAGTGACGTATCCATGCGATCGTCACCAACAAATGGACCGATTTCAGCCGAATAGTTAACACCAACGACCTTGACGCCGTTTGCGTAGCCCTTTTGCTGCATTTCAGGGATAGGAGGGGCTGCACCTTGGCCAGCACCACCAACAACATACATTGAGGACTGATACATGAAGTCAATTTCATATGGTGACGCTGCGTCCATCGCATCAGATACAGCGGCGACTGCCATTGTTGATTCGAAACCTTTTGTCATGTACCAGCTTGTCACGCCAATCGCGAGTAAACCAGCACCTGTAGTACCAAGGATCGCGGCACGGCTCATCTTCTTTTTCACCTTCGTCAAGCGAGGGTCTTCAGGATCAATAGTGTGTTTCTCAAGACGCGCATTGAGCTTGTCTTCATTCGCTTTACGACGAACAGGGTCATAAAAGACTGCAGAACCCTTGGCGACTTCGGTATTGGCCAGTTGGCCAAGATGTGCACGGAGTTCTTTACTTGCAGCGTTTTCAGTCGTTTCCGCTGGAGCAACGTACTCCTCACCACGAAGAGTGGCGATCATATAATCAGAGATATCGTACGTATCGATATCAAGGCTTGAATGGGTTTCTTCAAAGCCGCCTCTTAGAGTATTGAGGGAAGAGGCTGATTGTTTCACAGGGGTAGATGTCGTTTTATTGACCATACTCCGTACATATTACCACACATTAGCAGTATTGTCAATGTTATTATGCTAATTTCATGTATAATATAACAGATGACAAAGAAAAAACTACCAGAGGTAATAGTTACCCTCGAACGTATTATCGGCGGCGGTCAGACAATCGGGACTCTTCCCGAGGGCAAAAAATGCCTCGTATGGGGCGGATTACCCGGCGAAGAAGTCAAGGTCCAGGTTACCAAGAAGAAATCTTCATTCGTCGAAGGTTACGTTACAGAGGTAATCAAGGCGTCACCAACACGCATAGAACCACGTGATCCTGATAGCTATCTCAGCACAAGCCCATGGCAAATCATGGACTTTGCCTCGGAAGGGCATTACAAGTCAGCCCTCATCGAAGAGGCATTTGAACTCCATGATATCGTCCTACCGGCCCCTATTGAAGTCTGGAGCGACAGCCATGAATTCGAGTACCGCAACAAGGTGGAGTACAGTTTCTGGTACGACACCGAGGAGAAAACACTTGATCTCGCGTTTTTCCGCCGCGGCACGCATGGCAAAATCACCGTGCAAGACACCAGTCTTGCCGCTCAAGCGATAAATACAGGGGCAAAAGCCGTCCTGGCAGCCCTCCGCGAACTCGCTATCGATGGACGTACGCTTAAAACACTCCTCATCCGTTGCAACAGGGAAGGGCAGATAGCCTGGCAACTCTACGTAAAGGACGAAGACTTTGATGCGGCATCAGTCCTAGAAAGGGCAGTATCGCCTGAGGTGATTTGTGCCGAAGTGATTTATTCCAACCCGAAGTCGCCAGCCAGTGTGATCACCAAGCGGCTTGCGGCCACGAGCGGCAACATCCTGACCGACACTATCCTCGACGTACCGTTCCGTTATGCAACCGAAGGGTTCTTCCAGATTAATCTCCCTGTCTACGAACATGCACTCCTGGACATGAAGGCATGGGTCAAGCCTGGCAAACCAGTCATTGACCTCTATAGCGGTGTCGGGACCATCGGTCTCACTATCGGAGGCGATGACGTTACTCTTGTCGAGATCAACGAGCACGCCGTCCGCGAGATGGAGCAAAACATCACAGAACTAGGCAAGACAGGGGCAAAAGCCGTTCTCGCAGCCAGCGAAAACGCACTCGATCATATATCTGGCGACGCGACGATTATCGTGGATCCACCCCGTGCGGGGCTACACGAAAAGGTCATCGAGAAACTCCTCGAAACAGCCCCAGCGCGCATCATCTACCTCAGTTGCAACCCCGTCACGCAAGCCAGAGATGTGGCGCGTCTGGCCGATAAATACGGTATCCGCCACCATATCGGCTACAATTTCTTCCCACGTACGCCCCATATTGAACACCTTGTCATACTAGACATTAAGTAATCCAACGACCCGCTGGCTCGAAGTTGAGTCGGCGGGTGTTTTATTTGCATAATATCCCTGATATTTGCTATCGTAATGGTACTAAGCATAAGGAATTTTAGATGAAACAGATAGCAAGACGAGTTATAGCTGCCGGAATGGCGCTCACGCTGCTGACCGCTCCTGTGGTCAGTGCGCACCCGGGTCACGTTCACGAAGATGAACCTACATCAGATACTACGCGCACGAAATCGACAACTACTACAGCTCCTGACGAGGAGCGTGTCAATGCATTTCGTCAGCAAATCGACGAACGACTTAAGAACATTCGTGAAGAACGAATGGGCGTCGCCGATGACCTCAAGGCGCAAGCACGTGAACGGCTAGACAACGCCAAAAAACAAATGTGCGAGAAACACGAATCAAGGATCAACAAAATCATGTCTAACATGAGCGCACGCCGACAAGCGGCATTTGATCGCATCACACAAGTATCAGATGCTGTACAGACTTACTACGCCAACCACGAGCTCACGATTAGTGACTACGATACTCTCGTCGCCATTGTGGCTGCAGCAAAATCTGCCGCCGAAGCCGGGATAGTTGAGCAACGATCTGCGCCAAAACTTGACTGCACGGGGACAGGCCCCAAGGCCGACATGGAAGATTTTCGCTCCAAACGTGAAAACAGCATCGAAGCCATGAAGGAATACCGAACCGCCGTGAAGGCGCTCGTACACGCCGTCCGTGAAGCTAGCGAAGGAGAGAAGTCATGAAGCAACGTGGATTTTCAGTCATAGAAATCATCCTAGTAGTAATCGTGATAGCGATCGTCGCTACCGTTGGGTATATGGCATACAGCAATTTCCTGGCACCGAAGGCAGATGATGCATCCAAGGCAGAATCAGACAGCACCGTGAAGGTTGAGAACAAGGACGACCTGGAAAAGGCCAGTAAAGTGCTTGATGATGTATCTGTCGAAGATAGCGACAGCGATCAGCTCGACAAAGCCGTCAGTGATTTCTAGCTCGTTCTGATGCGTCGGTAGGCAAATCGAACCGCAACGCGCCAATCACCATGTGCGTCTGTATCAAATTGGCGAATTTCCCCATTGGGGATTTCTTGGATTTGCACGAGGGCAGGATTGCACGGCACAAGCGTACGATAATAAATCAGATCATCGGAGGTGACATGCGTGCGTCCGGGGAAGACCATCTGGAACCGGTTGCGAGCGATTTCATCAAAATAGTTTGGTCGGCCCTTTGGTGGCACGAATGATTCAGCCTTGAGTCCCATCTTGGTGAGCATCTTCCTCACATCACCGACGTCAAGCTTTGATTTGGCATCGATATATACATACAACTGCTTCTTGCCGTTCAGAAAGACCGTCGCCGCGGCAGTGTGACTAACAGGAATTGGGCCAGCAATCACGTGATCCACCTCCATACCAAGACCAAAATGATCCTTGATCGTTCGCTCAAGCGCAAAATCATCGAAGATGGATGGTTTCATAAGTAAACTCAGTATAGCATAGGATAGACCAAAATATCGACACGGCTTGGCATTTATGTTCTAATAAATCACAATAATGTCCTTTACTTTCACCGGTGTCGGCAGTATACTCTGTACAACTATTTAGGAAAAACGAAGTGGTATACCGCAATTCACACGAAGCTCCTCAACTCTACACTCCCGGCGAGATTACAACCCGTGACTTCAAAAACGAAGTCAGCCATGTCAAAACCATAAACATCGACGATAGACTCAAAGATCAAGATCTTATCTATTACACCGACATCGTCCAGATGACAAACGATATTCGCTATATTGTCACGTACAACACCATCCTCTCCGCCAAGGAGGCTCGCAAGGATCCCGCCAACAGACAGTACGCCGGGTCAGATGTCGCCGCTCTCGAGGGCACGGCTTGGGTGACAAAGTTCGGTAAATTCTACAAGGACCGTCACGATGTCCAAGCTCTCGAGCATCATCGTCCCTCGATCATCGTGGGCGTGCAGCAAAACTACGACAGGTTCAATAATCTTCACAAAACAACCAAGGATATGCTCGCTATCCATGCGTTCTATGCGGCAACATTGGATTATGATCAAGAGAACCTGACAACTATCGGCACCTCACGCGGTGGCATGCTCGCGCTACTTATCCAACTGCTCGCCGAAAGATACGGCAAAAGAGTGCTTCATAGTGATGCCATGGTGCCTTGCATCCCGACACCACTTGATGCCGCCAAGATGTTTACACCTATCAATCTCATCAACATGATTCGCAACGAGAAACATGCATCCAAGGACCTCGGGCTATCCATGGACGAGCTATTAGAAATGGCAGACACTCTCGACATCCTGACGCTCCGAGGCATCGTGCAGCAGCTCAAAGAAGGCCTGGCGCTCGCGGCAAGCAACATATCGACCGAAGTCAGTAAAAGCAGACACACGGATCATATCGGTGACATCACTGTTCAAAAGGGCGACAACCTCAGTTTTGCGACCAAATGGCCAAAAATATTTAGAGATCATACCAATATGGTCGTCGATGTCCGAGGTGGCGGTGGTCATGCTAGCTCTATCGGAAAGACGTATTTCAACGATGCCATGAATCGCCAAGAAAGCGTCGCAGCCGCTCTTCATGCCGACCCTGCCCATCGTCGACTCGGCGGGCGAGCACTTCGTAACTTGATAGACCAGCACAATACGCGTCATCAAGCTGCTGTCTAGCCAATAAACCCCCTGAGAATATCCCGATAGGCTATAATAGCTCTAATGAATTTCACGGAGAGGTATGACAAATTAAATAGCGCTCAGCGCCAAGCTGTCGATACTATTGATGGACCCGTGATGGTGATTGCTGGACCCGGTACGGGCAAGACCGAGCTTCTCAGCATGCGCGTCGCCAATATCCTCCGCCAAACAGATGGTCTGCCAGAAAATATCCTGTGTTTGACATTCACCGAGAGCGGCGCTTCGAATATGCGCGAACGATTGACGCGACTTATTGGCCAGTCCTCCCACAAGGTCAATATCAGTACGTATCACGGCTTCGGCGGTGACCTCATCAAGCGATTCCCTGAATACTTTGCAGAGACACGCCTCCAGGAACCAATCGACGAGCTAGGACGACACCAAGTCCTGACCGCTATCGTCGAAAAGATGAGTTATCTGAATCCACTCAAACAAACCCGGCATCATCTCGGCGATCTGATCGGTACTATCAGCGAAGTCAAACGTGCGCTCCTGACGAGCGACGACCTGCGCGCGATTGCTGCAGAGAATACCACGTTTTTGGAGGTAACAAACAAAGAAATCGGTACGATATTCGCCGACATGACACGTATGCCAACCAAACTCGAAAAAGCGATGCCGTATTTTGAAAACACACTCGCTGTCATCGAAAAAGGTCCGACCGCGGTCACGCACGGTCAAGTCCAGCCACTCGCGACAATTGCTGCCGAGAGTCTCAAAAATGCCATCACCCAGGCTGAATCAATCGGCAAAACAAAGCCTCTGACTGAGTGGAAAAACAAATGGCTCGCCAAAAATAGCAATAATCTTTTCATCGTTGCTGGTGAGCTAGAGAGCAAACGCATCGATGCGCTCGCCGATGTACTCGACCAGTACCAAGAAGCACTCGGAAAGCGCGGTCTGTACGACTTTGACGACATGATCATCCGGTCCATTCAGGCGCTCGAGAAGAACGATGATCTGAAGTACACCCTTCAGGAAAAGTATCAGTACTTACTACTCGATGAATTCCAGGATACCAATGCCGTCCAGCTACGCCTTGTGGAGCTCCTGACGGACAACCCTGTGCACGAAGGTCGTCCAAACATCCTGGCGGTAGGCGATGACGATCAGGCTATCTACGCCTTCCAGGGCGCACAGTATTCCAACATGCTTGATTTTTACAGCATGTACCGCGATGTCGCCGTCATCAACTTGACCGAAAACTACCGTTCCCACGCTGATGTCCTATCGACAGCACAGGGTATCGCCGAACAAATAGGCGAGCGACTCCACCATAAATTCGACGACATGACGAAAACTCTCAAGTCGTCGAACACAACACTGCCCACCGAGTCACATATTTCACGTAATGAATTTTTTAGTGATATTGCCCAGTACGATTGGGTTGCCCAAAAGATCAATGAACTCATCAAAAATGGCGTCAAGCCAAAAGAAATTGCAATCTTGGCCCCGAAGCATAAACAGCTGGAGCCTGTCGTGCCATATCTCAACGCGCTCGGGGTACCTGTCCGCTACGAAAAACGAGAGAACATTTTGGAGGCGCCTGTCGTTAAGCAAATCACTGCGATGAGCAGCCTCGTCCTAGCGATCAAAAACGGTCGCAACGGGCTCGCAAACTCACTATGGCCACAAGTTCTCAGCTTTGCGTTCTGGAACATCCCGACACAAACCATCTGGCAATTAGCATGGCAAGTCGCCGACGCAAAGGACGAAACATACACGTGGAACAAAGCCGTTCTCGAAGAAGAATCATGCAAGGAAGTAGCATTGCTTGTGCTGGCGCTCGCCGGCAAAACTGAACACGAAACGCTCGAGCCGATGCTCGACCAGATCATTGGTACCGAAGAAGTTGAAACGCACGATCCGGACGTACCAACTGTTTGTTCGCCACTGCGCAGTTACTACACTGACAAATCAGCACTCGAAACCAATCCACAGTTGTTCTACGAAACTCTCTCACACCTGAAAGTACTCCGCGAAAAGTTACGCGATTTTCAAAAGGCGCGCGACCGGGCACTCATGCTGGCCGATTTTATCACCTTCATCGATATGTACCATGACGCCGAGCAGCAAATTATCAACACTAGCCCATACAATCAAGACGCAGATGCCGTCCAAATCATGACAGTATTTAAGGCAAAGGGCCTCGAGTACGAACATGTATTCCTCGTAAGTTGCACCGACGAAGTATGGGGCAGCGCTTCACGTGGTAACGCCAACAAACTCACGCTACCCCCGAATCTCGCGCCTGTCCGCCACGCAGGAGCAACCGATGACGAGCGACTTCGTATTCTCTTCGTTGCACTTACCAGGGCAAAATATGGTCTCTATATGACCAGTTACACTCAGGCGTATAGCGGCAAACAAACCAAACGACTCTCGTATCTCGATGAACAAGACCAAGGCGACGGTACATTCCAAAGCATGGTTCTTCCGCCGGTCGCCCGTGCCGTCCAAAGCCATGACCACGAAGCGCCAGAGCTCAAGTACCTTGATATCGATTGGCGAGCGCGCCACACTGATGCCGTTTCCGTAACGAGTTTCAGAGGACTGCTCGAAGACAGACTGGCGTCCTATAGGCTTAGTCCAACCCATCTCAATTCGTTTACTGACCTGGAACACGGTGGACCAGAATCGTTCTTCTACAAAACCATCCTGCGGTTCCCCGAAGCACCATCACTTGCCAGCCAGTTCGGTAGCTCCATGCACGACACGATGGAGTGGATTCAGCACCGCGTCGATGAAACGGGCAAGATGCCGGCAGCGGCCGATACTATCCAAGAGTTTGGCAAACTGCTCAAAACACGCAAATTGCCCGAAGACCAGGAAGCTATCGAGCTTGAGCGTGGCGAAAAAGCACTGACCGCATACACTGCCCAACGCGCACATATATTCAAGACTGGTGACAAAGCAGAACAGAACTTCTATAACGAAGCAGTGTTTATTGGCGATACCCACATGAACGGCAAAATCGACCGTATGGAAATCGATAAGGATAAAAAAGAAATTGTTGTCGTTGACTACAAAACAGGTAAGGCGCATAGCCGCTGGGAGTCAGACACCAAACTACACAAGTACAAACAACAGCTCTATAGCTACAAGCTGATGATCGAAAATTCGCGGACCTACGCCGGCTACATCGTCACGGAAGGCCGCTTGGAGTTCCTTGAGCCAGACTCGGACGGACTCATCCAGAGTCTCCCGCTGACATTCAACGACAAAGACCTGCAGCGCACGAGTGACCTGTTGGTTGCAGTGTGGAATCATGTCCACGCACTTTCATTCCCAGATATTTCTGAATATCCAAGCGGCATGAAGGGCGTTACACAATTCGAAGACGATTTGTTGACAAAAGCAGAATAACAGATTAGAATATGTAATTGTATAAAGAGGTCGATGTTTCTAACGTCTATCCTTTTATCGCTCTTTCCCAGCAGTAATTAGGCTAGGAAGCAAGGCTGTGAGGTTGCTTAGGTAAGCACACCACAAGATCTAGGTTCAATTCCTGGTGTCTAATGGTCGAGCCCCAGTTATGCTCAGGTCATATGATGTAGCGTTGGCTACTCTTGCGGAGGCTGTGGGTTCAAATCCCATCACGGCTACTAACGTTGTCATGATCGCGGGTAAACGTTTCTTACCCGCTGCCCCTTAGGGGTATCCGGTAACTATAACGTCCAACTCGCGAAAGTGGTGATTTGCATGGCTCTCTGTGGAGGCTGCTGCTCAGTCCGACATATTGGCGGATGCAGCACTTGTAACGGTCCCAACGGGAAACCTACAGGACACAAGAAAAGCTGTCCCGAATACAAGGCGAAGGTTAGCGAAGCAAGCAAGCATAACCGCGTCATCTAGACCAACGACACGAAGGAGCACCCACCCGGCGTGTCGTTGAAAAGGGCGATAGGCGCGTGTGATCCGCGCGCCTATCGTTCCCTTCCATAGTTTTCTCTTTATAAGAGAAATCGAAACGGGGATGGATGCGAGACTGATAAAGACTCGTAGAGCGTGCCTAACATATACAGGCATTCCAGAGCGAAGGGCCCATGGTTAGCTACCGGGGTGAGAAGTATTGGAAGCAACAGCAAGCCCTTCGCTAAAACCCGATTACTGCTATGCGCCTGTCTCCCACAAGAGACAGGCGTTTTCACTTTTTTAGGACTATACTTATTTACGATATGACATCATTTTGGCATGAACTACCACGACCGTTTTTTATACTGGCTCCCATGGAGGCAGTGACTGACGTTGTGTTCCGCCATGTGGTCGCACACGCCGCGGCACCAGATATCTGGTTCACCGAGTTCACCAATGCCACAGGCTGGGCGCACGCAGGCGACAAGGCAATTGGTGGTCGGCTCGTGAAAACCGAGGATGAGCACCCAATCGTCGCACAACTGTGGGGCAGCGACCCCGAATCGATGACCAAATTAGCCAAACACTGTGCAGAGTTAGGCTATCAGGGTATTGATATCAATATGGGTTGCCCGGACCAGTCCGCAGTCAAAAGTGGCGGTGGATCGGGCATGATCAAAAACCCAGAAAACGCCGCAGCAATCATTGCGGCCGCCAAAGAAAGCGGCCTGCCTGTCAGCGTCAAAACACGACTTGGCTATAGCAGCCTCACGGAGATGGAAGAATGGATCAGCCACATCCTGCGTCAGGATGTCGTGAATTTCACGATCCACCTGCGAACCAAAAAGGAAATGAGCAAGGTACCGGCGCATTTTGAACTTATCCCTGAAATCAAAAAACTGCGCGACGAGATTGCACCGCAAACCCTTCTGACAATTAATGGTGACATCCTCGATCGTCAGCATGGGCTCGAACTCGTCGAGAAGTACGGCGTCGATGGAGTCATGATTGGTCGTGGAGTCTTCGCCAATCCATTTGCATTTGGAGAAGCGACGGAACGATCCCAGGAAGACCGTTTAGACTTACTCAGGTTACAGCTTGATCTGTATGACAAATATAGCGACCAAACGGGTCGACCGTTTGACACGCTCAAACGGTTTTTCAAGATTTATGTTCGCGATTTTCCTGACGCCGCCGAACTACGTGATCGTTTGATGCATGCGAAAAGCACCGATGAAGTTCGAGAGATACTCAAGGATTTACGCGTTGATGAGGTCGGAGATATTCGTCAAACTGCTGAGACTACTGCTTGAGAGAAAGCTAGCGATATCTAGCTGAGATGCAAGTCCCGAAAGGGATTGGATGATACCTGAAGCACCGCCCGTTCCACCAGTGAGGCTACTGAGTTGAGCCGGGTCAACCATATTACTGAGGTCGCCGATATTTCCCAGGCTATCTTTGCCGCCCAGTCCACTCGCGAGGCTACTAAACTGCGAGACAAGGCTACCGAGTAGCGTCACGCAGGACATGATGATTGAACTGATCGTCGTGATGATAGAAGACGCGCTATCGAGTTGTGTTTGAATTTCGCCGACAGTATCGGTATTGGACGGCTTGTAGTCACTACAGTTCACGTCAGCACCTGCAGGGACCACTCCTTCCACGCAGTCTTCCGCCTGTGCCAACTGGCCGCGAAGGTTATTGAATGTTTCTTTCATGTTTTCCAAAACACCAGTCATACTCTCAACAGATTGAGTAACAGCTGTCTGGACCTGTGCGAGTTGATTCAGCTTGTACTGAGCATCGATGTTTTTGGTGAGCTTCTGCACATCCTGCAGAGATTTTGCATCAGCAACCTTACCGCGGAGGACCAGTAGCTGATCAATCATCTTCTGTGCGAACTGCCGGACCTTGTCTTGCAGGTCGCTTGGAATCGCCACTTTGCCGCCAATCACGCCCTGGCTATACGAAAAAGCAGATGCCAGAGTATCTTTTGTTGCTGCGGTATCTTCGGTACTTACTGAAACGTCGACCTTTAGATTGTCGATACTTTTCTGGTAGCTCGCCACTCGGCGATCAATTTCCCTGAGTGCTTTTTGCTTAAACTCGCTTAGCTTTGCCTCGCTTGCCGTCTCGGCATAGGAATATATCGCCATAGGACCATAGGCCGCCAGTAGGGTAGACAAGAGAACGGCCGCTACAAGAACAAACCTTTTCATTCGCTTACCTTCACTTGCTTTTCATCATCCTTCAGAGCTGCCTTCACGGCGCTTTGATCAGCGTTGACTTGCTTGAGTGATTTATCAAGATCACTAAGATTTTGATTGATTTCATCCTTGGTCGCAACACGGTCTTTATTTGCCTCAGCCACAGGCGTAGCGTCATCACGTTTCAATAGGCCGATAATCGCAAATGCTATGAGAGTTATGACAAGCACGAGGCCAACAGCAGCCCCCAGCCCAATCAATAATGTACGGCGTGAGGAAGGTGATCTTTGCTCCATGGACTCCTGCTTTTTATCTTATAGAGTTATGCGGAAATTTTACCATAAGCTATACCGAGAGGCAACCTGGCCTCGTTTAAGCGAAGATATCTACGGGGAGAGAACCGTCAGTAAGTGTCGCGTATGTTGCAACCTGAAACGCAACGCCTGCATGAAGTGCGACCGCGTACCTTTGAGGTTTCTCATCTTCAGAACGTTCACGACCAGTTATCTCTTCGGGCATGGCAGCAACTGCACGAGCTAATTGTTGCACTCGCCAAAAATCGAGTACAAACACCTGGGGTAGATCCTTCCTGGCAACTCCGGGATAGCGCTCCATTAATTTTTGACGCTTTTTTCCCTGTGAGAATGTTGTACCTTGTCCATAGTTAACAACCAACTCCACTTCATTGTGGTGATCGCTCAGATTTTTAATAACGGCAACGGTCTGAACATCTGGATTCTGCTCCTGAGTGTGCAAGATACCTGTACGTATAGCATCAAGCCGAACCACGCCGCTACCAACGACATATTCAGCGTCTTTGCGCGTATCTTCCCAAGTAGAGATGACTGAGTCCATGACAGACTGGTCGTATGAATCAGAGGAATACTGCAGGAGAAGGCTGGTTATGGCTCCGACTTCGTCCTTATAGCGAATACCATTATCAAGAATTTCGTAGAACTTATCATTAGCACCGCAGTCTGTTTTCCCGTGCTCTTCGGACCCATGGCCTCCAGTATGCGCACCGCAATAGATGCCCATTTGAGCGAACTGTTCAGCAATATATATAATGTCTTTTTCAGAGGACACCCTCGTCTCGCCCAGTGCCTGATACATTGCGAGTGAGGTAATATAACCACCACCAGCAAGCTTCGCTCGGTCATTATCCTTATTGTGTTCGACGCTGACAACATTAAATTCGTCTACGTTCGGGTGAGCGATCTCGTTAACGCAACGACCGTCTATGCAGCCATCGTCACTATGCGCGCAGGGCACAATACATTCGCCACTTTTAATAATCTCGTGCATGTACCGCGACATGTCGCGATTTTCATCAGTACTCTCAAACTTTGTTTTACTAATCGACGACTCGGGGTTACCAACGCCCGGGGCGGGAATCGTCTCAACTAGCCTAACGGTAGCTCGTGTTTCTGTCTCTGATTGGGGCATGTAGTCTCTCACTTTTTATCCTTATTCTCTTTTTTAGGCACATGAAAAAATTGTACGCCTATAGAGGGAAATTTCAAGTGAAATAAGAGATAAAAGTAAAAAATACACTACCGGCGGTGACGACGACGAAGGTCAGCGACCTTCAGGCGAACAGCATGGCGATCGACGAGTTGTGACGCCTTTTCGAGTTCGACTTGATCCTTGGCGGATTCTTTCATCTTGAGCGCACGTTCGAGAGCAGCCTTGCTCTCGGCCTCAACGATATCATCACTGCTATCGGCTTCGTCTACGAGAACTTTGAGCCCCTGAGGGTTCACTTCGATCACGCCACCGCTGACTGCGAAGTAATCTAACTTGCTATCAGGATCACCCTTTTCATGCCGCACGGCAATTGCACCAGGCACAGCAATACTCACAAGTGGCTCATGTCCAGGGAATACAGCAATTTCGCCGGCCGCAGTCGGCAAAATTACCTCATAGACATCTTCGTCTACTTTGGTACCGAGGAGTGTAACCAGCTGAAACTTCATATTAGTCTTTTTTCTCGCTTAGTGGACCAGGTGCCATATAGAACCATGACTCTGGTTTGTTATCGTATTTGCCACCGAGGATATCAGCAGCGTCTTTGATTGTGTCATCAAGTTTCGCATAGACACCCTTGTTGCCTGTAAACTGTTCGGCAACGTGGAATGGCTGTGCGAAGAATCGTTGCAGACGGCGAGCGCGGTTAACTGTTTGCTTCTGCTCGTCAGAAAGCTCTTCCATACCAAGGATCGCGATGATGTCTTGGAGGTCTTTGTATTCCTGAAGCGTACGCTGTACTTCACGGGCGACACGGTAGTGCTCGTCACCAACGATTTCTGGATCGAGTGATGTTGAAGTTGAGTCGAGGACGTCAACGGCAGGGTAGATACCAATTTCCGTTAGCGCACGGTTCATCACGATTGTCGCATCGAGGTGGGCGAAGGTTGTTGCTGGCGCAGGGTCAGTCAAGTCGTCCGCAGGCACATAGACAGCCTGGACTGATGTAATCGAACCCTTCTTGGTTGAAGTAATACGTTCCTGCAACAGACCCATTTCCTGCTGAAGGTTTGGCTGGTAACCCACGGCTGATGGTAGGCGACCGAGAAGCGCTGAAACCTCAGCACCGGCCTGTGTATAGCGGAAGATGTTGTCAACGAAGAGTAGCACGTCTTTGCCGTCGTCACGGAAGGCTTCAGCCATCGCAAGACCAGACAGGGCAACACGAAGACGTGCTCCAGGTGGCTCGTTCATCTGACCAAACACGAGTGATGTTTGTTCCAACACGCCTGCTTCTTCCATCTCGTAGTACAGGTCGTTACCTTCACGAGTACGCTCACCAACACCGGCGAAGACAGAGTTACCCTTGTGGTACTTCGCGATGTTGAAGATAAGCTCCTGGATAAGGACTGTTTTGCCGACACCGGCACCGGCGAAGAGGCCAGCTTTGCCACCCTTTGTCAGTGGTGCGATGAGGTCGATAACCTTGATACCAGTTTCGAGGATTTCAGCTTTGTTTGACTGCTCTGTAAGGGCAGGTGGCTGACGGTGGATAGGGGCAGTCTTACCCTTTGGCGCAGGCTTGCCGTCGATTGGCTCGCCAACGACGTTGAACATACGACCCTGAGTCTCGATACCGACAGGTACACTGATCGGAGCGCCGGTATTCACTACTGCTTGACCGCGTCGCAGACCATCTGTGCTCGATAGGGCAATGGTACGAACTGTGTGCTCATCAAGGTGCTGCGCAACCTCGAGAGTGATTGTGCGACCTTCGTGGGCGATATGGAGGGCGTGATAGATTGATGGAAGTACCGCGCCATCACCAAATTCAACGTCAACGACAACGCCGACTACCTGAATAATCTTGCCATCTTCTAGTTTCGTTTTGTCTGCTGTCTTAACCATCATTTTCTCCTTGTTCAAGTCGTTTCATTAGTCGTTGCTGTAGTTCATTTCTCGCGGTTTGGTAATTCGGTATATCGGTCATTATTTCATTGCCTCCGCACCACCGCTGATTTCGGCCAATTCCTGGGTGATCGCACTCTGGCGGGCTTTGTTCATGGCGAGCGTTAGGTCGTCGATTAGGTCATTGGCATTATCTGTCGCGTTTTTCATGGCGAGCATACGCATGATGTATTCAGACGCGCGAGCCGTCAGCAATGCGTGATAAATCTGCGCCTCAACCAAACGGTAAGTGACTGCTTCGAGTACTTCCTCGGCGCTTGGTTCGAATTCAGCCGTGCGCACAGAGTCGCTGACTTCAGTTTTCTCATAACCCGCAGGCAAGATGCGCTGCACAGTAGCTTGCTGGTTAACGCTACTGATAAATTCAGTAAACACGACATCAACAGCATCGACTTCGCCAGCCTGGAATTTTTCCATCGCGAGGTCGGTGATTGCATGGAGCTGAACGCCGCTTGGGTCGTCTGGAAGATCCTGATATGCCGCTGCAACGCTCACGTCTTTGATGCGTGATACGAAACGGCTCGCACGGCGACCAATTGTAATTGTCGCGCTTTTGACACCCGCAGTTTTGTCTTCGGTCAATTGCTTCGCGTACAGTTTGAGAACGTTTGCGTCATATGCACCGGCAAGACCTTTGTCGGTCGCGACAACGATCAGCAAACGAGTTTTGATCTCACGCTGCTTGAACAAAGGATGACGATCAGTTTCACCCTGGCTTGCCAGGTGAGTCAACAGCTCATTTGCCATCCGTGTGTACGGCGCAGATGCCTTTTCAGACTCCTGAGCACGACGCATCTTACTGGCCGCAACCAGCTGCATGGCTTTTGTAATCTGCTTGGTCGATTTGACCGAGCGGATGCGGGTTTTTAGCGCTCGAGTACTAGGCATTTGTCCCCCTTACATCTAAGCGAATTCCTGTGACACTTTCATAAAGCCGGACCTGCTTGGCAACCCACTCAGGCCGAGAGGCGGCATTCTGGTCATAAAGCCTCGTGCGTTCACTCGCAATCTCATCACTCGCAATCTCTTGTGCATATGTCGCAGGTGGGCTCATATACTCAGGCCACTCGTCCCCAGGTTGCTCTAAGGCATATCCCAAGCCCTCCTGCCAAGAAGACGCAATACTCGCAGCCAGACGGACAACCTCAAGCAAACCCTCAAGAGTCATACCCTCAATTGGTTCGTCAAGATTACCAGCTTCAAGTTCTTCTAGCGTCAAATACTCATCTTCATCCTCTGGTCGCGGAAACTGGCTGTCCATAACAAGCTTCAGGGCAATGCGCGCAACGCTCCTGCTGGCAAGGGTTCCCAGAATTAAAGCACGTTCGCCCCTAAAGAGCTCTTTCATATCAATAATCTGTTGAGATGTAAGCTGCTTTTCCTTTTCATAAACACCATAGGGACCCACTGTGAAGGTCACACTGGCCGATGTTTCGGTCGCGCTGTCATTCTGTGGCATGTTGCGCTCAGTCGCAGGCATTTATTATTCCTCAAAACCTTTCGCGACAGCTTTGGCGACTTTATCGATAATCTTCGCGCTTGCAGAATCATCGGCGATTTTTTCGTCACCCTTAGTCAGTTCCTGCATTTCCTTCTTGTGGTCAGTCCATAGGCGAGTCAGTAGGGCAGTTTGTGCTTCCTTGATCTTCGCGATAGAAACCTTATCAAATGAACCATTGTTCACGGCATAGATTGAGGCAACTTGCTCCCATACACCCATTGGGCTGTACTGGTGCTGTTTCAAAAGTTCAGTCAAGCGCTGACCGCGTTCGATCTGGCTCTTGGTCGCTTCATCGAGGTCGCTACCAAACTGCGCAAATGACGCGAGTTCGCGGAACTGTGACAAACCAAGCTTCAAGTGAGAACCGACGGATTTCACTGACTTTGTCTGGGCGTCACCACCAACACGGCTCACTGAGAGGCCGGCGCTGATCGCAGGACGAATACCTTGGTTAAACA
>Ga0075163_10002763_pt1 | contig 23547 bp, 20 predicted proteins | sample JI1023141ADNA_FD_71478 | JGI IMG/M metagenome (GOLD analysis project Ga0075163, IMG submission 71478) | Wastewater effluent complex algal communities from Wisconsin, to seasonally profile nutrient transformation and Carbon sequestration -... | ecosystem: Engineered > WWTP > Effluent > Algae... | reverse complement strand
CTTCGCCCTCCAGGATCACCACATGGCTGGCGGCAACCTGCCTGCGCACGTCCAGGTAGTCCTGCCGGAACGTGCCCTTGCCGGTGGAGGTCTGCCACAGGCCCTCGCCCAGCTTGGCGCTCTTCGAGTCTTCGGTGATCTTCGCTCCAGGTGCCAACGGGAGTCGTGATGGATCGTGTGCAACCACCGCATCGACATACTGCGTGATCAGCCCTGCAAGGCAGGCGCGATCGCAGGAAGGCTGGGCAGCGGATGCCGTGCCGAAGCCGCATGCAAGCGAAGCCAGCAGCGCGCCGATAGCCGCTGTCCGCGAAAGTCCGGTTGATCTGGCCATGAGTCCCCCTGGGAGTTCTTGTGGATGAGTCCAGCCTACACAAAGCCGGGCGATGATTGACAGCAATGCCGATCCGGCGCAAAGAGTAACCATGAGCCGCCCGATACTGCTGGCTGCGCTGGTCTGCCTTTCGCCGGCATTGATGGCTGCGGATGACCTGAAGGTTTCGCAGCTCGAACAGGATGTGCGTGAGCTGCAAAGACAGGTGCAGGCGCTGTCGCGCGAGCTCGATTCACTGCGCCTGGCGCTCCCGGCCGCTGCGCAGGGCGGCAGCCCACCGCGGGATGCGGGTCGCGCCGGCGTCGCTCCGGCATGGGTCGACGCCGCGAAGTGGCAACGGATCCGGCCCGGCATGAGCGAACTCGAGGTGATCGCAATCCTGGGCTCCCCCACGTCGATGCGCACGGAAGAGGGGGCTCGCGTGCTGCTCTATGCGCTCGAAATTGGCGCTTCGGGCTTCCTGGTCGGCAGTGTCAGGTTGCGGGAGCGCAGCGTGGAGTCGGTGCAGAATCCCACTCTGCGCTAGTCCCCGGCGGCTATCTTGTCGGGGCGCCCGTTGCGGGCTGTGCCGGGAAATAGGCTGCGACACGCTGGTCCAGCGTGAACTCCATGCCCAGCTTCGGGTATTTCTTCAGCGTGTGCTTCTTCATTTCTTCCGCGCTCTTCGAGCGGGCCACGTTGGCGTCCCAGTCGGCCACGTACTTCTTCATGAAGGTGATCGAGGCCGGGCTGCGCGTGGCGCCCGGGCCTTCATGCCCCGGCACGATGATCTCGGGCTTGAGTGCCAGGATCTGATCCAGGGACTTGAGCCACTCCTCGCGGTTCTTGTCCTTCTGCACGCCGAAGTACACGCGGTCGAACACGATGTCGCCCGTGACCACCGCCTTGAGTTGCGGGATGTGCACGTAGCTGTTGCCCGGGCCGTCGCTGCCTCCGACGGGGCCAGTGACCGGGAACCGGTTGCCTTCCAGTTCCAGGTACGGCGCGGCCAGTTCTTCCACCGGCACGGGCTCGGGCCCCGGGATGTTGTTGCCGTAAGTCGCCACCCAGAACTTCTGGCGATTCGGCCAGCCTGTCTTCATGGCAGCAGCGGTCTGCGGCATCGCCAGGATGCGCGCCTGTGGAAAGGCCTGCTTCAGCACCGCCAGCCCGAACATGTGGTCCGGATGCGGGTGCGTGATGTAGATGGTGGCGAGGTTCTTCCTCGACTCCAGGATCTTCGCTGCGAGTTTGTGTGCCTCGCTGAGCGAGAACTGCGCATCGATCAGCAGAATGTCCTTCTCGCCCGAGACGAGCGTCGAGTTGACGTCATAGCCCACGGCGCCGCGTCCCGTGTACACCTCGAGGTGCAGCTTGTCCTGCGCGAATGCACTGGGCGTGAGCACCAGCAAGGCCAGCGCGAGGGCGCGGATACAGGTTCGATGGTTAAACATCAGCTTTCTCCCAACTGGCGGTTTGCGGTCTCATTCAGGTGGCTAGATTCGCACCCCCAGGCGCCAGCCACAGCCCCGTGGCGGAAGTACGGATCCCTCCGGAGCGGTAGCATGCGTGGGGGGCGGCTGTTGCGGAGCGGCAATGCCGGGAATGGATAGACGTGTGGGCGGCTTGGGTAAAGTATCGGTGCATCACGACTACCAGGTGGACTTACATGACAGTGACTCGGCGCACGATGATGGCAATGATGGCCGCGAGCGGATTGCCGGTGGCGCCCCTTGTCCTGGGACAGAGCGCTGCATTGCTGCCCCTGCGCACTCCCGGGCTCGATCACCTCGACGTGATCGTGCCCGACGTGGAAAAGACCACGCGCTTCTACATGGGTCTGTTCCGGACCACGCTGCACGCCCAGCCCTTCCAGGGGGCGCAGCGCTATTTCGTGCTGCTGGGGCCGTTGCCCGAGAATCGCGCGGTGGGATACCTGGCCATCGGCGCCTCGCGCGGTCGCGGCACCTACATCGGGCATTTCTGCACTTCAGTGGAGGACTGGCGGCGGGACAGCGCGGCCATCTTCGCCGCGATGAAAGAGAAGTTCAGCGCTGCGGGCCTCGGGGAATTCCCGGGCTCCACGGGCGTGGGCGGCATCTTCGAGGATCCGGACGGCATCGAGATCCAGTTCCTGCCCTCGCCGGATACGCTGGTTACCGTCGCCGTGCCTTCCGATCTGGTGCCCGGCGGGCAGGGAATGGTCACGCCTCTGCGCGTCGACCATGCGCTGCTCAACGTCAGCAACCTGAAGCGGGCGGTGACGTACTACCGGGTGCTCTATGGCAAGGAGAGCAGGCTCTCCGGAAGCAGCGCGGTGTTCACATTCCGCAATGGTTCCCGGCTGTTGCTGGAGCAGGCCTCCTATTCCTATGGCAGGGCGCAGACCCGCATTGCCCGCTATGGAATCCGCGTGAACCCGTTTGACCGCGAAGCGGTCGCCAAGGGCATTGCCGCGCTCGGTGGCGCCGTCATTTCAGATGACGGCAAGGCGCTGCGCCTGCGCGATGTGGATGGAATCGAGCTGGACCTGGTCACCGGCGCCTAGCGGCTCACGCGCCTGAATATTCGCAGCGCCAGCCAGCCGAAGAGCGCGAGGCCTGCAATGAAGCCGGCCTTGTAGGCAATGGAGTCCTGCGGCTTTTCCTGCCATTCGGCAGGAAGGCTGCCCTGGCCCACCGTCACCTTGAGCGACAGGGGCTGGATGCCCGTGGCGCGCTCCACCGACACCAGCAGCGGGGCATCGGATGTTCCCGGCGCGGGCAGTCGGCTCACTGCCCGGCCCACAAGCACGCGACCTGCATCCGCGGAATCCATGGATTCCAGGTCGTCGGCTTCGAAAGTGGTGAACATCGCGGTGGCGGGAGTCATCACTCCTTCAAAGGACTGCTCGAGGCCAACCTCTCCCCCGTCCGCCGAAGGCAGCGCGGTAAGCTCGTACGCCACCCAGACCTCCTGGTCGGCGGCGAAACCTGGCGGCATTGAAATCGACAGGCGCGAGTTCTGACCGGGCGAAAGCGGTTCGACCAGAGTGGCGCTCGCCAGCGTCCCACCGGCAGCGCTGGCGCAGAACGCGATCGCCAACAGTGCGGCGAATCGCTGCGCGCGACGTGGACTCATCTTTACCCTGACCTGCATGCCTCAGTATCTTGCCGCACGGGACGGCGCGATGCATCCCCATGCGGCGATGGTCGCCGCTACAACAAGCGCCGTGCCCGGCACCGCGTTGCCCAGCCAGCCAACGGGTTCCACCAGCTTCAGCCATATCCCGAATGCGGTCAGCAGCAGCGAAGCCGGCAGGATGAGCAGCGATGCCCCCTGGCCCATGTCGCGCAGGCGTCCGTTCAGCAGGATGATGCCGGGAATCAGCAGCACCAGCATGCAGTACAGCGCAGTGCGGCCCGTGACCAGGTGCGCGTAGAACCACACCGCGACCAGCAGCGTGATGAGCGCGGCAATGTAGGCGCCGCGTGCCGTGCGCGCGCCGACCAGCGCATAGACGGAAGCGAAGGTGGGCCGCTCGCGCGATTCACCGAGCGAAAGGGCATGCTTCTCGAGCGCGCCGCGATAGAAGGGCAGGTGCGCCAGCATCAGCAGGCCATTGAGCGCAAATGCCACCACGGCGAGCACTGCCAGCTGCGGGTCGTGGTCGAGCACCACGGACCAGTACAGCGCGCAGGTCGAAACCGGCATCACCACGCACAGCGCCGCCGGCACGAACACGCCCACCAGGATCAGCGCGCCGCCGACCATCTGGATCAGCATGGCCACGCTGAACAGTCCCGAATGCGAGAAGGCCGCCATGAGCTGCGTGGCCAGCGATCCATGTCCGGCCGGGATGTCCCACATCGGATAGACGAAGTGATTTAGCCCGTTGGCGAGCATCCACAGGCCGAACACCACGCGCCCGGCCAGCACCAGCTGCCGGCGCCTGCCTTCCGGCAGCGAACGCAGCGCGAACATCGACCTGTAGCTGCGAATGTATGCGAGGCACAGCAGCAGGTTGCAGGCCAGCACGGAGTAACCGAAGAGCGCCGCGCGGGAGCCGAATCCCTCCAGCGGTGCATCCCACCAGAAAACACAGAACGATACCGGCAGGCAGATCAACAGCCCGAGTGGCGTCCATGAGCTGCTCAGCACCATCACCCCCGCCACCAGTTCAACGGTCTTGACCAGGTCGAAGATGTTGCTGTCGATGAGCGCGGTGATCAGTTCCTGGCTCAGCGGCTGGTTACCCATGGGCTGCGGAAACAACCGGACGAAGTGATTGACTCCCGCCGGAATCATCCAGGACGCGAAGATCAGTCGCACCAGCCAGACGCCGTACTTCATGGCTTCCCCCGCTCGTTATTCTTGTGCGAAGGAGCATAGGCCGCGCAGTGCCGGAATGTAAGGCCCAGCCTTCCATGGCGTTCTCATCGAAGGTCGTGCTGCTGTGGCCGGCGACCGGCTCAGAACTGGTCGAAGATCTCCTTCACTGCGAGCATCTCTTCCTCACCCAGCTTCTCCAGCGCCAGGTCCACCGGTTCGGGCTTGCCGAACAGGTAGCCCTGGCCGCGTATGACGCCCAGCATCTGCAGGCGCCGCGCCACCGCTTCGCTTTCCACGTACTCGGCGACCGTATCGAGCTTGTATTCCCGCGCCAGCTGCAGGATGCCCTTCACGCCGGACTCCGAGCGGGTGTTGGTTAGCAGGTCGCGCACGAAGCTGCCGTCGATCTTGATGCGCGTTACCGGCAGGCTGCGCAGGTAGGCAAGTGAATTCGCGCCGGTGCCGAAATCGTCGATCGCGATGCCGCAGCCCAGTTCGCGCAGGCGCCGCATGGATGCGGCGGCGCGATCCAGGTTCGTCAGCGCCGCCTGCTCGGTGACCTCGAGCATGATGAGGCCGCCGGGAATCTTTGACTCGCGCAGCTTGCCGATGAAGTGTTCGATGAACTCGTTGCTGGCAAGGGATGATCCGGAGACATTGATCGAAACCGAACTGCCCAGGCGTGTCAGCAGACCGCGGTGGGGTGCCAGGGTCTCGAGCGCCGCGTCGGTGACATAGCGATCCAGGTCGGTCAGGAGCTGGAAGCGCTTGGCCGCTTCGATGAACTCGTTGGGCGACCGCAGTTCGCCATTTTCGTCTCGCAGGCGCACCAGCAGTTCAAATCCTGGAGGCGCGCCGCGATCAGCCAGGACCCTGATCGGCTGCGCAAACAGCAGCAGCGCGCCGGTGCGCAGGCCTTCGCGCAGGTCCGCTGCCGCGAGCACCTCGTCATTGCGGCGTATCAGCGTGGAGCTGCCGGCGCTGTAGACCTCGATTCGCGAGCGACCGCGATCCTTGGCCAGTTTCAGCGCCGTGTCCGCATCGATGGCGAAGCGGTCGAAGGGCTTCTTCGTATCGTCTATTTCCACCACGCCCATGGTCAGCGACATCGGCGAGGGGTCATCCGGCAGCCCGGGCTGGATCTTCGCGGCTGCGTTCTGCAGGCGCACGCCGAAGTCCGCAGCCTGGGTCGTGTCCATGTCGGGCAGCACGACGGCGAACTGGTCGCCCATGGTGCGTGCCGCCAGCGCGCCGGCCGGCAGCAGCGGCGGCACCAGCAGGCGCGCCAGCGACATGATGGCGGCGTCGCCCGCGGCCATGCCGTGCATCTGGTTCACGCTCTGCAGCCTGTCGATATCGAGCACCAGCAGGCTGGCGCGTGCGCTCTTTACCCTCGGCAGCGCCGCCTCGAGTCCGCCGCGGTTGAAGAGTCCCGTGCGTCGGTCGAGGTCAACTTCCAGGCGGCGCGCCAGCGCCTGTCCCAGCGTGAGCGCAGCCAGCAGGTGCCAGCCACCGAACGGCGGCGAGGAGAATGGATTGGCGAGCACCAGCCAGGCGTTGTGGCGTGCGCGGCCGACGAACAGCGGCGTCAGCAGCAACCGGCACTGCACTGGCATTTCCTTGCCATGCGTGGACTCGTTGAGGATAAGCGGTCGGCGCAGCTTGCCCGACAGCGGTGAAATGCGAGCCCGAATGCGCGCGATCTCCTGGCGCACGCCCGCATCCAGTTCGTGGTCGTTGCCCCTCACGGCGACGTTGATCTGGCTGCGAGGATCCGACAGCCAGGCCAGTTCGACTCCCAGGCGGCGCGCCACGGCAGAAACAGCCTTGTCGAGCCGCGCGTCATCCCGGAAGTCGATATCCAGTTCGTTTGCGAGCCGCAGCAGCTTCAGGTCCGATTCGCGCACAGCGTCGTTGGCGGCGGCCAGCAGGCCGGCCAGGCTTTCCAGCGCGGGTTTCAGCCGGGCTTCGCATGAACTGGCATCGGTACCGGCAGCCAGCGTCAGTGCGGTGAAGCCGAGATGGCGCCCAGCGGCCGTCCTGAAGGGGAGCACCAGTGAGCCGGACCTCGGTTCAGGAGATGCACCGGGTGGATGAAAGGCGACGTCGATGATCCCTTCGTGAAGACTCTTCAGAAGCGCAATGAATGGGCCTGGATGGGATTCCGGCCACGGCGTCAAGAATCCGTGGGTGCCGTCCGCTAGACTGTCGGCCGATCCAGGGCGGGCCGGTGGGGCACCGCCGGTTTGCGGGAAGTTCCAGGCGACGTGAACACACTCCGAGAGGGTGGCATCGGCGGCATTCTCGACCGACTGCCATTGCTGATCTCCTACACCGACGCGCAAGGGCGCCTGCAGTACGCGAACCGCGCGCTGCTGCTGGCGCTGGGCAAGCCTGTCGATACCCCCGTTGGCGTGCCCGCCAGCCAGGTGCTGGGCACCGAGATCTATGCGCGGACGCAGGAACACGTGGCGAGTGCGCTCCGGGGCGAACGCGCCACGTTCCTCGATTCAGCGCTGGTCGACGGGAAGCCCACACACCTGGAACTGACGTTCGTCCCGGAACTCGATCCGACAGGCCGCGTGCAGGGCTACATCGGCGTCGGATATGACCTGACGGATCGCGTGCAGCGCGAAACGACGGTTGCCTCGCGCGAGCAGCAGCTCAGCAGCATCCTGCAGACCATGGCCGAGGGGCTGGTCATCCACGACCGGCAGGGCCGGTTGGTCGAGGCCAATCCGGCGGCCGAACGCCTGCTCAACCTCACTCGCGCCCAGTTGCTCGGGTGGGATACCTTCAGCCCGCACTGGCAGACGGTGCGGGAGGATGGGTCCCCGCTATCCGCGGAGGATCTGCCGGTGATTCGCGCCCTGCGCACGGGCGTGCCTGAACGCGGTCAGATAGTCGGCATCCGTCTCTCCGACTCCCGCGTGCGCTGGATCAGCGTGAATGCCCAGCCGCTCTACAACGGTCAGGATCCAGGTCCATCTGGCGTTGTCGGCACGTTCGTGGATGTGACCGCGCATCGGGAATCGATGCAGCGCATCCGCGAACTGGCGCAACGCGTCGAGAGCGTGCGGGAACAGGAACGGCATGAACTGGCGTTGCTGCTGCACGAAGGGTTGGCCCAGGACCTGTTCTCGGCGCGCCTTGCGCTCGGGAACCTGTTGCGGGACATGCCGTTGGAGCGGCACCCGGCGCTGGAGGAGCTGTCCACCATCATCGATCGCTGCCTCGCGGACACGCGCCAGGTGGCTGGCAGCCTGCGGCCCACCGGGCCGGCTGATCGCCCGATAGGCGAGGTCATCGCCGCGCATGCGCGCTATTTCGAGGGGCTGTCCAAGCTTCGCATCCAGGTTCATTCCCGGATGCGGGTGCCGGTGACCGGCGAAACCACGCGGCTGCTGTTGTTCCGGGCCACGCAGGAAGCGCTCACCAACATCGCGCGCCACGCGCGCGCGCTGAATGCGGAAGTGATCCTCGAGGCTTCACTGCAGCAGGTCGAACTGCGCGTGACGGACGACGGCGTGGGCATGTCGCCCGGCGCGCTCGAGAAAACCGGGTCGCTGGGGCTGCTGGGAATTCGCGAGCGTGCCCGCAGCGTGGGTGGCACGCTTGCTGTCGAGCGCGGTTCCGAGGGTGGTACGACGCTCGTCCTGAGGCTGCCGCTGGCTTAGCGTTTCCCGTGGATCATTTCACCGGTGGCGTCGCGCCGCCAAGCACGGCTCTTGCGGCCGCTGCCTCAAGCGCCGTGATCGTCGCCGCCCGGGATGCCGCCGCGGCCGCCGCCGCACCCTCTCGTCCGCCGGCGCCGCCGCCCGCCGCAGCAGGCGCGGCGCGCGCGATGTCGAGCGCGGTCTTGCCCGCGGCGTCGCGGATCGACGCATCCGCGCCGCGTTCCAGCAGGTGCTTCACGAGGCGATCCTGCCCCTGCTCGGCGGCAGCGAACAGGGCGGTGCGGCCTTCCTGGTCGCGTCCCGCCACGTAGGCCATGAGTTTGGCCGTGTGGGTGCGGCTGTCGGTGATCCGGTAATTGATGTCGGCGCCCGCAGCAAGCAGCAGGTCGATGGTCTTGATCGCGCGAGCCTGCGGATCGGCGGAAGCTCCGCCAGGAGGACCACCACCGCCCGCTCCGCGGCCGGTGCCACTCATGCCGGCCGCCATCATCAGCGGCGTCATCTGGAACACATTGGGCAGGTCCACTTCAGCGCCGTGGGCCAGCAGCGCCTGCATCGATTCGTGGTCGTGACGCGTGGCTGCCACGAACAGCGGGCCAACGCCGCCCCGCAGGTCGTAGTCGGCGAAGCGGCCGCGACCCGCGCCGTAGGGGCGCTTGCGGGTGAGCTGGTGATTGGTGTCGACGCCCAGGTCGAGCAGGCGCTTGATCAGGTCCTGCGCCGTTGCGGTGTTTTCAGCGGCGGGACGCGCGCCGGCAAACTCGTTGCCACCACGTCCGCCACCGAAACCGCCGCCAGCGCTGAAGGTTTTAACGTCCACCGCCACGTAGATGGGCGTGCGGCCGCTGATGTCCCAGGTGTGCGGATTCGCGCCCTTGTCGAGCAGGAACATCGCGATGTCCCAGCGCTTGTTGTCGAGCGCGTTGAGCAGTGGCGTGACGCCGTCGGGGTTGGGCTTGTTGACGTCCGCGCCGGCCTTGACCAGGGACTGCACGCAGGCGAGGCAACCCGAGCGCGTGGCATAGAGCAGGGCGGTGAGGCCGCCGGTCTGCCGTGAGCCGAACTGGGCACGCGGCTCGGAGGTCATCTGCCGCGCCCAGTCATCGGACTTCGCGCGCAGGTTCACGTTCTTCGCGCCGCGCGCCAGCAGCAGGTCCACGATTTCAGGCTGGTTGCCGCCCGCGGCCCACATCAGCGCATTCTGGCCGCGGAATGTTTCCACGGCATTCACATCCGCGCCGCGCTCCACCAGCAGCTTCGAGATTTCGAGCGAACCCATGCTTACCGCCAGCATCAGCGCGGTCTGGCGGTCGAGGTTCGGCGAGTCCACGTTGGCGCCCGCATCCAGCAGCATGCGCACGAGCTCCACGTCCTCGATCTTGATGGCTTCGCCCAGCGCCGAGGCGCCGTAGGTGTTGGTGACATCGGCCCTGGCGCCAGCCTTCAGCAGCGCGCGGACGAGGTCCTTGTCAACGTTGAACACTGCCCACATCAGCGCCGTGGATCCATCAGGCGCCCTGGCATTGACGTCGACATCGGGAGAGGTGATCGCCGCGATCACGGAATCGCGCTTGCCCTGGCGGACCAGGTCGCCAAGGGTCAGCGGCGCGCCGGCGGTGAGGCCAGCCGCAGCGAAGCCCAGCAGCATCAGGCCGAAGAAGGCGCGGATCCGGTATCCCCGGACTGGGATGGCTGGCTTAGACAACATTGCCCCCGAAATTCGTGTAGTGGGCCTGCAGGCCCTTGGCGACGTCATAAAGGAACTTGCCGGGATCCTGGAAACGGCGGCTGACTTCGTTCATCACGCCGGCATCCAGCATGTCCTTGGCGCTGCGGCCGTGCGCGGTGAGATCGGCGGTGCGCTCGTAGAGCTTGGTCATCATGTCGCGCTCGGCCTGCAGTTCGGCGCGCGACATCACCGGTCCGTACGCCGGAACCACGCGCGTCTGGTCATTGACCAGTTCCAGCAGGTCGTCCATGGCGTCCACCCGTCCGCCCAGCCAGCCGCCGGCGTACCAGTCGAGGGCGGGATCGCGCAGTGGCGAGACCACGTCGCCCGTGCACAGCACGTTGGAGTCGCGGAAGAACACATAGGCGTCGCCGCGCGTGTGCGCCTCGAGCAGGTAACCGAACTCGACGCGCTCGCTGCCGGCCTTGATCTCGCCGCGGCCGCGGAACGTGACCGTGGGAACGGCTTCCTTCGGAGGTGCCTTCACCCAGCGGTCCTCCGCGGGCAGGTAGTAGTCCGCTGCCAGCCACTGCTTCGTGATGGTGTGCGCGTGGATCTCGGCGCCGGATTTCGCGAACTGCGCGTTGCCGCCGGTCTGGTCGGCGTGATAGTGCGTATTGAACAGCGTGCGCACCGGGTTGCCGCCCAGCGCGGACTTCACCGCGCGAGCCATGCCCTGCGCGCCGCTATCCACCAGCATCAGGCCATCGCCCGCGTCGAGCACTGTCACGTTGCCGGGCACGCCGGCGATCACGCTGACACGGCCAGCCACAGGTGTCCTTGAGACCGCGCCGGCGCGCGGCGTCGAGGCTCTTGCCGGCGTCTGCTGGCAGCCCGCAAGACCACCCAACAGCGGCAGGGCGCCAAGTCCGGCAAGCCCCAGCGACGAGCGGAGAAATTCTCTGCGATCAGCCATGTTCAGACCTCGGACAGAAGGCCGGTGCTGTTGCCGAAGCTCGGCTGCGGGATGCCGAGTTTCTCGAGCATGGTCAGGTGCAGGTTGGCCAGCGGCGTCTTCTCGGGCAGCACCAGGTTCTTGCCACCCACATGCCTGCCATTGGCGCCGCCGACCAGCACCTCTGGCAGCGGGTAGTTGTCGTGCGCATTGCTGTTGCCCATGTTCGAGCCATACAGGAACAGCGACCGATCGAGCACGCTGCCGTCGCCTTCCTTCGCATCGGCGAGCTTCTTGATGAAGCCCGCGAAGCGCTCCATGTGGTAGCGCTGGATGCGCTGCAGCTCGGCGATGCGCTCGCGCTGGTTCGCATGGTGACTGACGGGATGGAAGCCACCCGCCACGCGCAGGTTCGGATAGGGCCGGTCGGTGCCTTCCGCGGCCATCACGAAGGTGGCCACGCGCGTGAGGTCGGCCTGGTAGGCCAGCGCGATCAGGTCGAACATCATCGTCAGCTGCTTGTCGAAATCCTCCAGCTCGCCCACGGGCGCGTCCGGCACCTGCATTCCCGACAGATCGCGCGAGCTTGCCATGCTCACGCGGCGCTCCAGTTCACGCACGGTGTCCAGGTAGTCCGACAGCGCTCGCTGGTCACCGGGGCCCAGGTCCCGCTTCAGGTCGTTGGTGCGCTCGCTGATCATGTCCAGGATGCTGGCATTCTTGCGCAGCAGCGCATCGCGCTCGGCCGCGGTGTCGCCCTCGCCCATGAGCTGGATGAACACCTTGCGCGGGTTGTATTCCATCGGCAGCGGCTTGTTGGGCGCGGCGTAGGAAGTAGTGACGGCATAGAAGCTGCCATTGCCGGCCGCGATCTGCACCGTGGTTTCGGCGGCCAGTTCCAGCGACGGCAGCGCGGTCTGCTGGCCCAGCTTCTGCGCGATGACCTGGTCGAGCGTGGTGGCGAGGCTGGCGCCCTTGGCGGCGGTGTCCGGCCGCACGCACGACAGCCAGGTGGCGGGATTCAGCGTATGCACCGAGCCCTGCGCCACGATGTTTTCGATGTTGTCGAAAGTGGTGACGTATCGCTTGTAGGGATCGAGAGGCGAGAGCGTGGCGCCCAGCTTGTAGTCCGCGCCCTTGCCGGTCGAAGACCAGGTGTCGACTTCCTTGCCGAACACCGTGTTGTTCATGATGGCGCCATGCGGCAGGTAGAAGAACCCGGCACGGGTCCTGAGCTTCGCCGCGGTCTGCGACCACGCGGTACCGGCCGGCACCATCGCATCGAGGAAGGGCAGGCCCAGCGCCACGCTGCCGCCGCGGATGAAGGTGCGCCTTGAAAGGTGCTTCTTGGTCAGGAACGTCGCCATTTCTATTCCCTCAGGGATTCTTCGCCACGGTGGGGCTGGAGTGCGGCTCGCCTTCTTCGGGGCCCTGGTGCCGGAACGCGTCGCTGTTCACGACGCCCAGCACCAGGTCGTTGAAGCGGTAGCGACCGCTTTCCGCTGCCTTGACGATCTGCCGCACCTGCGGCATGTCGAAGTACTCCACCTCGCGGTTCAGCGCATACATCATCAGTCGCCGCGTGACCGTGGTCGGGAGCTGGTCGCCATGACTCTCGATGTAGCGGCGCAATTCCACCGGGCCGTTCATCTTCACGCCGCTGGAAAGCACGGTGCTCGCATCGATCGGAGCGCGCGCTGCGGCATCCACCGTGCGCCAGCGGCCCGTGTTGTCGAAATTCTCGAGCGCGAGGCCCGGCGGGTCGATCAGGCCATGGCAGGCGTTGCAGTTGGGGTTCTGGCGATGCAATTCCAGGCGCGCGCGCACGGTGGTGGGCTTCTCGCCATCCTTCACGGCCAGGTCGGTGTTCACATTGGGTGGTGGCGGAGCGGGCGGCGTGCCGATCAGCTTCTCGAGCACCCAGCCGCCGCGCAGCACCGGCGAGGTGCGATCGCCATAGGATGTGCGCAGCAGGAATGCGCCCTTGCCGAGAATGCCGAAGCGGTTCTCGTTGCTGAGCTTCACGCGGCGGAACTGCGGCCCATGCACGCCCGGCACGTCGTATTGCCGCGCCAGCGATTCATTGAGGAAGGTCCAGTCCGCATCCAGCAGCTCCATGACGCTGCGGTTCTCGAGCAGCACGCTGGCCAGGAACAGCCTGATCTCGGTCTCGAAATTGCCACGCATGGCGGCATTGAATCCACCATCGGCGGGGTCGACCTTTTCCAGTTCGTCGAGGTTCAGCCACGCCAGCGCGAAATTCTCCACCAGCGTGTTGGCGCGCGGATCCTTCAGCATGCGCTCGACCTGGGTCTTCATCACGGCCGGGTCCGCCAGCTTTCTGGTCGTGGCCAGGCTGATGAGCTGCTCGTCCGGCCCCGTGTTCCACAGGAAGAACGACAGTCGCGTTGCCAGCTCCAGGTCGCTGAGCAGTCGCGGCTCATCGGCCCGGGTCGAGGTGTTGATTGCGCGGTACAGGAAGTCGGGGCTGGACAACACGGCGGTGACCAGTTCGGTTACCCCGGAATCGAAGCCTCCAGCCTCCGCGCGCCCTAGATCATAGAACTTCAGCAGCGTCTTCACGTCGGCATCGGTTGCCGGCCGGCGAAACGCCTGCGTGGCCATGTGCCGCGCTATCTTTTCCGCGCACGGCTTTTCTTCGGTCGCGCCCTTCGGCTGGCAGACGAATATCTTCGCCCGGCTGTCGTTCATCGACAGGCCCTGCGGCGAGAAGGGGCCCTCGATCTCGATGGCGGTCTGGATGATGGGCAGCGTGTTCACGCGGCCACCGCCGCCGAACGGACCGCCGAAGCCATTGCCCGTGGCGTCGTTGTTGAGCGCGCGCGAGCGCTCGATGTAGGTCATCACCACTTCGCGCCGGCCGGCCTTCACCTGCGCGGCACTTGCCACCTTCGACAGCAGCACCTTCTTGCCTGCCGGGCCATCACGGTCGGCGATGTCCAGGTATTCCCCGCCGCCGATTTCCTTGCGCACCACTTCGACGCCATCGATCAGGATGACCAGCGTCGAGGGGTTTTCCGCGCCGCGCGGATACAGGCCCATGTCGAGGAAGTCTTCTTCCGGCACGTTGAAGCGGTACTCGCCATCGGCCGGGAACACGTAGTTGAACGCGATGCCGCCGCGCGCGCTGCCGCCGCGCGTTCCCAGCGGGAACTGCGAGGCATTGGCCTGCATGGCGGGAATCGTCACCTTGGCCATCTTCGGCGTGGGCTCGCCCACGGCCAGCCGCGCCGCGCGGCGCGCCGCCGAGAGGTACTGCTCCATGAACGAGGGCGACACCGCCAGCGCGCCGGCGATGTTGTTGAAGCCTTCCACCTCGATCTCGGTGGGAAGCGTCTGCTTCGGATCGATGTCCACGCCGATCAGTGCCTTGACCGTGCGGGCGAACTCGGTGCGGTTCAGGCGCTGGATGGGAACGTGACCGATGCGGCGCACCTTCGGGTCGCTGTCGATGGTGGTTTCCAGGTACTTCACGAAGGCGTCGACTTCGGACTGGCCCGGCTGGTTCTGGCCCGCGGGTGGCATCAGGCGTCCACGCAGCTTGGTGATGGTCTTTTCCCAGACCTGCGGGTCTTCACCCACATGGCCCACATCCACGGTGTCGAAGGCCAGGCTGCCCGCCCAGTCATCCGCGTTGTGGCACTTGCTGCAGTAGTCGCCCAGCAGGTTGCCGAAGGTCTTTGCCGGATCGGCCGCCTCGGCGCCGATCACCCCACCGGCGCCCAGCCCGGAGAGGACCAGGGTCAGTGCGCCAGAGACCCCATGAAGCGCCTTCCCGAATGATGCTTTGCGTGTGCCCATCTGGCTCAAATCCCCCTCGACCGAGTGCTGCAAGATAGGGGATAGCCCTGGCCCAGTCCATCGCGCCAGCGGCGCCGTCCGGCCGATTCCCCGCACCCGATTGGACAGCGCCGCCAAGCGAAAATTCCGCGCGATTCCAGATTACGTCGCAGGGGCGCCCGTACGGGGCGAAGCGCTTCAGAGCAGAGCTGTCAGGTCCGGCGCGGTCCGGGACAGCGCGTCGCGCGCGGCGGCGGCGTCGCGCAGGAAGGAGAAGTCCTCGAAGTCGAAACCCGGCGCGACGGTGCAGCCGCACAACGCGTAGTCGCCCCGCGGCCTTGCGGCCTGCCACCAGCCCGCGGGAACCGTCAGGGCGGGCTCGCGGCCCACGGCCACGCCGCCAAGCATGCGCCGATCGATGCGGCTGCAGTCCGGCGGCGCGAGCAACAGCTCCAGCGCATCGCCTTCGTACCAGTTCCACACTTCATCTGACTGCACGCGGTGCCAGGCGCTGAAGCCACCGGCCGCCAACAGGAAGTAGATGGTGGTGATGGCGCTGCGCTCGGGTCGGGCGCCGCCGATGACCCGCTGGGGCGAGCGCCAGGTTTCCCGATAGAAGCCGCCTTCGGGATGTGGCGCCAGGCGCAGCGTGGCTATCAGTTCGCGCGCGCGCGGGTGCATTCAGTAGTGCAGCGCCGCGCGCACGGCCATGTCGCTGCAGCGCAAATCGGGAGCAAGACCCAGGTCGACGAGCGCCAGAATCGCCACCGGCGTGTAGCCCGTACTGGCGCACAGCTGCACGGCCGCGGCCATCGTGCCGCCGGTGGCCAGCACGTCGTCCACGACGACCAGCCGCCCCGTGCCGTGCTGCATCTCGAGAGTGGCCGCGCCGTACTCGAGGCTGTAGGAGAGGCTTGCGACCGGCGGGGGCAGCTTTCCCTGCTTGCGGATGGGAATGAATCCCTTGCCGCGTTTCAGCGCCAGCGCGGCGCCCAGGATGAATCCGCGGGACTCGATGCCGGCGACGGCCTCGATGCTGTCCCATTCGGCTTCGGACAGCAGGGCGTCGAGCGCGGTGATCGTGGGCGCAAACCGGGCCCGCAGCAGCGGCATGATGTCGCGGAACAGGATCCCGGGCCGGGGGAAGTCCGGCACGGCTGCAATATGGGATTTCAGTTCGGTCATTCGCACTCGACGGATCGCGCACGCGAATTCTACACTGGGGCCAGAACAGTCCGTGGGGAGTCCAATGAGCCGGCATGCCGACAGGTCCATCATCGTCACCGGCGCCGCGGGTGCGATCGGCTTTGCCACCTGTGAAATCCTGGCGCGGGAAGGCGCCCGGCTCATGATGGTGGACATCAACGCGCCCCGCCTGAACGAGCGGGCAACGCAGTTGCGCGCCAGTGGCGCTCGCGTCGAAACCTGCGCCGCGGACTGCGGCGAGGAAACCGAGGTACGGCGCTACGCGGCCGAAACCGTGAAGGCTTTCGGGCGCATCGACGGCTTCTTCAACAACGCCGGGGTCGAGGGCGCGCTGGCGCCCACGCACGAATATGACGTCGCCGAGTTCGATCGTCTGATGCGGGTGAACCTGCGTGGCGTGTTCCTGGGCCTGAGGCATGTGCTGCCCGACATGGTGCGCCGCGGTTCGGGTGCGGTGGTGAACATGGCCTCCATTGGCAGCGAGCGGGGGCTTGCGGGCGCCTGCGCCTACAACGCCACCAAGCACGGCGTTGTGGGCCTCACGCGAACGGCCGCCAGTGAAGTGGCGCAGAAGGGCGTGCGCGTGAACTGCGTGATGCCCGGTGTCATCGAAACGCCGCTGCTGCTCGAGGTGATCGAGCAGCTGTTTCCCGGCAACGCGCAGCACGGTCTCGAGAAGCTCGGCCAGGTGGCCACGCTCAACCGCTGCGGCAAGCCGGAAGAAGTGGGCAATGTGGTTTCCTTCCTGCTCAGCGACGAGGCCAGCTACGTCAACGGCGCCCAGTGGGAGATCGACGGCGGCGCGCTGGCAACCATCCGCAACGACATCTGACCCTTTCCTTCCCTGCAGTAACATCGGCAGCATGCATATCCGAAGTCTCCCGTTCCTTCTGCTGGCGGCCCTGTCGCCGCTGGCCTCCACTGCCGTGGAACTTCCCGACCTGGTGAAGTCCGGCGAGCATGCCGCCGCCCTCGAGGCCATCGGCTCGGGCGCGAACGTCAATGCGGTGCATCCGGATGGCACCTCGGCGCTGCTGTGGGCGGTGCATCGCATAGACCATGAAGTGGCCGAGGCGCTGCTGGCTCGCGGCGCGAATCCCGATGCCCGCAATTCGCTGGGCACATCGCCGCTGTGCGAGGCCGTGGCCATCGGCGACGAGCGGCTCGTGGGCCTGCTGCTCAAGGCCGGCGCCGATCCGAACCAGGGCAACAACGATGAACAGACGCCGCTGATGATCGCGGCGCGCATCGGATCGTTGCCACTGGCGCAGATGCTGGTGAAGGCTGGCGCCCACGTAAACGAGCGTGAAAAGTACCGCGGCCAGACCGCGCTGATGTGGGCGGTTGCCTCGAGCAGCGTCGAGGTGGTGGATTTCCTGATCCGCCAGAAGGCCGATGTGGATGCGCGCGCGACGATCAACGACTGGGGCAACCAGATCACTTCCGAGCCGCGCGCGCAGTACCGCCCCGCAGGGGGGCTTACGCCGCTGCTGTACGCCACCCGATCCGGATGCCTTGAATGCGCAAGGTTGCTGCTGAAGGGCGGCGCGGACATCAACCGCCCGACCCCGGAAGGCGTCACGCCGCTGATGAACGCCATCGACAACAATGGCTACGCGATCGCCGGCCTGCTGCTCGACCAGGGCGCCAATCCGCACATCGCCGACTGGTGGGGGCGAACCGCGCTGTACCTGGCGGCGGACATGCGCACCCGTGGCGTCGCGCGCGGCGCGCCCGCCGAGTTCCGCTCGGCCGAAGGGGCCGCGCCGCGACAGCCGCAATCCGGCGCGCTGCAGTTGGCGCAGCGTCTGCTGGCGCTGGGCGTCGATCCGAATTCGCAGCTGAACATGCACCGTCCCTTCCGGGGCCGGTTTGCCGACGACCTGCTGACCACGGGCTGCTCGCCGCTGCTGCGCGCCGCGCTCTCGGTGGACCGCGAGATGGTCGACCTGCTGCTGAAAAACGGCGCGCTGCCGGACCTGCCCAATGTGATGGGCGTGACGCCGCTGATGGCCGCGGCCGGCGTGGGAGCAACGCGCGGCGTGGTGGTGGGCATGGGGCCGATCGCCGGTTCCGATCCGGAGGAAAACGCCCTGGCCGTCATCTCGCTGCTGCTCAAGGCTGGCGCCGATGTGAATGCAACCATCACCGATACCAGCAGCCGCACCGCGGTCATAGCGCGCCCCAGTTCCATGACCGATCGCCAGGGACAGACGGCCCTGTATGGGGCCATCGGCCAGAACTGGACGCGTGTTGCCAGGCTTCTCGTCGACAATGGCGCGCGACTCGATGTGAAGGATTCAGCCGGCAAGACGCCGCTGGATGCGCTGGCCGCCAAGGCCGGTGGCCGGGACACGCCCAGCAATGAACAGATGGTGAAACTCATCCGCTCGCTCGTGGGCGGCTGAAAATCGATATCCGATCCGGAGAATCCATGAAACGCCTGGCACTGATTGTCCTCACGCTGGCGCTGGTGCAGCAGCCGGCAGCCGCGCAGCAGCGCGGCGTTGATGCCGAAATCGACGCGCTCACGGCGCGCGTGGAGAAGCTCGAGGGCACGCGCGCCGTCAAGAAACTGCAGCGCGCCTTCGGCTACTACGTGGACCGCGGCCTCTGGGCCGATGCGGCGGACCTGTTCGCCGACGACGGCACCGTCGAGATCGGCATCGATGGCGTGTATGCGGGCAAGGCCCGCATCCGTGAATACCTGCAGCGCCTGCACGGTGGGCAGGACGGCCTGATCTATGGCCAGCTCAATGAGTGGATCACGCTGCAGCCCGCGGTTTTCATCGCGGCCGATGGTCGCAGCGCCACGGCGCGCTGGCGCGACCAGGGCATGCTGGGCCAGTACCGCAAGCACGCCGAGTGGCGTGATGGCACCTACGAGAACACCTATGTGCGTGAAGGCGGGGTGTGGAAGATCCGCTCGCTGCATCTGTATGTGAACTTCATTGCGCCGTACGAGAAGGGCTGGGCGCGGCTGAAGCCGGCGGAAGGTCTGGCGCGCAGTGAAGCCTCGAAGGCTTTTCCACCTGATCGCGGACCCACGGTGAGTTACCAGCCGTTCCCCGACCCGCAGGTGCCGCCGTTCCAGGCGCCCAATCCCGTCACCGGCAAGCCCGTCAAAGGAGTCCGCTGATGAACGTCTTCAACGTCATTCCTCGCGGCTGCGGGCTCGTGGTCCTTGGCGCGATGGCGCTGCTAGCCGTCATGCCGGCGCCGGCGCCGGCGCAGGATGCAATGCAGGCCCGCCTGGCCACGTATCGCGAGCGCGTCGCGCGGCTCGAGGATGCCGATGCGGTGGAGAACCTGCAGGCCACCTTCGGCTTCTATTTCGACAAGGGCCTGTGGGAAGACGCCGCCGATCTGTTCGCTAAGGCGGGCAGTTTCGAATACGGACTCAGCGGCGTTTACATCGGCCAGGATCGCATCCGGCGCGCGATGCTGCTGCACGGACCGCAGGGTCTGGCTCGGGGCTACCTGAACAACCACATGATGCTGCAGCCGGTGATCACGGTGGCCCAGGATGGCCGCACGGCCGCAGGTCGCTGGCAGGGGCCGGTGATGCTGTCCGAGCCGGGCGCGAGCGGCATCTGGGGCGTGGGCATCTACGAGAACGAATACGTGAAGGAAGGCGGCGTCTGGAAGATCTCGAGATTCCACTTCTATCCCACGGCCTTCACCGACTATGACCGGGGCTGGGCGCGCTCGATGCTGCCGATGAAGGGACCCAGCGCCATCTTCCCGCCCGACAAGCCATCCACACGCGTGTATCGGGCGATGCCGGGCAATTACATTCCGCCGTTCAGCTACGCGCATCCGGTGACCGGGCAGCCGCTCACCAGTCTTCCGCAGGCCGCTGACAGCGTGACGGGGCAATAGTCATGAAGCACATCAACCGCATCCGCATCGCGCTGGCCGCGATCACCGTGGCCGCCGGCTTCGTGCCCACCGCCTTCGCGCAGTCCGCTGGCCAGAGGCTCGATGCACTCGATGCGCGCATCACGCGCCTCGAGGACATGAACCAGATCGAGCGCCTGCAGCGCACCTATGGCTACTTCGTCGACAAGAGCCAGTGGACGCCGCTGTCGGAGCTGTTCACCGATGACGCCACGCTCGAAATCGGCGGCAAGGGGCTGTTCCTCGGCAAATCGCGCGTGCTCGAGTACATGCACAGGGCATTCGGACCCGATGGCGCCAAGGAAGGGTCGCTGGCGAACCACATGCAGTTCCAGTCCATTCCGGACATCTCCGCCGATGGCCGGACCGGCTGGATCCGCTCGCGCGCCTATGTAATGAGTGTTGGAGGCTGGGGCCTGCCGCTGTACGAGAACGAATACCGCAAGGAAAACGGCGTCTGGAAGATCAGCCGTCTGTCAGGGCCATTCACGATGTACACGAACTGGGAAGGCTGGGCGAAGAACGCCCTGAACAACACCTGGCCCGACAAGTTCGAACCGCCACCGGATCTGCCGCCCTCCACGGTGTACCTGACGTACCCCGCGTACTACATCATTCCCTTCCACTTTCCGAATCCAGTGACCGGCAGGGCGTTCCGTCCGGATGTGGGGCAGGTGGGCGCCTATGCGGCGCCGCCCGGGACGAAAGCCCAGGCGGATTCGCTGAAGGTGGGGCGGCTGGCCGACGGCACGCAGCCGATCGCCGAGCCGCCGCGCAACTAGGGCTGCAGGAAGCTCGCGACCGGCCTGTTCTCGCAGGCCTGCAGGCGCGAGAGTTCCTCGCGGCCTTCCTTCGCGTTTTTCTTGAAGAGCAGGCGGCGCGCGAGCTGCGCCACCTGGGGACGCGGGCCTGCTCCCGGTTTCCAACTCGCCGCCTGCGTGGCCAGGTCGTTCAGTGTCACGGTCAGGTCCGGGGCGTATCCGGTCAGCAGGTCGCGCAGCGTGCGGGCTTCCGGCACCGTGCCGGCATCGGCCAGCGCGAGCACATCCTGCACGGTCAGGCTCTGGGGCGCCGAGGCCGCATTGGCCTCGAACCACGCATCGGCCAGCGCGTCGACGCTCGTGTACGTGATGTTCCGGACATCGCCTTCCTTGCTGGCGTACCAGTGGGCCTCGGCAAACGAGACCGCGCCGTCGCCATCCGCATCGACTAGCCTGCGTGCGCCGGGCACGAGCCCGCTGAAGAAGATGTGCAGGTAGTCGCGGCTCTGTGCGACCTCGACCGCATCGGCCTGGCAGCCGGTGGCGACGATGTCGGGGCGCGCGCCGAAAAAGCCGCAGCTCATCGTGCGGGCCATGACGCCGCCGAAGCAGTTGCCGCTCACCAGCACATCGTCGCCGCCGCCGTGCTCATGCAGTTCGCGCAGCGCCGTCGGCGAGAGCGGCAGCGGACTGCCCCACATGCCGGCGCCTTCCGGGCTGCCGTGGCCCACCAGCACCATCAGGTTGCGGCTGCCGGGGCGCGCGCGGATGGACTGGAAGATCCGCGCCGCGGTTTCGGGCGTGAACGGCCTGGCGCCATCGACATTGCGACGCACCAGCTCCAGCTGTCCGTTGCGGACCTCCAGCGCGTTGGCGCCCTGTGGAGCGCCGCTGCCATAGAAGACGTGAAGGTTCTTCGTGTCGAAGGACAGGGACTGCGCCAGCACGCCCCGGATCTCCTCGATGCGCAGCGCGTTGAAGATTTCGTTGTCCGCTGCGCCCGAGGCCGTGGACATCAACATGACATTGGCCTGGCCCAGCGCGGCTTCCAGGGGGCTGGCGGTGGCGAGCAGCGGGCCGGCGCCGCGACGGGCGCCCACGATGGAAGGGTCGAGCGCCAGGCGGTAGAACCAGTTCAGGTTCCAGGTCCGAAGGTACAGCTCGCTGGCGAAGTTCGTGCGCGCCTCGCGCGAGGCCTGCACGTCGTCGCCAGGATTGGGGGTTGTCACCGAGTCCGGAAAGCGCGCCATGCGCAGGTCGGCGGATTCGGCGATGTCGCCGCCGGAGACGACCACCCCGTCGCGCTTGAGCAGCACCTGCGCGTTGCGCGCCTCGGCCTGACGCAGCCAGGCCTTGGCGTCGAACCACGGCAGCGCGGACAGCTCATTCCATTCCTGCGGGGAAAGCGCCGAGGATGCGCGGCGCTCGATGGCTGCCGTTACCCGGCCACCAGCGCCATCCTCGAGCACGGCCTCGCGCAGCTGGGCGCGGCGCTTCAGCAGTTCCTCGACGAACATGCAGCTGGTGCAGCCAGGAGGCTTCAGCAGCACGACACGCCATTCGGCTGCCTGCGCGGCGCCCATGCCCAATGCAAGCAATAGCAGGGTGAGACGGGTTTTCATTCTTCTTGGACTTTGCGGCGGATGTAAGATCCGGGTTCGTACGCGATTTTTAGAATAAGGGCAGGTTCTCGTGGCACGCAAGATGAACACGCGCGCCAGCCAGAACCCGTGCCCCCATTGCGCATTGAAGCCAAAGGAAACCAGATGATCTTTGTATCAGGAGCGAACGGACAGTTCGCAGGCAGCGTGATCGCCACCATTCTTGCTGCGGGCAGGGCGGGCGAGCTCGTCGTGGGGACGCGCAACGTGAACTCTGCATTCGCCCGCGAGCTGGCGGCAAAGGGCGTCAGCGTCCGCGCGGCCGATTTCCGCGAGCCGGCGCAGATGCGGCGCGCGTTCGAGGGCGTCAGCAAGGCGCTGCTCATTCCCACCTACGACACCAACGACGTGCGGCTGCAGCAGAACCTGAATGCGGTGCAGGCGGCGAAGGACGCCGGCGTGGGGCATGTGGTGTATGCCAGCTTCCTGAAGGCGGAGTCCCCGCTCGTGGAGCACAGCCGCCTGGTGCATTTTCCCACCGAGCAGGCCATCCGTGCATCGGGCCTCGGGTTCACGATCCTGCGTCATGCACTGTACGCGGACATTCTCGTCGGCGATCTGGCCGACACGCTGTCCACCGGGTTGCTGCACCGGCCCAGCGGGGACGCGCGCTCGGCCTATATCGCGCGCGCCGACCTGGGCATTTCGGCGGCGCAGATCCTCATGCGCGACGAACCCTCTGGCCTCACCTATACCGAGACCATGGAGCGCACCTACAACGGGGTGGAAGTCGCCAGCCTCATGTCCGAAGTTTTCGGCAAGCCGATCCGCTTCGTGGCCGTGGATCCGACCGACTGGCCGCGCTACATGACCGAGAAATGGGGGGTGCCCCCCGAGATCTCCAAGAGCACGGTAGGCACCATGCAGGCCGTGGCGGCCGGCGTGTTCGACCTCGCCACGCAGGACTACGCGCGCATCACCGGCCAGCCGCCGCGAGACATGCGCGCCTTCCTGGAAGGGGTCCGCGAAGCGCGGCGCTGAGCGCGCCGCGCGGGCCCGCTGGCCTTCCGGGGGGATCCTGCGGTGGTAGCATCGGGCGAAACCGAAGGGGGGCAGTCATGAACTCAAGCAGGAATCGCGTGTTCTCGTTCCGGGGCCTGGCGGGCTCGCTGCTGATCGCTTTGTTTGCGTTCGGATCCGGCGTGACCGCCGCCGAGGCGCAGAAGCCCAGGCCGCTGACCATGGCCACGCTGCTGGATCGCATCCAGATTGAGGACCTACTCACTCGCTACTACTACGATCTTTCGAAGGGCAAGGCCCACGAGTTGTCGGAGTACTTCACCGCGGATGCCT
>Ga0075163_10002762_pt1 | contig 23548 bp, 20 predicted proteins | sample JI1023141ADNA_FD_71478 | JGI IMG/M metagenome (GOLD analysis project Ga0075163, IMG submission 71478) | Wastewater effluent complex algal communities from Wisconsin, to seasonally profile nutrient transformation and Carbon sequestration -... | ecosystem: Engineered > WWTP > Effluent > Algae... | reverse complement strand
CATATGACTTGTCGTAATCGTCTTTTTTGAGTGGCCTCACTTTGACGCCACTGTCCTCCAGGAACTTCAAGCGCACTGCGGCAATCTGGCCCAGTGATTCCGGGCCGTTATCAAGGTCATCACTGGCGACGTAGTCCCGCACTCCGAGGCGATCCGCATACGGCTTAATCAACGCCGATAGCCGATCCAGCTGCTTGCTGTCCATCTTGTATGTCACTTTCGGATACCGCGGCGAGTACACATCCGCGCCGAACACGCGCGTGCGCGCATACCCCCTGGGATCCGCCATCTCTGCCGGCCCGAGAAGCGTGATCTCGCCGAACCCGGTAAGGCCGTGTTCCTTCTTCACTATCGCAAGCGACGGGATCGGAATGCCGCCCATCTTCACCGCGTGCAGCAAGTTGGCGCCGCTGAGGTTGTGCTGGATCAGCAGCTCCTTCTCACCATTTTCGTTGCGCGCGAACAGCGGCGTCTGCTTGCGCGACTCGCTGAACAGATCATCGGGCTTGCCCGTCTCCACCGACTCCTGGCCACTGTTGCGCCGGCGATCCTTCTCCGCCTCGATGCGCTTGAGCGCGGTCTTCACTGCATTGGCGTCACCGAACATGTCGCCCTGGCCCTTGGCCGTGCGCTCGAACATTGGACGTTCGGCCGGCGCGCTCCAAGTCCCATCAGAATTCCTAGTTAGATTGTCGACGCGGGCAGAGAGATACCCGCCGGTTGGCGCCACATCGCCGATGTGAACCTTGAACTGCAGAACCTCTGGCTTGCCGCGTTTTATGGCCTGAGCACCAAAACGCTCGGCTGTCTTCCTGTCGAGCGCGAAAAATGTGTATCCCTTCAGTCTCCCTGATTGAGTTATTTTCTTCGCGGCTGATGGGCTGGTGCCGTGATACACGGTGACGTAATCACCATCCACTTCAGCCTTCTGTTCGCGCAAATATTCACGATTCGTTTTCGCGTATTGCTCTCGAACATCCTCGCCGCCAATTCGCTCGAACATCGGCTCATCGGAGCGCACACCCGGTCCGGTCGGAACTTGCGGGCCATCATCTTCCTTGTCCTGTTGCTCTAACTGCATGGACAGCCGCTCGACCTTGCGTTCGAAAGCGTCCAGCTCCGCATCGTCCATAGCCTGCGGGTCTTCCTGGAACCGGTTCGCCAGGCGCTCCAGCTCCTGATCGTCGCGATCCAGACGGTTCAGCATCGCTTTGACGTGCTTGCCCTCGGCGGCGTTCAGCGGCTCACCGGCCAGCACCTTGTGCACCGCGGCCGCGGTTGCCTTGCCGCCCGCATTGCCGGGGAGCGGCGCCTCACGCTGCACATCGGCGAACCACTCCTCATGCGGCAGCCACTTCGTGCGTCCGATGACGGTGGTCTTCAGATCATCCCCATCGGTGATGGCCTGGCCGCCGATTTCCTGCCAGCCGGCGCGCGACGCCATGTTGCGCAACTGGTGCGCACGCGGCGCAACGCGCTGATCGAAAACGGGCTTTTCCGGCGCGCGCCAGGTGACAGGTTTCGTCGCCGCCGGCGACTTCACCCATTCCTTGAACTTGTCGATCGGCATCTCGGTGATGGCGCCGATGCCCTTCCAGCCGCGCTGGTAGTTGCGCTGGTACGCGGTGCGCGCCGCCTCCTCGGTCTTGTAGCCGAGCATCACCTTCGGCTCATCGAACGCCTTGCCGTCGGGCGTGAGCTGGTCGATGACGAACGCCTTGGGCACGCGCACGTTCGGGCCCACGAACACGTCGACATGCTCATCGGTGTTGTCGTTCGTGCCGCGGATGTAGCCGTAGTGGTCCTTCATCTTCCGTTCCCACTGGACGGAAGCGCCGGGCTTGCTGCGGCGGATCGAACCGGTCGGATTCTCAATCGAGATATCCATGCCGTGCACGCGCAGCTTGCCCTTCTTGTAGTTGCCGGCGTCCACCTGCGCAGGCGTCGGCTCGGGGCGCTCGTTCTGCGGGGACGTGGCGGCCTGGTGCGCCGCGGCCGCAATGCCGTCCTTCGTCAGGGATCGATCCGCGATGCTCTGGCGGATGACGCGCAGCTCCTCGCGCGCGGTCTCCTCATTGCGGAACCACGCCGCCGGCTCGCCGCTGATCGCCACCCCATGCAGTCCATCAGGGCTTTGCACGTAGGTAACGTCACGCGGCCTCGTCTCGGGCCGCACGTTCGCCTCGATCGCGTGGTGTTTGGCCTTGGCGATCTCCCGGCGCTGCGCCATCGTGGGCCTCTCAGGCTCGGTCCCTGGTGAGCCGATTACCGCGGCCGGCGGGCCGGGGCTGGGCTCCTCAATCTCGACGTTGGCCAGTTCCTGATCGCCGGCGGTGGCATCGTCCTGGCGCTGGAACTCCTCCATCGGGTCAGTCTCAAGCGTCACCTCCTCCGAAGGGGTCTCCTCCACCCGGATCTCCCCGGGCAGCATCTCCCCATCACCCTCAAGAGTGATGTCCTCGGCAGCCGGCACCTCATCCACGATGGTCGTGGCTTCATTGACCGCTGGAATATCCCCCTGCGGCTCGTCATCGCCCTGCAGAATGACTTCCTCGTCCGGGAAGGTCTGCTCCACCTGCATCGAGTCGTCGCCGAAGGTTGGCACCTCGACGTCGATCTGCGGCTGCTCCATCGCCGGCTCGCGCTGCGCTGCGATGCCGTTGGCGCGCGACAGCACCGCCTCGGTCATCTGGGACAGGGTGAGCTGCGCACCAGCACCAACGATGGTGGCTGCCGTGGTGTCCTTCAGGGCTTGCTGGATGTCAGCCACGGTCACGTTGTCGGCCAGGCCCAGCCGATAGTCATCGGCGATCTGCGCAGCGGTCGAGATGTTCTCCCCGAGCACGTCGGTGACCAGGAACTCTGCGGCCTTCTGCAGGAACGGCGAGCGCTTGGCCAGTGTACCCAGCGGAATCTTCTCGGTGAGCGCCTCCAGGCCGCCCAGGTAAGCACCGCTCAGCGCAGCCTCCCCCTCGCTCAGGCCGGCGTTGCGCAGTTCCCCATAGCGCGCAGCGCCCGTCTGGCCGCCAAGCGCCACCAGCGCCGGGATCTGCGCACCCGGGATCAGTGCGCCCGCAGTAACGATTGGCGCTGTAACCAGCGTCGAAGCCACTCCCGACTGCACGGCCCGCTCAATCGGGCCGGCATCGGATGGCATCGCCGCGGCGCCCTCGGCACTGGCTTGTTGCTGACGCCGGCCCATGCGCGCACCAACGAGTTCTGACTTGAAGGCTCGCTCAGACGCGGCTTCGGCGGCTTTCGCCATTTGGGCCTGGATTCTTGGGTCATCTGATTGGCTGCTCCGGTAAGACCGCTCAGCGGCAGTAGCCATACGAGCGTCAAGGTCGTTTATGAACCGCAACGCACCTGCACCGCTTTCGCGCAGCTGGGCGCCGGCGGTGGTGGCAATATTTCCCGGAAGCCTCGATACAGTGCGCTTGAGCTGAGCTTCCTCGTCCGGATCAACGTAGGCAGGCCCCAGCCGAGGATCGCGCGGCAACAGCAACGGCTCTGGATCCTCGGACTGCGCCAACGCACCATCCATGGCCAGCTGCGTGCGGCTCACTACGCCATCGATGGTGTTGTTGGACGGCCGCGTGCGTGGCCTTGCCGACGGCCCGCGCGAGGAGAAGTCCCCCTGCAGCCCCACCTTAGCGGCGAAGTCTGTGAAGGGGATGTCTGCGTAGTGCCGTTCGTGCAGGCGCGCAGCGAACTGCTGGTCCGTCAGGTCCGCATAGGGGTCAGCCCCGTTGTTCTGGGCGGCAAGGTTGGCCCGGTACTGGCTCAGATCCATGAATCACCGCAGCCCGAGGGGATCGTTTTCCGCCGGCGTGATGCGGTGCGATTTCGTGTCCAGTTCCTCATCGGGATACGCGAATGCGATGTACGAGTCGGCAATGCTCTTCGCGCGCTTCTCATCGCCGAAATTGCTGGTGAGCGCCGCCTTGTAGATGGCTTGGTAGTCCTTGCGCGGGTCGCCGCTGGTCTGGCGGTACGCGATACGCATCGCCGCCTCCTTATCGAGCCCGAGCCGCGTGAGATGGTCGAACTTCTTCTCCTCGGACGGCCGGCTGTCGCGGCTGGCCGCCGACGCGCCGCGAGACCCCACTTTCAGGTTCGTCTGGCGCTTGCCGTCGATGGTGAGCGGCGCATATGCCTTACGCTGCGGATCCCACTGCATCATGCCGTCATCGGCGAACTGCACGTCGGGCGCCTCGCTTTCGACCTTCTTGGTGCGCGCAAGCGCCTCCTCCACCTGCACCGCGTTCAGGTCGATGTCGGACTGCACTTTGAGCGCATCCCCGAAGGTGCCGATGCTCTTCAGTTCATCTGCACGGCCCTTGGCAATCAGCCCGGCCTGCTGGTCGTAGTCGGCAACCTCGCGCTCCTGCCGCGCGCGCGCGCCGCCGTAGGCGTTCGTGAGCGCCGTGGAACCGGGAGCTGGGTCGCCCTGGCCGGATGCGCGCATGAGGTGCATGCCGAACTCCATGAGCATCTGGAACTGCTCCTTGCGCGTGAAGTCGCGCTCGGGCTCGGGGCGCTTGCCCAATTCCTGCTGCATCGCAGCCCACTTGTCCTGGATCGAGCCGTACTTCGACTCCCACCAGTCCATGTACTTGGTCTGCGACGCAGGCTTCATGGCGTCGACAACCTCGTTGATCGTCTTCGCGCCATCCAGGGCGCCCTTCTTGTACTGAATCTTGAAGGGCGGCTGGGTCTCAATCTTGCCGTTCGAGACCTGCTTGTTCACCGGCGCTGCGGTGCCCCCGACCGGCGCCTTGGGCCGTTCCAGGCTGGGACGCCCGGACAGATCCCCCATGCCGTTGTCCAGCGGCGGCGCCGTCCCAGCGCGCGCAACGCCCTGCGCAGGGGAGGCGAGCGGAGCCGCCTCAATGGGCTTTGTGAGTGCCTGGTCGAGCATCTGACTGTATTCAAGAGGATCGAAAGGCATAGGTCACCCCAACATCACGCCGCTGTTGCCGCCGCCGAAGTAATCGCCCATGCCGCTACCACCGTAGCCGGCCACTGGCGCTGCGGTACCGCCGCCCGCCCCCACGCCACCCGCTGAGCCACCGCCGCCTCGGCCACCGAAGTAGCCGACCAGGGTGGACGCCATGCCAGCCAGATTTGTCGCCGTGGTGTCACGTGGAACCTTCTCCTGGTTCGGCGTGCCGCTTGCCTGCCCGACCGCCCTGAACAGCGGCTCCAGGTTGTTCACGTCCCAGTCGCGCTCCTCCAGGAAATCGTTGTAGTCGACATCCAGCTGCATCTGGCGCATCAGGGTGTCCGCTTGGCCGGTGCGCAGCAGGTCGGTGATCTGGGAGCTGTTCAGGCGGGAGATGTCCCCGCCGACGGCGCGGTAGGCATCGGCCGACGCGAGCTTCAGTTGGCTATCGGCCTGCCATGCGCTCAGTGCCGTCTTGTACGCATCCGAGTAGCCGGAAGCAGTGATGTCGCCGACGTTCTGCAGATGCTGGCCGGTTTCAGCCGCTTCGAGCAGCGTGGCGCGGTCCCCGCCGAAGGCGCCGATGGACGCGCTCTGGCTGTTCAGCTGGTTTCGCCGCTGCTGGTACGCCGTGTTCTCGCGCTTGAGCGTGTTGTCGACGACGCTGTCGATGTACGGGTTCATGTACTTGTTGAGCGTTTCCGTGCTCCAGTTCTGCACGCCGTCGATGGTCGCGCCAGCCTTGTCCAGGTAGCCGCGGGAGTCGTTGAAGTTCGACGCATTGCGCGCCATCGTGGTCGCCATCTGCTCGTTCTGCGATGGACCAGCCACCCGCGGGCCGTCATAGCCGACGTAGGGCCGATCCGCGATCGCCTGCGAGCGATTCACCAGGTCGTGCTGGGCATCCCCAATCCACGCATCACGCGCGTTGCGTTTCTTCGCATCCCCGCGCGCCTGGCTGTTTGCGTACTGGTCGGATGCAGCACCAATGACCGCACCGGCAACGACTCCCCATGGCATAGCTCTAACTCCTGTGCACGCAGATGATCAGCGTGATGCGCTCGGTGTCCGATTCGTTGGTCACCCAGTGCGTGAACGAATTATCGAAGGTCCACATGTCGCCCGGCTTCGACTCGAACTCACCATCCTCGAAACAGAACTTCTGCTTGGGCGCAGCCTTCAGCGAGATGGCGTACTTCTCGTGATAGGTCGCATGCCAACCGCGGTCGATGTGCGGCTCGCAGGTAGCGCCAGCCGGGATCTTGGTGATGAGTACCCCACCCAGCTTCTCCCCGTGCACGAAACGCATCGTGTCGAAGATCAGCGGGCGCAGCTCAGTGAGGATGCGCCATGCTGGATACCAGCGAGATTCGTGCGCCTCGTTGAACTGCTCTGGGTGCTGCGCATCGAACTCCTCAATCGCGCGATAGCGCACCCAGATGTCCGAAAGCTTGTTGTGCGGGGACACGTAGCTTGCGGTGCGCAGCGAATACTGGTTCCACAGCTCCGGGTTCGCATCCAGCTGCGCCACGGCCGCATCGACCTTGATGTTCTCCACCAGGTGCGTGAGGTGCATCATGCGGCGCTCGCCTCGCGCTGCTGCGCCTTCTTGAAGTCCTGCTCGATGCGAAGCCCGTCGAACAGGTCGAAGTGCTGCCGCGAAAGCTGCGCGCCGGTGCAATACTCGACCAGGGCGAAGACCGTTTCGAAGTCCGTGAGATGTTCGAACGGCACCACCAACGCATCGCTCTCCCTCTTGAAGAACTGGTACCGCTTCTCCAACTCATCCCAATGGGTGACCTGTTGCCCGACCAGGCGCTCCAGGGACTTGCGCGCATCCTTCGCGTGGCGCTCGATGATGACGATGCGCTGACCCAGAAACTCTGACATGGCCTTGATCGGATACAGGCAGGCAGCGCCAGGATCAATCAGCCCGAACGGAACGTCGGACTGGATCGGCTTCGCGGCGAGCGGCGCCTCGTGATAGATCGTATAGGCGAAGGACATGAGCCCGGCAAGCCACGCGCTACGCATGCGCGGGCGTCCCGTGATCAGGAAGCTTCCGTTCGGAACGTTGAGCAGCCCAACGTTGCGAACGTCATCAAGCGTTTTGCTTGGGGATGTCATTGTGAATCTCGCTCCACTCAGACACTTGGCGCACCGTTATAGGCAAGTTTCTGGGGCAAGTCTTTGGCGGTGGTGGTCAACGGTGCTAGGGCAAGGCCGCCTCCGCTGCAGCCAGTCTGGTTTTCACTTCCTGCAGCTCCCGCAGCACCTCGTTCAGCGATTGCTGCGTGCTGCGAAGCGACTCCACCAGGCGGCGCTCGCGCTGCTCTCCGGGGGCATTGAACTGCACGTCGATGAGCGTGACCGGCTGCGTCATAGCCTGTACTCGTACTCCCCGAGATGGCCTATACGCTTGGACAGCGCGGCGTCCAGCCAAACCTCGTACCCGAGCGCGCGTGCTCGATCGCAGAAGTCAAAGTCCTGCGTGGCCTCGATGTTCTCCGCACCCGCCACCCATGTGTTTCGATACCAGGGAAGGTCGAGCTTCTGGTACACGCCGATCTTCACCAGCAGCATGCCGCCGGGCAGCCGCGCGACGCGGTGCAGCGCACCAGCTTCAGGCTCAGCAAGCTCTCGGTGGGTCGGCACGTGCGGCTCGCGGCGCATGCGGTAGCTGCATCCGACGATGTCCTTGTCGTGCTTCAGCTGCTCGATCAACGTCTCCGGCGGGAACGTCATGTCGCTGTCGAGCCAGAAGATGTGACTTGCGCCCTCATCCAGTGCGGCGCGCACGGCAATGTTGCGGCCGCGCTCGATGGTCGTCACGCGAATGTCCGCCGGCGCGAGCGCCACCCCCATGCGAACGCTGTGGTAGATAAGATTCGCAAGCGATATGCAAAATCCCTTGTGCACCAGATCCCCAGATGGCATGGCGATCAAAATCTTCATGGCGTAATGAGGGAAACGCGAGTAAAGCGGTGGATCAGCTTACTTAACGTGTTGCCACTACCGTTGCGGTCCACGAAAAGAGTAATGACCGCTGGCGCCGTCATATCGATAGTGCTGATGTTGTCGGTGGTAGGCGGTGATCCACCCGGAATAACGTTCGTGATGGTGCGGTGTGCGCCATCGCTGAAATTCTCGACCAGCTCGCTCAGGATTCCATCGTTGTACTGCAATGCCGTCGAATTCAGCGCCTGGATGCGAGTCTCATACTTTAAATAACCGCTCATTTCGAAGCTGCTATTTCCCTTATCCAGCGGGGCAGAACGCGCGGAGATAGTAAAGCCATTGATCTTGTGGGCCACCACCACGTCGGGGAAATTGCTGGCAACCTGGCCCGGTTGCGTATAACTCAGATACGACTCAATGACCAACTCACCATTTGCAGGCACAGTGCTGGCCGGCATGTTGTACGTGGACATGATCAGTCCAGAGCTGATGCCACCAGTCGCCTCCGTCGCAGTGAAGTCGATGTTCAATACCGAAAGCGCGCCACCGCCTCCAGATGGCGGATTCACCCACTGGATTGCGTAGTCATCGTTGTTGATTTTCGCAGCGAGCTGTCCTGTCGTGCCGCCCGGCGGCAGGATCTGCTGAATCTGCAGTCGCTGATTCTGCTGCGCCACCGGCTTCGTTGGATCGTATGCCGGCAACCACTCCGCACCGGTGATCGCACCCAGTGACGGCATTTCGCTGATTTTGATGTTGGCCATCTAACTCCCCAACGGCGCTATTTCGCGAACGAACAGGTCACCATCCTCTGCCTCGATGATGTCTCCCGTCTCTCGCAGGATGTAGAACGTATCAATGACTGGCGCGTGGCGCCCCATGCGGCCACCGTAAGGAGTCGCATTGATCTGGAAGATGCCCATGCGGAAGTCCTCCCCCAGGCCGCCGTTGCTTTGCAGGCGAATCGCAATCTGCGACGCCTTGCAGCGCACATCGTTTTTCACGGTGTCTTCAGCGATGAGGTAGGGACCACGCTCCTGATACACGCGCTGCCGCGGGTACGACTTCTTCTTCAGCGTCATGAGCATCGAGCCTGTCATGCGCGAGAAGTTGGGGATCATGTCATTGACCAGCATCACCGCATCGGAGCCGCCGACGTTGTTGTCGTAGCTCTCCAGAAACCAGTCCTGCGGCGTTACGGTGTCACCCTCGACCTCATCCGTGCCGTACTCGTGGCGGTAGAGGTAGCCGTTGTTCACCGCATACGGGTTGGTCTTGTAGCCGGTGATCGCCTCGGACACGTCATGAAAGGCGGTGCGCTCCATGGCGCCGAAGTACCAGCAGAGATTCTCTGCTGCGTAGTTCAGCGTGGCGTAGCGGATGACACCCGTGGTGGCGCGGTAGTACCAAGTCACTTCGTCCTTATCCATGTACGAGACGCAGTAGACACCCTGTGCCTGCGTGCGGTCGAAGTCGCCCGGAGTGTCGCGCACTGGGTCGCCAAAGATGCGGGTGTGGATGTCGCACGGCAGCACGCGCAGGGTGCCGTCGTAGACGAAGAAATCACCGAAGCCCATGAAGTAGACCGTGCCGTTCACGTCCACTGCGGCATTCGGGCCCACGATCTTGCAGGCGCCCAGCGGATTGAAGCCAAAGACGTTGGGCGCGCCCACGTACTGCATGGCGTAGAGCTGGGTATCGGACCACAGCAGAATCTGCCCACGGCTGCGCACGCCGGTGATGAGCCGCGAGCCGTAGTCCAGGCGCTTGCCGCCGGCGGTGTTCTCAAGCGTCGGGATCCAGTCGTTGAAGTCCTCCTGCGAGCACCAGCGCACGCGCATCGGATCGGCCACCCCATCCAGGCCTGAGCAGCCGATAGCGATGAGGTGGCGATTCTCCGGGTTCACCAGCATCCACTGGAAATCGGTCGGCGCGTTCTGCACCAGCACCGCGCGCGAGTTCGGCCCGGTCGTCTTGTCCCACCAATACAGCTCACCGTCCGTGTACGCCCCGACCATGTCCTCACCCCAGTTATCGAGCGCCCACACCCGCGCGCGCGCTGGTACGCCCGAGCCAACCGGCCGCGGCGTGCCATAGGTGCCCATGCCGTACAGCCAGGTGCCGTACCCGAGCAGCTCGCCGTTCTGCGCAAGGCCGCAGGAGATGTCGTACTCGATGGTGACCGAGCCGCCGCCGGTCTGGGTGTTCGAGAAATTCGAGGTGAAGGTGACCGTGTACGTGTTCGGATCGATGATCGTGTCGATGTCGAAGGTGCCCTGGATCAGGAAACCGCCGACCGGGGCAGAGGACGTGATCGTGATGTGATCGCCGGTGCGCGCCCGATGGTCGGGATCGTTCACCGTGATGGTCGGGGAGCCCATGACGACAGACAGGCTGTCGATCGTGTTCGAAGACTTGCGCAGCGGCGTGATGTCGTACAGCCGCCCGTTGTTGATCAGGTACAGCTTGCACTCGCTGCCCGCGGCGATCCATTGCTGGGTGTCCAGGGAGGACCAGTCGTGCAGCTGGCGCACCGTGCCGATCATCACCCCGCCATTGGCGCCGGACAGGTTCTCGCGGATCCAGCCGCCTTGCAGCTCAGGCAGCCCCTTGAACCAGCGCACGCGGTTTGCGTCCTTCCAGCGCCCGCGCGCGTCCCGGTCGGTCAGGATCGTGCAGACCCCGGGCAGGTAGACCAGGTCTTTATCCTCAGATTGGCGCTGCCCAGCCATGATTACGAGACCGCCCCCAACACATTCGGTGAGCCGCTGCCGTCGATGAAGTTCGCAAGGCCGCCATTCAGCTCCACGGCCTTGCCAGCGGCGCCGCCGGTGCCGAAGTCGGCGCGGTGGAACCCAGAACTGAAGAGCGCCCCGTTCGAGCCTGCCGCGCCGTATGCGCCCCCCGCGCCGCCGGCCGCGCCATCGGCCGAGCCGCGCTGCGCTCCAGCGCCACCAGTGCCGGCGATGCCGTTGACACCGGTCGAACCGTCCAGCCCGTCCCCGGCTTTGTTCGGGGAACCGTACTCATTGCCGTTGTTCTGATAATTGCCGCGACCGCCGGAGCCACCGCCGGCACCGCCGCCGCCACCACCGCCTTTGGCATACCTGTCTGTGCCGTTGGAAGCCGCCGCGGAGCCACCGCCGGCACCGCCGCCGCCACCCCAGATACGTCCCTGGGCGTTGGTGATGTTCAGCGTGACGCCCGATCCTGGCGCGCGCAGTGCCGCACCACCACCTTGACCATTTCCACCGGATGTCGTGAGCCCGTCTCCAGCGGCATATGCGCCTGATCCGCCGTGACCACCGTGACCAACCAAATAGCCAAGGTTGGTCAGGTTCACGGTCGAACCAGGCGGCAAGGAATTCGCCATATCGAGCGCATATGATCCTGTGGAGAGCGCCTGCAGCACCGCGCCCTGGGCAATCGTGACATTCACCACGCTTGCCACCGAGACCGTGCCGAGCAGCGCCGCCAGGTTCACATCACATTGGTTGCCAGAAATGGTCAGGTTGTAGCCGGCGCCGGCGGGCGTGGAGATGGAGCCGAAGTGCCCGACGATCCAGCGGCCCAGGGCTGCGTCGTAGAACATCATGAACAGGTCGATCGCGTTGCCGGTCGAGGCAATCTGCGGCGCTACGCCGTTCTCGAACAGGAAAGCCGAACTCCATGCCGTGATCGAGCGGCCACCGACCGCGTCCTGGCGCAGCTGCAGCACCAGCATCTGACCGTCCACTGGGTTGGTCGGGGTGTCGATGATGCGATCCGCGGTGAGCGTGAGGCGCTGATGGTTGCCCAGCGACGCATCGATGACCGTGCTCGGCGCTTCCACCACCGTGATCCACGGGTAACTGTTCACCTTCAGGAAGATGTTCGACACGTCCCGGCGAGCGTAACTCGCCGCTGGCACCCCGCCGAGCGTATCGGCGTTGGTCGAGCCGCCCCCGAAGCTGATGACGTCCGTGCCATCGCACACCAGGATGGTCACCACGCCGGCAGGCACCGTCACCGTCAGCCCGGACCCGCCATAGGTGAAGACGAGGCTCTGCCCGCAGCTGTTCACGACGACATAGGTCTTGCTGGTCACCGAGCCCGGAATGGTCACCGTCACCGTGCCCGAGGGGGAGCCGATGAAACGCAGGATGGCGGAGCGCGAGTCCGAGGCCGAGCCATTCGAAAGCGCAGGCATCGAGTACGTGGTGCCCGACAGCGTGATGTCCGAGCGCCCGGCGATGCCCTTGATGGCCAGGCTGATCGAATCTGAATTGAGGACTGCGCCCCAAGTATTTTCGTAGGCGCCAGTCTGCAGCAGGCGAACCTTTAGGTCTGGGTCATACGTGTCTGCCAATTTAGCTCTCCCGCTCGTTTCGCCAGACCACTACGCTTCTCATTTGACGGTCTCGGCTGATGGCCTAACTGGACTATATTGACCAGACCTTATGAGGCTGTTCATCTCTGCCCGACGCGCTGGCAGAAGCTCCGTGTAGTACTTGGTCTTCATGTCGTTGTAGCGATCATCGGCCTTGATCCACTGCTCGGCTTCCATGAGCGCGCACACGAACAGCAGATCCCCGCAGTTGTCGCCGAGCCAAGTGTTCTGATTCGTGGGCGTCAGACCATCGGGGCGCTGGATGTAGCTCGATTGCGCCGAGCAGCTTTGATTCGGCGTGCCCACCACGTACCAGAAGTTTTCCGAGTATTCGCAGTAGTAGCGCGGCACCGCGAGCAGCGTAGGGTCGGGCGCGAAGGATTCGCAGAAGTCGCGCGATCGCTGAATGAGCGGCGTGCGCGTGGTGCCGATGATGAGCCACAGCGATCTGGTGACGATGAGGCCGACAGGCTTCGGCACCAAGCGGTTGTTGCCGGTCACCAGGATGTTCGACACGAACTGGTCGAAGATTTCCAGATTCAGATCGACAACCAGGCGCAGCTCGGCGAGCTGAATGAGCCGCGGGATGTCGGCGTTGTACTCAGTCGCATCGTCCTCGGGCCACGTTTGCAGCGCCGCGAAAAGCTGGTTGTATGTGAAACCTTCCATCAGGGCACCGTGACTGCAACGATGTTGGAGCGATCCGATACCAACGGCGGATCCCGCATGTCGTATGCCTGGATCGAATAGCTGTACACGCCGCCGGACAGGTTCTCGTCCGTGTACGACAGCGGCTCATTCACGATGGTGGCGATGAAGTCTCTCGTGACGGGCAGATTGGCGATCTGTGAAAACTCGCCAGCATTCACGGCGCGCAGTACGAGGTAACCTGCGACGCCTGAGTCGGGAGACGTGGAGGCGGACCATGCCAGCTCCACGTCATCCCCCAGCAGTACCGGGTCTGAAAGTACCACCGCGGTCGGAGGATATATCGTGTCCGGCGTGCCGCGCCACAGGGCAACGGGATCGCTTACGCGCAACAGCTTCTCTTGAGGCTGGATTCCATCCCAGCACTCTTTGCACACCTGAAGGTGCTTCCAGTAGCCATCGTCGCGCAGGTCAAGATACCTGAAGCGCAAGCCACATTTCTGGCAAGTGCCCCAAGCATGCGTACCCAGCGCGTAAGCGATCCCGGTCATGGCTTATTCGCCTTTCGGCCCCTCCTGCTGCTTGGCCTGCTGCTCGGCCTGTGCCTTGGCCTGCTCCTCGGCCGCCGCCGCATCACGCTTGGCCTGCTCCTCGCGCTCGGCCCGCTCCGCCGCTTCCTGCTGCGCCGCCGCCTCGCGCCGGGCGTTCTCGGCATCGATTTCGCTGGAGAAATCCGCGTTGGCCTGCTCGACCTTGTCGCACACGCGCGCGCCATCGACCGCTTGGTTGGTCTTGATCAGCTCGACCAGCTTGACCGAATCCCACCGGCCGTCGACCGAGTCGAACTCGTCGCCGACCTTCACCGAGCGGCTGGTGAGGTAGTCGAAGATCGATCTCTCCTCGCTGTCGTAGCCGAAGCGCGGCTGTGCATTGATTAATCCCATTATCGTCTCCTGGTGATGGTGAATTGAACGTCGCCGCGCTCGCCCGATGCAGCGCGCATATGGAAAAGTTTGCCGCCCAGCTTCTCTGGGTAGGCCGGGCCACCGTACTCGTTCCGCAACATCTGGTAACGCTCCATGTTGAACTTGCGGGCGAGATTCATAGCGAGGCCAGCGATGAAGCACTCCAGCGCATGCGCCGGCATGTTCAGCCCGTTCGCCATCTGACCCACGTCGGTCATCTGACGCAGATAGTCCACCACTACGATATCGGTGGAGTTCTCCGGCTGCTGCCACATGTACACGCGCAGGCGGTTGTACTGCTTGTCGATGAACAGTTGGTTGGGGCGACCGCGGCGCGTCTTGGTGGAGATCGCATCGTAGTCGCCCCGGCTGATGGGGTACATCTGCGTGTCCGCCCCGTTACGCCTGAGCATGGCGTTGAACACATCCACTGCGCCAGCTGGCAGGTCGAAGTACACCTCACCAGGAGTCGTGGTGTGCAGATCCTGGGAGATCATCCACTGCCGCATGCCGTAGTTGGACCACTCCGAGTTCAGCATGTAACGGCACGAGCGCAGCGCAGAGGCGATGTGCTCCTGCCCGATGGCCAGCGGCGCGATGCCGGCGCGCTCGAACGCCTCCTCGAATGCATCCGCAAGATCCGGGTTGAACGCCCATGCGCCCGTAATGATCGGGCCCACTGGAGTGAGCGCCGAGGGCGACTGGAAAGCGGGGATCTGGAACGCACCGAGCTGGAAGGACATGGACCACCTTTACGTGATTGTCTTGATGGCGACGTTCGAGTTCACGCTTTCCACGCCCGCCGCGTTCACCGCGCGCACGACAAAGTAGTAAGTCGAGGGCGCCAAGTTGTCCACAATGTAGCTGGTCATCGCAGCGCTCTTCACCTCGATCAACTGGTTCAGTGTGCTCGGTGAGGTACCGTAGTACACGCGGTAGCCGGCGAGGTTGGCGAGCGATGATCCATCCACATTCCGAGTCGGCGGCGTCCATGTCAGCGTTGCAGAGCCGCGCGCCGGCAGCAGCACCGAGACGCTGAACGCCTTCAGCCGCACCTGCGTCTTCGCATCGCGCACGTAGATGACGATGTTCGAATACAGGCCGACGTGCTGCGGCCTGGGCGTGCCCGACAGCCGCCCGGTGCCGTAGTCGAACGTCATCCAGCTCGGCTTGCCCGTGACCACGCGGCTGAGCTTCGCCGCACTGGTGTCGGGGTCCTTGATGGTCGGGGTGAACGAATACCGCTCCCCGACCTTCACCGCGCTGGGGGGCGTGCCTGAGATGGTCGGCGGCCGGTCTGCCGCCAACGCCACCAGCGGGAGCATCAACAGTGCGACGGCAATTGTGATTTTCATGCGGGCGCTCGCTTTACCAGAGTGGCAACGATGTCGAAAATCACGTCCTTGTAGTTCGTCATGGAATATCGCACGTACTCATCGTTGCGCCCCGCGAATCTCGTCGTGTCCCAGGTGTAACCCCATGTCGCATCGAAGTCGCACGAATACCCGTTGGAGTTTACTGAGATGTCCGCGTGCGGGGCGTTCCCCTGATCTAGCCGCCACACACGATTGAGGTAATAGAACCCCATCTCGCTGAACGGCTCCTTGTGGGTCGGATCGCCGTAGTAACGGTTGCTCGACCAGTGCGGGAAGATGAGTGTCGCCTTCGCGCCAGGCTTCAGGATGCGGTGCAGTTCATTGAAGAAGTTCACCCGCTCCCACTTGTCCCCGAGGTTGGTGAGATGCTCTAGGAAGTGCGAGCAGTGCACCTGATCGACGGAATCATCAAGGAACGTCACAGGACGCGCCAGCACCTCAGTGCCGCTGCGCCACACCTCAACTTCTCCATTATTGGACACGCGCGGCTTTAGTTCTTCAGGGATCTTGTCCAGCTCCCAAGTCTTGCGGCGCAGATCTGCCACGATGTCCACGCCCTCGAAGTCGTAGATGTCTACGTTGTAGAAACCATCCATCTTCACCTTGCCAGAGCCAAGGTTCAGCTTCATGGGCTTCGTCAGTTCAGCCTTCACGGCTTCGGATACAGCGCTCATGCTGCCACCGCCTTCGCGACCGACGCGACCATCCACTGCGGATTCTTCAGCGTCCAGCGCACGATTTCATCGATCGAGTGGTTGATCGTTTGCGGCGGCGTCCAGCCCATGTTGGCGAGCTTGCCGCCATCGAGTGCGTAGCGCAGGTCGTGTCCGGGGCGGCTGGAATGGAAATCCACCAGCTCGTACACCAACGGCTTGCCCACCGAGTCCGCGATCATTTGAGCCAGCTCCAGGTTGTCCACCTCGCGCTCGCCCACGATGTTGTACTTCTCGCCTGCATTGCCGGCGCGCAGCAGGAACAGCACGGCCTCGGCGACGTGGCGCGCATGGATGTAGAAGCGCGAGCCGGCCTTGGTGCGCGCCTTGTTGGCGTGGATCGTCACCAGCTCGCCGGCGGCGGCCTTGGCGATGACCATGGGCACGAACTTCTCCGGGTGCTGGCGCTCGCCCACGACGTTCATAGTGTGGGTGACCATCACCGGCAGCCCGAACGTGTTGTGGTAGGAGACAGCCAGTTCCTCGGCGCCAGCCTTGGTCGCAGCATAGGGGTTGCCCGAGCGGTAGCGTGCATCCTCCTTGTACGCAACACCCGCCGGCGCCGGGCCAAATACCTCGTCCGTGGAGAAGTGCAGGAACTTCTGGCACCCCACCTTGCGAGCGAAGTCCATGATGTTGCAGGTCGCCACCACGTTATCCAGCACAAACTCCATCGGGTTCTCAATGCTGCGGTCGACGTGCGTGCCCGCGGCCAAGTGGATGATGAAGTCGTGCGCGCCGATCTGGGCGCACAGCTGGTCATTCAGCGGCGCACGCAGGTCGTGGTAGATGAAGCGCACGCGCGAGTTCTTCGCCGCGCCAATCTCGGCCAGTCGATTCAGGTTGCCCGAGCAGTCGAGCCGGTCGATCAGCGTCACGTCCCAGCCCGTCTGCTTAAGCAGGGCCTCAACGATGTGGTGGCCGACGAATCCGGCACCTCCCGTTACCAATACTTTGATGTTCATGCTCATGTCTTCCCCAGTGGTGGTTACCAAACGAAATCGATCGGACCGAACGAACCGTTGTAGTCCAGGTGTCCGACCTTCACGCTGCAATCAACGGCGCAACGATAGCCGTATTTTCTCGCATCGGTCCAGAATGCAAGATCCTGAGTGCCGACTCCTTTCCCTTCAGAACCGTTGAGGGTTTTGAACCATGGTTTAGCGAGACGCTCGTCCTTAAACATGCTCAAGCGCCACAGGTTGAATCCCATGCTGGTGCCAACGCACTCCACCAGCTGCCCCTCGCGCGGCACCTGCGGGCGGTAGTTGAGGATCGGGTCTTTCACATCGCCCCAGATGTGCGCGCAGCCTTCCGGGCCCTTACAGAAGTAGAGGCCGCCGATGCATGCGAACTCGGGATGCGCCTCCATCTGCGCAATCAGCTTCACCAGCCCATCGGGGGGCGGCAAGTTGTCGGACTCGATGGTGAGGATGTATTCCCACTGGCTCAAGTCAGGATGCGCCAGGATCTCGGAAATCGCATTGCTGTATGCATCGCCCACTTCCATGCCCAGCGCCAGCATGCGGTGCGCCGCCTGGTTTGGCGGAAACGCGAGCGACCAGTGCGCAAGCGCCGCCTTCGCCGGCATCATGTCGGAGGAAGGCAAGATCGTGACGACACGCTGCTTCTTCCATGTTCCGCCACGCATCAGCCGATCCGACGTCTTTTGCAGGTCGGCGTTGTGCTGCCCTTCATAGTTACTGACGATTTGCGGTTTTGCGCCCATAAGTCCTCGTGGTGGTGGTCAAGCTCGAATCCAAGAAACCGGGGCGCTGCCGCCGCCGCCACCGCCGCCTGCATCCAGCCAGTTGATAAACGGCTTGTAATTACCGAGCGAAGGCGACGGCAGGCTTGCTTCCGGCGACGCGTAAGTGATCGCGGAATTATTGACCGAGAACCCAGCGAATGCATTGTTGGTGCGCACGTCGATGTAGTTCGTGTTCGGAATAATGTACGTGAAATATCGGGTGCCACTTAAGATTGCCACGGGCGAGGAGAAATTGAACGCGATGAGCCCCGTTCCCACGCCGGAGGCCACCGGATCGCTAACACCAAGAAGAGAACCGGCGGCCGAGTAGACGGCCATCTTTGCGGCGGTGGCAAGGTTCCAGTTCGAGATGTACAGATATCCCGTTGACACACTCCCCGAACCAACAGCGGTGATAGAGGCACCATTGTCGTCATTGAAGGCGAACGCGATACCGGTAGAGGTTTGCACCCCTTCATCGGTTGTGGTCCACCCTACGCCGTCATATCCCCATACAAGTGCCATTAGGTGAACCCTCCAACGCGAACAGGATTTGATCCGTCCATAGGGCGGAACCACAAATACAGCCCGGACAGCGATGAATATAAGCCTTTGCGAATGAGTATCGTGCAGCCAGTGTCAGAGCCCGACGATGCGGTCGGCAACTGATACTCGCGGATCACGCCAGGGTCGTTGGACCCATTCATGGTTACTTGCGTGAAAGTCGATTCAGAAGAAATGTAGAACGAACCAAAAGAGTCGTTTATGTACAGATCGCACACATAGTCCTCGTACCCATGACCGACCATGTCACCCGAGGTGGCCTGGTTAGAGTATTGATCGAGATACACGAGCGACTTGCCGGCGCTTCCCGGCTCTCCAGAGCTTGTGCGCGTATTCCAACCCACTGACTCAGGGTGAGCGCGCGCACCATTTCTGTACCAACGATTGACGCCGTCGAACAAGTTGACGGTCGAGTCGCGGAACAGGTGCTCATCCTGAATCCACACGTTGGGCGTGTGATTCACGGTGAAGAAATGATTCCCAGGCGGACTCATCGCGTCATCCGCGTTGCTATATCCCTCAACCGTTATTGACGAACCACCCTGCGCGTTCTTGTGATAGACGTCAGGCAACCCGAAGGCTGCTGGCCATACGCGAAAGGTCTTGTCGTTGTTGTCGTTTGGAGATACCAGCGGCGTCCAGTTTTTAAGCCGCTTGCACGACACCAGCACCGTGTTGTTCGAGAACGTGAATGCCGGATCCTCGGCCCACCAGTTGGCAGGCGAGCTGCCGCCGGTTGGGAACGTTTGCTTGAATGAGCCGACCCCATTAGTCGGCTTCGTCCCTGTATCGATACTCGCATTCGTCTGCGCAGTGCGCGCCGACGTGGAGCGTGAGTAGGTTGAATTCGGCGTGTACGAATTTCCGGGCATCCACACGATGGGGCGCATGTCCGTGAGCAGATTCAATCCACCGGCAAGATACTGAATCTGAGGCGTCTGTCCGTCGGCCATGCTGCCGGAGCCTAGAGACCATCCAGAATCGAAGTTGAAAGAGCCGCCACCGCCGCCGCCACTAGGAAGCCACAGGGCGCCAGCGCCCACCGCGCGCAGGATGTTCGAGCCAAGTCTGTATATGCCTGCCACGGTTATGACCTGAACCACGAGATGTTGATGAGGCTGACAGACTTCGGGCCGAACATGCCCCGCTGCAGGCCGGCGCACCAGCCAAAGTTGGCCCGCGCCAATGGAATGGGCGGGCTCAACTCCTTGAAAGTCCCCTTACCGCTACCGAGCAGTTGCTGTGTTTTTAGGCAGAGGGACATATCACGTCACAGCAACGACGCACCCACCAGGGAAATTCCATCGAGCAGCCCGAAGCTGATGCCATTGTTGATGAGTTCCTGCTTTGCCGCGTTGCGGATGGCCGACTGGAACAGGAATGAGGTCAACGCACTAGGGTCAAGGCCACCCATCGTGAAGTTCGTCTGGACGCTGAAGCTGTCCAACGAGACCACCCGAATGGTTGCCTGGAAGGTCGTTGCGCTTTCCCACGCGATATCCACTACCTGTGCTACTCCCTTGATCGCCATGATGTCTCCTTGTTACGCCGTGAAGTTGGCTGCCTGGAAAAGAACAGGTAGCGCGTACTGCGAAGATACGACCGCTCCCCGGATCTCGGAAAAAGCAATCGACGATGGCAGTCCTGCGCTCGTCGTGCTGTACATACCCAAGCCCAGCGCCATCTGGCGCGAATTATTCGTCACCTCACCGATGAGGCCCGCAACTGGGTTGGTGTTAACGGTCACACGCGCGTTGGTCGCGGTGAACCAGTTCGCGTTCGTCGTCGCGCTGCGCGACATCAAGCCGATCCAGTAATCCGCACCGCCCACCGCGGTGACGTTCACCGGCACCGAGAAGCGGCGCAGGCCCGTGAGAGAGTTCACCGAGTTGTTGCTGGTGTTGGTCCACTGGAAGGACTGGGAGCCCGAGGACGCGAGCGACAACGAGCTGCCATTGCGGGTGTAAAAGCCCACGTAGAAGGACAGCGCGCCGGCGTGCGAGCTATTGGTAGAACTGCTGACATTCAGCGACACCAGCTGATCCACGCGTGAGAGCAGAGCATTGCCGACGATGTTGAAGATCGGCTGCACGAATAGGGACCCGTTGCCAACGCCCACGCCTGTGGTCTGGGCATTGTCGAAGCCATGCATGAAGGAGCGCGATGCAGCATTCGGCACGCCTATGCTGATGGTGCTGCCGTTCACGCTGATCGAGACTGCGCCCGTCGCGGACAAGCTTGAGGTCGCCGGCGCCGAGAGCTGCACGCTGCCGTTGGTGAAGCCCACCGACATCGCCCCCAGGCCGTTGAAGCTCAGGCTGCGCGCATCGAGGGTGCCCGAGCTTGACTGCGTGGTGTTGCCCAGCGCGTAGATGCCGAGCGACTGCGCGGACTGCGAGGCCGAGATGATCAGGCCCGAGCCGAGGCTATGGCCGACCGAGACGATACCGGCGCCGTTGAACAGCAGCGACTGCGCCGAGCGGGTCGAGGAGCTTGACTGCCCGGTCGTGTTGCCGTTGGCGAAGACATCGATCTGCACTTCCGCCGTGAGGCGCGTGGAGCCGGACAGGCCGAAGCTCACGCCATTGGAGTTCGAGAAGACGATGGTTCCCGAGGTCGCAAGCTGAGTGCCGCCGGAAATGGCCACCCCGCCACCGCCGCCACCCGCACCCCCCGAGAGGATCAGTTCGCCCCCGGACATACCGACGGAGATGCCGCCCATGCCGCGGATCGACAGCGAGCCGAGCGCGACGCTGGAGCTCGATGACTGCCCGGTCGTCTGGCTGGAGGCGTAGATGCTCAGATTCGGCACGCCGATGGAGACGGTCGAGCCGTTCACCGAGAGCGAAACCGCGCCGGTCGCCGACAGCGAGGACACAGGCGGCGCCGAGATCTGCACCGAACCGTTGCTGTAGCCGACGGTGAGCGCGCCCAGGCCGTTCAGGGAGACCGCCGCTAGGCCCAGCACAGTGCTGGAGTTCTGCGTGGTGTTGCCCAGCCCATACAGGTTCAGCGCGCCCGACATCGTCACCCGGGTGCTGCCCGAGAGCCCGAAGCTCAGGTTGTTCGAGTTCGAGAAGACGATGGTGCCGCTGCTCGCCGACTGCGTACCGGCCGACATGGCCACGCCACCGCCGCCACCACCGCCACCGATGACCGAGACCGTCACCGAGCCGCCGTTGGAGCTGCCCGAAAGGGTGATGTTGGCGCCGCCCACCATGACCATGCGCCCGGTGACCAGGGCCGTGTCGCCCGCGGTGTTGCCGTTGGTCGAGAAGCCTACCGAGAGCTGGGTGAACTCGACCGCATCCGGCGTCGACAGCAGGATCGAGCCGTTCGAGGTGCCCACCGAGAGCACGCCGTAGCCGCGCATAGACAGCGCCGACATGGCGATCGTGCCCGAGGAGTTCACCGTCGAGTTGCCCACCCCGTAGACCGTTGCTGCGGTGCCAGCCGTCGCGGCAGCGGCGCTCAATGAGAGCGTAAAGCCGTTGGATGCGCTGGCAGTCGTGCCTGTCAGGTTGGTCAGCGCCAGCGTCGGATTGCCGTGCGAGTGATTCGACAGGGCTGCAGTCGTGAGCCCGTTGTGCGATGCCGTGATGGCAGAACCCGCAGACGTACCGAAGCTCACCCCGTTGGCATTCGAAAAGCTCAGAGTCTGGAATGCGTAGGATCCGTTGGCTGCCGAGACCGCTTGGTTCGACTGCGAGGTAAGTCCGTTGTGCGATGCCGTGATGGTCGACCCATTGAGCGCGAAGCTGATGCCGTTCGCGTTCGAGAAAACCACCAGCGCATCGCTGATGCTGTTGGCACCGGCTGACAGATTGACCCCGCCGCCGCCACCTCCCGAGCCGGAGATGACGAATTCCCCTCCCGACAGGCCCACCGAGATGTTGCCCATGCCGCGGATCGACAGCGAGCGCGCATCAGCCGTGCTGCTGGAGCTTTGGCCAGTCGTGTTCGAAGAGGCATAGAGACCGATGGTCTGCGCCGTCTGGGCGGCCACGGAAGCGGTGATGGCCGAGCCCGCCGAGGTACCGAATGACACGCCGTTGGCATTGCTGAAGTTGGCCGTCTGGAAGGCGAAGCTGCCATTGGCGGCGGACAGCGCCTGTGCGCTCTGGCTGGTGAGGCCGTTGTGACTCGCGGTCAGCCGCGTGGAGCCCGACAGCCCGAAGCTGATGCCATGGGAGTCGGCGAAGGAGACGGATCCCAGCGTCGTGGCGGTCTGCGTGCCGGCAATGATCACGTCGCCGCCGTCGCCGACGCCACCGCCCGCAGGCACAGATACCACCAGGGAGCCGTTCGAGAAACCGACCGATGCAATGCCAGCGCCCTGGATGCTCAAGGTGCGCGCATCGACCGTACCGGAGGAACCCTGCGTGGAGTTCGACACGGCATAGATGCCCAGCGTCTGCGCCGCCACGCTTGCGGTAATGCGCGTCTGCCCGGACATGCCGAAGGAGACGCCATTGGAGTTCGAGAACAGCACCGTGCCAAGCGTGGTGGCCGTTTCGGTTCCTGCGGCCAGGACGTTGCCACCATCCCCGCCACCGCCGCCGGCCGGCACCGAGATGACGACGGAGCCATTGCTCATGCCCACCGAGGCGATACCCGCACCTCGAATGCTCAGCGTGCGCGCATCGAAGGTGCCCGAGGAACCTTGCGTCGTGTTGCTGACTGCGTAAAACCCGACCGTTTGATTCGTCTGGTCAAAGGAGCCAACGATGGAGCCGTTCGACACCGAGAAGGACAGCCCATTTGTGTCGCCGAAGCTCAGGGTCTGGAACGCCGAGGAGCCGTTCGCGGCCGAGATGGCCTGCGCAGACTGGGACGTCAACGCATTGTGGCTGGCGGTGATCTGCGCGCTGCCCGACATGCCGAAGCTGATGCCGTTGCTATTCGCGAAGTTGACCGTTGTGGCGCTCGCCGCAGTTTGAGTGCCGGCAGCCAAGCGATTGAATCCATCCCCGCCACCGCCACCTCCGGTCGCTCCGGAGATGACCACGGAGCCGTTGGTAAGCCCGACAGATACACCGCCCGCCCCGACGATGCTGATGCTGCGCGCGTCCACGGTGGAGCTTGAAGACGCGCCCGTGGTCTGCGATGAGGCGTACAGCCCCATGCTTTGAGCCGTCTGCGTAGGGACGGTGTAGCTGCCGGTAACCGTTGAGCCGGCGAGGCCGAAAGCCAAGCCGTTGGCATTCGAGAAAACAACCTGCCCACCACCGACCGAGTTACCCCCGGCGCTGATGGACTG